>Ga0315282_10017959_pt1 | contig 10162 bp, 7 predicted proteins | sample YL17G07_20_MG_FD_203693 | JGI IMG/M metagenome (GOLD analysis project Ga0315282, IMG submission 203693) | Sediment microbial communities from Yellowstone Lake, YNP, Wyoming, USA - YL17G07_20 | ecosystem: Environmental > Aquatic > Freshwater > Lake > Sediment | place: USA: Wyoming | collected... | reverse complement strand
CGATGGTGCCGTCACCCGGCGGCGCGTGCGCGTCGCGCGTGCCGTCATTGTCATGCAGGTGTGTGGTGATCACCCACTGGCCCGCCAGCCGCACCACCGCCGCCGGGCCCATGCCGGCGACGTGCGCGTGGCCGCTATCCACGCAGATCCCGGCTCGCTCCGGGCCGAGGCGCTCGGCCAACAGCAGCGCGTACTCCAGTTGCGCCCACGGGCCCGAGTTCTCCAGCGCGAAGCGCACGCCGGGGCGCCACGCCGCAGCGAGGATCTGCTCCTCCAGGCCCAGCCGGGCGCGTGCCGTGTCCGGGGCGTCGTGCAGATCCGCACCATACGGGTGATGCACGATGACACCCACTCCGAGGCCCAGAGCGTTGCGCACGGCGCGGCCCAGGCCGTGCGACATCCGCTCCGCCGCCCGGCTCTCCAGTGCATCCCCGTCGAACCACGCGTGCAGCGACCAGGGCACCAAGCCCAGCCCTTCCACCGACTCCCGCACGCGTCGGACGTCCCGGCTCTCCCAGTGCACGGCGTGGCTGAACTCCACGGCCTCCTGGCCGATGTCGCGCAGGAAGCGGAGCGAGCGCTCCGCGATCTCCACCGTGTAGTCACTTCCGCCGCGCACGGCCAGTTCCGGGTCCACCAGGTTGCAGCCGATCATGGTGACTCCTGGCGCGCCGGGGGCCGACCACCCCGGGCGGCTACGGTCGCAGCCGCACGTTGTCCAGCCACAGCGTCGCCGGCGCCTCCGTCGGGCCCGGCACGCACAGCAGCAACCCCGCTATCTCGCTCAGCCGGGGCTGTCCGTCGTAGTGGACGCTCGTGCGCCACGGCGCGGCCGCCGCGGCCGACTGGAGGCCGAGGCTGCAGCGCCGTTCCTGCCCTGGCCCTAGCTCCACCGTCGTGCCAAGGTGGGCGTGACCGCGGTCGGGGGCGTCGAAGGCCTCGCACCACAGCCGCACCGGCCGGTCACCGGGGTTCCGCACGTCCACCTCCAAGGCGCTGAACCCGGACCAGTCGCCGTACCGCCAGTCCTCCTCAAACGCCGCGAGCATCGGCCACTGGGTGGGCCCGACGAAGCTGACAGCCAGCGACTGCTTCCCGTCGGTAGCCCATTCCTCACACGGCGACAACCGCACGCCCGCCTGGTAGCCCAGCACGTCCATCTCCGCCTCAGTCTCGAAGGACGTCAGGAGCAGGCTTCCATCCGCCCTGGGTGTCAGATCCGTCGCTTGCTGCCAGGGCGCGAAGGCCGCCTCCAGCGCAGGATCGGCAGCGATAGCCGCCAGCCGCAGCTCCTCGAACCCAGCCCGGCGCTCGCCGTGCAGCGCCGGCAGCCGCTGGGTCAGCCACGGCAGCCCCAGCGCCTCGACCGTCTGCCAGAGGGCACAGGCCGCCGCCCAGTCCGGGTGCTCGGCGAGGGTCGCGTCGTCGGCGCAGCGCTCCTCGAACGTGGCCGGGCCGTCGTTGCGGAGGTAGGGGTACGGACGAGGCCAGGCCGTCTCGGCCTCGCTCTCCCAGACGGCAGGCACCCCGTGCATGGCGGAGACGTAACGCTCCAGCCCGGGCAGGCGCTGCGGGTTGAACAGCTCCGCGGTGGCCTGGCACAGGATGCCCACCGGCCCGGGGTAGTTGCGCTCCTGCTCCCCGATGCCCGCCTGCTCGTTGTACACGACGTAGACGGCAGACTCGCGATCCGTGACCACGCTGGACCAGTGCTCGTCCGTGGTGCTGATGAACACGCGGACCGGATCAGGCCCGTCCAGCGCGAGGTCGTCTCGACAGACACGGGCCGCCACGCCGCAGACGCGGGCGGTGGCCCAGGCCACGACGGGGGCCACGGTGGCCGTAGTGCGCACGTCCACACCTGGCAGGTCCGTGACCCGGTCGCCGTCGTATATCGGCGGGCGGCCCCGCTGGGCCTGGGCACCGGAGGCAAGGGGAGTGAGCAGAAGTAGGGGAAGGGCCATCCGCCACCGCATGGTCCCACCTCCGTCGCGGGCTGTTCGCGACTCCCGGGCCTACTTCCGCGCGGTCGCGGAGCCTCCTGCCCCGGAGAGCGCGCGGCCGGCGAGGAGAACCCTGCCCGAGCGGCGTACCTAGCAAGGACCATGGAGACCGCGGAGAGCGAGAAGCGAGCGCTGCGGCGGGTCGTGCTGGGCTACTTCATCGTAGCCCTCGGGTACGGCGTCGCGCAGGTGCTCCTCTGGCTGCGCGACCCGCAGGCGGAGGTGCGGCACCACCCGTACGTGAACTACCTGCTGTTCGGCACCGGCGCCTGCTCCTTGCCCCTGATCTGGATGTTCCAGGGAGCTGGAGCGCGGGCCCGCAAGCGGATCACCATGCCGCGGGCCACGGCCACCATCACGGCCGCGCTCGCCAACGGCATTGCCCTCTGCGGGCTAGTGGACTTCCTGGTCAGCCGGTCCCCGGACTGGGCGGTGGCGCTGGGGCTACTGGCCGGGGTGGGGTTCGCATCGGTGTTCGTCAGCCTGCCCGCGCTGCGGCGGCGCGTGGAGGCGATCGCGGCGGCGGGCAGCGCCCCTCCGCCGGGAGAGCCTGAGGAGTGAGCCGGGGGGCGCGCCCCGCCGGGCACGCTTCGTGCCGGGCAAGAGGGGAGTCAGGCCGGCCCGGGAGTCCCCCCGGAAGGGGCCTCCTGCGGAGGGCCGGCCCTCCCCGTCCAGGGCGCCACCGGCTGCGACTCCGGTGGGGGCCCGAGTTTCGGGCGGCAGGACTTCACAGACCCGTATCGAATATGTTACGATACGTGGTGGGCAGGACGGGCCGCCAACCTGCGCGGTCTGTCACGCTGGTCGGGCCGGTCGCCGACCTGGTGCATCGTGGCCGGCAGCTAGCCTGTCGGCCCTGGTCGTCTGATCCAAGGGAGCGTGAGGCGCGTTATGCTTCATCGCCCGTGGTTCCGTGTGACTGCGCTAGTCGGTCTGGCCTTGCTGCTGGTCGCGCTAGTGCTGGTCGGCCGGCCGCACGGCCCCCTCGCCATCGCCCAGGATGAGGAAGGCAACGCCAAGGAGGAGGGCGGCGGTGGCAAGGCCTCCCCCAAGGCCGGCGGGGCCCCCACCGGTGCGCCCCCTGGCGGCGGCCCCGGGGCGATGCCGGGGGCGATGCCCGGGATGATGCCCGGCATGATGCCCGGCGGCGGGGGGGGCGCGACCCCAGCGGCCGCGCCCGCAGCGCCGCCGAAGCCCAGTCTGCCGCCGGGGATCACGGCGCCTGAGCCCGGAGCGACCAAGGTCGAGGTCAAGCCGCCGACGGCGCCGCAGGCCGCGAATCCCGTGGCCCTCGACCCCGCGAAGGTCGGGCCTGTGGTGAAGCTGGTGGAGTACGCCTGGCACGAGGGCGCGCCGACGCCCTTCACGCTGCGGCAGCCAGTCACGCAGGAGACTAAGGACGCCTTCAATGGAGTCGTGGAGATTGCGCGGCGCACCCGCGGCATGGGCCACTACTATGCGCCGCTGCGCGATGAGGCCAGCGCGGTTAGCATCGGTGAGTTCCTGGCCGCCTTCCAGGCCGAATACTCCAAGGCACCCGTGCTTGGCCTCATCGCCGTCGCCGAGGACCCCACCAAGGAGTGGCAGCCGTACTTCTGGCGGACGGCCCTGGCGATCCTGACCGACCCCGACAAGGTCAAGCAGCTTGACGTCGTTGCCGACAACGATGCCACCAAAGGCAGCGTGAAGTCGGACCTCGCCCGGCTGCGCGAGTGCCTCAACGACATCCGCGACATCACCAACTATGGCCTCACGCGCGCCGGCCATCCGAAGGCCCGGCTGCGGCACATGCGACACCTCCTCGTCACGCGCTTCGGCCCCAACGGGGCGGGTAGCATCCCGCAGGAAGTCACCGTCACGCAGCTCGACAACCCCGCGTGGGACCTGGTCTATGACGAGATCGCGGAGGCTGTCTCCTCGCACCACTACGATGCCGCCGAACTCCCGCTCTCGGTGCTGAACGCTCGCTACAACAAGCGCGACCCCGTCGTGCGCGCCATGTGCGACGGCCGCCTCTTCGCGGGCAGGCTGCTGTGGTGGAACGCCGACCGGCAACGCAACGCCCTCCACGACGGGGGCTTCCCCAAGGCCTTCCTGCTCGACTTCGAGCGGGTCGGCGGCGACCCGGACCTCAACCACTACGGCCTGCGGGCGCGCCGCTGGCAGAAGGTGCACGACACCCTCGCGCGGCTGCACAATACGCCGCTGGCCACCCAGAAGGACCATGCCGTGCTGGCCGCGTGGCTCAAGGCCCACGAGCGGCCCGAGCAGATCCTGCCCGAGGGTCTGATCACCCAGGTGCACGAGCGTTGGGCCGTGATGCGCAGCCTCACCGGTGAGCCGCCCGGTGGTCCGGGCTGGCCCGTTGGGGTGCAGGTGCCGGGTGCCGGCCAGACCTGGGTACGCGACGAGTACGAGGCGGGCGTGCGCGAGGCCATGCAGACGATGATGCAGCAGTACAGCCTCGGCGGGGTCCAGGAAGCCGGCCAGGCGATGCGCGGCGGCGGTGGCGGCGCGGGTGGTCGCGGCGGAGGGCCGGGCGGGATGATGGGTGGCCCAGGTGGCATGGGCATGGGCGCTGGCCCGGGGGCCGGTGGACGCCCCGGCGGCGGCGCCCCGACGCCGGGGGCCATGGGCCCGATGGGGGGCCCCGGTCGGCCGGGCTAGGGAGCGACGACAGCCGGTCCTGACGTGCCGGGAGGGACACTCCTACACATGAAGCGCACGGCAACCGTGATCGTGACGTTGGCCGTCGTGACCCTGGCGCTGCTGGCCCTCGTCGGCAGCCGGCAACCCGCCTCGGGCCAGCCCCCGGGCGGCGGAGTGGCGCCTGCCCCGGAAGCCGGCGGCGCGGGGGCCGGGCCGGCGTCTCCTGCCGGTCCCGGAGCCACGCCAGGGGCCGCGCCCAAGGCGCCTGGCGCCGGACCCGCGGCGGCGGCTCCCGGTGCGGCGGGTGGCCCGGCTGCGGTGGAGCTGCCCGGATGGCCCAAAGAGAAGGAGGAGAAGGAGGCCACCATCGGCTCCGTCCTCCAGGGCTTCTACCTCGAGGAGGCCAACACGGCCTTCGCGAACACGCTGCACACCGAGCACGATCAGGTGGCGGGCTTCTGGAGCTACCGTTCCGCATACTGGACGCGGGCGGCCGCGCAGATGAACCCGTGGAGCCCGCGCGTCATCAACCTGGCCCTGGCGCTGCACGAGTTCGAGCTGGGTCGCGGGCGGCGTCTCTCGATCCGCCTCCTCGACGCCTCCGAGTACATGGAGCGCCAGCAGCGCTGGACCTACCTGCGGCAGTTGCTGGAGGCCGCAGTAGCTAGCGATCCCGGGAACACCGACGCCCGAGTGCAGCTCGCGGCCGAGTACACGCGCAGCGGTCGCTGGCGCCAGGCCGTAGGGCAGTACCGGGCCATCATCGCGGCCGGCCGCTCGATGCTCGAGGTGCAGCAGGCGCACTCCGACCTGGCTCGCCTCTACGCGGGACGCGGCATGTGGGACGCCGCGGTGCGTGAGGTGGGCGTGGTCACCAACATCCAGCTCGTGCGGCCTACGTCCGCGACGGCGCAGACCGCCCGCGACCAGATGTGGCGTGACTGCATGCAGGTCCTGGGCCGCGCCCGGCGCATGCCGATCGGCTCGGCGCAGTACTACCACGTCAACGCGCTGCGCCACGAGCTGAACCGCCAGGCCCAGCAGTGGTACGCGACGCCTAGCGGCGGGGGGGGCGGGGGTCGGGCCGGTGGCGGCGGGCCGATGGGCGGCATGGGTGGCATGGGCGGACCGATGATGATGGGCAGCGCGGGCCGCGCGGGCATGTAGGCAACGGTCTCGGCTGTGGGGGCGCGGCATCTGGCGCGTCCCTCGGGAGGGGCGCGCGACACGCAGCGTGCCCCACCAGGTGGACCTCGGTCCGATCCGACGGCGCGCGATCACAATGCAGCCCTGACTCCCCGCCGGTGGACCCCCTCCGGCGGGCATTCATATCCGCTGCTGCTTCCGCAGCTCCGTGTGGCCCGCGACCGGCCCCGGTGCGGGGCGCGCGAGGGGCCCCGTAGGGCCCGGCGACTGCTATGGACTACAAGCACACCGTACACGTCCAGAAGACCGCCTTCCCCCTCAAGCCGCGGCTCCCGCAGGTCGAGGAGGACCTTCTGCGCCGCTGGCAGGAGATGGGCATCTACCGCCTGGTCCGCGACGCGGGAGCCGGACGGCCGCGCTGGGTCCTCCATGACGGCCCCCCGTACGCCAACGGCGGCATCCACCTCGGCCAGGCCCTCAATAAGGTCCTCAAGGACATCGTCATCAAGTACAAGACGATGCAGGGCTTCGACTGCCCCTACGTCCCGGGGTGGGACACCCAGGGGCTGCCGACCGAGCTGCGCGTGGGCGAGACCAGCGGCCTGGACTGGCACACGGTGGACCCGCTCGAGTGGCGCCGCATGTGCCGCCAAACGGCCCTGCAGTACATAGACGTGCAGCGGGAGGAGTTCCAGCGCCTCGGGGTGCGCGGCGACTGGCCGCACCCGTACGTCACGCTGACCAAGGAGTACCAGGCCAAGCAGCTCGAGGTGCTGGCGCAGGTCGCCGCCCGCGGCCTGCTGTACCGCGCCCTGCGGCCCGTCTACTGGTGCTACGAGTGCGAGACCTCCCTGGCGGAGGCCGAGGTCGAGTACCGCACCCGCACCTCGCCCTCCATCTACGTCGCCTTCCGGCTGAGCGACGCGTCCACGGTGCTGCGCGAGCTGCCGGCCGGGGTGGCGGCCGACATCGTGATCTGGACCACGACGCCGTGGACGATCCCCGGCAACACGGCCACGGCCGTGCATCCCACGGCGACGTACGTCCTCGCCCACACCGGCGAGCGGTACATCGTAGTGGCCGAGGAGCTGCTGCGCGACACGCTGCGCGCCTGCGACCTCCCGGAGGCCGAGGTCCTCGGGCGTTACCGCGGCGAGGAGCTCACACCGCTCACCTACCGCCATCCGCTGCTGGACCGCGAGTGCCGGCTGGTCACCGGGCATCACGTCACGCTGGACACGGGCACCGGCTGCGTACACACTGCGCCGGGGCACGGCCTCGAGGACTACGACCTTGCGCGCCAGTTCGGTCTGCCGATCGTCAGTCCCCTCGACGACAAGGGGCGGTTCACCGCGGAGGCAGGACCCGAGCTGGAGGGCCTCGTCTGCGACCAGAACAACGACCGCGTCTGCGAGCTACTGCAGCGGGCCGGGGTGCTGCTGGCTAGCGGCGAGCTGGAGCACGAGTACCCCCACTGCTGGCGCAAGCCCAACAACCCGGTGATCTTCCGCGCCCTGGAGCAATGGTTCATCAACCTTGGCGAGTTGCGCGAGCAGGCCCTGGCGGAGATCGCCGCCGCCGACTGGGTCCCCGCGTGGGGTGAGGACCGCATCCGCGGCATGGTCGAGGCGCGCCCGGATTGGTGCATCTCCCGCCAGCGCCTGTGGGGCGTGCCGATCCCCGCCTTCTACTGCCTCTCCTGTGGCGAGGCGATCCTCGACCAGGGGGCCTTGGCGCACGTCATCGCGCTGGTCGCAGAGCACGGAGCGGACGTGTGGTTCGAGCGCGACGTGTCCGAGCTGGCGCCGCCCGGCCTGGCCTGCCCCCGCTGCGGCGGCCGGGAGTTGCGCAAGGAGACCGACATCCTCGACGTCTGGTTCGACAGCGGCGCCAGCCACTACGCCGTGCTGCGGCAGCACCCGGAGCTGTACTGCCCCGCCGACCTCTACCTGGAGGGCGACGACCAGTACCAGTGCTGGTTCCAGACGTCGCTCTGGGTGGCCGTGGCGCTGGGCCATCACGCGCCGTTCCGCCAGGTGCTGGGGCACGGGTTCTTCATGGACGAGTCCGGGCGCAAGATGAGCAAGAGCCTGGGCAACATCACCCCCCCGGATGAGATCATCGCGCGGTACGGCGCCGACGTGCTGCGGCTGTGGTTCGTGTACTCCGACTTCAAGGCGAAGATGCGCTGCACGGAGCGCGTGCACGAGGAGGTCGCCAAGGGCTACCAGGCGATCCGCAACACGTGCCGCTTCCTTCTGATGAACGTTGGGGACTTCGACCCGCAGCGCGACATGGTGGCGCTGGAGGCGCTGAGCGAGCTGGACCGCGTGATCCTGGCGCGGTTGCAGAGCCTCGTGGAGCGCGTGACCCGGGCGTACGAGACGTATGAGCTGCACCACGTGTACCACCTGGTCAACGGGTTCTGCACGACCGACCTGAGCGCGTTCTACCTCGACATCGCCAAGGACCGCCTGTACTGCAGTGGGCGCGACTGGCCCGAGCGGCGGGCCGCGCAGACCACGATGTGGATGGTGCTGCAGGTGCTGGTGCGCCTCGTCGCGCCCGTTCTCACGTACCTGGCGGAGGAGCTATGGGGGTACATGCGCGAGGTGGACTCGCGGCTGCCGGTGAGCGTGCAACTCGTGGGCTTCCCGCAGCCCGACGAGGCCCTGCGGGACGGCGCGCTGCGCGGCAAGTGGGACCAGTTGACCCCCGTCCGCGATGAGGTGGCGCGGGTGCTGGAGGCGGCCAAGGCGGAGCAGGGGCTGAAGAACCCGCTGGAGACGCGGGTCGTGATCCATGCAGCGCCTGAGGTGCAGGCGCTGCTGGCCGACCTCGACGGCCTGGCGCCGCTGCTGATCGTCTCGGAGGTCGAGGTGCGTTCGCTGGCGGACCACCCGCGAGCCGCGGAGGCCGCGCCGCCGGGCCTCCTGGCCGAGGTGGGCCTGGCGCCGGGCGGGAAGTGTGCCCGCTGCTGGCGCCGGGACACGAGCGTGGGGACCCACGCCGAGCATCCCGCCCTGTGTGACCGCTGTACCGCGGCAGTGGCGGAGACCTAATGGTCGCGCCGCGCGACCGCGATGGAGGGGTTAAGTTGCCGGCCAAGAAGCGCGCCTTGGATGTCAAGGTGTTCAGGCAGAAGCTGCTCGAGGAGCGCGCGCGGTACGAGGCGCAGTTGAGCGCCATCGAGAGCCGCACGGCGCGCAAGGACCGGCTCGACGCGGCGGTGGAGGAGCAGGACTTCGACGACGCGCCGGGCGATGCGGCCATGGAGACGCTCTCCCGCGGCACCGAGATGGCGCTGGAGGAGAACACCCGCGACCTCATCGCCGCGATTGACCTTGCCCTGCGCAAGATCGAGAAGGGGACCTACGGCACCTGCGATAGCTGTGGGAAGCAGATCAAGAAGGAGCGCCTGGAACGGCTGCCGTCGGCCAGCATGTGTCTCGAGTGTCAGGCTCAACTGGAGCGCTAAGCCGATCGCGGCGGCGGCCGGGCGGCAGATCGTGGTTGCCGTTCGCCCTGGCCGCCGCTGTGTTGCTGCTGGACCAGGCGACCAAGCTGGGCGCGCTTGACGGCTTGGCGAGCCGCAGTCCCGTGGCGCTTATCCCCTCCCTCCTCACGCTGCGCCTGCGCTACAACACCGGCGCCGCCTTCGGGCTGATGGGCGGGTCGTCGCTGCTGCTGGTGGTCCTGGCGGTCCTGGTCATCGTGCTGCTGGTGACCTTTGGGCACCGCACGGCCCTCCACTGCCGCCCCCTGCTGGTGGGCATCGCGCTGCAGATCGGGGGGGCGGCCGGGAACCTGGTGGACCGCGTGCGGTTGGGCCATGTGGTGGACTTCATTGACGTGCGCCTGACCCCCACCTACACGTGGCCCACGTTCAACGTTGCGGACATGGCCATCTGCTGTGGTGCCGGTCTCATGGCCTACGTGCTCTTCACTGGCCAGGCCGAGGAACGCCCCGCGGCGCCCGACACGCCGGCGCCCGCCGGCGACAGGCAGTAGTACCTATGCGCTCCGAGCTGTTCGCGATCCCGCCGTTGGCTCTCTGGCACGCCGGCGTCATTGCCGCCGTGCTGTTCGCGGCCGCCGCGCTCTGGATTACGCGGGAGCGCCGTGCCGGCCATTTGACGCCCGACGCCTGGTGGCGGGCCCTGCTGTCGGCGGCGTTGGTCAGTGTGCTGCTGCCGGCGGCGCTGCTGGCCGTGACGCACCGCTTCCACGACATCACCATCCGCTCCTACGGCCTCATGCTGATGCTGGCCTTCCTGGGCGGCATCCTGCTGGCCGTGCGCCTGGCGCCGTCGTATGCCATTGACCCCAATGACATCATTGACTGGGCCCTCTTCGCGCTGCTG
>Ga0315282_10017958_pt1 | contig 10162 bp, 9 predicted proteins | sample YL17G07_20_MG_FD_203693 | JGI IMG/M metagenome (GOLD analysis project Ga0315282, IMG submission 203693) | Sediment microbial communities from Yellowstone Lake, YNP, Wyoming, USA - YL17G07_20 | ecosystem: Environmental > Aquatic > Freshwater > Lake > Sediment | place: USA: Wyoming | collected... | reverse complement strand
CCGGTAACCCATAAGGGATTGGTCATTGGAGGAGGCGTGGCTGGGATGACCGCTGCCCTCAAACTTGCAGAACAGGGATTTGAGATCTTCCTTCTCGAGAAAGAAGCCCAGTTGGGTGGAAATCTGAAAAATCTGCACTATACCCTTGAGGGTCAAGATGTCCAGGCCTTTCTAAAGGATTTAATCAATCGAGTAACGAACCATCCTTCCATTCACGTCATCACCAATGCCCTGGTGGTTGATTTCAGCGGCTCAAAAGGAAACTTCTCCACTGGGGTGATGGTAGCACCTACCATGTATTACCGGAAGATTGAACATGGCATAACGATCCTGGCCACGGGCGCCCAAGAATGGAAACCCAATGAATATCTCTATGGTGAAGATTCCCGCATTGTTACGCAGCTTGAATTAGAAAGTAGGATTGTAAATCAACCTGACGAAATCGTACGAGCAAATCATATTGTGATGATTCAATGTGTGGGATCGAGAAACAAAGAGCGACCCAATTGTAGCCGGACTTGCTGTACCACAGCCGTGAAAAATGCTCTCAAGATTAAGGAACTGAATCCCAATGCCAATATCTCCATCCTCTATCGGGATATGCGGACTTATGGCCTTGCAGAATCTTACTACGCCAAAGCCCGGGAGCAAGGGATTATGTTCATTCGATACGAACCCGAAGAAAAACCAGAAGTCAAAAAGGATGGACAAAATCTCTCCATCTCTTTCTTGGATCGAATCTTAAAGGAAAGAATGGAGATAAAACCTGACCTCCTAGTTCTTTCTGCGGCTACCATTCCAAGAGAGAATGAGGAATTGGCGACTATGCTGAAGGTTCCTCGAACGATCGAAGGCTTCTTCTTGGAAGCCCATATGAAGTTGAGACCTGTTGATTTTGCAACCGACGGCATGTATCTCGCTGGTGGCGCCCACGGACCAAAATTGATCAGCGAAACGATCACTCAGGCGAGTGCAGCAGCTTCTCGGGCCTGCACCATCTTATCCAAAGAGAAGATGTTAGTGGGGGGTGTGGTGGCCATGGTGGAGGGCGAGCGTTGTGCGGCTTGTTTGACCTGTGTGAGAGTCTGTCCGTATGAAGTGCCTATAATTAATGTGAAGGGCGAGGCAGAGATTGATTTGGCAAAGTGCAAGGGCTGTGGCAGTTGCGCTGCCGAGTGCCCGGCCAGGGCCATAGAGCTCATGCACTTCAGTGATCCCCAATTGTGGGCAAAGTGTCAAGCTTTGGTCATGGATGTAGCAGCATAATTAAATGCGGATTTCGGAATTCGGATTGCGGAATAATTTTAGGTTCAAAACAAAATTGTAATTCCGCATTCGCCATTCCGCATTCCGCAATAGGGAGATGAGGAGATAGGGTGATAGGGAGATTGGGAGAATGACAGAAGTAGTTACGAAGACAGAAAACATAGCAGAAGTGAAAGAGAGTGGACACGAGGCACGGTCACGTGTCACGGATTTTGAGCCTGAGGTCTTGGCCTTTTGTTGTGAGCACTGAGCTTATAGTGCGGCGGACCTGGCAGGTTCGATGAGACTCAACTATCCGACGAATGTGAAGATAGTGAAGGTTCCCTGTACGGGGAGGGTTGATACTATCTTGATTCTGAAGGCTTTTGAGTCGGGAGTGGATGGGGTCTATCTGGCAGGGTGTTTGGAGGGAGAGTGTCATTTCCTGAGGGGGAACCTCAGGGCCAAGAAGCGGGTCCAGTATGTGAAGACGTTGTTGGATGAGGTAGGGTTGGGCAGTGGTCGTGTGGAGATGTACAACATGAGTGCGGCGCAGGGTCAGCGGTTTGCCGAGGTGGCCCGGGAGATGACAGAAAAGATCAGAGCGTTGGGACCCTCCCCAGTGAAGAGAATGCGGAATGCAGAATAAAGATTCCGAAATCCGCAATCCGAAATCCGCAATATAGAATTGGAGGTTATGATGATCGTAGCGAATCGGAAGACGTTGGAAGAGATTTTGAATATGCTCAAGTCTTACAAGAAGGTGTTGTTATTGGGTTGTAATGAGTGTGTGACGGTCTGTGCGGCTGGAGGGGAGCGGGAGGTTGGAGTTCTTGCTTCGGAGCTAAGGCTTGCTCGTGCGAAGGATGGGGAGGAGATAGAGGTTAAGGAGCAGACATTGGAGCGTCAGTGTGATCAAGAGTATATTGATCAGGTGCGTCCATTTGTGGGGGACTATGAGGTGATCTTATCGATGGCTTGTGGGGCTGGGATTCAGTATGTGGCGGAGAAGTACCGTTCGAAGCCAGTCCTTCCTGCGGTCAACACGACGTTTCTTGGAGTCACCCTTGAGCAGGGGGTATGGAGTGAGCGGTGTCAGGGGTGTGGGGAGTGTATCCTCGATCAGACAGGAGGAATCTGTCCGATAGCACGGTGTGCGAAGAGTTTGCTCAATGGGCCGTGTGGAGGGTCTTCGAATGGGAAGTGTGAGGTGGACAAGGAGTTGGATTGTGGTTGGCAGTTGATCATTGACAGGCTGAAGGAGCTTGGGCAGATGGATCGTTATGAGGAGATCATCCCGGTGAAGGATTGGACGACATCGAGGGACGGAGGACCCCGCAAAAGGATCAGAGAAGATTTGAGGTTGTGAGGGTTGAACCCAGACAGGAATGGCTCAAAAACTTTACAAAGCGGTCATTATAGACTGTGAGGTAACGAATGCGATGACCCGATGGGACTCTTTCAAAATGATCGAGCCCTTGCAGTTAACCTTTAAAAGGTTTCCGCTGTAAAGTTTTTTCACCATCCCTGTCTGAGTTCTTAGTATTTCTGGAGGTTATCCTATTGACGCTATGCGCTATGCTCTATGCGCTATGCGTTGCAGAGGTAGGACATGAAGACCAAGTCGAACATTGAGAGAATTTTGGAGTCTGGTGGGTTTGTGGTGACTTCCGAGTGTGGGCCTCCGAGGGGGGCGGATCCAGAGGTGATCCGGAGGAAGGGGGGTTTACTCAAGGGGATAGTGGATGCGGTCAATGTGACGGACAATCAGACATCGGTGGTGAGAATGAGCTCCTTTTCTTCATGTATCATTCTTAAGGAAATAGGCTTTGATCCCGTTCTTCAGATGGTTTGTCGGGATCGGAATCGGATAGCGATACAGAGTGACATCTTGGGGGCAGCAGCCCTTGGGATCAATAATATCCTTTGTCTTTCTGGGGATCATCAGAAGTTTGGGGATCATCCCAAGGCGAAGAATGTCTTTGATATAGATTCGATTCAACTCATCCACACTGTAAAGACGATGAGGGATGAGGGGAAGTTTTTGGGGGGAGAGGAATTGAAGGGCAAGCCGATGCTTTTTATTGGGGCGGCGGAGAATCCGTTTGCGGATCCGTTTGAGATACGTGCGCCGAGGTTAGGGAAGAAGGTGAAGGCGGGTTGTGAGTTTATCCAGACGCAGTGTATTTACAACATTGAAAGGTTTGCGAAATGGATGGAGATGGTGAGGGACAGAGGGCTTCATGAGAGGTGTGCGATCTTGGGGGGGGTGACGCCGTTTAAGTCGGTGGGAATGGCGCGGTATATGAAGAATCAGGTGCCTGGGATGGATGTGCCGGATGAGATGATCGAGAGGATGAAGGGGGTGCCTAAGGAAAAACAATCGGAAGAAGGAATTAAGATTTGTGTGGAGACGATTCAGAGGTTGAGGGAGATACCTGGGGTAAGGGGGATACATATAATGGCGATTGAGTGGGAGGAGAAGGTGGCGGAGATTGCTAAGGCCGCAGGGTTGCTGCCCAGACCTCAACCCTAACACCACATAGAGCAAAGAGCAGAGGGCATAGAGTGTAACTCAGCCCTTTAGGGCTGACGGGTCAGGGCTAAAGCCCTGAGATACAGAACCCTATGCGCTATGCTCCATGCCCTTTGCATAAAAAAAGGAGGGGAAGGAAGATGCCAAAGAAGATTTTAATCGTTGATGACGATCCTGATTTGGTGGAAGCGGTGACGATGATCCTGGAGTCCAAGAATTATGCGGTAGCCGCCGCATACGGTGGAATTGAGGGGCTTCAAAAGGCAAAGACTGAAAATCCGGACCTCATCGTCCTCGATGTAATGATGCCGGACAAGGATGGGTATGCGGTGTGTAAGGAGTTGAAGGCCAATCCAGAATTGAGTAAGATTCCTATCCTCCTTTTGACTGCAGTGGTTTCTAAGATTTCTATAACTCGCTATACCCAACAGATGGGGCTTGAAACGGAAGCGGACGATTATATTGACAAGCCCGTGGAACCTGAAGTACTGGTCAAACGGATCGAAACGCTTCTGGCCAAATGATAAGCCGCTAAGCGCAGAGCGCATGGAGCATGGAGTTAGAAACCCTATGCGCTATGCCCTATGCCCTATGCGTGGAATTGGGATTTAAATGCCAGACCAGGCAAACATCCTTGTCATTGACGATGAGCAGATCATGCGAGAAGGTTGTTCACGCATCCTCTCCAAAGACGGTTGGGCTGTGATCTGCGCTGAGAATGGGAAACAGGGGTTGGATGAGATTCAAGCCCGTTTGGAGAAGATTGATGTGATTCTGCTCGATCTGATGATGCCGGGGATGAGCGGGATGGAAGTCTTAGATCAAGTTCGAACTGTTGATCCAAATCTACTCGTCATCGTTATCACCGGTTATGCCACGGTGGAATCGGCTGTTGAAGCAATGAAGAAGGGGGCTTACGATTTCATCCCCAAACCCTTCACCCCTGACCAACTCCGCATTGTTGTGAGAAGGGCTTTGGAGAGGAGGACCCTTCAGAAAGAGGCGGAGTTTCTGAGAAGGGAACGTGAGAGATCCCTTCGAGACATTGCCACAGAGAAATCAAAGATCAAAACGATCATCAATTGCATGGGTGATGGTGTCCTGGTGTGCGATCGGGACAGTTGCATCGTACTCTCCAATCCAGCTGCGAGCCGGATGCTCAAGATTCCTGAGAGCTCTCTTTTGGGAAACTTCCTCCCCCAGTGCAACCTCCATCCCGAGCTCTCTAAGATCATCGAGGAAAGTCTGACGGCGAAAGATATGGGTTATACCTCAGTTTCCCAAGAATTGAGCATCGGCGAATCCGGAGAAACTTCTCTTCGGGCCCACACCGCACCCGTACGAAATGATATTGGCGAGATCATGGGCTCAGTCACTGTGATCCAGGACATCAGTCATCTGAAAGAACTTGATAAGATGAAATCGGAGTTCATCGCCATGGTTACCCATGAACTTCGGGCACCCATCGCCGCCGTGGAACAGCAGTTGACCGTTATCCTGAATAAGATGGCGGGTGAGGTGACAGTCAAACAGGAACAACTTCTTACCCGGGCTAAAGAGAGGACCAGGGGGCTTCTTAATCTCATCAAAGACCTCCTGGATCTCTCCAAGATCGAAGCGGGAAAAATGGTCCAATACAAAGAGCCCCTCTCCCTTCAAGAAGTGATCCAAAGGGTGGTGGACTTGATGAGGACCGAAGCCGAGGCCAAGAAAATCGATCTTCAATTCTCTGCTCCTTCCGAGATTCCGTTGATCAGTGCAGACCGGAACAGTATGGAGGGCATTTTCACCAATCTTATCTCCAATGCGATCAAATATACGCCGGAGGGAAGAAGGGTTTGGATCACCTTAAGTGAAGAGGGTGGATTTGTAAAGGCCGCTGTTTCGGATACAGGCATCGGTATTAAAAAAGAAGACCTACCACGAATTTTTGATAAATTCTACCGCGTAAAAACCACAGAAACTCGGCAGATTATCGGGACAGGTCTTGGACTTTCTATCGTCAAAAGCATTGTGGATGCCCATCTGGGCTCGATATCAGTCGAAAGTGAGGAGGGGGGCGGAGCCACTTTCACTGTCCTATTTCCAAAAGAGTCAACTCATACGACCTAATGGTGGAATACTTCTATGCCAACCGCAACTTAACCTCCATCCTCTTTTCTCATCATACCCAATGTCAAATCATCCAATCATTCCCTCTCTCAATCCAATGAGGCAAAGATGAGCAACGAAGAGGCAGAGATTAAAGAGAAAACAAGAGGAATATTAGAAAACATAGGGAGCAAAAGGGAAAACCTCATACCCATTTTGCAAAAAATTCAGGAAGAGTTGGGATATCTTCCTCCCTATGCCATGCTTGAAGTTGCCCGGTTTCTCGACATCCCGGAGATTGATGTCTACAGTGTAGCGACCTTTTATAACCAATTCCGTCTCACCCCTCCTGGTAAGCATTCGATAAGAGTTTGCATGGGAACTGCCTGCCACGTAAAGGGCGGTCACATCACACTGGCAGCGTGGCAAAGAAGATTGAAAATAGGACCGGGTGAAACCTCCCCTGACCGCGAGTTTGACCTCGATACAGTGGCCTGTGTTGGCTGCTGTGCCATGGCACCTGTGACAGTTGTGGATAAAAAAGTGGAAGCCAAAGCTAATCCCACAAGGGTAGATGGAATCCTCCTCTCCTATCAGCTCCAAAAAGAGAAGGAAGGAAAGGAAAAACCATAGTAGGGGCAATTCATGAATTGCCCCTACAGAAAGATGGATATGATCTCAACATTTGATGAATTAAGAAAGCAAGTGCAATCCCGCTGGCAAGAGATATGGAATGACCAGATGCCGGTGATTCTGGTCGGCACTGCCACTTGCGGTAGAGCGGCTGGTGCACTCGAAGTCCTTCAAGCAATAAAAGACACAGTGAAAAAACAGAATCTCAACTGCCTCATCTATGAAGTGGGCTGCATGGGACACTGTTATGCTGAACCTCTCGTCATTATCCGCAAGCCGGGATTTCCTTCCATCTGCTATGGCCGTGTCAATCCGGTCTTAGCCGAGAATTTGATCAATCACTTCATCTTGAACGATGATCCCTGCCTTGAGTTTGTTTTAGGTGCTTTCGAAGAGAATGATCTCATTCCCAGTTTTTCTGATTTTCCACGGTCAAAATACGAAAAGCGAATCCTTTTAAAAAATTGCGGCCAAATTAACCCAGAAGAGATAGAGCACTATATTGCGAAGGGTGGATATGAAAGCCTGTCAAAAGCTCTCCAGATGAAGCCAGAGGAGATTGTATCGGAGATCAAGCGGTCTAAATTGCGAGGTTTGGGCGGTGCAGGTTTCCCGGCTGGAGAGAAGTGGGATGTCTGCCGTCACTCAGAGGGAGAACCAAAATATCTAATCTGTAATGGCGATGAAGGCGACCCGGGCGCTTTCATGGACAGAGCGATCTTGGAGAGCAATCCCCACTCCGTAATAGAGGGAATGGTCATTGCAGGCTATGCCATCGGTGCCCGTCATGGTTATATCTATGTTCGAGCCGAATACCCTTTAGCTGTGCAAAGAGTCCAGAATGCGATCCATCAGACAGAAGAGTACAAATTTCTGGGAGAAAATATTTTGGGGAGCAACTTCAGCTTTGACATCAAACTCTTTCAAGGTTCCGGCGCTTTTGTCTGCGGCGAAGAAACAGCCCTTATTGCCTCTATCGAGGGAAAACCTGGTATCCCCCGCCATCGCCCCCCCTACCCTGCTATCAGAGGTCTATTTGAAAAACCAACGTTGATCAATAATGTAAAAACCATGGCCTTTGTGCCTCACATTATAAAAAACGGGGCGGATTGGTTTTTACAAACGGGCACTGAAAAAAGCAAGGGAACAGTTGTCTTTGCACTCGCAGGCAAGGTGGTCAACACAGGTCTGGTAGAAGTCCCCATGGGCACCACGCTTCGAGAGATCATCTTCCAAGTGGGAGGTGGAGTGACCAAAGGTAAACACTTCAAGGCAGTTCAAATTGGCGGCCCATCGGGTGGATGCCTTCCTGAATCAGCGCTCGATCTCTCCATTGATTTCGATTCACTGCAGGAAAGCGGAGCCATGATGGGCTCCGGAGGGATGGTCGTTCTCGATGAAGACGACTGCATGGTTGAAGTAGCCCGCTATTTTCTCGATTTTACCCAGAAGGAATCCTGCGGAAAGTGTACCCTGTGCCGTCTGGGAACAAAGCAAATGTTAGATATTCTCGAGGAGATCACTAAGGGCCGCGGGAAAATAGAAGATCTTGAGACACTCCAGGAACTGGCAGCGGATATAAAGCAGGGATCACTCTGCGGCCTTGGCAGAACCGCACCCAACCCCGTGCTTACAACCCTGCGATATTTCCGGGAGGAATATGAGGCTCACATTAAAGAAGGGCGCTGTCCGGCATTGATGTGTCAGACCCTTATCGCTTATTACATCATTCCAGAGAAATGTGCACGGGGATGCGATGCCTGCGTTGGTACCTGTACAGTTGAGGCTATCTCTACTGACAAGAAGAGGAAAATTAAGGTGATCGATCAGGAAAAATGTGTCAAGTGCAATACATGCCTTGCCGCATGTCCTCCTCAATACGATGCCGTCATCAAATTATCACCACCGGACCGGGTACCCGCTTCGAAGTAGGGCTTTATGTTGCGTAGAATGACCAGACAGGTGTACTTCCAAACCTTTACCAAGCGGAGCAATGAAAGGTTAAGGTTAAGAGATGTCATTCTGAACGAAGTGAAGAATCTCAGAGATCCTTCGCTCTGCTCAGGATGACACCTTAACTCAACCTAAACCTCAACTTTTACAATGACGTAGTCAGATGAAGGAAGTATCTCTAACAATCAACGGTGAAAGAATAAAAGCTCGTGAGGGAGAGACGATACTCTGGGCAGCTCTGGAGAATGGCATCTATATCCCCAACCTCTGTGCCATACGAGAAAAGATGCAACCTTCTGCTTCGTGTCGACTTTGCTTTGTGGAAGTGGAAGGGGAGAACGAACCTGTCATTTCCTGCACCGAACCAGTTAGGGAAGGCATAGTAGTTAACACGCGAGGCAAAAATGCATTGAGGCTTGCGCGCACTGCCGCTGAGTTAATCCTTGCAAGCCACCCTGTTGATTGCGGTCATTGTTTAAAAAACCGATCCTGTGAACTTCAGAAAATTGCTAAACATCTCGGCATAAAACTGAAGACAAAGCGATTTAGGAAGCTTGAGAGGAATCTCCCCATAGATGAAAGCAGTCCCCTCTTTATTTACGATCCCAATAAGTGTGTTCTTTGCGGCAGGTGTGTCTGGGTATGTCGGGAGCGTTTGGGTATCGGAGCCATTGGTTTTACCCGAAGGGGCTTCAAACGAATGGTCTCCACCTTCCAAGACAAACCAATTGGCGAAACAATCTGTAATCAGTGCGGTGAATGCGTGAGGGTCTGCCCCGTCGGCTCCCTGACATTTAAAAACAAAGACTTCCAGTCTCAGAAAGCATCAGAATAACTCAAACCCACTTGTTCCCTTCCAGTGGTGAATCCAACGCTTCTTTACATTAATTCCGAGGTGGTCATTCCCGCGAAGGCGGGAATCCAGCCCAGAAACACTGGATTCCGGGTCAAGCCCGGAATGACAAATAAAAAAAAGAGAGCTCTGAATCACTACACCATCAACTTCCCCTCCCCTAATTTTTGAAAAGGGTGTATATTACAGAATTAATAATGGAGATACATTACAGACCCATGTACATAATTTATTTTTAAATTATCTTGATTCCGTATAATAATGTTCAAAACGATCTTTTCTGGAAAAGATAACATCAATCTCGACTTTTTTAGGCAAAAGAGACTTTTCAGCGGCCTAAAATCTACGAAAATATAGAAGCAGCATAAAAAATAAGTTGGGTGAAATGATCACATGTTGAAAACAGATAGAGTCTGCGTTCGTGCAGCAAACAGAGGTATCCGGATTCGATGCCAAAGAATGGATTCAAAAACTGTTCTTATCGGAGCAACTGAGGAAGGATCGAAATTCCTGGGCGGGCTGCTTATCTGGCACACACGCGAAGCTAACCGGCGGGGCTTTGCCCCGTCCGGGTTTAGCGTCTTGTTATGAGTTTCTTCCGTCTTTTCCGCTTTTTATAATAGGTTAAAAACTCTTTAGGAGAAAATACTTTTATTTCCTGACATAATTCGATAGGGAAATGGTCTTGATTTCCCGTGACAAGACATACAACTTCACCTGATAGGGCAACTTCGAGAAATGGTTCATCTTCAGAGTCAGGGAGCGAATTGTTCAAAGGAGAAGGCGCTATTGTCTGTCCACGATACAGAATATAGTCAAGAAGTGCCTCTACCTTTTCTTTTGCAAACTTA
>Ga0315282_10017957_pt1 | contig 10162 bp, 7 predicted proteins | sample YL17G07_20_MG_FD_203693 | JGI IMG/M metagenome (GOLD analysis project Ga0315282, IMG submission 203693) | Sediment microbial communities from Yellowstone Lake, YNP, Wyoming, USA - YL17G07_20 | ecosystem: Environmental > Aquatic > Freshwater > Lake > Sediment | place: USA: Wyoming | collected... | reverse complement strand
CGACAACCGTATACCGCGGAACATATAGAATGACCGGATGGTGCGAGACGCTTCGAAGCATCGTGGCCCTCGGCTGGCTCCGAGAAGAACCACCGCAAGGGTTCTCAGGGTCGACCTATGGAGAACTCACCCGATCTCTCATTGGTGCGACCGCAAAAGAAGATCTACCAAAGGCGACAGCGAAGTACCTCGGTTTAACACCTTATTCAGCGGTGATAAAACGACTGGAATGGCTCGGTCTGTTCGGGAATGAACCCTTACCGAAGGACAAGAACAACCCGCTGGATTATCTGAACGTCCTTACCCTGAAAAAGATGTCCATGGGTGAACACGAGCGGGACATGGTCGTCATGCACCATGAATTCATCGCAGAGTACCCTGGTAAAAAAGAGTACGTGACGTCAACCTTGGTCGATTACGGCATACCCGATGAAGACACCTCTGTTGCACGGACCGTCGCACTACCAGCCGCGATCGCAGTAAAGATGATTCTTGAGAAGAAAATCACGATGACCGGCGTTCATATCCCTGTTGTTCCAGAGATTTACAACCCTATCTTAGATGAACTCGAAGAGATGGGCATTAGATTCGAAGAAAAAACAGAGATCCTAAAAAAATGACGGTAACCAACGACCCTTGACCGATATCATTTTATAACAACGAGGGATACCGCTCTACCAGATATCGACCGTATGTTAGGGGGCTATTCCTATGTCGATGAAACCCACAGATGTCCACAAAACGCTGAGTAAATTCATGCTCGCAGACGGCTTTGACCTTGTACTTGACCTCAAAAAAAGCAAGGGCTGCTGCATCTACGATTCTCGGAGAGGGAAATATTTCCTTGATTGCTTCTCATTTTTCGCGACCGCACCATTAGGATGCAACCCCCTACAACTAACCACCCCGGAATTCATAAAGAAAATAGGAGAACTTGCAATCAACAATCCCACGAACTCCGATATCTACACGGTCGAAATGGCTGAGTTTGTTGAAACGTTTTCAAAACATGCGGTCCCCAAAAACTTCCATCATCTCTTTTTTATCAGCGGCGGGGCCCTTGCAGTGGAAAACGGACTGAAGACCGCGTTCGACTGGAAAATACGCAAAAATATCGCCCAAGGAAACGGAGAGATCGGAACACAGGTCATCCATTTCAAAGAAGCATTTCATGGGCGGACCGGGTACACCATTTCTATGACCAATACCTTTAATCTTGACAAAACAAGGTATTTTACGAAGTTCGACTGGCCGCGCATTACAAACCCAAAGATACGATTCCCACTCACCGCTGAAAACCTCAAAAACGTCAGGGACCTCGAAAAACAAGCGATAGCCGAAATAGAGAATGCTATTGCGAAAAACCCCGATGATATCGCAGCACTAATTATTGAGCCGATTCAAGGCGAAGGGGGCGACAATCATTTCCGCAAAGAGTTCTTCCAGGAGCTTCGGCGACTCTGCGACCAGTACGAGATGATGTTCATCATCGATGAGATTCAAAGCGGCGTTGGACTGACCGGGAAGATGTGGGCGTATCAGCATTTTGATTTCGAACCAGATATCATCGCGTTCGGCAAAAAAACCCAGGTCTGCGGCATCATGGCCACCGATCGGGTGAATGACGTGGAAGACAACGTGTTCCACGTGCCAAGCCGGATTAATTCCACCTGGGGCGGCAGCCTCGTTGATATGCTCCGCTCTCAGAAATACCTCGAGGTAATTGACGAAGACCATCTCATTGAGAACGCCGCTAAACAAGGCGCGTATCTGTTAAAAGGCCTTGAGGAAATCCAAGAAAGAAACCCGGGCATTATCTCAAACGTCCGTGGGCGTGGCCTTATGTGTGCATTTGATCTGCAGACTCCTCAAATACGGGATGAGATGAAGAAGCGATTATATGAAAAAAATATGATCATCATGGGATGTGGTGCGTCCACGATACGATTCCGCCCGCCACTCATCATTTCACAGCAAGAGATTGATGAAGCTTTAGGGATTGTAGACAGTGTCGTAAAAATAATGTAACGCCATCTTCCTTACAACTCCAAAAAATACCCCTTTTTTTATCGAAAGGTTCTTAAAGGGCGACAAGTACCGGTATTATATAGGGGACTATATGAAGATACAGATACGAAAGAGAGAATTCTTTACAGCCGTATTCATAACGTGTCTAGTCATGCTTTCTACGGCAGCGTTCCTCGTTGAAGCGACCACTCCTACCGATTCCAATCCTATCATTGTTTCATATTCCTTTCAACCTCCGTCGATAAGCCAAAAAACCGTCGATGGAGCGATCTATAGTGTTCTCACAACACCGACAGCTACATTCGCTGGAAACCCTGGAGAACCTGACATCCCTGTGTATTCAGCACGAATCCTCATCCCCTATCAGCAAAGTGTACAAGCAGTGAGCGTCACACCTGGGGCACTGACCACGCTTGGCACGTATGACATTCTCCCTGTAGAAAAAGCCCTCCCGCTGCTACCGGATCAACCCTTAGAACAACCCACCCTTGAAAAGAATACGCTTATCTATTCGGCGAATCAGGAATTCCCCGGCACCCTGTTCACCACCATCGGAACCTATTTTTTCAGAGGCTACACTATCCTTGTGTTGACCCTGCACCCTATACAATACAACCCGCTCACCCAAAAGACTGTCTTTTATGAGGGCATGCAGATAACTGTTACGACCACTTCATCATCCTCAACAAATCCGCTCTATCGCGGCGGAATCGACAAGGAGGCAGCACGAGGAATGGTTGACAACCCTGACGTCCTAGCTACATATCCACAAACAGGAGCATCGCCTTTGGAGCAATACGATCTGCTCATCCTTACCGCCGATGCCTTAAAAGACTCCTTCCTCCCTCTTCAAACAGCACATGATGCCCGTGGTGTCTCTACCATTATTAAAACCCTCTCAGATGTCGGCGCTCGAAGCACTGATAATATACGGGATTACATCAGAACCGCTTATACCACCTGGGGTATCAACTATGTTTTACTTGGAGGGGACGATGACGTCGTCCCTGCACAAAACCTCTACGCTGAAGTCAATAATGGGGGAACCACCGATAGTTTCCCGTCGGATGTATTCTATGCATGCCTCGATGGCCCGTACAATTTCGATGGCGATAGCAAATGGGGGGAGCGACATGACGGTACAAACGGAAGTGATGTTGACCTCGTTGCAGAAGTATACGTCGGCAGAGCTTGTGTCGGAGACGTCAACGAAGTAGACAATTTCGTCAACAAAACAATCACCTACATGACCTATAATCCAAATGAACCGTACCTGAATAAACTCTTAATGGCGGGTGAACAACTCGATGATACCACCTGGGGCGATGACTCCATGGATAACCTCATCGCAACCGCTATACCGCCGAACACCTACGCGATTGACAAACTCTATGATCGAGATCATGCCTGGAGTGCAACCGAACTGATCGCAGAGATGGATGCCGGTGTCCATATGATCAATCATCTGGGTCATGCGAATCAGGATTATGTCATGAAACTCGACAGCAGTGATGTTGATCAGCTGACAAATGCAAAGCTTTTCTTTGTATATACCCAAGGGTGCTACTCTGGCGCGTTTGACATCGGCGATTGCATCGCAGAACATTTCACGGTAAAAACAAAGCATGCTGCCTTTGCTGGCGTCCTTAATGCACGATACGGCTGGTATATACCAGGATCATCAAACGGTCTTTCACAGATGTATCATCGATCATTTGTCTCAGGCCTGTTGAAAAAAAACCAGGGAACAATCGGAAAAGCGAGCCATTACTCAAAAGAATTTTACATCTCAATGATAAATCAAAATGGGATGCGCTGGTGTTACTATCAGACCAACCTGTTCGGCGACCCGACCCTTGTGTTTTACCTTTCGAATGCGACGACATCAAATCTGGACGGCAATGGTACACTCCGCTGGACAGATATCGCACACGGTGCAACAGTGAACGGTAGTTTTACCATTCAAAATATTGGCGAGGCTAATTCCACGCTCTACTGGAAGGTCATTGATTACCCGAGTTGGGGCACCTGGTCGTTTACCCCTACAAGCGGAGACGGGCTCACCCCTGAACAAGGTGCGGTGACCATCAACGTATCTGTGATCGCACCAAACGAAAAAAGGGGTTCATTTAACGGCACGGTCAAGGTCGTCAATTTACGAAACTACAATGATTTTTGCATCATCAGCATTTCACTCGCTACTCCTGTAAATCAGCAAATCCTGCATCCGTTTGCTCATGAGATTTTCGAAAAACTTCTCCAGTGGTTCCCCTTCTTAGAGCACCTGATTTCATTGCATCCCTTCCTCTCGCAACTCTTTGGCATCCAATCAAAGAACTAAAGAGGAAACAAGAACACTGACCACATAAAACAGACAAGCTGGTTAGCAGGGTACCTTCGTTTTTATTGTTTCTACGAGCATGTCTCGTTTAATTCGCTCTTGCTTCGTGGTATCGCGATCTCGAATAGTGACCATCGTATCTTTTAGTGTGTCGTGATCGACAGTGATGCAAAACGGAGTGCCGATCTCATCCATGCGTGCATAGCGCCGTCCAATTGTTCCCCCGTCATCGTAATAGGTGGCAATCCCGTGGTTCCTCAGATCAGTGTCTATTTCTTGTGCGATCTTCATCAGTTTTTCATCGTTGATTAAGGGAAACACCCCAACTTTGATTGGTGCGATAATGGGTTTTAACGTTAACATCGTGTACTCTTCTTCGTTTTTCTTCAGTTCTTTAAAGTTGTGTTCAAGAAGGAAGTAGATGATGCGGTCAACCCCGTAGGAAGGCTCAATCACATGGGGGACGAATTTATCGCCCATGATTTTTTCCAAAGATTCGATGATTTCGTAGCAGTTCTCTGGGATCTTCAGGGTTTTTCCGTCGATGGTCACAGAGACATTTTTCATATCTTTTACCTGCATGGTTTCAAGGAGCTCTTTCACCTTGCCTGCCTTGTCCTTGAACAATGGTCCTAGCTCATTCATCTTTGGAACGATTTTCTTCTTGGTAATGACGGTCGGTTCGTCGTATTTCCTCAACGCGTACATGTCCACGCCAGAAGAAACGATATGGGCGTTGAGATCATACGCGGATCGATCAGCAATCCCGACACATTCGACCCACCCGAACCGCTCGCTATAGAGTTCCACATCCCAGCATTCCGCTGCGTAATGCGCAAGTTCATCGACCGCGTGTTTTCTGAACCGGAATTTCTTTGGATCGACCCCTGCGGAAAACAAAAACTCCTGGGTGAGATACATGTAATAGGCGAGCGCTTCGTTGTTAATCACGCTCGTTTTCACCGCTTTCTCCAGTGAAATCCTAAACTCTTTCTCATTGTCATTAAGATAGAGTTCTTTGTCTTTCACTTGAGTAAAGCGCGGATGTTTTTTATTCGTTGGATCAAAGAAGATTTCTGCCTCCGCCATGGAGAATTCCCGCTGCCGCAGTGTTCCTTGTCGCGGGGATATCTCGTTACGGTATCCTTTCCCGATTTGTACGACGCCGAACGGAAGTTTCTCTCGGCTATAGCGGTACAGCAAATGAAAATTCGTGAAAATGCCCTGCGCGGTTTCAGGACGTAGGAATGCTTTTCGACCGTCGCCGATGCCAATGGTCGTCGCAAACATTAAATTCACGGGGTGTGCATCCTTCAACGGTGAACCACACGTGGGACATTTCACCTTTTTTTCTTTGAGTGCTTCCTCAACGGATAGGTCATCACTGATCAGGTCCTCTACTTTATAGGATCGCTTACATTTCAGGCAATCAGCCGTAAGATCAGTGAATTCCTCGACGTGACCTGAGGCCTTCAGCACCTCATAGAGGGTAATGGTTGGTGTGTTCACCTCAATGCAATTATCCTGCAAAAGGTAGAATCGCCTCCAAAGGTTCTCCACGTTCTGTTTTAATTGCGCGCCAAGAGGGCCATAATCGTAAAAACCAGCGATACCACCATAGATTTCAAATGACGGATAAATAAATCCTCTCCTTTTTGCCACCGTCATTATTTTATCATAAATATCTTGAGGCATTAGGGTAGATCTCCCAACCAACTGATTATAATGAATTTATTTGGAGGATTTAAACATGCACGCCATGAGGTCGATGTCTGTCACCATCCCAAGTAGGTGATCCTCTGAACTCACCACGGGAACATGGCTGATTTTGTTTTTCATCATCTTGCTTGCGATTTCAGAAACCGGATCGTTCTTATAGGCTCGAATGACGTTTGTCACCATGATTTCCTTGACTGCAACTGGGGGGAGATCGACTTTTGTCGTTGAATAGTACAACCGGATCGTATCGCGGATCCCTTCCCAGGTCCAATCGTCTTCATCACCGCCCATACCCATGTTTGTCTGAGAGACGCTTTCCTTGATATGGCTCAGTTTAAACAGGTCGCCTTCGCTGACGATTCCTGATTTCCATGATGATGGTAATCGGGGTTTCCTGATACACCGGGACAAGGTTTTTGGTGAAATAATTATCAATGATGTCATCGCATTCATCGGCTAATGCTTTTAAAATATCGGTGGGACTGATGATGCCGACAAGATTTTTCCTTTTATCAATGACCGGGAGCCCGTGGATTCGGTTTTCGTATAGTAATTTTGCTGCGACATCTAAACTATCGTCCTTCAAAACAGTATACGGGTCCGTGCTCATGATCAACGCGATTTGTTCCTCGTCAGGGTTTTTGAAAATATCGGTACGGGTCAGGACACCAGCGACTTTCTTCGTGTCTTTCTTTAGTATCGGCATCCCGGACACATTATGTTTCGCAAGCACTTTCAACGCTTCTCTGATCGTACCTGGGACGTACCCCACAACTAACTCTTTTGACATCGCGTCTTCTACTTTCATCATGCTGTCCCTCAACTCCCTATTTTAGGAAACATATACCGGTTTTAAAGATTCGTTCTCTAAAACAACAAAGTGTTTCAATAGGTTGAGACCCTGAATGGTGTCATCTAAATTTAAAGCTTTCCTTGGAGTATAGGTGATCGTCGTTAGCAGCTCCTCAAGTGAAAACATATTTGTCTTGCATAGCAGCCGGACTTCCTCCAAAATGTCTGGGGTATTAATCATCGCATTGTCTGTTCCGAGCAAAAGAGTCAGATGATGTTTTTTCATGAGCTCAATATTGGTTTTCAGCTGGTAAAATGCATAGGAACGGGGGCAGAGCACTATAGGAATATCTTCTTGTTTCACGCTAATAAGATCTGATTCTGAGGCTGCAACCATGTGCACCAGAAGGTCTGGTTTAAGGTCTAATATTTTATCGATGTTCTCTCGAGCAATCTCGCTTGCATGGAGTGCAAATAGCTTGTTTTTTCCTTTTGTGTGGCGTGCGATCTTTTCAAGGTCTGGGTACTGCCAATCAGAAATACCGCTTACCCCGATACCATCAGTGTTTTGCAGCAGTCGATCAAGCTCCTCTTTATCATAGCTCATCATGGCAGGCCGTGAGAAAATCACCGGATGAACCGGACGGTTTTTTGCTGCCTTTCTAAGTTGTAAAACCCCAGCAAGACCCCCTTCACGAAAATCACAAAAATACGAGGTTCCGATTGCAGCCATTTCTTGGAGTGATATTCGCATCCCTTTCAGGATTTCCTCTTCCGATGCTTCTCGTAACAACCGGTGTTTCAACCCGTCTGGCGGCGCCACAAGCGCTTTGACATCTCGCGGAAGTGGAATTCGTTTTGCCCTGATAAACGAATCACCGATATGGGTGTGCGCATTGACGAATCCTGGGACAATGATTCCTCTAGTAAACGCCTTCTGTGGTGCTGATCCTTTTCCAATTTCTAAGCCAGTCTGTCGATCAAACCCCACATAACCTTTTACGAAACCCTCAAGAGTAAGGATCTCGCCTTCTGCGTATCTCATTGGTACCCATGAAAGAAACACGAGTTTTTATACCCTTTTTCTTTACCCAAAAAAATCACTGTTTATTTTCATAGAAATATTTTTGAATGAAAAGCGTGATTTCTCCTTCTCTCTTACACACCGTCGAGTGACTCTCTGATTTTCACCGTGTCACAAGAAATACATTGAGAGGGATGAGATGAACGAATGACATTAGATAACCAAGATATTACCGCCGTGGATAAATCAAACATGCTTGAAGGTCTCGCCCGTTTTCCCGATCAAATTAAGGAAGCGCTTACCATCGCGGAGTCGGTCGAGCGGTTCAATTTCCTGAAAATTGATAACGTCGTTGTCGCAGGCATGGGAGCCTCGGCTATCTCTGGGGATATTATGGCGAGTCTGTTCAGAGATAAACTTGACGTTCCCCTCGTGGTCAATCGCGAGTACGACCTTCCGAAATGGGTCAATAAAGACACACTTTTACTTTGCATCAGTTACTCAGGAAACACAGATGAAACGCTCAGTGCGTTCAAGATTGCGAGTCAGAAAAAATGTAAGATCATCTGCCTGTCTTCCGGCGGGAAACTACAAGAGCTTGCAGAAAAACGCGGAGTCCCTTTTATTACAATCCCTGCCGGTCTTCAACCGCGCGCCGCCACTGCATACCTACTTTTTCCCTCAATTATTTTTCTAAAACGTCTTGGGTTACTAAAAACAACCATTGAACCAGACATTGAGGAAACTATCACCGTGACACGAGAATTAGTCACGGTATTTAACAAAGAAACCCCTTTGGAAAACAATCTTGCGAAACAGCTTGCACAAAGCATATTCAACACCATCCCCCAGATTTACGGGTGGGGTATTTATGTTCCGATTGCAAAACGCTGGCGCTATCAATTTAACGAAAACAGCAAGGTGATTGCACGGTCTGATATCCTCCCCGAGTGTAATCATAATGACATCGTCGGATGGACCGCAAACCCAGAAATCTCGAAGCAATGCAGCTGCATTCTCTTCCGGGACAAAGATGAAGAAACCATTGATATGACAACACGGTTGAATTTCATGAAAGCACTTTTTCAGAACACCGCGGGTCATATTTTTGAGGTAACCCCTAAAGGGAAAAGTCAACTCGCAAAAATGATGTACCTCATGTGTCTTGGGGACTTCATCAGCTGTTATCTTGCGGTACTGCGCGGCATCGACCCAACCCCTATCGACATCATCACTGAATTAAAAAAACGACTTGCGGAAAAGTGATATGATTCTTTTTATTGAACTTATTTCAAAAACCATAAATATGTATTACTGTATCTTTGCATTTGGCACTCAAAGGAAGTAGATGAGGATTGTTGTGACTCAAAGAACTCCTATTCATTTTATCGGTTCCCTCGTTATTCTATTGTGTGTCAGTAGCGTAATTCTTCCCCATGTTACTGCTCAAGCACAACAAACACTAATTATCGAAATTTATGACTCTGAGACCTCTGATGCCCTGCAAGGAGATATGATTATTGAGGGGAAATCGTACGATATCGCTATTGGTACTGACGACGGGAGGTTTGTGGCCAATGTGACGATTACGGTACCATGGAAACCCTATACCTATATCACGACCAATGAAACACCGTTTATTACCATTATTGCTCCACCTATAGAGGAACATGCTTTTTTCGTAATTAATGCATCCAAGGACGGATATCTTCCTGCTGAACGGACAATCACTGTGATGAAAGGGGCGTTATCCATCAGAACAGATCGCAGTACTGTCGTGGAGGAAAAAGAGTTCCAAGTGACCATAAAAGACCAGGATAGTCATCCTGTAGAAGGTGCTGTTGTCTTCATCGATCCCAATGGAACCCATGTTAGTACGGATTCCATGGGTATCGCCTACATCGACGCACCAGAAGTAAATCAAAATAGGAACATCACAATTAAGGTCATAAAAAGCGGATATCTTGATTCCTCCACCAGTATCCTTGTTCAGGACACGGGGGGCTCGATCCTGAACATGGGCGATAATATACTTGTTGAAATAGCGCCTATTCTATTCGCTGCCGTCGCTGTCATTTTCGCAATCTTCTACGTCCGATGGAGAAGAAAAACTCAGAAAGATATACAGCCCAGAAAAACCGAACCGACAAATCACCATGGGGAATCCCTTGAAAGCACGGTAAACCTTCGAAAAAAACAACGGGAAAAAGAACCTATCTCGCACCAAGTAAAAGAGCGAGGAGACGTCACATTCTCTT
>Ga0315282_10017956_pt1 | contig 10163 bp, 7 predicted proteins | sample YL17G07_20_MG_FD_203693 | JGI IMG/M metagenome (GOLD analysis project Ga0315282, IMG submission 203693) | Sediment microbial communities from Yellowstone Lake, YNP, Wyoming, USA - YL17G07_20 | ecosystem: Environmental > Aquatic > Freshwater > Lake > Sediment | place: USA: Wyoming | collected... | reverse complement strand
TTCCACATAGGCTCGCCAGGTCAGTTCAAATACTCGACCCAGTCGACGCCTGGCCCAGTACCAGCCGTAGAGATTAATTCCGAGCTGCTGCATCCAGACTGGACTGGAAGCGTAAACTCGGTCAAGCCATTTGCTCATAAGCCTTCCAGGAACATCGCGGCCCTGCCTAGAGAGTCCTCAACGTTGATTTACCGCTAGACGCCCAACAGCGGGCTCTTGGCAGATGCTTCTGTCAAGGGTGCAGCGGTATGCCTGCTCAAGCTTGGCCCCTACAACCTCCCAGCAATAGCCCTTCTCCACCAAGGACCGGCCGGCGCGGCCGAGCTGTTTTCGCAGCGCAGGGTTTCGCAAAATGTCCACTACGTCGCGGGCGAACTCGCTTGGAGAATCCGCAATCAGAATGCTCTCGCCATGTTTTACTGCGAGACCCTCGCAGCCGATACTCGTACTTACAATAGCCTTTCCCATGGCCATTGCATCAAGAATCTTCACGCGAGTCCCGCCGCCATCCAGAATCGGACAGACGAAGGCCGCAGCACGGGTGACATAGGGGCGGATGTCCTCGGGACTCGCTACAACTTCTACATCGCGATGCTGCCTCAGCCAGCGCGTCAGCCTTTCGGAAGGGAACTGGCCGGCCACGCAGAGCCGGGCAGTGGGTTGCTCCTGCTTGACCGAAGGCCAGACCTCGCGCATGAAGAAATAGACCGCCGAAATGTTCGGATACCAGCGAAGAGAGCCGGCAAAAATCAGAGTATTATCGTCTTCAGCGGATTCGGATGGCGTGAAATAGTCGGTGTCGGTTCCGTTCGGGACGATGTGGATGTGCGCCGCTGGGCTCCGCGACAAAAGAAGTCGGGCATCGGATTCGGAAACTGCCAAGTTGACATCAAACTGATGGCATATCTCACGTTCAACGTGCGCGAGCTTTCGGGCTTGGTGCCACAGATAGGTTCTCTTTAATGGGTTTGTCTCCTTTTGGGCTCGCCGGTAGGCCATCGCGGATTCGCAATTGTGGTGGTTCAGTACTTTTTTACGATTCTTGGCGGCCGGAATAAACAGGGCGAGGTCAGAAGCATCGAAGTGCACAAAGGCGTCCGGATGGAGGCGAAGTATGTCTTGCCAGCGGGCGTTCAAGTTCGACGACCAGACAGCTTGGCACCCGAACGGAGCTCGATAAAAAGGACTAGCCACCAGCTGTGCCCACCAGCGCCTTCCTTTCCACCGGTAAGGCAAATCCCAGACCTCCGCCTCTGCACAATACTTCTTGAGCTCTTTCAGCGAATTGGCAATCTGCTGGCCAGTTTCACCGGCATGATTCAAGGCCACAAGGATGATCTCATGCGAACGCGAAGCCCGACGAAGGAGATTAAAACTCCGTTGGGGGGCGCCCCCACGCGGGGGAAAAGGCACGAAATGAGAAAACCAGATCAGTCTCATGGGGCGCCACAAAGCGAATAATAGAGATCAGTGACTTGGTCCGCGGTCCGGGACACGGAGAATCGTTCCGCCACGCTGGCGGGACCGGCCGACGCCAGACGACGTCGGCGATCCTCATCGCTGAGGATACTAATGCAGGCTTCAGCCAGGCCCTGAGGGTTGTCGGTATCAAGCAGTACTCCATTGCGGCCATCCTGGACGACCTCGGGGATACCCCCAACGCGCCGCGCAACGACCGCAACGCCCAGACAAAGCGCCTCCAGCAAGGCCATCGGCAGACCTTCGTGATCTGAGCTAAGCACGAACACATCCATAGCTCGCAGCACGTCGTACAAATCTTCCCGGTGGCCCAGAAAGAGAATGCGATCACCCAGTCTCTTTTCATGAGCGAATTCACGTAGTCGCCGCTCTTGACTCCCGTCGCCTGCAATGACGAAGCGACAATTTGGAAGCCGTTCGGAAATGATTTGGGCAGCGGACAAAAGAATGTCCAGGCGCTTGATCGGCTCCAGGCGTCCGGCGGTGCCCACGACGCAGGAGCCTTCCGGCACCCCGAGCGCCTTCTTGGCTTCTTTCGGATCCAGGGAAGAGTAAACCTCCTGAGGATCGATCCCGTTATGGATGGTGACCACCGTCTCGGGCTTCAGTGACTTCGTGAGGCGGCTTCGCATTTCTTCGCTCACACTGATCACGCGATCGGTCCCGCAGCGCGCCACGAAGCGATCCAACTGTCGAAACAGGGCCCATTTGTATCGCTTGAGACCGCGGAAAGGCTCGGGCAGTCCGTGCTGCGTCCGAACGGCACGGGGAATCCCACAACGGCGGGCGAGAAGAAACGCGAGCAGGTTTTCCTTGTAGCGGTGGGAATGGATGATTTGAATGTTCTTTTTCCCAAGAAACGCTGCTCCTTCTGACATGATACGGAAGAAGGTCATTCGGCTTTCGGGAAGGACCAATACCTCCAAGCCACATCGACGACATTCCTCAGCGAGTCGGCCATCATTGAGAAGGATCACGGAGAGAAGAAATCGGCCCTTTCGGGCCAGAGCACGAAGGAGGTTTCGGATCTGGACTTCGGCTCCTGCCCAGCGGTCGCCGGACGCCACGTGACAAATCGATATTGCTTTCACGTCGACCGTCATTGGAAGCGCCCGCTTCAGCGCCGTGGCGTGGGTTCCCACGTCGCGAATCTTTCGCCGGAACAATACTTGAACCAGGCGTACATCGCTGCGACATTCCCCAACAAAAAATACGCCGCGAGTCTTAGGGGTTTTACTTCACTGGCGCGATCGGAGGACCAGGCGAGGAGGCCGCACCCGTACAGGCACAGCAGTGCAACCAGAACCAACCGATAAAACCAACCCGCGTCCCACAAAAACAATCCAGAAATCACAATAGAGAGAAAGGCGAAAGGGGCGAGCCAACGGAACAACTTGTGGCTGAGCAGTTGCCATGAAAAAAAGCCGTAACGAAAGGGATTTAGTAACTTCCAATTTGAAAAGACGACGTCGAGTCCGTGGACCATCGTTCGTACTTTGCGCGCGAACTCCACTCTTTCCGGGTAGGTCAGGCTGTAATGACTCCAACACTCGGGATCCACCACCGCTCTGAACCCCTGGGAGACGGCCTGAAGGGCCAGGAAGAAGTCACTGGACTGAACGGGATTCCACTGCGCGCAGACCTCACGGCGAGCGGCGAAGAAGGAACCACTCAGGCTCACCAACGACCCGACCTGTGACTCCAATCTCCTCATCCACTTATCATACTGGATATAAGAGACCTCCCCTCCCTGCCTTCCACCGGTCGCTAGGACCTGATCTTCACTGCTGATGCAACCAATGGACGGGTCAGCAAAGTTCGAGACTATTTTCTCCAAAGCATTGCACTCGAGGATTGCGGAAACATCGGTGAATACCAATATTTCACCTTGTGATCTATCGCGCGCGATCATTTGGGCATAGTGTTTGCCGTGCTTTTCCGGGATTTCGACAAGCTTCACTCCCTCTTCGGCGTAACCGCGCACAATAGAGACGGTATCGTCGTTCGAGCCGTCAGAGGCGACCAGGATCTCGCGTTTGTCCGGCGGGTAGGTCAGTTCAAGAGTGTTGAGAACCTTGCGCCTGATTTGCTCCCCTTCGTTGTGAGCCGGGATAATCAGTGACACGCTGGGCCAGATGGGCGCTCTTCGATGCTTGCGATTCCGAAACAAGGATAACACCCACAACAAGAAGGGATACCCCACAGAAGTGTAGGCCAGAAAGGCGACCCCCCCCCAGAATAGCCATACCATAAGGTTAGACACCCTTCAGCAGGCGGTCATACAACTGCTCGTAATTCTCGATCATCTTCTCGATCGGGAACTGGCTCTCCACTTTCGCTCGTGCGGCGCGGCCAAGGGCGGCAGCTTTCCCAGGATCACTGAGAAGTTCACAGATCTTTTCTGCGAGAGCCTGGGGATCGGAAGGCGGCACCAAGAAACCCGTGCGCCCGTCGTCAACGAGTTCTTCAGGCCCGCCAGATCGGGTTACAACAACCGGCTTACTTGCTGCCATGGCTTCCAAGACTGCCAGGGGAAAGCCTTCGCTGAGTGATGACAGAACGAACAAATCTAGGTCGCTCAGGATCTCCGGAATATCGCCTCGCATTCCGAGGAAGTGGACGTGGTCTTTCAGGTTCAGCTTATTAATCAGGGTCGAGAGTTCCTTCCAAATTCGGTCGTTCAATTCCCCCACGGCAACAAACTGGACATGGGGCATGGAATCGACCACTTTCCGAGCGGCTTGAATGAAGAACTCATACCCTTTCGTTTCATGAAGATGCGCGATCATCCCAACCAGTTTTGTTTCCCTCGGAACCTGCAACTCGGAGCGCAACGTACCCTCCCCCGCGTTGCTAAAGGTCCTCAGATCAATTCCGTTGTAGATCTTAACAATCTTCTCGGGCGAGAAGCCGACCCTCTGGAGCATGGCTCCGACGTAATCGCATACCACAACCACGGCGGCGGCCGAGTGCCTCACAATGCGAACCTTGATGGTCTGCTTGAAACCCCGCGCGCGTGATAACTCAATAGGGCCGTGATAAGTCGCGATGGTTTTTCGTCCGACTGCTTTTCCGGCTAAGCAGCTATAGAAATTCTGATCGGGCAGGTGGGAGTGGATGAGGTCCACCTTCTCCTGGCGTGCTAATCGTGCGATGGCGCGTGGCAGCTGGAAGTCGTACCACGCTCCGCATTCTTCCAGAACGGTCTTCACCCCTCGCTCTTCGAGTTCTTCTCGCAGCCAGCCTTCCTTGATCAAGAGCACAACGGAGCGGAATCGTTTTGGGTCTAGCCTTGATGCCAGGTCCAAAAGAACGGTTTCAGCCCCCCCGGGCTCACTGCTTTCGATTGTGTGTAGGATTGTGTGTTGGTGCATTATCATGCGGCGTACGGAATCCTATGGCGCAAGCTCAGTCACTCAGTTGCTGGCCCTGATCGGCCGATCAGAATTCTCCTCCTGATTCTTCCGGCCGTGCCGGCTGTGTCCTGTGCAGGCAGCCATGCAGGCTCAAGGGCAAGATTTCCTTCGAGGCCATTCTGCCGATTTCCCAGGTGATAAGGACTGTCTCCCCGGCGAAACTCCGCTCTCCGAATCGTTCATCGCCAGGGTGCGGCAGTGAGATTAAACGCTGCCGCCGAGAACTTGCCACTCAACCCCGTGATATTCCCTTCGTGAATCAGAATCCTCCTCATACTGTAAGGGTCGAGCCCGCCTTGATGCCATCCACGCTTGGTTGTGACCGCACACCGATAGCCGGTCCGCTGGACCCACTGGCGGATGCGCGAGTCCCAATCACCATTCGGATAAGCGAAGGCCCAAACCGGCTTCCCGACTCGCTCTTCTATGCCCGTCTTCGAGTTCTTCAATTCGGACTCCACTGTGTCGTCACTTTCAAAGGTGAGGAGCGGGTGAGTAACGGTATGGGCGCCGAAGTCAATCCCATTGCGGCTCATTTCGACGACCTCGTCCCAGCTCATCATCTGATCAGAGTCTTGCTGAGCGTTGGGACCTGTTCCGGCGGGTAGGAGCTGAGTCACGATCGTTCGTCGCTCTTCGGCGGGCACCCGTTTCAGGCACTCCACAATCTCTTCCAAGCTAACCACCCGCAGTTTCCCTGGGAGCAGTTTAAGCGCGTGACATTTGATCAGTTCGCGTTGGGAAGGCTCCTTCCATGCCTGGCACAGGCGTTCCACCCACAAGTACGCGCGACCGTCGATATACCCCGTCACCAGGAAGATGGTTGCCGGCATTCCATATTCCTTTAGCCGCGGGTAGGCAACCGTATAGTTATCGCGCCAGCCGTCGTCAAAGGTCAGGGTGCAACACGGCTTGCCCTGGGAGTGCTCCTTGTCCTTTCCCGCAAGGATTGCATCCAAGGGCCTGACCTCAAAATGTGTCCTCAGGAACTCGAGAAGTCCGGCAAAGGTCTCTTCCTTGATCAGCATGCCGGGTAGTGAATTCACTCGATTGAACTGTTCTTCTCCTAATATCCGGTGAAAACCCAGGATGCAAACCTCTCTCTTCCCAAGGATTGCGCGGCGGAAAAAACAGACAAGCGCAAAGAAGCCCGAATAGTGCAGCAGCACTGCCACGGCGTGACGCGCCAAGTGTCGCCAGCTAGCGGGCATCTCTGGACACCCTTTCGAACACGCCCGCCAATTTCTCCGCCAGGCGGTCCCAGCGAAACTGTGCCACAAAATCCGGCCTTGCGGGTTTGGGAGGCCAGTCGTTTCGATGCTGGGCGATCACAGTCCGAAGTACGCCTTTGATCGCCTCCACATTCTCAGGGTTCAGGACGTACCCGGCCCGTCCCTCCTCGACAAGCTGTTGGACTCCGCCGGGGTGAGTGACCGCCAGGATGGGGCGGCCGATCCGGAGATACTCGTAGGTCTTGCCGGCGATCGCCAAGCGCGAGAAGTGCGGACGTCCCCAGAAAAGCAGCAAATAGCTGGTCTCGCGCATGAGCTGGCGCACCAGACCATGCGGGACGAACCCGTGGCGGTAAAGAACCCCTCGAAGTTCCTTCCTGCCTTCGTAGATGGCCCGCTCGCAATCCTCGTTGGGGTCTCCGATGATGTTCACCCGCAGCTTCTTCTCCAACTCGGGCTGCTCTCGAAGCAGTTCGCACAAAGCCTGGAAAAAGCGGCCACTATTCTCGGGGTAGATCGTCCCGAAATGAGAGAGGTGGATAAAGCCGGGAGGGAGGAGGTGCGGCTCCGAGACCCCGTCGCGGCTGAAATCGTCCTCGCAAAAGCCGTTCCTGATTACGGCGAGCTTACCATCAGGCACGCCATATGACTGCTTGAACTCCTCCTTGTGCCCCTCCGTCATTACCACGACGGCATCGGCCCTGCGAAGCATGAGGAGCTGCAACCAACGCTCAAACCTCCTGCGGAGAGGGCGCTTGGGAGGATACCAAGGGTCCTGGAACTCCAGGACCCACGGGATCCCAGAAAGCAGTCTTAGCCAATACCCCACGACAGTTGCGGAACGGGGGGGCGACATGACGTAGACTACGTCGTAACGGCTCTCACGAGTGAGTCGGAAGGCCCTGGCTAACCCAAAGGGTACCCAGCCCACCGTGCTGTCGGGAAAATACAGGCAGGAGCGGGCGAAATCACCGGCAGAGCGCATCCATCGATCCAGGAGAGGTTGTTTTGCTTCGTCATGACGCGATTTCAGCGCACCGGCAGTGCGGATAACGCTGGCCGTTGAGCGCTCCCAACCGTTTACGGCCAGGTATCGTGTTCGTTCGATGCGCAATTCCGGCGGAAGGCGTTTCAGCAACTCCGGCTCTTCAACGCCTCCCAGATTTCCCCGGACTGTAACCACAGTGGGTTCCCACCCGTATTGGACGAGGTAGGTCGTCAGGTTGGTGTTCCGATAGACGGCGCTGGTCCGCCGCGGCGGAAAGTCAAAGGCAATAACGAGTGCCTTCTTTGTTGCGGAAGCCATCTCTCGCCTCGTCAGCCTCCGGTCAGGTCAGGGCTTGCGACCTGGGGAGGCTTGCCCCCACCCCTACTCCTGCCCTGCGAGCGATTCGATCCGGGCAAGTTTGCCGGCATTGCTCGATTAGCCGGCTCTTGTGTCTAAGTAGAGGCTTAGTTCCTACTCATCAACAACGCTTCGACCGTCCGACAGTAATCGGCGAAGCCCTTCGACAAGGTGCACATTCCTGCACACAACTCCTGCTCGAGGCCTGGAAGCCCGTCCATCATTTCCGACAGCATATTCATCAAGGGTTCCCCAGCCACGGCATCGGTTCGGATGGTGAACCGTTCCCAGCCGATGCTCGCCGTAAAATCAAGGCACTTCGGCTGATACTCCAGCATGACAAACGGCAGGTTTCCTGCCGCAGCCAGGACGGCGGCGTGCAGCTTGAGAGCGACCAACAGATCCAAGTGCTCCGTTGCCTCAAGGTATTCCGTAACCGATGCAAAGACCGGGTGAACGCAATCAGCGGCAAGCCCAGCCAATGCTGCAATTCGCCAGCAGCTAGGAACGTCTTGTGGACAGACGGGCAGCATTTCAACTTCAGTTCCGGCCCGGTAAAGCTCCCTTGCAACGCTGCCCAACGCGTTCTCGACCGATCTCTCGTCGCCCCACATGCCGCCTGCTGGACTTCCACAGTTGATGCCGATACGCCGCCGGCGATGGGTCCGACTTCTTCGGCTTCCCCGCTTGAGGGGGGTGTGGTACCACACCGCCGGGTCACCGCTGATGACAATGTTGCGGCCCCCTGCTTGCTCAAGAAGCCTCTTCGAGATCGGACCGCGGACTCCAACAACAGGGAGTTGGTTTAAGACCGAAACCCATTCCTTGCGGCGATCCTCCCATCCCGGCCGCGCGGACCAGAATTCCGGGGATTTCACGCCCGCACCAAAGACGGGGACAGCACGCCCTGTTCGTTCCCACATGCGACGATAGGATTGGAGTTCACCTTCGTTGCTGTTGATGAGTGTGCCGCCCCCGAGGATCGCAACCTCGTTCCCGAGCTTGGCGGCCAGCCGGTGGGTGAGTTTGGTTGCCAGAGCGCGGAAGTGACGTTGAGAGCGCAATTCGTCACCCACCCACCGGATCAGGTACCTGCCGTCGCGCCTGCCTTTCGCCAGGAATTTCTGAGCATCCATTGGATAGGCGAGTTGGTCATAATGCGCCCAGTGGATCTTCGCAAACCTCTTGCGACACGCCGACCACATGGCCTCGTCTCCGAGGTTCGCGTGGCCCACATAGCCGAGGTAGATTCCAGCCCGGATGAACACTCCCCTTTCCCCTCAATGCTCGGACTGACTCAAGCTCTTTCGAGCCTGCGTTGCCCCCAACGGGCAACTCCTTCTCTCTGCCCTGGCCGTGCGCGCGAATCTCGCGAACAGGCGCGGATATACGGCCGGCTGCCAGGTCGCCTTGGGCAGTTTCCCGCAGGCGCAATGCTAAGCTTTCTCAATTCCCTCCATGCCACCGCGCAGCCGCCGGACGAGATTGGCTCCCGTTTGCCACACAAGACTCCTCTCCTCGCGGTCCAGCAATCGGATCGAGGCAACGGCGAAAACCGAAAGGAGCAGAAGGTTCACAAGAATCGAGGGGGCAAGATTTAGCTTGAATAACCCACTCGCCGCGTAAACTATGCCCGCCGATGCCAGGACTGCGAGATTGCGCGCGTACTCGTAACGGATGAAATAAACACGCTGGGCAACAAAATGGGCCATCGCCAGATAGGCCAGATACGAGAGCAGAGTCGCAACGGCCGCGCCCATCGCCAGAAAGCGCGGAATCAGGAGGAAGTTCAAAGCGATGTTAGTGAGAGCGGCGGCCACCGCTATGGGAATCAGGAGCTGGGTCAGGCGCTGAATGAGCACTCCGCTGAGAATCACGGACCTCACGTTGTCAAGAATGTAGCACAAAGCAATGATGGGAACGATTTGCGATGCCCCCCAATAAGTCGTTGGGGCGAGAATGCGGAGAGCGTCTTTCGCCAGCAGAGCGACTGCGAGTCCGACAAAGACCGAAGCCAACAACTGGTAGACCTGGATCTTGGCGTACACGGCCTTGGCGTTTTCCTTCTTCGCCAACTCGAACTGCCGCCATTGCCACGTCAGGCGGAAGGGACCGCCTACCACTAGGTTGACGATCATCGCCAGTTTGTAGCCGAGAGCGTAAATTCCCACTTGCGTCAAGTCACCATAGCGACGCAGGAAAAAGCGGTCCGAGAAAACCAGGACAAACGAACCCAGGCCCGAAATGACCAGCGGAGCGCTGTACCGCAACATTTCCCTGAGCTTGTGGAGGACGACCTTCTTCGGGAGGTAATACAAGACGGCCCCGGCAAGGCCGACGCCCGCGACCGCATTGCTCAAGAGATTTGCGTAGAGGACGCCGCTCACTCCCCACTTCAACCCCGCGAGCGCGACCGCGATCGAGGCGGCGCCCAGCACGGTCCGCGCCAGGCCCACACTAACATACAGCGCGCTCCGTTCTTGAGCTCTCCAGTAAGCGAGTGGGACTTCACAGAGGTTGGAGAAAAAGAATGTCAGCGAGACGATTCGCACATAACGGGCAACGGCAGCGCTTCCCAAGACAAGCCGCGCGATCGGCTCTGCTCCTATGAACAGCCCCAGGGCGCAGAGGAATGATCCACCCGTCACATAGAGGAGGGCGGTCGCGATGACTTCCTCCTTGTCTTGTTCA
>Ga0315282_10017955_pt1 | contig 10163 bp, 2 predicted proteins | sample YL17G07_20_MG_FD_203693 | JGI IMG/M metagenome (GOLD analysis project Ga0315282, IMG submission 203693) | Sediment microbial communities from Yellowstone Lake, YNP, Wyoming, USA - YL17G07_20 | ecosystem: Environmental > Aquatic > Freshwater > Lake > Sediment | place: USA: Wyoming | collected... | reverse complement strand
CGCGGCGTTTGAAAGCGGCAGGCGAGACGCCCGCCCTACTTTATTGGCCGCACACATTGGCAGAACCGTCACGAGGCGTCCGTAGCGGAGTCAAGATGCGCCCGATGAGGCCGGAAGACCCTCTTTTTCATGGCATTGCGGGAACCTTTGCGCTTTCATGGTGTCGGATCACCGGAGAAGGAACTGCGGAAAGGAGACAAGACAATGTCCATCCTCGAAAAGGCAATCGCGCGGCCCAGCCGGCGCCGGGCTCTTATCATAATGGGGGTCCTGGCCTGCCTGGCCTTCCTGCCGGCCCCGGTGGCCCTGACGACCCTGACGACAGGGCAACCAACGCCGGAAAAGGAGGAATCCATGACTGTCCGGGAGAAAAACATAGGTAAAGCCAGAAAGGCCAGTAAGGAAGGCAACTTCAAGGTTGCCTTCGATATCTACGAACAACTCTTCACGGCCGGTCAGGGCGACTCCGGCATGCAAAGCAGCGATCTGGATGACGCAGTGACCTGTCTCCAGCGCCTGAACCAGGTGAACCAACTCGACGCCTTTCTGGAGAAGGTGATCGCCGCCAACCCGAAAAACTGGCGCCTCCTCGCGGCCGCCGCGCGTCACTACTCACAGATACCGCACGAAGGTTTCATCGTCGCGGGCAAGTTCGAGCGCGGTCCCCATCGCGGCCAGGGGCGCATGGCCGACGCCTTCGAGCGGGACCGCGTGCGGGCCATGCAAATCCTCGCCGATGTCCTGAAGAAGACCGAGGATGAGTCCCCCTCCTGGGATCTCGGCGAATTCCACATGCTACTCGCCCGGATGATCCTGATGGGACGCTACGGGCAGGAGGAGGCTTGGCGGCTCCAAGCCCTCACGGATCTGACCAAGCTCCCTGACTATGAGGAAGGGCAGTTCCGTAGGTATCGGGGCCGCGGCGGGCAGACCCAGGGCGCGCCCGTGGATGAAAAGGGCCAGCCGGTTTTCCATTACGCGCCCAAGTCCTGGGAGGACGCGAAGACGGACGGGGAGCGCTGGCGCTGGTTGCTGAAAAAGGCCGAGAAGGCTTATCCGGGCGGCTACGCGGGTGTTGTTCCCTATGAGTACGCTCAGTTCCTCTGGCGTCAGTTCGGCGTTCAGACAATGAGCGACTACGGCTATTGGTTTGGCCGGGGCGGCGATGAATCCGACAGGCAACAAGGCGTTTTTTCTCTTTCCACGCTGAAAGAGGATGAGACCATCGCCCGTCTGGCCACGGGGATCAAGCGCTTCCCCCTGCCCGAAGAGTTCAACTTCATCCGCCTGTTCCAGGCTATCGCGGAAGGCAAGGATTCAGAACGATCCGTCAACTCGGCCATGCCGCTTGGCCGGATTTTCGAGAACCGCCGTCAGTACGACAGGGCGGCGGGGTACTGGCGGCAGGTAACCGAGAGGCTCGCCGCTTCTCCCACTGACAGCCGCTATAAAGAGGCGAAGCTGCATCTCAACCAGATTCTCGACAACTGGGGACAGTTCGAGCCGGTGATGACCCAGCCGGCGGACGGCGGAGCCACCGTCGAGTTCCGCTTCCGCAACGGCACGAAGGCGGCGTTCGAGGCCCGCGCCATCAAAGTCGCCGAGCTCCTCGCCGACGTGAAGAGTTACATCAAATCCCGTCCGAACCAATTGGACCGGCAGCGCATTGACATCCAAAACATCGGCCACCGCCTGGTGGAGCAGGACGAGAAGAAGTACGTGGGAGAGAAGGTGGCCTCGTGGTCGTTGGATTTGCAGCCGCGTCCCGGCCATTTCGACAGCCGCGTCACCGTCACCACGCCGCTCCAGAAAGCCGGGGCCTACCTGCTCACAGCCCGCATGGGAAGTGGAAACGTGAGCCGCATCATCATCTGGCTCGAGGACACCGCCATCGCCAAGAAGCAGCTCGACGGCAAGGTTCTCTACTACGTCGCGGATGCCCGCACCGGAAAGCCCCTCGAGGGAGTCAACCTCGAGTTCTTCGGCTACAAGCAGGAACCGATCCGTGAGGGCAATACCTGGACGAACCGCTACAACATTTCGATCAAGAACTTCGCGGAGAAAACGGACGCCAACGGCTTTGTCATTCCCGATCCGGCGCAGCAGCCCGACGACCACCAGTGGATCGTGACCGCCACGACTCCCTGGGGCCGCCTTGCTTATCTCGGCTTCACAAACGTCTGGTACGGCCAGCGGCACGATGAAGAGTACAACCAGGTCAAGGTCTTCACCATCACCGACCGGCCCGTGTACCGGCCGGGACAGCCCGTCAAGTTCAAGTTCTGGGTGCGCCAGGCCCAATACGACCAGGAGGACACATCCAGCTTCGCGAACCAGACCTTTCCCGTCGAGATTCACAACCCCAAGGGAGACAAGATCCTCGAGAAGAGTTTCACAGCCGACGCTTATGGCGGCTTTGATGGCGAGTACACGATCCCGGCGGACGCTACCCTGGGACTCTATTGGCTTTCCATTCCCGACCGAGGAAGCGGCTCCTTCCGCGTCGAGGAATACAAGAAACCCGAGTTCGAGGTGACGGTGGAAGCGCCCACCGAGCCGGTGATGCTGGGCGAGAAGATCACCGCCACGGTCAAGGCGACGTATTACTTCGGCGAGCCGGTGAAGAAGGGTAAAGTCAAGTACAAGGTCCAGCGGTCCAGTTATTCCGCCGACTGGTATCCCATGGGGATCTGGGACTGGTTCTATGGCTGCGGATACTGGTGGTTCGCCTACGACTACGACTGGTATCCGGGATGGCACAAGTGGGGCTGCATGAGGCCCGCGCCCTGGTGGTACCCCAGGCGACCCACGCCCCCGGAGCTCGTGATGGAAAACGAAGTCCCGGTGGGGGAGGACGGCACCGTTAAGATCGAGATAGATACACTGCTGGCCAAGGAGATGCACGGCAACCAGGACCACCGCTATGAGATTACCGCCGAGGTCACCGACGAGTCCCGCCGCACGATCACCGGCCAGGGAGCGGTGCTGGTGGCCCGCGAGCCGTTCAAGGTATATGCCTGGGTGGACCACGGCCACTACCGCGTGGGCGACACGATCCGGGCGAGTTTCCAGGCCCAGACGCTCGACAACAAGCCGGTTCAGGGCAAGGGCATCTTGGAACTGCTGAGAATTACCCACGCCGCGAAGTCCGCGCCCAAGGAAGAACAAGTCCAGAAATGGGACCTGAATCCCAACGCCGAAGGTCTGGCCCGCCAGCAGATCAACGCTTCCGAGCCGGGACAATACCGCCTTTCCTACAAGCTGACCGATTCCAAGGATCACGCCATCGAGGGCGGTTACGTCTTCACCATCATGGGCCAGGGGACAACCGGCGCTGATTTCCGGTTCAATGACATCGAGCTCGTGCCCGACAAACGCGAGTACGCGAACGGCGACAAGGTGCGCCTCCAGATCAACACCAACCGGCGCGGCGGCACGGTCCTCTTGTTCGTGCGGCCCGCGAACGGCGTGTACCTGCCGCCCAAGGTCCTGCGCCTCGAGGGCAAGACCGCCATCGAGGAAATCGAAGTCTCCAAGAAGGACATGCCCAACTTCTTTGTGGAGGCGCTCACGATCTCGGATGGCCGCATCCACACCGAAACCCGCGAGATCGTGGTTCCGCCGGAGAAGCGCATCCTCAACCTCGAAGTGAAGCCCTCCGCCACGGAATACAAACCCGGGGAGAAGGCGAAGATCGTCTTGCGCCTGACGGGGCCGGACGGCAAGCCGTTCGTCGGCTCCACCGTCCTGACGGTTTACGACAAGGCGCTGGAATACATCTCCGGTGGGTCAAACGTTCCGGAGATCAAGGAGTTCTTCTGGAAATGGCGGCGACACCACAATCCCAGCACCGAGACGAACCTCGGGCGCTGGTTCGGCAACCTCCTCAAGAAAGGCGAGATACCGATGCAGAGTATCGGCGTCTTCGGTCACACGGTTGCGGATGAAAACGGGCAGGTATGGGGGAATTCGCTTGCCGGCGGTGGCCGCGGCCCCGGTGTCTATGACCCCTCCTCCCGGGTGATGGGGAGCTTGGGGATGGTGGCGGATGGGGCGCCGTCCGCTCCTATGGCCGCTCCCGCGCCGATGGAGATGGCGGAAAGCACGCTTTTGAGGGCCAAAGCAGAGCTCCGCCCGCAGGCGGCTGGGGAAGGCGCTGCGAAACAGGTCCAGCCCATGATCCGCACGGCGTTCGCCGACGCCGCTTTCTGGGCCGCTTCGCTCGAAACCGACGCCGACGGCAACGCGCAGATCGAACTCACCATGCCCGACAACCTCACGGGCTGGAAGGTGAAGAGCTGGGCGATGGGCCACGGGACCAAGGTGGCCCAGGCCGAAACCATCATCACCACCAAGAAGAACCTGATGATCCGGATGCAGGCGCCGCGGTTCTTCGTCGAAAAGGACGAAGTGGTGCTGAGCGCCAACGTGCACAACTACCTGAAGAGCAAGAAAAAAGTGACCGTGTACCTGGAACTCGAAGAGCCTTGCCTGGAGCCCATGGACAGCTACAAGAAGTTCCGCTTCAGCGCGCCGGACGCCAAGCCCGAAGTGTGGGGCGCGAAGATCGGCAAGGAAATCGAGATCGAATCCGGCGGCGAGCAGCGCGTGGACTGGCGCGTCAAGGTGGTGAAGGAAGGCGAGGCGGTCATCCGCATGAGCGCCCTCACCGACGAGGAATCCGACGCCATGCAGATGAAGTACCCCGTTTACGTCCACGGCATGGACAAGATGGTGTCCTTCAGCGGCTACATCCGGCCCGACAAGACCGACGCGGCGATCACGATCGAAGTGCCCAAGGACCGCCGCGTGGACGCTTCGCGCCTCGAAATCCGCTACTCCCCGACCCTGGCCGGCGCGATGGTGGACGCCCTGCCCTACCTCGTGGACTATCCCTACGGCTGCACCGAGCAGACCCTCAGCCGCTTCCTGCCCACCGTCATCACCCAGAAGGTTCTGATGAACATGGGTATCAACCTGAAGGATGTGCGGGACAAGCGCACAAACCTGAACGCGCAGGAAATCGGCGAAGACACCGAGCGGGCCAAGCAGTGGCGGCGCTACCGCGACGAACATGGCCAGTTCAAGAACCCGGTCTTTGACGAGGCTGAGGTCCAGCGCATGGTCAAATCAGGCGTCGAGGCCCTCACCCAGATGCAGCTCAGCGACGGCGGGTGGGGCTGGTTTTCCGGCTATGGCGAGCACTCTTCGCCGCACACCACCGCCCACGTGGTGCATGGCTTGCAGATTGCGCGGGACAACGACGTGGCGCTGGTGCCCGGAGTCCTGGAACGCGGCGTGGAATGGCTCAAGAACTACCAGGCCGAGGAACTCCAAAAGATCAAGAACTGGGAAAAGGACAAGGGGAAGACCCAGCCTTACAAATCCCATGCCGACAACCTCGACGCCTTTGTCTATATGGTGCTGCTTGACGCGGACGTGGCCGACGACGAGATGCGCGGGTTCCTTTACCGCGACCGCAACGATCTCGCGGTTTATGCCAAGGCCATGTTCGGGATCGCCCTCCACAAGCAAGGCAAGGGCGAACAGCGCGATATGCTGATCCAGAACATCGAGCAGATCCTTGTACGGGACGATGAGAACCAGACCGCTTACCTGAACCTGGGCAACGGCGGCTACTGGTGGTGCTGGTACGGCAGCGAGTACGAGGCCCAGGGCTACTACCTGAAACTGCTCGCGAAGACGGGCCGCGTGACGGACTGGAAGGCGCCCTACCTGGTCAAGTACCTGCTCAACAACCGCAAACACGCCACCTACTGGAACTCGACGCGCGACACGGCTGTCTGCGTGGAGGCGTTCGCCGATTACCTCAAGGCCTCGAAAGAGGACAAGCCGGATCTGACCGTCGAGATCCTGGTGGATGGCAAGAAGCAGAAGGAAGTTCAGATCACAGCGGAGAACCTGTTCACCTTCGACAACCAGTTCGTCATGTTCGGCGACGCGGTCGAGACCGGCAAGCACAAGGTCGAATTCCGCAAGAAAGGAACCGGGCCGCTGTACTTCAACGCCTACCTGAGCTACTTCAGCCTCGAAGACTTCATTACGAAGGCGGGCCTGGAGGTGAAGGTGGAGCGCCAGGTTTACAAACTGAGCAAGGCCGACAAGACCACGCAGGTCGCGGGAGCGCGCGGCCAGGTGGTGGACCAGAAGGTCGAGAAATACGACCGCAACCTCCTCAAGAGCGAAGACGTGCTCAAGAGCGGGGACCTGGTCGAGGTGGAACTCGTGATCGAGAGCAAGAACGACTACGAGTACCTCGTGTTCGAGGACATGAAGGCGGCGGGGTTCGAGCCGGTGGAGGTTCGCAGCGGCTACACGGGCAACGACATGGGGGCCTACGTGGAGTTCCGCGACAACCGCGTGGTGTTCTTCGTGCAGGCGCTGGCGCGGGGCAAGCACAGCGTGAGTTACCGCCTGCGGGCCGAGATACCGGGCCGGTTCAGCGCGTTGCCGGCGCGTGGCTACGCGATGTACGCGCCGGAGCTGCGCGGCAACTCCGACGAGATCAAGCTGAAGATCGAGGACTGAGGAGAGGCTGTAGGCTGTAGACTGTAGGCTGTAGACTTGAGTCCTGAGTCTTGAGACTTGAGGCTTGAGGCTTGAGACTTGAGGCTTGAGACTTGAGACTTGAGACTTGAGACTTGAGGCTTGAGACTTGAGACTTGAGACTTGAGGCTTGAGACTTGAGACTTGAGGCTTGAGGCTTGAGGCTTGAGGCTTGAGACTTGAGGCTTGAGACGTGGTGTCCTTTGGGTCCTTGATGTCCTTTAGGTCCCTTGATGAGATGGGCCAAGGCCCATCCTACGGAGGAACGGACGAACTGGCAGACCGTCCGACGGGTCCGATCCGTCCGATTGGTCCGATCCGTCCGACTGGCCGACTCCCCTCAAATGCGCACTCCGGCGACGTGCGGGCGGCGTCCCCGGCCGAACAGAGCCATGATCTCCTGCGGCGTGCCGGCCTTGTTGATGGCGCACAGCGCCTCGCTGATCTTCTGGCGCAGCTGCGGCTCCTCGATCTCGTCGAAGAGCGAAATCAGCGGCAGGATCGCCGCGCTGTCCCCGATCCGCGCCAGCGAGTCAATGGTCCGGCCAAGCGTCTTGGGGTCCAGGTCGCACAGGTTCTGCAGCAGGGTTTGGAGTGAGGCAAAATCCCCGATCCTTCCGAGTGCGCGGGCCGCGGCGGGCCGCACTCCAGACTCGGGATTCACCAGCGCGCGGGCCAAAGGCGCCGAAGCCTCCGAGGTCCCGATCTTGCCCAGCGCGTCGGCCGCGGCCTGGCGCACCGTCCGGCTCTGGTCCTCGAGCGCGTCAATCAACCCGCCGATGGCCAGCGGGCTCCGCCTGTCCCGCAGCCGCCGGGCCGCGCGGGCCCGCTCTCCGGCCAGCCGCGCCGAAGACAGCTGACGCAGTTCCCACATCGCCGGGATCATCTCCCTCAGATTGGCCAGCTGCCCCGCCACCAGGCGCATGGGAATCATCTTGCGCGACGGCACCCGCGCGGCGAAGTACAAAGCCCCCAGCCGCAGCGCCACGCTGATCGTGAAAACGAGATGGTATCCACTGAAACGGTAGATCCCAACGTCCCAGGAAACGTCGCGCAGGAGCTCAATCATCTTGCCGCCGATCACGGGCGATATGCCACCCGCCACGCCCACGGCCAGGAAGTTGGTCATCCCAATGTACATGGCCCGGCCCCGGCGCGGGCTGGCGTGGAAGGTGATGCCCTGAATCGCGATCATCACGCCCGCGCTGACCAGTCCATCCAGGAAGTAGGCTGCCGCCAGGCAGGGAATGTAGACGGCTGGGATGGGCGGGGCGAAAACGAAGGCCAGAATGGTGAACGCCTTGGCGACCAGAGTGATCTGCAGCACGGGGCGGTTCCCGTAGGTATCGCAAAGGATTCCCCAGAAGGGCGATCCCAGCACCACGCCTATCAGCGCCGCAGTCACAACGAGCTGGGCGGTCAGGGCGGGCATTTTCAGGCATTGAATCATGTAAGGGGTGAAGAAGGGCGCCCCGAGCATCAAGGCGAAATACCAATAGACCGAGAAATACAGAAAGGGACGGAACTGCTTGTCGCGCAGGGGTCTCAACGTTGCCTCATACAGACTGCCTTCCGGTTCCGCTTCCCTCGCCGGGTCCGGGATCGAGAGGTACATCAGGGTTTCCGTGACTCCCGATGCGACCCCTGCCACGGCCAGCAGGGTGAAGCCGAGAATCACCTGGGTGCGCTTCTCGAAGTATCCGATCACCAATCCCGCGAACACCGCTCCTATGACGTTTACCGCCGTGAGCGTGCGCTGACGCCCCGCCCACATCCGGTTCACCGATTCCGACGGCACGATGTCGCCCATCCAAGCCATCCACAAGGGGCCGCCGAGGTTTGCCAGCGAGTCGTGAAGGAACAGAACCCCGATGATCCACCAGACGCGCGCCCGCTCGTCCAGAAACAGCGCCGGCGCCGCCAGCACTCCGATGAAGACCAGCCGATGTATCAGCGTTACGGTGATCCAGAAACTCTTGCGCCGCCGGATCCTGCCTGCCCAGATCCCGGCGATCAGTTGGAAACAGATCGCGAACGCGCCCAGCCCGGCGATCACCCCGAAATCGAGGGGAGTTGCCTTGAGCTCGGTAAGGAACCGGACGCGCGGAACCTCCTGAATGCAGAACACATAATACGTGATGCCGAACATCCCCGCCATGGTCGCGGTGCGCCAGGAGCGCGCGACTTGCGCGGGAGAAAGCAGTGGTCCGGGCGGCTTGGGAGGAGAGGGGATGTTGCTTGCCGCCATGTATTCTCCGTTAGGGGCGGATGACCGCATCTTACCGCCACTCGCATAGAGTAACCCTTTGGCCTGCGGGATGCAACTGGGCCATTCCGCGATTTCCTGTCAGTTTGTAGTGCGGGCTTCAGCCCGTTTCCTTTTGGCCTGCGGGATGCAACTGGGCCATTCCGCGATTTCCTGTCCGCTTGCAGTGCGATCTTCAGCCCGTTTCCTTTGTTGAAAAGCGAAACAGCAAGGTGGTAGCATTCCGTGATGCAATGGAACGAACAAAATCCCGTGGTCGCCTCCGCCCGCCGGATCGTCCAGCGCTTGCAGCAGGACGGATTCGAAGCCTACTGGGTGGGCGGGTGCGTGCGCGACGCCTTGCTCGGTCTGGAACCCAAGGACATTGACGTGGCCACCAGCGCGCCGCCCGAGCGAGTCCAGACCCTCTTCCCGCGCAACGTGGCCGTCGGCGCACACTTCGGCGTCATCCGGGTCCTGGACGGCCCCATCCAGACCGAGGTCGCCACGTTCCGAAGCGACGGACAGTACCTCGATGGGCGCCACCCCGTCTCCGTCACCTTCAGCACCCCCGCCGCCGACGCGGCCCGGCGCGACTTCACCATCAACGCCCTCTTCTACGACCCCGTCCGCGACGTTCTCCATGACTTCACCGGCGGCCGGAAAGACCTGCAAGATCGCATCCTCCGCGCCATCGGCGATCCCGCCCAGCGGTTCCAGGAAGACGCGCTCCGGCTCCTGCGCGCCGTCCGCTTCGCCGTCGTGTTCCACCTCCGGATCGAGCCCCGCACCCGCGAGGCGCTCGGCGCGATGTCTCACGCCATCCGTCTCATCAGCGCCGAACGGGTTCGGGAGGAACTCGTCCGTATCTTCACCGGCCCGCGCCCGGGGGACGGCCTTCGTCTTTTGGAGCAGACCGGTCTTCTCGCGCAGGTCCTCCCCGAGGTGGACGCCATGAAGGGCGTTTCGCAGCCCCAGGCCTTCCATCCCGAAGGGGACGTCTTCACCCACACCGCGCTGGCTTTGGACGCGCTGCCGCCCAACCCCTCCCCCACGCTCGCCTTCGCCGCCCTCCTGCACGACGTGGGCAAACCCGTCACTTACGAGGAAAGCGACCGGATTCGCTTCAACCAGCACAACGAGGCGGGCGCGGCGATCGCCGGCGCGGTATGCAGGCGTCTGAAGTTTTCCAATGCGGACCGCCAGCAGATCGTCGAGTTGATCGCGCGCCACATGGACTTCATCAACGTCCATCGGATGCGTCCGGCCACCCTGCGCCGCTTTCTGGCCCTGGAGAGGTTTGAGGAGCATCTCGAACTGCACCGGGTGGATTGCCTGGCCAGCCACGGCG
>Ga0315282_10017954_pt1 | contig 10163 bp, 9 predicted proteins | sample YL17G07_20_MG_FD_203693 | JGI IMG/M metagenome (GOLD analysis project Ga0315282, IMG submission 203693) | Sediment microbial communities from Yellowstone Lake, YNP, Wyoming, USA - YL17G07_20 | ecosystem: Environmental > Aquatic > Freshwater > Lake > Sediment | place: USA: Wyoming | collected... | reverse complement strand
TTTCCGTAACTACGTTGTATGCAATTAGCTTAATGTCAACTGTGATTGTCTTATGGTTTCACAGGAAAAAATTTAAGAATGCTACTCGAAACCTGCAGTTACAGTTCAAGAAGTTTTCGTTCCGAAATCATCTGCTGTCCGAACCCTTGCTGATTGTATTGATTTTTTTGTTTAGTCTTGTTATACAAACTTTGTCGCTTAGCGGTCTTTTTTTCGGAAGTGTCCGTGATACTTCCATTCATTCGCTTTTTGTTCAGGTTCTAGTAGAAAATAAGCAAGTACCGGTAACACTACAGCCTTATTTGAGTGAGGGAATAATTTATCCGCAAGGTTTTACGCCGATGGTTGCCTATTCTGTATTGATGTTAAACTATTCTCCTCCTGAAGCTGTTTTTTACTTAACGTCCTTTTTTAATGCGTTTACGATATTAGGTGTCTATTTTCTGGGCAAAACATTATCGTTGTCTAGGAAGGGGTATGTAGGCTTAAGTTTGGCATTCGTGTTTGCTTTTGTGGCATCTTGGCCAAAATATATTACGTGGGGAAGCAACTCGTTCGTTGCGAGTTTTCCATTGTTTTTTGTCTGTTTAAGTCTTTTTCCGTTTATAACTAAGGAAAAATTGAATGCAAAGGCAATTTTGGCGATTGGTTTTCTTTTTGGCTATTTGGCAGCTTTACATCTTGAGACTTATGAGGCGTTAATTGCCTCTTTATTTGTATTGTGGGTATATATTGCACTCAAAGGGCAGAAGGACAGATGGAGTAGACTACTCAACCTTGTAGTAATCTCAGGTTTAAGTCTTCTAATTCTAAGCCCATTTATTTATAGACTATTAGCTTTTTATCAATATCCCTATCATAACATAGGGGTTATAGCTGGCGTAGAAATTCCATCTCCTCAACCTAGTTTTTCCCTCGTTCTAACCGGCGTCATATGGCTTTTTGAAAATTTAGCGAGTAACACCTTACTTAGCATCGCTTCACTTGTCTTATTTTGTGTAAGCGTATTAATGATACTGCGGTTTCGAAGAAAAAATGATTTCACCCAAACTAGCGGTCTTATTAAATTAGGAATCGCAACACTTCTTGGCCAATTATTTATTTTTCTTTTGAGAGCGATTTCTCCCTATGATTTTATATTTTACCCCAACTTACTGTTGCTGTACTTTCCACTCTATTTCTTTGTAGCAGCCATTAATCTTCCTTTGTATCGTTTCTTTTCTTCTTATTTATCTAAGAAAATTCTAACAAAACCAAATGAAACTAAACTTAAAACAAAAAAACTCTTAATCTCAGCAGTTTCTTTCATGCTACTTGTGGGGATATATTCTCCTTTCTTATATCAAAGTATAGTTCTTGATGTTGGAGAGCTTCATGGCAGTTACAATGTTTTTGCCGTGACAACAGAGCAGGATCTTCAGTTGATTCTGTGGATTAAAGAGAATTTAGCTAAGAATGCTACAATATTGGTTAATAACTTTCAGAGTGGAACTTTCATACCGAGTATTGCAAACTGTAAAGCCCTCTATCCACCATTTGGCAGCTCATATTCTGTTTCTTATCAGAAGCTTGTGGCCATGCTTGAGAACAATAGTCTTAACGTAACAGCGATGGATTTGATGCAGCAATTCAACATAACGAACATTTACGTGGGGTCAGGAGTTAGCTCTTGGGATTATTGGAAACATGAGTGGAATCCTGAGCTGTTTCTTGGCAATCCAAACTTTAAGTTAGTGAAGAACTTTGGTAATGCGTACCTATTTCAATTCAATTATACGAATCCGAATATCGTCTTCCTAGATGATTTCGAACATGCACGTTGGGACGAGAATGCGTGGCAAACCTACTCTTATGGCCATGGGTTATCAAACATTACGATAGTAACCAACTTCGGATATGGTTCAAGTAGATGCTTAAGAACGAAAGCTCAAGTCGTGCCTACAGCATGGGAATGGAGGTATGGGCAATGTGTTTTTCGGGAAATTTATGTGCAAAACAATTCAGACGTCACTTTTTCATTTTATTTAAACGCAACTGAGGGTTTTCACGGTGAAGACACTTTTGCGGCTATTGTTTCTAACATTTACCGTAATCAATCCATTGTTATTGCGACTCCAAACAGCATATATGACAGTTATGCGCACACCGTTTCATTAGGTGGATTTGAAGGGTTGTTTGAGTTTAAGGGTTCCAATAGTTTAAGCAGTTTGTGGCATCAAACGTTCAATTCATCCCTGCCCAGCACCTTTATTTTGGAGTTTTTGAATTTGGATTTTGATGGCATTGAGAACGTCGCTTACATCGACAAAGTTAAGGTTACCTCTACACCTTTGGGGTAAATCAATGGAAGCGAGTTTAGAAAAGGCGAAAGTGTCAATAATAATACCTACTTTTAATTCAGGAGAGACCTTGGAAGAATGTCTTAGGAGCATTCTGGGTCAAGACTATCCGTTTTACGAGGTCATAATTGTTGATAATTTCAGTAACGATGGCACTTTAGAAACGGCAAGGAAGTTTGGTGCTAGAATAATACAACGGAAATGCAATCCAGCTCAGGCTAGAAATATAGGTATAGCTAATTCAACTGGCAAATACGTGCTTTTTCTAGATTCAGACCAAGTTTTGTCGCAGACAGTTGTTGAAGAGTGTGTTGAGAAATGTGAGAATGAAAAAATTGGAATGGTGATAATCCCTGAAGTTTTCACTGGGAAGGACTTCTGGAGTTTTTGCTCTGCTGTTTGGAAAAATTATTATGAAGAGGTTGAACGATTATATGGAAGAAATAGAAACATAATCCAAAGCAAACCACGCTTTTTTATTAAAGCGCAAATAACTAGTGTAGGAATGCTTGACACTGCTCTGCTTTGGGGAGAAGATTATGATCTTTATGAAAGACTAAAGAAAGCAAACGTTAAGGAAGCCGAATGCAAATCCAAAATTTACCATTATGAACTTACTTCTATCCAAAAGACATTGATCAAAAATCTTCGTTATGGAAAGTCCATGACAAGTTTTCTGCAACAGACTACAAAGCAGGTGTTCCCGCTGATGCTTACGCACGATTTGTTAACTTTTAGAGAGGTCTTCAGAAACTTTGAAAAATGCCCTGCCATAATCACTGGATGTGTAGTCCTTTTATGCCTAAAAACATATTCCATAATGATAGGTTTGCTAATAGGCTTGATCTCTTTATAGAGAAACAACTTGCTCAAACAAAGCCTCTAACAAAATAGTCAAATTCCTAACAATAAGTAAAAGAACTATAATATTGATGTTGTTTATTAAAATTGAGATTTTAAAAGGGATGATGCTAACAGAGAAAGCCAAGTCATAAAAAGAAAATTACGATCCTTCTTAGTGCTTAAAGCATTTAAGTTTCTTATAACTTAGAGAACTTAAATTATATCTTGGTGCATGAGAAGGATATTTATGAACATGAACATTTATGAACACCTTATATGCCCTGACTGCCAAACGAAACTTCAGATGCACGAACACTTGATATGTGAATCTTGTGGACGGACTTTTTCAAGAGGTGATCATTTCTTAAATTTGTTGCCTGCAAGTCTTTCTAGGGTCGACCTTGCAGAGGAATGCTTTTGGGCCACAGATTCAAGAGAAGGCGTGAAGGCTCATCCTCTCCTTGGGTTACTGGTGAAAAGTGATTTTATGCTCTATTTCCATGAACAGATTTTGCCCAAGTTGAGATTACAAGGGAAAATCTTAGAAATAGGAAGTGGCTCATGCTGGCTTAGTTCAATAATTAAGTTAATATTTCCAGAGACGTATGTAATCACTACGGATGTTGCACCTAGCGCCCTTATTAAAGGGGCTCAAATAAGCAAATTTCTTAATGCTAGAATAGATTACTTTATAGCTTGTAAGGTTGAACATTTACCATTTGAGAATAATTTTTTTGATTATATCATTGGCTCATCAATTCTTCATCATACTTGTCCTCCAGAGGCTATCCATCAAATATTTCGTGTGTTGAAAAATCATGGCACATACATCGGGATAGGGGAACTTGCCATACCCAGAACGCTGAGTCTTTTATGGGGCAGTAGGTTCGGGTTGCCTGGACGCAGAGAAAAGGAACTCGGTGTGAAAGAAGGTAACTATAGTTTTAATCAATGGAAGAAATTTTTTGATGAAGCAGGGTTTGACGAAGTAAAATGTAACCTTGAAAAAGATCCACAGTACAAGCATTACCATTGGTTTATTAGTTTTTATTACAAGGTTATCTCTCATCTGCCTGAGCTGCTGGTCAGACGTTGCTTGGCTAGTAGTATAATGATAATTGCGAAGAAAAGAGAGCATGCTACAGACGTAATGGTAATATAAAGAGGAAAAGATTCACAATGAAAGCCAAGAAAATTGGGGGTTTTTCTAGATGAGAAATAACAAGAATAAACTACAGAAATACTATATGACTTGTAAAAATGGCTGTAACGGAAGCAGAAGAACACCAGAAGAGTTGAGGTAACATTGATTAAATTAGAATATTTTAAGTTCTTTAATGATTTTACTTTGAATTTAATGAATAAACATACATACGTCATAAAAAGAAACAACATGTTTGATTTTGTTGGCCTTATGCTGAGTAGGGTTTGCTATGGAAACTGCATTTTTTGCCCTATACCTAAACTACAACATACATCCATCGACAGTCCAAAAAAAAGATTTATGTCACTAGACGTCGCTGAAAGGGTAGTGGAGAATCTAACCAACATGTCATTTTCTGATCGGATAAATTTAGGTGAAAATGGCGACGCCCTTTTGAATCCAAACTTCAAAGATATAATCGAAATAATAAGCCAGAACCTTCCTTCAGCAAAAATCATGTTATATACAAATATGGCACGGATGGACAAAAGATTATCTTATTTTCTGATGGGGTATAACGTATCTGAAGTGTGTGTGAATATAGACGGAAGCACGAAAGAAACGTACGAATTTGCAAAAAGAGGTCTCAAATACGAAATTATTAAAGATAATTTGCTCAACTTTGTCAAGATTAGAAATCAAACCAAACGGAATTGTAAGATTTCTATACTAGTAATACCGCCGAAAAGATACTTGCGTTTAAGGGCAAATACAAAGGCTAACATTCAATATGACGTTCCTGATATTGTTGATTTCTGGAAACCCTATTTATCAAAGGGTGATTCTATTCTAGAGGTTAAATATTTTTGGAATTGGAATGGTAAGTTTAGTAATCAAATCAGGAAGAAAAGTTGCCCTACGCTTTCGACGCTGTTTAATTGTTATATATCAACAGAGGGAGATGTGTATGCGTGTTGTCTAGATCCATTGACTAAGCTTACGTTTGGAAATATATTAGAAAATTCCATTGAAAAAGTATGGAATAGCCGAAAGAGAAAGAATGTGGTAAGGAATATAGTTAATAGAGAATTTGAGAAAGTCGGCGAACCCTGTATCTATTGTAATGAAAAGAATGATTTCTTAGCTTCATACCTCAATTACATTGGATGTCAACTTAGTTCAAGATCTAAAAGACTTTTTAAGAAGCTTAGACAAAATCGTACGCAGTCTGTCTAAACTAAAATATAACCGAAAAGCTTCCATGTTTCACTTTGGAGGTTAACATGTACACCGCAAGGTTTTTTCTGAAGTACCTAGAATATTCATCAGTCAGTATAAAGTTGCTAGTTAGGAAAGTACAAATATGAAGGTAGGCGATTTCTACGAGAGAAAAGAAGTTATTCACGAAGTTGTCGAAGCCAAGAGAAGCGAAATCTGCTATAATCTGATAACCAACCTGATAATCAACAGAACTTCAACTAAGATAAAAAATAGGATTTTGGACATAGGATGTGGCGACGGAAGCTTCATCATCAAGTTTAAAAAACACTGCGAAACCTTTGGAGTAGACATTTCCCAAAACGCAATAAACATGGCAAAAGAAGCCGGCATAAACGCATATCAAGCCGATGTATCTTCCGAGAGACTGCCTTTCCAAGATGAATATTTGGATATAATTTATATGGGCGATGTAATCGAGCACTTAACAAATCCAGATTTTGCCATTAAAGAAGTGGCTAGAGTTTTAAAACCAGATGGCTTTTTAGTGCTCTCAACACCAAACCTGGCCTCCTGGTTAAACAGGTTGCTGCTACTTCTGGGAATGCAACCTCTTTTCTCAGAAGTGTCAACCGCCAAGACTTTCGGAAGAGGTCCCAAAAGCTACGACTTCTGCCCAGTTGGCCATCTGAGAATTTTCACTTACAAAGCTCTAAAGGAATTTTTAACCTACTACCACTTCAATATTGTAAAGGTTAAAGGCGCCAACTATGAAGGTCTTCCCAAAGTTCTAAACAATATTGACTGGATTTTTAGCAAAATTCCTTCGCTATCTTCAACCGTCATCATAATGGCCCGCAAAAACAAATGAAAGGAGTAATAAACATTAAAAGCTCTTCAGCATTTCATTCTTGTTTCGAAACGAAATGTTTTTTATGTTTTAACTGAATTTAAGGTTGAGTAAACTTGAAGTCAGTAGCTTTTATTCAAGAAATGTTTCGTGAGTATTACAAAGATTTTTCTTTAAGTGAGACTTTTCCGACAATTGAAAAACGTGAATTCGGTTTTGCTTCTTTTGAAAGCTGGATGCTTCGCCATAAAAGCTTCAAAGGCGAAGAGGAGTTAACATCTTTTTTGCGCGATTTCGTTCCTAAGGATGCCTATTTCTCTTGCGCTATCTATGAAACTCCAGAGGCCGAAATGGAAAGGAAAGGCTGGTTAGGCGCCGACTTAATTTTTGATATAGACGCTGATCACATCCCAACTTCTTGTGATAAGATCCATGACGAATGGACCTGTGGAGACTGTGGCTTTGCTGGAAAGGGAATTGCGCCTGCAAATTGTCCAGCCTGCGGCAGCGAAAAGCTTGATGTGAACACATGGCCCTGTGACGTTTGTTTAACTTCTGCAAAAATGGAAACCATGAAGCTTTTAGACATGTTAATGCAGGATTTCGGTTTTTCAAAGAATGAAATACACGTATTTTTTTCCGGGCATCGAGGTTATCACGTTCATATTGAAAGCGAATCTGTTAGAACTCTTGACGCTGTTGCACGCAAGGAAATTGTGGACTATATTTCTGGATTAGGTTTTGATCCCACTTTTCATGCGGGAAGCAAGAACGGTTGGAGACGAACGCCTGTTGTAAGTAGTCTAAGTTTAGACAATCTTGGTTGGAGTGGACGAATTGCAAGAGGAGTACATGATTTTATACTTAGTGCCAAGAAGGAAGATATTGTCGGCATGGGGCTAAAGAGAAACGTTGTAGAGGCCATACTGAAAAATAGGGAGACCCTTCTTAAAAATTTGAATGATTTTAGGATTTTAAGCGCTGTTAAAGGTGTAGGTTTTGAAACTTGGAGGAAAATCGTAGAGTTTTGTGCCCAAAATCAATCAGCCAAAATTGACACGGTCGTCACCACGGATATTCATCGCCTGATTAGGCTGGCTGATGCCTTGCACGGCAAAACAGGTTTAAAAAAAGTTAAGTTTCCAATTTCGGGCATCGAAGATTTTGACCCATTCAAGAGCGCGGTAGCCTTTAAAAAGGGAACTGTACCTGTCTTTGTTTCTGATGCACCTGAATTTAGGCTTGGTGACGAAATTTTTGGTCCCTACAAGAAACAAAAGATTGAATTACCTACTGCTGCGGCTGTCTTGCTTATCTGCAGGGATAGAGCAGAGGTTGTAGACTGAAATGTATAAAGAGCTAAATGAGGTTTGGAAACGAGAACTTGAAAGTGATGAACTGGAAAAGCTTTCTCCCGATTTTTACTCAAGAATCGCCGATTACCTGAGAAGGCTTAAGGAAGAGAGTCGAATGCTTGACAAAAGAACGGTGAAGGCAAGTCTCCTCAAGAAGGAGATGCAGAATGTTAAACGCATGGTTCATGATCTGATTCGCACACGCTACAAAAAAATAGTTATAAAAGCAGCGAAAGGCGAAAAGATTCAATCGAATGTTTTGACAGTTGAAGAAGAAAAAATTTACGCGGGATGTTCTTCTTTAGCGGAAACATATTGGAGTTTCGCTAAAAACATCCTTCGTGGATATGTTCAAAAAGTTGATGTTGAACAAAGGCATAAAAAGGCCGTTCTACGCTTTCTAAAGGCTGTTCCAGCGATTATAGGCGCTGACATGAAAACTTACGGCCCGTTCAAGGTTGAGGACGTGGCGTCTTTGCCCATCGAGAATGCCAAGGTTCTAATTAAACAGGCTCTGGCTGAAAAAGTTGAAGCAAATTAACTCTAACAGAGTTCACTCAGAGAGCTTAGTTTGAATTGAAAAATTAACGGTCTTTTTCGCGCCATTTTTCCAGTTTCTGATTTTTCCCCAAAGAGCTCGACTTCCAATGATTATTAATGGATAAGATACGATCCAAGAGATGGAATATAACATGCCATAATAGTTGTGAAACATCTGAAAGTCATAATCGTTAGCGCTAAAATTCGGGCCTTTCGGTATCGCTATCATAAAAAGGGTAACTATCCTTAAAATGTTAATCAAATAGGTTACTGCTGCACCAATTGCAAAATATATTATCCTGTACTTCCAAGGAATGGTGGTCTTTCTCAAAAACAACAGGATTATAACAGTGTAGATTAAAAGGCTTTCAACGCCTGCACATGCCCAATCTATATTAAAATAAGCGTATTTTAATGGATTTTTCGGGTCTACTGCACCCAAGAGAGGCATGTTTGTCGCAAAAGACAAACTCGTTTGATATCCCATTAGGTTTAGAACGTTTGCCGCAAGCGTAGCTGTTGCTGGAACAAAAATCTGTAGTGGTGTGAGCTTTTGTGGGTATAAATAGTCTATCGTGAATAGCACTCCAATAATCCCTAAAAAGAATGTAGAAATCGAAAAATCCCCTAAAATATTAATTCCGTATTCTAGTAGGATTATTAAGCAAAAAAGCACCGCAAAAACCAAAAATTCTATTGAAATTGGCATATAACTTACAATAACATCCTCTTGGGAAGGACCAATATTTAATGGAGAGACATACTGCCTCGTTAAATCCTTGATTATTGTGTTTATTCCGTAATAGTTGGCAGCAACCACGTATATTGTAGGAAGTAAAAGAGCTATAACGAACAAAACGGTTCTTATTGATCGCAGTTTGTTTACTTTGATTTTTTGCAGTTTTTCCCAGCTCAATATTATTTCCAAAACAACTAGCCATAAGAAAAAAAGGAGAAATGTTCGCCCGTGATATGTTTGTTCAAAGGTCCATGGTTGCAGAGAATATAATATGAGAAACGGCGCAATAAATGAGAGGATAGGTAAAAGCATTATTATGATGTGAACGTTTCTTTTAACTGCTTGTATAATGTTTGCCATCTGTCTTTCCCCTATTCTCTTGAAGTTTCATATAGTAACTAACACTCATTTAAAAGTAATATTTATAGCTACAGAGAGGAAATCTCGGAAATTCTTTAATAGAGAAAACTGTGTTAATGTGGTTATTAAATCGGGGGTCGTGGAAAATGAATCCAAAAGAAGAAGGTTTCTTGGGCGGTTTTCTTGTCCTGGCATTTGTCATTTTTATAGTTGGTCTTTTAGCTGGTATGGTGATGGTTTCTTTTATACCTGTTAAAGCTGACGTCACGATGTTGGCATTTATTGTTTTTGTGTTTGGTTTCATTGCTGGAATGGTTACAGTTGCACTGTTGCTAACAGTAGTGAAGCTGAGAGAATTTACAAGAAAGACTTCGTAGACAAGTCTTTGAGGCCTGAATAATTGCATGGCAAAAAGGTATAAGAGTATGTGTGTTTTCTTTATGCAAAGCTGGTCGTGGTTTAAGTGAATGTTCCCAAAGAAATTAGGAAGTATTGCCCTAGATGTAAGAAGCATGAAACTCATACTGTTACTCTTTACAAGGCTGGAAAACGGAGAGCCTTGGCTAAAGGCGAGCGCCATCATGAACGGGAAAAGAAGGGTTATGGTGGACAGAAGTATCCTCTTCAAAGAGAATTCGCAAAGACAACAAAAAAGCAAACTTTAAAGTTGAAGTGCAAGGTTTGCGGTTACACAAGACATAGAGATGGTATACGATTGAGAAAGTTGGTTATTGCATGAAACTGGGGTTATCGTTATGGCTGAGTGGGAGAAACT
>Ga0315282_10017953_pt1 | contig 10163 bp, 8 predicted proteins | sample YL17G07_20_MG_FD_203693 | JGI IMG/M metagenome (GOLD analysis project Ga0315282, IMG submission 203693) | Sediment microbial communities from Yellowstone Lake, YNP, Wyoming, USA - YL17G07_20 | ecosystem: Environmental > Aquatic > Freshwater > Lake > Sediment | place: USA: Wyoming | collected... | reverse complement strand
AATGCAAATCAAAAGCTGCATATAATCTCATACGGCACCTCCTAAAGGTTAAGATTGGTTTCTTTCCTTGAGCATACCGCAAAATGATATGCTCAGGAGGTGCCCTCTATATGATTATCAGGTGTATTGATATTGCTTGATGTCTGGGGAGTACCAACTACCCCGTTAGTTCTGACATTGACCATAGGATTATTAGTAGTTATCCTCGCATCTCGTGATGAAATACTTAATATTTTCTCTGGATTTGAATTAGCTCGTGGTAAATTAATTAAGATAGGCGATTATGTCGAACTCGACTCAGGTGAAGAAGGCTATGTGACTGACATAACATGGAGAAATATCCAGATTAAGGCTCCTGATGACAGAATTGTTCTCGTGCCTAATAGTAAGTTTACCAGAACAACAGTTACCACTTACAGAAAATCACTCAAAAAAGCAACTCAACCATTCCGTTTTTATACACGACTCTATATAAAAGAGTTGACAGGGCTTATGGCAAGAAATCTTTCAGAGCTTTTTAATATATTGAAAAATGTACCTGATTCGGTAGTTTACTACCACACTCACAACTTCATAGAGGAACATCAGTATCTTACTCCTCAACCAGCCAATGACTTTGCTTTATGGGTTGGTGATGCCCTTGGTGATGAAGTTCTGGCAGAGAAGTTAGCCAATATAGACACATTTGATTTTTCTACAATCGGTGAATTAAGGGAGAGAATCATGGCTGTTATCAATGAAGACCTGACAACAAAAGGTAATGGAAGAATAGCCCCTGAAGGAAGGGAATTTTATTTTATTAAATCAATAAGTGTAATTTTGCCTACTCCTTATGTTGCCCATGATTTGAGAGAATTTGTGGAAGTTTTACGCAAGGTAAGTATCAATTCTCTTTATTTTCATGTCTTTGAATCAAGGCTAAGACTTCATAGGGGAGTTAATGACTTTTCTATCTGGCTTCAGGATTGTCTTGATGAAAGGGAGCTGGCTGATAAAATTGCTGTGTTAGACCCTTATAACTATACTATAGAAGGCTTGAGGTCTTTGATAATTCAGCTTATTGAAGAACGCATCACACAGGAGATCTGATTTGGAAAAAGAAATCTTTTACCATTCAAGGGCTAAGATACAGGATTATATTCCTATCGCGGGCAGAAGCACCATTGAAGAACTCCTCTCACTTGCAGAAAGGTTATCAGGAAAGGTTATACAGAACATAAACTCAACATTTACAGGTGGAGGTGTGGCTGAAATACTTATGCGCATGGTGCCTTTATTGAACCAGCTTGGTGTTGATGCCCGATGGGCAACCATTAAAGGTAATGAAGAGTTTTTTGATGTAACAAAAAAGTTTCATAATGCACTTCACGGAAGGAAAGAAGATATTTCATCTGAAGACTTCTCTCTATTTTTAGCAGTGAGTAAAAAGAATATTGAGGAGTTAAATTTTCAGGGAGACATTTTTTTTATTCATGACCCTCAACCTTTAGCTTTAATAGCAAAAAAGAAAGAGCTTGGAGAAAAATGGATATGGCGATGCCATATTGATGTTTCTAATCCAGATAAGAGGGTATGGGAATTTTTGCGAAATTTTGTTATAGAGTATGATGCTGCTGTTTTCTCAGCCCCCAACTTTACACAACAGTTGCCTATCCGCCAATTTATGATTTCTCCGTCTATAGACCCATTGAGTGACAAAAACAAAGAGCTCCCCTCAGAGGTTATTGATTCCGTGTTGTACAAATATGGTTTGAATAAAGACAAACCAATTATTGCTCAGATTTCTCGATTTGATTATTTGAAGGATCCACTCGGTGTGATACAGGTTTTTGAAATGGTAAAAAAAAGTATGGATTGTCAACTTGTTCTGGCTGGTGGTACAGCAACTGATGACCCGGAATCCGAAAAGGTATTGGAAGAGGTGAAGAATCGGGCGTCTGATAATCCTGATATACACATATTGCTTATCCCCCCGGAAAGTGATATAGAAATTAATGCCTTACAGCGGGCAGCTACTATAATTCTGCAAAAGTCAATAAAAGAAGGTTTTGGACTCACTGTAACTGAAGCCCTGTGGAAGGGGAAACCGGTAGTGGCTTCTGCTGTAGGAGGGATACAGCTCCAGGTCAAGAACAATTTTACCGGTTTGCTCTGCCACAGTGTTGATGGAGCTGCATATGCAATAAAACGACTCCTGAGTAACCCGGAGTATGCTACCTGGCTTGGTAAAAATGCACGGGAACATGTGAGGCAAAATTTCTTAATAACCCGACATCTCAAAGACTATCTAATTCTTTTTATTTCATTATTTTATCCTTCTGAAGTGATTTATTTATGATTAACCGTGATAGATTAAAGATCCTTAATTTTTCAATAGGGCTTCAGTCATGAAGATAACAATCAGGCTTATAGTTTCTCTACTTTTTGTGGTAGCTCTGGTAGCAGTCATTTTTTCATTCTATCAGGTTAGGGCTGAGAAGGCACGTCTCACAGATGAATTAGAACGGCGAGTTATTATTCTGGCAGAAAGTCTTCAGGAATCTGTAAAACCACTTGTGCAGTCCAGCTCACTTGAAAGATTAAACCGTCTTTTAGAACGATTTGGAAATCGTGAGAGGCTTAAAGGCGTGACTATATTTGATAGACAGGGAAATATCTTTGCCTCAACTTCTGATCTCATACCAAAAATCCCGCAACCATTTCCTCAAGCAATTACCGCAATTTCGGAAAATCGTAGTTTGAACGACTTCATAGGCATCAATCATAAGAAGACTTATATATATGTTCTTCCCCTCTCAGAGGAAAACAAACCTATAGGGACTCTGGTACTCTTTCATGATGCCTCTTACATTGATGTAAGGCTCGGAGAAATATGGAAATATAATCTTCTTCGCTTTCTGATACTATCAATATTAATAACAATTATAACTCTTTTGGTAGTTCGATGGAGCATCACAGGACCTATAGCACAGATTGCAGAGTGGATGAGAGAATTGCGAACAGGAAAGGGCAAGGTCACTCAACCCAAAATTTCACCACGTGGAAATGTACTTGCTCCTTTAATTTCCGAGGTTACTCATTTAGCTAAAAGTCTGGCAATGACCCGGGCAAGAGTAGAGGAGGAAGCTAAGCTACGCATAAAGGCAGAATCCCTCTGGACAGCACACCGTCTTAAGGAATGTGTTCGTGCTGAACTGGGGGATAAAAAGTTGTTCCTAATTTCAAACAGAGAACCGTACATGCATGTGAAAGAAGGAAGCAATATTAAATGCATTGTTCCTGCTGGTGGGCTTGTTACTGCACTTGATCCGGTGATGAGGATATGTGATGGGATATGGATTGCCCATGGAGGTGGTAACGGAGACCGTGAGTTTGTAGATAACAATGATAAAGTACGTGTTCCTCCTGAGGAGCCTGCCTATACACTCAAGAGGATATGGCTTACTAAAGAAGAAGAAGATGGTTACTATTATGGTTTTTCTAATGAAGGTATGTGGCCTCTCTGCCATATTACTCACACCCGACCTGTTTTCCGCTTAGAGGATTGGGTTAATTATCAGAGGGTGAATGAAAAATTTGCTGAGGCACTGTTAAAAGAGATTGTTGATGAGAAGTCGCCTCTTGTTTTGATTCAGGACTATCACCTTGCGCTTCTTCCGTTACTGGTTAAGGAGAAGAGACCTGATGCGAGGGTAGCACTCTTCTGGCACATACCCTGGCCTAATCCTGAGGCTTTCGGTATCTGTCCTTGGCGTCAGGAGATCCTTATTGGGATGCTCGGAGCAGATCTTATAGGCTTTCATATACAGTTTTTCTGCAATAATTTTTTAGATACTGTTGACAGGTTTCTTGAATCAAGGATTGACTGGGAACAATTCTATATCGAAAGAGGTGGACATACAACCCTTGTAAGACCATTTCCTATCAGTGTGAGCTTTGAAGGGTTTTCAGACGAGGTTTCTTTACCTCATGTAAGAAATGAATTAAAGAAGACTATACTGCAGGAGATAGATGTATCCGCAGAATATATTGGAGTCGGGGTTGACCGTATTGATTATACAAAAGGTATCCCTGAGCGATTCAGGGCAATTGAGAGGTTCCTCGAAAAATACCCAGAGTTTATCGGCAAGTTTACATTTATAGAACTCGGTGCACCGAGCCGGACACATGTTAAACGGTACCGGGAATTGATAACAGAAGTAGAGGAGATGGTGGATAAGGTTAACTGGCGTTTTCAGACCAAAGGATGGAAGCCTATTGTATTTCTTAAAGCACATCACAGTCATGAAGAAATATACCGCTTTTATAAAATTGCGGATATCTGCATGGTCACATCACTGCATGATGGAATGAATCTTGTTGCCAAAGAGTTTATAGCATCCCGTGGAGATGAAGACGGTGTATTGATTCTTAGCCAGTTTACAGGTGCTTCACGTGAGCTTAAGGATGCGGTTATTATAAACCCCTATGATATAGAGGAAATGGCAGACGCTATTTATTTTTCACTCACTATGGAGACCCATGAAAGGTCTGAGCGGATGAAGAGGATGCAAACTGTTGTCAGAGAGCAAAATATTTATCGCTGGGCAGGGAGTCTAATTACAACACTGGCAAGGTTAAGGCCAGAAACATTAAATGAAAAAAAAGGATAGAATCTCTCCTTCATGTTACTTATTTAGCAAAGATTGTTTTTCCAGTTTTTTAAGAATTAAAAGAAAGATTGCATTATTTTTAGATTTTGATGGCACATTAGTGCCTATTCAGAAGAATCCTGCCCAGTGCATTTTGTCGTATAAAATAAAAAAACAATTGGAATTATTGAGAGATTCTAAGAATTGTTATTTAACTATTTTAAGCGGAAGATCATCGTCAGATATAAAGCAGAAGGTGGGCATTAAAAGAATTTATTACGGAGGTAATCACGGCTTAGATATCTCTGGCTCTAATGTGAGATATACTCATCCTAAAGCAATATTTGCAAAGCCGATTATAAATCATATAAGACAGCAATTGCAGAAAGAAATTAGAGATATTGATGGTGCATGGCTTGAGGATAAAAAATTCACCTTGAGCCTTCACTTTCGTTCTGTTAAGACAGAAGATATACCACGTGTAAAAAAGGTTTTTTATAATGTTGTTAATAAATATTCAGAGAAAAAGTTATTGGCTGTAATTAAAGGCAAGAAAGTTTTAGAACTGGTACCAGATGTGTCATGGGATAAAGGTAAAGCTGTTTTATGGGTTTTACAAAGATTTAAGGATAAATGTTTGCCTGTATATGTAGGTGATGACCAGACAGACGAGACAGCTTTCAAGGCACTTCGTAAAAAAGGTATTACAATCCGTATTGGGAAATCAAAGAAGACCTTTGCTTATTACTATCTCAAGGGTTATTGGGAGATTTCACGATTACTGCAACAAGTGCAGGATATTATAGAAACTCTTTAGAAAGGATTTTGTAATTGATTTGTAATCCATGAGGGTACAAAATATAAACAAAGATTATTTCAGCACAAACTCATGTCCGCACTTTTTGCACTTGACACTGTCTCCTTTCTTTTTGCCTTTGAAGTGCTGGAGTTTTCTACAGCTTGGACATCTTTTGTAAGTTCTGATAATCGCTGAGACAATTGCTCCGAAGTAAATCATTAACTATGTTACCATAGCAATCATGGAATTTGAATTTCTTAAGTCACTGGTCATCATCTTTGGTATCTCAGCCATTATAGTATTTCTGCTCGGGAGGCTGAAGATACCTTCTATTGTTGGTTTCCTCATTGCCGGCGTGATCATGGGGCCTTATGGGTTTGAGTTAATAAAAGATGTCCATGAAGTGGAAATTCTTGCAGAAATTGGCGTTATATTGCTTATGTTTACAATTGGCTTAGAATTTTCATTAAAGAATCTTCTAATGCTTCGTACAGCGGTATTCGGTGGTGGCCTTATCCAGGTTTCTTTGACTATTGTTGTTGTAGCCCTGATAAATTACATTTTATTACATTCCAGAATTAATATGGGCATTTTTAATGGGTTCCTTGTCTCTTTGAGCAGCACAGCCATAGTAATGAAGATGCTTTTTGACAGGGCTGAGATAAGTGCGCCCCATGGTCGCATCTCCATAGGGATGCTCATATTTCAGGATCTCTGTGTAGTGCCCTTTATGTTATTTATACCATTACTTGCCGGCAACGGAGGGGGAATTGGAAATATTGCTCTTACATTATTTAAGGCATTAATGGTTGTTGGCATTGTTCTGTTTGCCTCAAGGTGGGCAGTACCTCATATCTTACACCAGGTAGTAGCTACAAGAAGTCGAGAACTTTTTGTTATATCCATAATATTGTTATGTCTTGGCACTGCACTTTTCACTTCTAAGATGGGACTCTCTCTTGCACTCGGCGCCTTTCTTGCTGGAATCATAATATCAGAGACTGAGTATGCATCCCAGGCAATTTCAGATATACTGCCCTTTAAGGAAAGCTTTACAGGTCTGTTTTTTATCTCTATAGGTATGCTTCTGAATCTACATTTTTTCAGATTGAACTTTACGAGTGTTCTCGATGCAGTTTTTGCAATTCTGGTAATAAAGATTTTGACTGTTGTATTTTCATCAATAGCTATTGGCCAATCTCTGAGGAATTCGGTACGGGCAGGTTTTTATCTCTTTCAGATTGGTGAATTTTCATTTATCCTTGCTGTCGCAGGAAAACGTCAGGGTCTGATAACTGAGGATGTGTATCAGATTTTTCTGTCAGCTTCGGTTATGACAATGATGTTAACACCTTTCATGATAAGTACTTCGTTTCGTGTTTCTAATTGGCTTTTTTCCAGGCCTCTCTTACAAAATATTGACCATAAACTCAGAAGGACGGAAGAAAAGGAATATCCTAAGAAAAAATCAGGTCATGTAGTAATAATCGGTTTTGGTGTAAATGGGAGTAATCTTGCAAAGGTGTTGAGGAAATCAGAGATACCCTATGTTGTTCTGGAGATAAACAGCAATACTGTGAGGGAGATGAAGAGGAAAGGGGAGCCAATCTATTATGGTGATGGAACAAGTATGGAGATACTTCATAAACTCGGCATGCAGAGGGCAAAAATACTTGTTATTGCCATATCAGATGCGGCGGCAACACGAATGATAACCCAGATTGCAAGAAAGGAGAATCCTGATTTATATATTATTGTAAGGACCCGTTACGTTGCAGAGGTGGATGATCTTAAACAACTCGGAGCAAATGAGGTTCTACCGGAGGAGTTCGAGACCTCCGTAGAGATGTTTTCCAGAGTACTCCATCACTATCATATACCAAGAAATGTCATAACTGAACATATAGAAGATATCAGAAAAGACAACTACAGAGTTCTCAGAACTGTTAAGTTGCCAAGAAAGCATCTCGCAGAGAGGTATGAATTACTGAAAGAGATAGATACAGAGGCTTATTTAATAAAAGAAACATCAAAGGCGGATGGACGTTCTATTAAAGAGCTTCGTCTTAGGACTCTGACAGGGGCTACTATTATTGCTGTTCAATGCGGGGATAAAGTCCATCAAAACCCATCACCTGACTTTGTATTGAAAACAGGAGATGTTCTGCTTTTCATTGGTAAAAAAGAAGACATCAATCGTGCAATTGAATATCTTGAGTCAGAAAAACATCATAAATAATTTATAGAACTGAATGGTTGTGAGGTATTCAAAATGCTTCTCTGGTTCGGATTTATAGTCTGCACTGCTGTAATTTTTTATTCAGGTTCAAGACTCTCGAAGTATGGAGATATTATCGCTGAAAAGACAGGGCTTGGAAGGGCATGGATAGGCGTGGTGCTCATGGCATCTGTCACATCCCTTCCTGAGCTTGTTACTGGAATAAGCTCTGTTACCTATGCAGGAGTTCCTGACATAGCTGCAGGCGATATCATGGGAAGTTGTGTGTTCAACATGCTCATTCTTGCCATCCTTGATTCGATTTATCGTGTAATGCCGATATCTGCGAAAGCACACCAGGGAAATATCCTTTCCGCGGGTTTCGGGATACTACTTCTCAGCATGGTTGCCATAAGTTTATTCTTAGGAAACACGGTTTTTCCTTTAGGGTGGATTGGACCGTATAGTATCCTGTTTGTAATCATTTATTTTATTGCTATGAAGTTGGTCTTTACGTATGAGAAAAGAAAGATTTCTGCCTTTATAAAAGAAAAGGCTGCTGAAATAAAATATAAAGACATTTCTCTCAGAACTGCTCTTACAAACTACTGCATCAATGCTATCATTGTCATTATTGCTGCCACTTCCTTGCCAACAATCGGAAAAGGTATTGCAGAAACAACAGGACTTGGACAGACCTTTGTGGGTAATATTTTTATAGCGATTTCGACATCTCTTCCAGAAGTAGTGGTCTCCATTTCTGCTGTTAAGATGGATGCTATAGATCTTGCAATTGGCAACCTCTTTGGTAGCAATTTATTTAATATTCTCATCCTTGCCATTGATGATGTCTTTTTCATCAAAGGACCTATTCTTTCATTTGTGAATCAGAATCATATAATCTCCGCTGTCTCTGCCATTGCAATGACAAGCATTGCAATTATTGGTTTGACTTATCGTGCTGAGAAAAAAACATTATTTTTGGCTTGGGATTCTATCGGGATAGTATTATTGTATGTGACTAATCTGATGTTACTGTATATGTTGAAATAAAATCTGCCATTCCGGGCTTGACCCGGAATCCAGTTGTTTTCATTCGACTGGATTCCCGCTTTTGCAAGAATGACAGGACAAGGTAACTTTGTCGCAAGACTACAGGGTATATCTCAATTAAACTGAGTATTAAATAAGGGTTGGAGGTTGAAAGGTTTTTTTTAAACTTTGAACTTCATTACGCCCAGGGTGTGCCTCCATCCACGATGCTGTGCTCCTCCCACATAAACCAGCTTCCTGTATCTGAGAGAAAGAAATAGGTATTAGCAAAAATGTTATAATGGTCCTGTTCTTCCTTGCTAAGTCTCTCAAAGAGAGACTTCTCTTGCTCTGTCTGTGCCTCTAACGCAGCCTTTGTATAAAATTCAACCCCTTCTTTTTCCATTTGCATTGCAATTTTAAATGCCTCAAGTTCATCCATGGTTGCCCCAACTCTATTCAACATCTCCTCCTTCATAGACGCAAAGACCGTCCTGATATTTTCCATTGGACTAACATTCTTACAGGATATATTAAGTCCTTTGAATATCTGAGAGAGAGTCTCGAGATGTCTTTTTTCATCCTCTACGATAGTCAGAAACATCTTTTTGCCAACAGGATTTTTCGTCTTCTCAGCTGCTTCGGTATAAAACTTTATTGCATCTGTCTGCATCCTGATCGCTATCTCACAAGCATTCATCTTAGATACCAAAAAATCATGAGATTTTTTGGGCACTTCACCTCCTTCTACACAAATTTTATAAAGGCGTTCTTATTATATCATATTTCTGATTTGATGAAGTTTCATTTCGACAGAAATATCTCTATGCCTTTGTCCATACTGTAAATTGGATAGATCTTGTAATTTTCTACCCAGGGTTGCCTGATAGTAAAATCTGTTCTATGCCAGAGAAAAACCCAGGGCGCATCTGCAACAATAAGCTCCTCTGCCTTTTTATAGCAGAGATTCCTTTCTTTTTCATCCAATGTATGTTGTCCCTTTTCTATCAAACAGTCGACAGCTGGATTGCGATACCTTGTCCTGTTACCACCTGCACCAAAATTAGAAGAATGAAATAAAGGAAAAAGGAAATTCTCAGGGTCTGGGTAATCAGCCCACCAGCTCAGATAGAACATATTAGGTTCTCCCCTGTTGAGGGCTTCTTTATAAGCACTCCATTCGAGCTGTTTTATCCTCACATGTATTCCGATAGACTCGATATAAGACTGGATAACCTCTGCAATATCAATAACTTCCTGGTCTGCTGTTACGTAGAAACTTATTGTGATGCCCTCTTGCCCTTCCCTTTTAATAATTTCTCTTGCCTTCTCAGGATTGTACTCATAATAGAGATGGTTATTCCATGGAGCATGTCCCTCAAATAGTTGAAGTAAGTAAGCGACTCGATTAAACTGATTTACCTATTAACCATCAAATTTAAAGGAGTCGCTTATGAAAAGAGAATACCGGAAAATGGCACGG
>Ga0315282_10017951_pt1 | contig 10164 bp, 8 predicted proteins | sample YL17G07_20_MG_FD_203693 | JGI IMG/M metagenome (GOLD analysis project Ga0315282, IMG submission 203693) | Sediment microbial communities from Yellowstone Lake, YNP, Wyoming, USA - YL17G07_20 | ecosystem: Environmental > Aquatic > Freshwater > Lake > Sediment | place: USA: Wyoming | collected... | reverse complement strand
GGATCGCTTGCCTAACATGGAGCCCTCCGCGAGGAACTTGACTGCGGTAACACCCTATTCGACAAGCAGCCAATCAAGCCCTTGCGGTTTCATCCGTCAACCACCACTTTTCGGCCAGATTTCTAGGTTGTGAGTGATTGCGCGAACCTGGATGGGCGCCTTACTCCAGTTCAGGGTGCTCAGCCGATAGCCAGCGATGCACGTCCTCGCGCAGCTTGCGTGCCAGGCGAAGCATCTCGTCAGCCTCCTGCTCAGACACCGCCCCGGCTCGCTCATAGCCCGCGGTATGCCTCTTCTCACGGAAGGCGTCGAGGGTCCGCACCGCCGCCGAGCTCCAGCCAATGGTGAGCTTCAGCGACTGGATGACGCGATAGTGGTGCGCCTGGCGGGTTGCGCGGTAACCGGACGCGGCCAGCGCAGCGGTGGCGCACTGCAGCGCAGCGTTGTACGCGATGGCGAGACGCCAGTCCGGGTTCAGACCCTGAGCCCGGCACTGCTGCAAATCGCGGTCCGCCAGCGCCAGCAGATCGGCGAGCTCGTCAGGCGTTGCGCGGTGCTTTGTGAGCCACTTGCGTGCCAGCCAGTCGGCTAAGGGCATCGGCGCCTCCGATCACGAACAGTTTGGGGCCTTCGAGCACTCTGGTCACAAAGTGATGCTTCGCCGCGACCTTCCGGCCAAACTCCTCCACGGAGTAGAGAGTCGGGTTCAACTCACGGCCAAGGGTCTCGTGCGCGGGATGGAGGCGTGCGGCGATCTTGGCAAATGCGATGTCGCCCACGATCAGGAGGTCCACGTCGCTCGCGGCATCTTCGTCGCCGCGTGCCATCGAGCCATAAACGAAGGCGACCTTCACGCCCCGCAGGCCGCGCAGCGCCTCGCGCAGCACGTCGACCAGGCCCACGGTCTTGAGAGCCAGGCCTCGCAGTTCCGGGTAGATCGGGCAGTCGCGGTTGGCCTGGTAGTAGGTCAGATTGCCCTTCGTCTCACGCACCACGATCCCCGCCTCGGCGAGCGACCGCAACTCACGCTCGACCGCCCCGCGGCCGGCGCCGGTCGCGCGGACGATCTCCCTGAGGTAGAGCGCCTGATCCGGCCGGGCGAACAATAGCCCGAGGATGCTGCGCCGTGTCTTCGGGAGAAGCGCCTCGATCATGCCTGTCCCCTTTCCGGGGACAATTGTCCTCATTTTGGGGTCAGCAGTCAAGCCCGTCAGTCGCGGTTTGCCAGTCAGCGCCAGCTATCAGCGCCCGCCCCACCAGGGCCTCACGGGGCGCACCGTTCGGTGCGCCGGGGGAGGGCCGACCAAGGGGCTTCAGCTCGTAAACGTAAACCGCTTGAGCTTGATGGCGGGGACGAAGCAGCGGTCGGCGAGCACTGCCTCCGCCCCAATCAGCTCCGCCGTGTCCAGCGCCTCGAGGATGCTCTGCGTGAACCGCAGGTTTTTCACCGACGCGCCCAGCCTGCCGTTCTCGATGAGGAAGGTCCCATCGCGCGTCATGCCGGTGATGACGGTCTCCTTGGGCTGCACGATGTTGGTGTAGTGGAAGCGCGTCACGAGCAGCCCGCGGCGGATGGAGCGGATGAGGTCATCGCGCGAGGCGGTGCCCGTGCCGAGGAACATGTTGATGGGAATGGGGCCGTAGGTGTTGGGCGCTGGCAGCGCGTGCCCGGTGGACTGTTTGCCCTCCTTGCCCGCATAGTAGGAATCATAGACCGCCGCGTTGGCGACGCCGTTCTTGATGAGGTCCACCCGCTGCTTGGGCACGCCTTCGAAGTCGAAGGGCAGCGGAATACCGCGCGCATCCTGGCCGTCGTCCCAGATCGAGATCTGCTCGCCGGTGATGCGCGAGCCGAGTTTCCCAGCCATGAATGAGCGGCCCTCCTGCACCGCGTTGGCGCCGAAGCCGAGGTAGGCGAGGAACGACAGCAGGTCCGCCACCGCCGGGGGCTCGAGCACGACCTCGTATTCACCCGGGTCCGCGGTCGTCGGCCGCCGGCCCAGGATGCACTTCTCGATCGCGGTCCACGCCACGGCCTTGTGGTCGAGGCGAGAGACGTCGACCCCCATCCAATGCGCGTAGCCGCTCGCGGTCTCGTCGGAGGCGATGACGTTGAGCAGGACCGTGGTCGCGGGATGGTAGCCGCGGACACCAAGCGAGTTGCCGACGATGATCTCACTCGATTCCACGGAGAGAACGCCCGACACTGCGCACTTCTCCTGCCGGCCCATGGTGACGATCCCCTCGACGATGGCGGCGCGCGCCTCGGGCGTCGAGCCGTCGGTGGTGAGGCTGAACGCGCGCACCGACGGCAGCGGTTGGGGGTTGGGCAGCGACACGAAGTCCGCGTTCTCGGTCTGCAGTCGCGCCAGGGCGAGCGAGCGGTCGGCCGCCGCCCGGACCTGCTCGGGCTCGACGCGGTTGGTGGACGCGGAGCCGATGCGCTTGCCGATCACCGAGCGGATGCCGACCTTCGCGTTGCTCTCGGCGATGTTTTGATGGATCATCGAGTTCGCGAAGCGGGTGACGCTCGTGCCCTCGGTGATGATGAGGACCTCCATCTGGTCGGCGGAGGAACGCGACAGCGTTTCCTCCAGCAGTTGCAGCGCGCGGTCTTTCCCCAGCATAATGCGCTCCTGGCGGTACGGACGGTTAAGGCCGCGGGCTAACGCGGATACGCGGCCTGACGATGGTTGATGGATACGAACCGGGACAACGCGGAGCCTACTTCGGCCGCAGCGGTTCGAGACTGATCTGCTCCTGCTCCACGGTCAATATGAACCGGTAACATGGCCCTGCCACGGAAGGGAAATGACGCCGGTCTCGCCGGCTGCCTCGGGATCCACCCCGGCCATCTGCGCTAGCGCGCATTATTCATGCGCGCACGCATCGCACGTAGGATGCACGCTCTTCAAGCGTAGTATGAATAATCCAGGCTAGGTGGTCGCGCAAAGGAGCCCAGACGTAGTCCGGCATGGTCATCCACGCGTGCCACGCATCCGTACGATAGCTGACGTTGACCTTGTCCGCGGCCCGGCTAATGCTGACCATCGACGCGTTCTCCTTGAGACTGGTCTCGAGGAGAACCTTGGCCACTCTCGCAATCGGTTCATCCTGCTCCGTCATGGCGACCCCTCCTGCCGTGACGCCGCTCCGGCCCTGCTCACGATGGCGCGGCGGGGTTCCGGGCGGCGGTGGCCGTCACTCCTCCAACACTCCGACCCGCACGCCGGCGAAGCGGGTGGGTGGCGCGCCGTGCCCGACGTGCATCAACTGCACCGGCTCGCCCTTGGCGCAGTTGGTCACCCCCCACATCTTCCACGAATCCTGGTTGCCGAGGGCGTTGGCCGATCCCCAGAACTCGGGGGTGATGCCCTGGTAGGTCGCATCGCGGATGATGCCGCCGAGCGAGCCGTCCTTGATCTCCCACGCGATCTCAGTCGCGAACTGGAAGTTGAGGCGCTGGTCGTCGATCGACCAGCTCTTGGTGGTTTGCAGGAAGAGCCCGCGCTTGGTGTCCTTGATCATCTCATCGAGATCCCAGTCGCCGGGCTCGAGGTTGACATTGGTCATGCGGATGATGGGCAGGCGGTTGGCGCCGTCGGCGCGCATCGTGGCCGAACTGCTCATCCCGACCCGCGGCGCCGTCTCACGCGAGCTGAGGTACCCGGTGAAGATGCCTTCCTTGACGATGAAGACGCGCTGCGCGGGCACCCCCTCGTCGTCCCAGCCGAAGGTCCCGAGCGCGCCCGGGATGGTGGCGTCGGCGGTGATGTTCACGAGGCCCGACCCGTAGCGGAAAGTCCCGAGCTTGTCAGGGGTCAGGAACGATCTGCCCGCATAGCTTGCCTCGGTGCCGAAGACGCGATCGAGCTCGATCGGGTGGCCGCAGGACTCGTGGATCTGCAGCGCCATCTGCGAGCTGTCGATGATGATGGGCATGCGCTCGTGCGGGCACGATGGCGCGGAGAGCAGGCTGACCGCCTGCGGGCCGATGACCTCGGCGCCGCCCTTGAGATCCATGCCCTCGACGACCTCCCAGCCCCCGGCGGCGTGGAAGCCGTCGAGCGAGGACGGGTATGAGCGCTCCTGCACCCGCGCGCCGTCGACCGCAGTGGCGCTGACGAGCCCGCCTGACTCGACCTTGCGCTGGTGGATCTCGTCGCCTTCGGAACTCGCGAAATCCTTCTCTTCCTCGAAAAAGGCAAGGTTGCCGCTGGAAACGCTGATCTCCTTGTGCTGGCGCAGGATGCGGTCGGCGTCGAGCAGGAGGGTGATCTTGTCCTCGAGGGGCACGTCAAAGGGGTCTACTTCGAACTGCGATTCCCAGGAATCGCGCACCGGTTCCCGCGGCTGAAGGGTCACGGGCTGCTCGCCGGGCACCGAGGCCGAGGCCTTGGCGATGCGCACCGCGAGTTGGGCGGTGCGCTCGATGCTCGGGCGTCCGAGATCGGCGGTCGCGGCGAAGCCCCAGGCCCCATTTGCGATGACGCGAATACCGGCGGCGAGTTCTTCGGAGCTTTCGAGTGCGTCCACGACGCTGTTCTTGACGTGGACCGATTCCCGACGGCGCCGGGCGATGCGGCAGTCGGCATACGATGCGCCCGCGCGGATGGCGCGGTCAACCGCGAACTTAGCGAGGTCGTTCACTGTACCCCCTTCGACCAGAGGTCACGCTCGTGTCAGTCCGAAGCGGGTATCGACTGAACCTGTACGTTCCGGCTCGGTCGGGCGCACAGGCTCCGAGGCGCGCGCTCCCGACATCGCTCTGCGACAGGCGCGAAAGGGCGACCCCAGCACACGGACTTCAAACTATAGCACGGTTTGCCCGCGGCGGCAAGGTAGTCGAGGCCGAATGTGACCGCGAAATGCCGCCCGACCCGCGGCTGTCTATCGGAGATGTGTATCCCGAGCCAAGCGGCAGCGAAGTCGAGGGGCCTCCCCGCGCCGATACGGAGGGCGGGCTTGGGTCCCTCGACGCTGCTCCCACCGCTTCGCTTCCCTCGACTCCGCTCGGGACAGGCGGAACAACCGGGACGAACCAGCCCGTCCTCCACGCCCGTACAAACGAAAGACCGTCACGCCTGCGAGCCAGGGCGTCGCCACCCCGCGGCGCGGCCGACAACCAGCCTCGTCGAAGGTGGATGCTCCCGGCGTGGCCCCCCGGGGCCGGATCGCAGCGCGCCCCTACCTGAGCGCCTTGCCGATCTTGTGCCCGAGGCGCTCGATCTGCTCGTCCAGCCGGTCGATCTCGGCGTCGGTGTTGTGCGCGGCTGCGGTCGCCGTCTTGCTCATCTGCTTGCCGAGCGAAGGCTTGTCTCCGACAGGCGCCTGCTTTGGCGCTGCTTCGGCCACCGGCTTCTCGCCCGCCCACGTCGCGGCCTGGCGCTGCTCTGTCTGCCCCGCGCGCAGGTGCATCTGCGCCATGCGCACGTCTTTCCGCTGCGATGCGGCCTTGGCGGCGCGCTGATGATACCGCGCCAGCGACAGATGGGCGCGCGCGAACGCCCCACCCAGCGGTTTGCCGTCGGCCTTGTCAATGCCGCGCACGATGGCATCCAGTTCGGCCGCTGAAGCCTCCACCGATCTCCGGTCCGCCTGCGGCATGTGCACTGCTCGCACCCGCAGCAGGTTCGCCGCCTGGCGCACCTCACTTGCCGCCGCCTCTTTCTGCCCCTTGCGCAAGTCCGCCTGCGCGCGCGTGAACAGTTGGTCGAGCGACTTGCCGGGCAACCTGGATCGGGCCGCGGCCGCGTTGCTCCGCATGACGCCCGCCTTGCCCGGCTCGGGCTTCATGCTCCCCATCTTCATGCCCGAGCTCTTGCCCATGGCTGCCGCGGCCACCGGCGCAGCGCGCAAGGCCACGCACACCATTGCGACTATCAGGGCAATCGCCAGCCCGTGTTTGGTCCCGCGCATCTCAGTCTTCACCTCTTCGATCGACTCCGCCGCCGGCGCTCGTCTCTTGCGCCAGGTCAGCATCGTCCAACGCCGGCGAGAGCTTACCACAATGCGGTTGCCCGCACTTGTTGCGTCGAGTGACCAATCGCCCATCTATGTATTGCCACTGCGACAACGCCTCACGCGCCAAGCGGAGTTGCGGGCGATATCAAGGGGGCGGCGAGAGGCCTGCCGCTTGCTCCCGTTGGGGCTCGCGGAGCCAACGCCGGGCGACAATCTCGCCAGCCGAGCAGGATTCGCGCCACCCGCGCGCCGAATCCATGAGCGCAGGCTGCCAAGACCGTCCAGGAGAACCGCCGACCGCAGCGAACCGAACTGAATACCACAAAGACACGAAGGCACCAAGGGAGCAATGACTTGAGATCCTGCAACCGCGATCCAGTCTTTGTGTCTTTGTGACTTAGCGCGCATTATTCATGCGCGCACGCATCGCACGTACGATGCACGCTCTTCAAGCGTAGTATGAATAATCCAGGTTAGTGGTTACGTTAGAAATCTAAGGAGGCTTGCATGGCAAAGATTCCGATCGGCTTACAGCTCTACTCGGTGCGCGAAGACTGCGCGCGCGACCTGCCCGGCACGATCAAGGCGGTGGCGGAGATGGGCTACGCGGGCGTCGAATTCGCCGGCTACTATGAGCGCAGCGCCGCCGAGTTGCGCACGATGCTCGATGACAATGGGCTCAAGTGCTGCGGCACCCATATCGGCATCGACACGCTGCTTGGCGATCAACTGAAGCGGACCGTCGAGTTCAACCAGACCATCGGCAACCGCTTCCTCATCGTCCCCGGCCTGCCCGAGGAATACCGCAACTCGCGCGAGGCGTGGCGGAAGACCGCGGGCGTCTTCAGCCAGATTGCCGAGAATCTCAAGCCGCTGGGGATGCGCACCGGCTACCACAATCACTCGATCGAGTTCCAGCCGCTCGACGACGAGATGCCGTGGGACACCTTCTTCGGCAATGCTCGCCCCGACGTCGTGATGCAGTTCGACACCGGCAATGCCATGCACGGCGGCGCGGACCCGGTGCCGTACCTCGAGCGCTACCCCGGCCGCGCCACCACGGTGCACCTCAAGGAGTATTCGAAGGAGGGCAAGCCGGCGCTCGTCGGCGAGGGCGACATTCCCTGGAAGCGCGTCTTCGAGCTGTGCGAGACCACCGGCGGCACCGAGTGGTACATCGTCGAGCAGGAAGTCTACGCCATGCCGCCGCTCGAGTGCGTCAAGCGCTGCCTCGACAACTTGCGCAAGATGGGGAAGTAGGCGACCGACGCGCGGATGGGGTGATCGGTGCGCTTTGTCTGTGGGGCGGGGAGGCCCATCCCCGCCCCCTTTCCCTCACTGAGGCAGGATCCGTGTTTCAGAACCGGCTGATCAAGAAGGCCCGGCTGGGGTCCCCCGTCGTCGAATGCTCACCCGCGATCTGGAATGGGCGGCTCTACCTCGCCGAATGTTGGCAGCGGCGCTGGGACGATCCGCCGCTTCCGGACGAGTCGGACTACATCCAGATTCGGGACGTTGAAAGAAACGAGATCGTCGCGACGTGCATGCAGGGGTACGGCCTGGCGTCGGCGTTTGTGTGGGACGACGTGTTCTACATCTTCGCCGCCCGGCACCGCGACGGCGGGCATCACGATGTCAACATGACCCGTTCCGCCGACCTCATCCGCTGGAGCGACCCGCAGGTCATGCTGGAGGAGGAACCGGACGAAGATCTGTTCAACCAGTCGGTGTGCCACGACGGCAGGCGGTTCATCATGGCATACGAGAGCAACGACGAGGCGTATCCGCCCTTTACGATCAAGTTCGCCGAGTCGGCCGACCTCCGCAACTGGGTGAAGATCCCCGGCCCCGTGTTCGGCCCCGACCGGTATGTTGCGTGCCCGGCGATCCGCTGGGCCGGCGGCTACTACTACATGCTGTACCTGGAGCGCGTGGCGCCGGCGGCGGAGGGCAGGCGTGCGCCCTCCGCGGCGGCTCATCCCGAGCGCGGATTCGAGACCTATCTCACCCACTCGCGCGACCTCGTGACCTGGGAACAGGCGCCGCACAACCCGGTCATCACGTTCGATCCGATGGCGGAATGCCACCCGCTCTACTACGAGCGCCGCGATCCCGCGCGCACCGCGAGGGAATGCAATGCGTCCGATCCCGACCTCGTCGAGTGGCAGGGCAAGACGCGCGTGTACTTCACCGGCGGCTGCCAGAAGTACGCGGGCGACCTGCAATACGCCGAGTTCGACGGCCCGATGCAGGAGTTTTTCGAGAGCTACTACCAGCGGTGACGCCGGCGAGATCACCGAACGGCACGCCGGCGGCCAGGGCCAGGCAGCGCCTGGCCATCACAGTCGAGGGCGACTGTGCCACATCTGCCCCTCCGCCGCGAAGGAACTGCAATGACACAGAGCAAGCGCCGTTCTCCCCCTCACCATGTCTCACTATCCCATCTCGCCCGCGACTTCGCGTCGCCTCCTCACGCGTCCCGCCCCATCGCGTGGTGGATGCTCAACGGCGACCTCAAGCCGGACGTGATGCGTTGGCAGCTCGAGAGGTTCGCGGAGTACGGCTTCGGCGGATATGCGACATACCCGTACCGCGGGCTAACGGTGCCGTACCACAGCGACGAGTGGTGGGCAGCGACCGGCAGCATGCTGGAATCGTCGCGCGACCTCGGCCTCGACGCGTGGATCTTCGATGATTTCAACTGGCCGAGCGGGCACTGCGCGGGGTATGTGCTGCGCGACCAGCCGTGGCTGCGCGCCGTGGTGCTCCGGCATTACGAAGGCGCGGCCGAACCCGACCGCGAGATCGCACTTGCGATTGACGGCGACGTGCTGGCAGTCGTCCTGGAGGCCGGCGGCACGGTGTCGCCGATCGCCGATTGGGCGCTCGAAACGCTGCCGGAGGAGACGCGCCTGCATTGGCGCAACCGCACCGGAAAGCCGGGCCGCATCCACGTCATGGCGCGCGCGCCGCGCAGGGTCACCTATTTCTTCGCGCACGGCGCGCCGTGGGCGCTGGGGCCCGACAAGGCGTGGGGGCACCTCGATCTGCTGAACCCCGACGGCATCCGCACCGCTCTGCGCTACACGCAGGAGCAATATGCGGCGCGCTTTCCGGAGATGCTCGGCGCGACCATCAAGGGCTTCTTCACCGACGAGAACGTGCTCACCGGCGGCGGCTTGCCTTACACGGCGGGCATCGAGGATGAGTTCGCGCGCCGCTATCGGTATGACCTGCGCCCGCGACTGCACGAGCTGTTCATCGATACCGGCGATTACCTGAAGGTGCGCTATGACTACTGGCGGATCGCGGCGGACTGGATCGCAGCGCACTACTATCAGCCGTACCGCGACTGGTGCGACGATCACGGCCTCGCGTTGATCGGGCACCTGTGCGGCGAGGAAGGCGTCGGCGGCAACGTCGGCCTCAACGCCGATGTCTTCGAGGCCGGGCGCCGGCTCACTCATCCCGGCATGGATATGCTCTACGGCGTTACCGGCTATGACGCGTCCGACAAGTGGAATCGCCCCGGCAATCACTACGCCGACGCCGACATCCGCAGCTTCCACATGACGATGAAGCTGGCGCAGAGCACCGCCAAGCACGCGGGCGCGCCGCGCATGTTCGACGAGGCGTTCTGCTGCGAGGACTATGCCGCGAATCCACAGGGCCTGAAGCGCTCGTGCAACTACTACGCCGCATTCGGCGTCAGCCAACTCCTCATCTCGGACTTCAACTACAGCCATGCGGGCATTCGGAAACGGCGCGGCGGCAGCAAGTGCTTCGGCACCCCGTGGAACCGGTTCTATCGCCATTTGACCGATTACATCGCGCGGCTGAGCGTCTTCGCGGCCGCGGGAAACGCAAAGGCCGACATCGGCATCCTCTATCCGCGCGCCACCGCATGGTGCCACCGGCTTGGGGAGGAGCTGGGTGTCATCGACGGTCTTCTCTATGGGCTGCACGACGCACTCATCCGGTCGCATTGGCAGTTCGATTTCGTGTACGAGCAGTTGCTGGAGAAGGCGCGCGTGACGGAGGGCCGCCTCAGGCTTCGCAGCGAACAGTACCGCATGTTGATCGCGCCTGGGTGCAAGGCTCTGACCGAGGCGACAATGAGCAAGCTGGAGCAGTTCGTGGAAGCGGGCGGGGTGCTGCTCGTCATGCCGCCGTTCGGGGAGGAAAGCCCGGACTGCCCGG
>Ga0315282_10017950_pt1 | contig 10164 bp, 6 predicted proteins | sample YL17G07_20_MG_FD_203693 | JGI IMG/M metagenome (GOLD analysis project Ga0315282, IMG submission 203693) | Sediment microbial communities from Yellowstone Lake, YNP, Wyoming, USA - YL17G07_20 | ecosystem: Environmental > Aquatic > Freshwater > Lake > Sediment | place: USA: Wyoming | collected... | reverse complement strand
CGCCGGTAATTGTCCGATGCGTGGATCTGAGTGCCCATCTGCGTGGCGAGCTTGTCCTTCTTGGCGAGGTACTTGCTTCGAACCATCCGCGCCTCCTCGACGCTGTTGGCCAAAGGCTTCTCGCAGTACACGTGCAGGCCGCGATTGAGCGCCCAGACGTTGACAAACGCGTGAGTGTGATCCGTCGTGGAGCAGACCACCGCCTCGATGTCTTTCTGCTCCAGGCACTTGCGCCAGTCCTCGTAGGTCTTGGCGTTGGGGAACTGCTCAGCGGCCTTGGCGAGGTTCTTGCTGTTGACGTCGCAGAGGGCGACAATGTTCTCACCGCGAACTCCACCGAGGTTTGCCCCGCCCCGGCCGCCGCACCCGATGACCGCAATGTTGAGCTTGTCGCCGGGGCTCTTGCCCGCGGCCAGAAGACCGGACCGCAAGACCATCACCCCGGCGCCCGCCACTGCCGCCTGCTTGAGGAACGTACGCCGCTTGATAACACGTTTCATCATCGATCTCCTGGTAATGAGGGCTTCCGGATTCCACCGACGCCACAGAGTTCCGATGTAACTATCAACCCCGAGCCCCGGCCTGGGTTGCCCCGCGATTGCAGAATCCTGACGCCATGACGCCGGGGCGCCGGGAAGTGGTTACGGATTTCCCACATGCCTTCCAACTGCTCTGAAAAGAAGGTAATAGGTAGTAGGTAATAGGTAGTAGGGGCACAGCTTAGGCGACAGTCCTCCCGACTTGTCGGGACCGGGATCCTCGTTCTCGTCCTTGTCCTCGTTCTCGTCCTCGTCCTCGGCTTTTCGTTTAATCGGGTGAGCCGAGGGTTCATGTGCGACTGCGGTCAATAGTTTCTTGCCCGTTCCCGGCTGGCCTTTTGGCGACTGTCGGTTACAATTGATATGGTGCGTTACCAGAGGCGGCCGAAGGGTTCGTGTCGTGCCGCCGGGTGTTCGTCAGATCGGGACATGGTGTGTTAGACACGTCGCTGGTCCCGTCTGGCGGGCGAAGGGTCGGCCTGGTCGGCCGGCCGAGGCCTTGAGAAGGGGTATCAGTCATGGCCAATGGTCTTATTCTAGCGGAAGAGGACAAGTTCACGCCGATCGGCGAGCAGATGGGCCGTTGGATGGACAAGGTCCTGGGCGCCAGCTTCAGGCATTTCGGCCCGTACGACGCCTGGAGGCCGGCGATCAACCTCTGCGAGTTCGCCGACCACTACTGCCTCGTGGCCGAGCTTGCCGGAATGCAGGCCGGCGAGATCGACCTGCGCATCGAGAACGGCACGCTCTTCATCACGGGCCAGCGCCCCATGCCCAGCAACCCGGACGACAAGAGCAAGGGGGAAGTTCGGCTGCACCTCATGGAGATCGACCAGGGCCCCTTCCTGCGGGAGGTCAAGCTGCCCGATGACGTGGACGCGGAAGCCATCGAGGCGACATATCGAAGCGGTTACCTGTGGGTGAGAATCCCCAGAAAGAGGCTCGTGCAGCATGGCGGAAGATAAACCGACCGGACCGGAGAAGCCTCAGGCGATTAAAAGGCACGACAGGCACGACAAGCCCGACACGCCCGACATGCCCGACAGGCAGGGCAAGCCGACCGTCGTCCACGACGACGAGCCGGAGATCCTCGTGCCGGCCCAGATGGGCGAGCAGAGAATCTCCGTGCCGGGGCATGTCCGCATCCCGCAGGTGGCGGCCGTGCTGATCGTGCGGAACATGGTGCTGTTTCCCGGCACGATCGTGCCGATAGCCCTCGGCCGGGAAAAATCCAAGAAGCTGCTGGAGAAGGTCCTGCCGGAGCAGAAGGTCATCGTCATCGTGTGCCAGAAGGACGCGTCGGTCGACGACCCCGGCATCAGCGACATCCACACCGTCGGCACGGCCGCGGTGGTGCTCAAGCTGCTGCGAATGGAGGAAGGCAGCCAGAGCGCGATCGTCAGCGGCATCAAGCGCGTCAAGATAGACCGGTGGGTTCAGACCGAGCCGTTCTTCATGGCCGAGGTGCACGAGCTGTCGGACGTGCTGACTCACACGACGGAGACCGACGCCCTTGTGATGAACGCCCGCAACGCCGCGATGCGGATCGTCCAGCTTTCGCCGAACATCCCGGACGAGGCGGCGGTGGTGCTCAACAACATCGAGTCGCCGGGCTCGCTGGCGGACTTCCTGGCCAGCAACGTGCAGATGGAACTCGACCACAAGCAGCAGTTCCTCGAGGATCTGGACATCAACAGCCGGCTGAGGCGCATCGGCGTCGAGCTTCAGCGCCAACTGGAGGTGCTCGAGCTTTCCAACAAGATCCAGGACCAGGTCAAGTCCAACATCGACAAGACCCAGCGCGAGTACTTCCTTCAGGAGCAGCTAAAGGCGATCCAGAAGGAGCTTGGCCAGACCGACGAGCGCGACGAGGAGATGCAGGAGCTCGGCGCCAAGATCAAGGCCGCCGGCATGGCCCCGCCCGTTGCGGCCGAGGCCCAGCGCCAGCTCGAGCGGCTGGCCAAGATCCCCGTGGCCAGCCCGGAGTATCACGTCCTGCGGACGTACCTGGACTGGATGGTCGAGTTGCCGTGGAGCAAGGCCACCCAAGACCGCATGGACGTAAACATCGCCCGCGAGGTGCTCGACGAGGACCACTACGACCTGGACAAGGTCAAGCAGCGGATACTGGAATACCTGGCCGTCCGCAAGCTGGCGCCCGACACCCGTGGTCCCATTCTGTGCTTTGTCGGCCCGCCGGGCGTGGGCAAGACGAGCCTTGGCCAGTCCATAGCGCGAGCCACCGGGCGCAACTTCATCCGCATGAGCCTCGGCGGCATGCACGACGAGGCCGAACTGCGGGGCCACCGCCGCACGTACATCGGCGCGATGCCCGGGCGGATCGTGCAGGAAATCCGCAAGGCCGGAACAAACAACCCCGTGTTCATGCTGGACGAGCTGGACAAGGTCGGCAGCGATTTCCGCGGCGACCCGACTTCAGCCCTGCTGGAGGTGCTGGACCCGGCCCAGAACTTCTCGTTCCAGGACCACTACCTCAACGTGCCGTTCGACCTGTCGCGAGTGATGTTCATCGCGACGGCCAATTACATGGGCACGGTCCCGCCGGCGCTGAGGGACCGGATGGAGGTTATCGAACTGCCGGGCTACACGCGGCTGGAGAAGCTGCGCATCGCGATGAAGTACCTCGTGCCCCGGCAGCGCAAGGAAAACGGGCTCAAGGACTTCCAGGCCGTCTGGCCCAACGGGGCCGTCGAGCGGATCATCGACGACCACACCCGCGAGGCCGGCGTGCGGGAACTGGAGCGCCAGATCGGCACGGTCTGCCGGCGCGTCGCGGCCATGATCGCCGCCGGCAAGGCCAGGTCGCGGAAGATCAATTCGCACTTCATCGTCGAGGCGCTGGGCCCGGCCAAGTACGAGAGCGAACTGGCCCTGCGAACCAGCGTGCCAGGCGTCGTGACCGGCCTGGCGTACACGCCAAACGGCGGGGAGATCATCTTCATAGAGGCGGCGGCCTATCCCGGAAAGGGGCAGTTGACGCTCACCGGCCAGATCGGCGACGTCATGCGGGAGTCGGCCGTGGCGGCCATGAGCTACGTCAAGAGCATCGCCGGCAAGCTCAAGATCGACTTGGAAGAGTTGGCCAAGCAGGACATCCACGTGCATGTCCCCGCCGGGGGCGTGCCGAAGGACGGTCCCTCGGCCGGCGTGGCGATGGTAACCGCCCTGGCGAGCCTGCTGACGCACAAGCCAGTCCGCCACGACGTGGCCATGACCGGCGAGATAACGCTCCGCGGGCTGGTGCTGCCCATCGGCGGGGTTAAGGAGAAGGTACTGGCCGCAAGGCGCGCGGGCATCAGGATGGTGATACTGCCGGCTCGGAACCGCAAAGACCTCGTGGACATTCCCGACGAGATCCGCAAGGAACTGAAATTCCGATTCGCCCGGACCATTGGAGACGTGCTAAGCGCGGCAATGGACGGCGAGGCGGCGAGGCACTCCGGCAAGGCCGGCGGCGCCCGCAAGAAGGCCAAGGCCGGCTCGTAGTGCAGCGCGTCGGGAATACCGTGAATTGCCGGGCGGCAAAACGCCCATCATATCCGCTCGTCGTTTACAGACCGCTGCCGCGGATCCCGGGGCACCGGGTATCGAGGCGCAAAAAAAAACCGAGTCGATCCGGCTGGACTCGATCGACTCGGCCCTCGTTTGTTTTGGACAAACCGCCGAGGCCAGTAAGGCCTCGTCGGCCGTCGCAGCCCTCTGCTTAAGGCCTCTACCCTCCGGTAAAGGCCCTCCGTTACTTTCCGCTACAACTCATGTGCCAAGTGTGCAACGAGCCAGCGGAATAGAGGCGGCAATTCCATATAAATCGCTACCGTGTAAAGCTATAGTTTTTGTTGCTGCCAGAACCCTGGTCTTTTGTCGCCAGCCGGCGGCGCAGCGGAAGGCAAACATCCCACAATGCGATCAACCGATAATTGCTTGTAAAAGATGTGGTTAAGGGCTGGTTGCCAAATAACCGACGGGTGTTGCAAGGAATCAACATGTGAGATACGGATTAGTTTTCCGGGTTTTGCCAGCCTGGACCGGTTTAACCTTCTGGCCAGCCGGCAATCGCCCCGCCGAAGTGGTTCTCGGAGCAACATGGCCGGTTTCCCACGCACCTGTCATCGAATGGCCTGCCTGGTACGAGCATGGGGACAGGCCCCGCCAAACATTGGCGGCGGCGGGTCCCCATTTTCGAGTCAGAAGATCAACTCGCACACCGCGAAAAAAAGGACAGGAATTCACTTTTTTCCTGACCAGTCGAGTCTATTATTATGTACTGGGAGTGGAAGCTTTATCAAGCTACATGGGCGGTTAGACATGAACCCCGGCGCGTCCCCCCCCGCGCGCCACGTGTCAGCCGCCCACTTTTTTGCGCTTGCCGAGAACGGCTTAGCGGATGGCGCGGCAGATAGCTTCGGCGGCGGCCTGGGGTTTGTCGGATGAGCAGACGGCCCCGCAGACGGCGACGGTCTTTGCGCCGGCGTCGATTGCGGACTTGGCGTTCTCGGCCGTGATGCCGCCTATGGCGACGATGGGCAGCGTGATCTGTCTGGCCACCTCGTGGAGCAGTTCGAGGCCGACGGCGGGGCCGGCATCCTTGGTGGCCGTCTCGAATACCGGGCCGACGGCCACGTAGTCGGCGCCTTCGGCGACGGCGGCTCGGGCCTGTTCAATCGTGTGCGTGCTTCGGCCGACGATCGCCCCGGGCCTGAGCAGGCGGCGTGCCTCTCCGACGGGCAGGTCGTGCTGGCCGAGATGCACCCCGTCGGCCCCGACGATTGCCGCGATGTCCGGCCGGTCGTTGACGATGAATATCCTGCCCGTCTCGTCGGTAAGCTCCCGCAGTTCGGCCGCAATGGCAAGCAGTTCATCGTCGGCGACGGGCTTGTCGCGGAGTTGGATCACGTCGGCGCCGCCGGCGATTGCGGCGCGGGCGGTCTCCCTCAGGCTGCCCTTGCACATCCTGCTGCCGATGAGCACGTAGAGTTTGCAGTCCGCCAGCCGCCGCGAGACCATCAGCCGGCACAGGATCCGCTTCTCCAGCGTGTAGGCGTTGTATCGCATCCGCTCGGTCTTCAGGACGCAGTCCGGCGCGATGAACTTGCCGTACTCCTCGATGGTCCGCAGGGCCTCGGTCAGGCGCTTGCACGCGGCGGTCACCACGTCGGCCAGGCCGCCGCGAATGGTCTCGGTCGGGCTGGTGATCTCCGTCCCGATGTCGCCGGGCGTGTCCCGGCTGACGAGGAACTCATCGGCGGGCATGCTCTTGAGCACCTCGGCCAGATCGCTGCGCAGGTTCTTGGCCATGGCGGTCACGGCCGGGTCGTTGAGGGCGAATCGCCCGCAGTCTTCCGTCACGCGAAGGGCTTCCCGCGCCCGGTTGAAGTTCGCGTCCAGGATCCGATAGACCTCTAGCATGGCGGCACCTCCGCTCTGAAAAGAAGCTCTTAGGTCATAACTCTTAGGTCTTAGGGTGGCAGGGCCCCAATCATCACGGCTGGCATTTGCAGCCGTGCCGGCAGGCTTAGCAGTAAGTGCCGCGCCAGTGAGCCGCACCCTATGACCTAAGACCTGGGACCTTTGACCTTCTTTTCATTCTTCATGGTGAACCGTAGGTTCACGTTCGACCGTGACGAGTTTGTTTTAGTATACCATATCGGCTCAGGTCGGGTTGTTGGCTATGGGGAACTGCCTGCAAATTTCGAGCACCTGGCGGCGTACGCGGTCCAGGACGCCCTGGTCGCCGTCGGAGTTCAGCACCATGTCCACCCAGCCGGCGACGGTTTTCATCTCGGGCGGGCCCATGCCGCGCGTGGTAAGGGCCGGCGTGCCCATGCGTATGCCGGACGTGTGAACGGGCTTTCGCGGGTCGAAGGGGATGGAGTTCTTGTTGGTTATGATGCCCGCCTCGGCGAGCCGCTCGGCCGCCTGGTGCCCGGTGAGGTCTGGCTTTCGGCTCCGCAGGTCGATCATCAGCATGTGGTTGTCGGTGCCGCCGGAGACAAGGCGCCAGGACCGCGCCATCAGTTCCTCGGCCAGGGTCTTGGCGTTGGCGACGATGGTCTCGGCGTACTTCTTGAATTCCGGCTTCATCGCCTCGTGGAACGCCACCGCCTTCGCCGCGATGACGTGCTCGAGCGGCCCGCCCTGGAGGCCCGGGAACACGGCCGCGTCGATCCGCTTGGCCCATTCGGCCGTGCAGAGGATGATCCCGCCGCGCGGGCCGCGGAGGGTCTTGTGGTTGGTGGTCGTCACGAAGGTCGCGTGCGGCAGCGGCGAGGGGTGGACGCCGCCGGCAACCAGCCCGGCGATGTGGGCGATGTCCGCCATCAGCAGGCACCCGGCCTCCCTGGCGATCCGCCCGAAGGCCTCGAAGTCGATGATCCGCGGGTAGGCCGACGCGCCGGCGATCAGCAGGTTGGGCCGCTGCTCGAGCACCGCCCGGCGGACGGCGCCCATGTCCAGCCGCTCGGTCGTGGCATCCACGCCGTAAGAGCAGCAGTTGTAGAACAGGCCCGAAACGTTTATCTTCATGCCGTGCGAGAGGTGCCCGCCGTGGGCGAGTTCCATGCCCATTATCTTGTCCCCCGGCTGAAGGCAGGCCATGTATACCGCCAGGTTGGCGCTGGTGCCGCAGTGGGGCTGGACGTTGGCGTGCTCGGCCCCGAAAAGCTTCTTGGCCCGCTCGATGCAGAGAGTCTCGCCGGAGTCAACGTTGGCGTTGCCGCAGTAGTACCGCTTGCCGGGATAGCCCTCGGCGTACTTGTCGGTGAGGATCGACCCCAGCGCCACGAGCACCGGCGCCGAAACGTGATTCTCCGACGCGATCATCTCCAGCGTCTCGGCCTGCCGGCGCTGCTCGGACTGGATTATCCGGGCGATTTCCGGATCGGCCTTCTCCAATGCGTTCATCACGATCTCCTGTGGTCTCCTCGACGGAGAAACGCCTACTCTATCTGTCGGCCGTGAAGCAAGCAAGCCCGCATGAACAGCCCCCGCCGGGGCAGGGGCTGGGGTTTGTGGCGCCAAGGGACACGCCCGTCAAATGGCATACAGTCGGTCAAATGGCATGCGTTGCGTTAGAGTCCGCGTTTCTTGGGGTACTCGACGACGGTGACGTAGATTGTGAAATACCGCGCCGGGGCGGGCCTGGTGGCGACTTGCCTCTTGTTTCGGCTGTAAGTGAAGCCGCTGCTGGAGGGCTGCTGTGCCCGCTTGATCAGCGCGGACAATGCCTCGACGGGCACGAACCGGTTTGGCCCGCCGCCGTCGGCCGTGGGGTCGGTCCGGCCGGCCAGGAAGCCAAGCAGCGCGCCGTTCTTGGATATGACCGGCCCGGCCCCCTCGCCGGGAAGCAACTGGGCCGAAAGGACCGCCGCGCCGTTGGGGTCGGCGCCGCGGACAATCGTGCTGACCGGCCGAATCCCGCGGCCCATGTGCTCGAAGTACGCCAGGCCGTAGAAGTTGACGGCCTGGTCTTTGACGGGCTTCTCTTTTCCGTCGGCGGGCAGGGGCGTCAGCTCGGCGTCGCGGACGTAAACCAGGCTGACCGGCAGGGCGACCTTGCTGCTGGAGCCAAACGTGAAGGTCCGCACGACCTGGGCGGGCACGGTCGTCTTGCCGTCGAGCACGACGAACGCCTCCGCCGCGCCGTCGAGGGTCGCGCTGTCGGCGAGCAGGGCGTGCTTGCCGACCGGCACGCCGACGGCCTGGCGGAACTCCAGCCGGTCCATGGGCAGCGACGGCAGGCTGTGTTCCGAGGCCGTCACCGACTTGCCCGGCAACAGCCAGCACGTGCCGCGCCGATAGCCGCCGGATGTCCGGTTCGGCGCCTCGTAGCGGGCGAGAATGGCCTTGGCCAGGACGCAGGTCGGATCGCCCATCAGGTTGCCCGGCGTGGCGTCGAGAGACTGCTTGAGGAAGGCGAGGGCGTCGGGCGAGTCCGGCTGGACTTCGAGGGCATCGATCGCCGACACGATGCCGGCCACGTTCTGGTTTCGCCCGGCCAGGGCCAGGGCCTTGCCCTGGTGGAAAGCCGCCACTCTCGGCGCGGCGGCGAGGCACCTTTCGAACGACTGCTGCGCGGCGGTGAAATCGAGCCCCTCGATCTGCGCCGCGCCCGTCAGGAAGTTGCCCAGCAGGTCGTCCGGCCAGGCCGCGGCGGCCTTGCGATAGAACACTGAAAGCTCGCGGCGGTGCTTTGGGGCGTCGGCCTGGGCGCTGAGCGAGCCCGACTCGGCTCGCCGAAGGTCGTTCATGGCGTTGCGGGAGTCCTTGATGATCTCCTGGAATCGCTCCTTGGCGCGGATGACGTCCTTGGGCGCCAGCCACCTGCCGCCGGCCTTGCGCTCGCCGTCGTGCGCCTTGGCCTGGAAGGTCTTGACCTCCTGCTGGGCGTCGTAGGCCCCAACGCCGGGCGGCATGAAGGAAAGTTTCTGCATGGTCAGGAAGACCATGGCTTCCGGGCGGGTGACGACGTCTTCGGGGCTCCGGCCTGTGTCCGGCGAGACCGCCGGCGCGGATGCCGGCCGGCTCGCGGGCCTACTGGCGGGCTTGGACTCTTGTATTCGCTCGATGTCCGCGGCGTCCAGCGTGATGGTCACCGGCACGCCGCCCATGACGGTCTTGACGTAGACCTTGTCGCCCTTGCGGGCAACCTCGCCCAGGTAGACCTTGCCGTCCTTCACGTATACGGTGTCGGCCAGCACGCATGCCGCCAACGCCAGTTGCGCCATCATGCAGATCGCGATGTTTCGCATAGCCGTCCTCATACGGTTTCCAATAAGTCTAACCGAATGACGAACAAGCTCCAAATCACTTCCGTCGTCAGGTTTGTTTGACCCGGCGTGCTCTGCGCGGTGTAATATTATACATGCTTGGGCGATTGCGACGGACATCCAGGACCGACGTGGGGTTGGCGCTTTCCTTTGCCGGCGTCGGCTACCTCGTGTGGGCCATCGTCGCCGGGGTGAGCCGCTCGACGGTGCAGGAGCTCATCAAGTCCTCGGCCGTGAGGCATTTCACGCTGCGCGACAGCGCCAACGTGCTGAAGGTCATATTTGTCGAGGCGGGCATCGTCATCGACCTTGTCGGCCTGGCCTGGTTGGCGGGCACGCTCTTCCTGGTGCTTTGGGCCAGCCGGCAGCGGCTGAGCATTTCGTGGGCGTGGGTCTCGGCGATGGGGCAGGTGATAATCGCGGCGCTGGGGGCGGTGCTGGTCGGCTGGGCGGCGTACCAGCCGCACGTCGTGCCGGCCAACGCGCCGGTTCCGCCGACGGCGACGTGGGCGATCGTCAGCACCATATCCCTGCCGATAGTCGTCGTCAGTGCCGTGGTGCTCTGGGTGACGGTGCTGGTCTGGCTGCTGGTGGAGCGCGGGCGGGTCGACCGCCACGGCCCAACCCTCCGTGACGGGCTGCGAACGAACCTCTATCGCTGACGCCCTTCCGCAAGAGGCGCCTTGGGAACATTACCGAGCGTTTCGGCCCACCTTAATCGGGAATCCCCGGCCGCGGCGTCGGCATCTACTGCTCTTGCGATTGCGTCCGGCCGATAGCCGTGTCATTCGGCCGGCAAGGTCTTCAGTTCATCATGCACGTCCGCATGAACTTGAAAG
>Ga0315282_10017949_pt1 | contig 10164 bp, 12 predicted proteins | sample YL17G07_20_MG_FD_203693 | JGI IMG/M metagenome (GOLD analysis project Ga0315282, IMG submission 203693) | Sediment microbial communities from Yellowstone Lake, YNP, Wyoming, USA - YL17G07_20 | ecosystem: Environmental > Aquatic > Freshwater > Lake > Sediment | place: USA: Wyoming | collected... | reverse complement strand
ATGGCTCGTGGGCATTGCAACAGCTCGTGCCGCCTTCGCATCATCACCGCCGCAATTGGCCTAATCCGATGCGCGCCCAGCAGCCAATCCTCTGCGGATCTGAATCTGCTCCTATCTTGTGACAGCACCGACCGCTTCGGTCATCTTTGGGTTCTCTCGATGTCGGTAAGCGCCTTGCTGGTCTGATCCCTGCCGATTTGCTTCACCCAACGGTCACATCGATTTCCTCAATCTCCCGTGGCCTCTCCGGCACACAGCCTCAGATATGGATTGGACAACCGTGACGAGTGATGGGTGTCCACGCTCTTACTACGCGAGTGATGGGTGTCCACGCTCTACAAGTCAGGACGCATGATGCGATCGGATAAACGCGGAGCCGTCGATGCCGATCTTGCACCGATCCTGCTGCGCATCGGTGCCAATCCGGAAGCGTGGCTTGAAACGATCTCGCGCTTCGGATCCAGGTTCCGTCTAGCAGCCGGAATGCTCTCCAGTCTGCGCAATTTTGCGGATCAGCTCGGCAGGCGATGGCTCGTGGGCATTGCAACAGCTCGTGCCGCCTTCGCATCATCACCGCCGCAATTGGCCTAATCCGATGCGCGCCCAGCAGCCAATCCTCTGCGGATCTGAATCTGCTCCTATCTTGTGACAGCACCGACCGCTTCGGTCATCTTTGGGTTCTCTCGATGTCGGTAAGCGCCTTGCTGGTCTGATCCCTGCCGATTTGCTTCACCCAACGGTCACATCGATTTCCTCAATCTCCCGTGGCCTCTCCGGCACACAGCCTCAGATATGGATTGGACAACCGTGACGAGTGATGGGTGTCCACGCTCTACGACAGCCGCCTGCAACAGGGTGTTGCATGCGTTCGCGTCTTCAGGAGGAAGAGTTGACGCATGGTGAGGTTCGGCGACGCGCGGATCTGCAATGAAGGAAACGATGCGCATGCGGGCGCCACAGACGCATAGCAGAGGAGACATACCCAAAAAGCAAGGCCTAACTTGAATGCAAGAATAGAAACGGACTAACTGAAGAGGAGAAACAGCGATCCAAGCCAGCCTGGCAGTGTGGGAAATGCGGTTTACCTTTGTTAACTTCCGAAACAGCCACCTCTCCCTACCAGGGCGGCAGGAGATTTGCTGGAACCGCACGCTTGAGTTTTTCCGAAAATACCTATGCTAGTTTCTAGTTCCAGCAAGCAGTTGCAGGATGCTGATCTTCTGATCTTGACCGATGACACCGTACCATGCGCCCACAACCTTTTGGTTCTTGATGTATAGGATGACGGGCAGGTGGCGAACCTTGTATGCTGCAGCCCCCGCCGCATGCGCGAACAATCCCACCGTGGTCCGGCTGGAATGAGTCGCGAGATCCCTGCGTGTGGATTCCTCATCAAGAACGGATATCGCGAGCGCTTGAAGGTTTCTCAAATCCGCTGCGCTTTCGGCAATGGAATTCCAGATCGGCCACGTCTCCCTGCAGACGGGGCATTTCCCGGAATAAAACATGACGAGCACGTCCGCGTCCGGCTGCGGAATCCAAACGGTTCCAGGCTGTGGTGAAACGACAGGGACTTCGATCAGGGGCAGTTTCTCGCCGGGCTGTAATTCCTCGAGATGTTTTAGCTGCTCGATTCTGTCTCCGAGTTCTTTGTCATTTCGCGGCAAGCTGATGACGCAGGCAATGATCCCGCAGATCAGTGCAACTGCGGCAACCCTCCAGAAGCGTTCTCGTGAGCTGGGGGTGTTCAAGTCCTTGGCGGGCACGGCAAGTCCTTTCAGCGGTCGCCACACGAGTAAGCCACGAAGCAGACGAGAGACATAAACCTTCCTTTCGCGCGTCTCGTGAGCTTCGTCGTTTCCGTTCTGGCCGCGGCCAGGCGCGCATTGATCAAGGGATTCATGTCCGCACTCCGAGGATCTCGGCAAATCTGAACCTGAATCTCGTGTCCCAACGTGCTTCTGACATCTTTTGTGGCTCAGGGCAACTTGAACAGCGCTGCCCGGACCAGCGTCCAGACCAGCCAGATGCTGCCCAGTGCTGCGAAGCCGACTTTCAGTCGCATGTGGGTCAGGGTCGAAAATCCGAACACGAGGAAAGCGGCACTGCTCAGTTCATAAGGGCTAAAATGTCCGAGCAGGTTCCAAACCAGCGGGGACATCTTGATGGGAAGCAGGTTGAGTCCCATCGGAACAAAAAGTTCGTGGATAGATTCAAACGCTTCGGCTCCCCGTGCGTGCCAGACGATCAGGAGATGAAACGGTGCCAGATTGGCAATGAGTGAGGCGAGAACGGCGAGAGAAAGATGCCCACGATAAGGGACTTCCGTGCAGGGCATCAGGTAGTTCAGGCAGAGCAGGAGGGCCGCCGTTACATGCCAGGAGACTATCTGGCCCGCGATCGAGACCGCAACTGCAAGGTAACCGGTGATTGAGGACGTCGACGCCAGCGTTCGGGCCGCATTGTAACTGGAAGCGCCGTTGATGGCGACCTGTACCATGAACTGATTCGCCAACGCCGTCGAGAGCCCTGCCATCGCAAGCACGAGCCCTTTCACGATCCAGAAATTCTTCTCTTCTGCAGCGGTCGTCACGGCACGGGAGGGACTCCAGATTACATCTCTAAGGATTGCAAACTGGGCAGCCATCATCGTTGACCATCCCTCGAACCGTGATCTGACGCGAACTCAGATATTGGCCGGTAATCCCCAAGAATGCCCCCGGCGGGAATCAGATAACGCAGCCGCCGGGGCAGGATCCGGACGACTGCAAAAGTCAAAGGAATTGCGGTCGCTGCATAGATTCCAATCATCGACCATCCCGTCCGGAACGGCTCCGGAAGGCGAAACAAGAGAAGCGAGGAGCCGAGCGACACAATCCAGCAAACAAGGATGCAGCGAACCAATGTCAGAATCGTGGCGAAGGTGCCGATCGGGTCGTTGAGCGGCAGCTGCGGCCGAATCAATGCCATCACGAGATGGCTGACATAGGCTGCCAGCAACACCCAAGCCGCGCTCTCAAGCACAGCCGAGCTCGGCCTTCCGCGCAACAGCAGGAAGGGCAGCGGAGCGGCCACAATCGAGGCCGAGACCAAGGATGAAAAGACCATGGTGGCGAACGCGAGCCGGTGGAGTTTCATGCCATGCAGGTAAACCGGGATTCTCTGGTGGCTGTCCTGGCTGAACCCAAAAGAGGAGTAAAAAAACGCTGAAAGCGAGAACACAATCCAGGGCATTCCCAGAGGGACTGACTCATCTTTCAGGGTCGCGCCCGGGCCGATGCTCATGAAAAACCCTAAGACCAAGGAAATCATCAGAAGCGCATTCAGCCGGCGCGCTCGCAACATGTAAAGCACGAGCACGCTGCTGACAAACCCTAGCCAGGATCGATTGCCTGCTCGAGCATTACAGGCCTGGACACATCGCGAAGCCATTGACTGCTCTGCCGCGAACAAACACCCAAGTTCGGAATTGTGGCGCCCCCCGGCTGCGCGCGACAGGAGAGCCGCCGCGCTAAACACTAACAGCACGCTCGCTAGCGCCGCGAGGACGGTCAAGAACAGATTGCCGGTCGCGCACCTAAATACCCAGCTCAATGCAGCACCAGGTCCAAGAGCCATGCCAGGTTCACGTGCGTCTTGAGACAGGGCGCGTAACAGCGCCGACATTGCAAGCCCCAGGAACACGGCAAAGGAAAGGTTTAACATCCATGATTCCCATCCTTGCCTCCGAATGAGCCGGAGCTTGTGAATGGTCTCTACTGCCAACATGACGGTCAGACCGCTTGTTACCATCAGCAGATAGAGCAGGCATATATCCGCCAGCGAAGCCCCGAAGATGCAACTCGCAGCCAGGGTTGGCGCGGCTGACGCCGTGGTTACCGGCAATCCGAATGAGATCACGCGCAGGGATTCGAGGCTGCGCCTTAGCGGCGCGCGGAACCGCAGGAAGTCTATGAAGTCCCTTTCCTCGTCCGGGAACAAACCTGTAGGGAACAACAACACACAAGCGGAAAACACCGTCAGAAGATAAAAGTCGAAGACGAGCGGGTTGACGGACCGAAACATCGCGAGCACAAGCGCCGGCATGAAACCCGCCCCGAAACCGCCAAGAGCGAGGAGCCCGACCACTGCGCCTACAGGGGCGTGTCCTGAAACCGACGCCAGATGAGCCTTGCGCAAATCTGCCTTCAGGAGAGCCCAAAGCAACGCCAATGAGGGGCGCATGTCAGCGGACCCCCTCGAGGGTGCGGTGCATGCCTTCAGCCACAATGAGCGGGTTGCTCAAAGTTTCGGCATGCGAAAGGACGAAAGCATCGAGATTCTCGCCGCTGCCCTCCGGCGACTTCGGCGGCCCGTCAAAAGCTATGATGCCTCGCGAGAGGATCAGCATGCGTTCGCAGACGTCTTCGACAAGCGGCAAAACATGGGAAGAAACGAGGACCGTTCTGCCGGCGGCGGCCTGGAGCTTGAGGACCGACTTCAGGACGCTTGCCGAGAAAATGTCCAGGCCGGTCAATGGCTCATCAAGGAGCAGAACCTCCGGAGATCCCAGCAGTGTCAGCAAGATCGTGAGCTTCCTTTTCATTCCATGCGAGAGCCCCTTGACCAAAGTGTGCTGGTGGCGCAGGAGGTCCCAGGACGAAAGCAGCTTCGGGATGGCACTCTCGAGGCGCTTGCGATTAATGCCGATCAGTACCCCCTTCAGAGCAATCAGCTCATGCGGGGTGAGGTGCTCCAGGAGACAGGGTTCGTCGGGAACGAACCCGAGGGGACTGTCGCCATCATCGATTGTGCAACTAACCTGTCTGCCGCACACAATAACTGTACCCTGATCCGGCGCGGCGAGTCCGGCGATGATGCGCAACAACGTCGTTTTACCGACTCCGTTCGGTCCGACCAAGCCTGTGATGGAGCCGGGAGTGAGTTCAAGATCGATGTCTTTAAGCACTGAAATAGCACCGTAACTCTTGCTAACGGCGCGAGCAATTACATTGGGTAAAGGCATACCACAATTCCTGGGGCCAAACCGCTCATGACCAAGCGAAGGCGTAGTTTTGGGCGGCATCCATGAACCTTGAGTGATGCCGCCCTCGTTAGATCAGCTTGCCGTTGATCTTCGCGTCATAGTTTATTTGGGACTAGTGGATAGGTAGCATAGCACTCTTCTGATTCCCTGATGAAGTTGTCGTCGCAGGCGTACACCCTCGGACCGGCCCCGGTGAGAAAACCTGCGCTGGCGCCGACCCCCATTCCTATAATACCCCCTAAGCTGCCCACGAAGCCCCCGACGAGACCGCCGATGATGCCTCCCACAATCGCCTGCTTGATGCAAGCGTTGTAATCGTCCTCGACCTTCTTGATGCAATCGACCAATGACATCGCGTTCGCGGGAATGCACATTGCTGCCAGCGCGATCAGCGCGGGCAGCCATTTCAACACTTTTCTCATGGATCCTCCTCAAACAAGAGCTTTTTGTCTGCGCGATGAGCCCGAGAAAGCAGCCGCATCGCACAAACAATGTTTCAGCAAGCAGGGTTTTATTTGAGCGATTTGCTAATTTTCTTTGCTACGGTGCAGAGAATAAGATAGGTGGGACGCGAAGATCTGCCGCAGGAGCCTGCGGACAGAGGTCGCGTACAAGATAAGATCGGGAGCCGGGACCCTTATAAGCGTTTCGATTTGGAGGCGCGAGGGAAAAGAGGCGGGAGGCAGGAAATTGCCGTCGGGAGCACTCGGGGCAGAGAGCATTGCCGGTCTCGGTATCTGTCAAAGATCCTTCGCCGCCCGGCAACGCCTGCTGTCTCGATGGCGCAGGATGCGGTCGGCGACGCGCGGGTCTGCAATGAAGGAGACGATCCGCATGCGGGCGCCACACGAGCAGACTAGAGGGTCCGCTTCAAGAACTCTCCTAATCAGGCGCACCCACGTGCTGCGGTCTTCCCTGGCGAACTCGGAATTGTCCTGATCGTCGTGGGCCCGTGCGCCGGCATCCGCCAAAAAAAGATTTCCTTACCAACAGATCAACGTGCTTTTCTCCCCAAGTCGAAGAGGGTAGAATATTTGAAAATAGAACAGAGATGGAGGATGAAAGCCGATGCCGGACCTTGTCATTCCCGATGAGGTATTGAAGGAAGCCGGTCTCGATCAGCGTGAGGCATTGGTGGAGTTCGCCTGCTGGCTATTTGCTGCTGGAAGGCTGACACTCTGGTCAGCGGCCAAGTTAGCGGGACTCGATCGCAACGGGATTGAAGACGCTCTCCTCGAGAGGGGGATTCCGTTGTACCGGCTGCAATCTTCGGACCTGGCTCAAGACCTGGCAACTTTAGCGCGGCTCGGGGTTTAACATTGTCTATCGTCGTCAGCGACACTTCGCCGGTACGAGCGCTCGCGCATCTGGAAAGTCTCGAGCTACTCCACAAGTTGTTCGGAGAAGTGCTGATCCCGCCGGCCGTCGCAATTGAACTCGAGAAGCCCCGTTCGAGGTTTCAACCGATCTCAGTTCAGGGACTGGCCTTTGCCCGGATCAGAGCCCCGCAGAACCGCGAAATGGTCGCCGAATTGCAAGCTACACTTGGGCCCGGCGAAGCTGAGGCTTTGGCCCTAGCGCTTGAAGTCCATGCCGACGCCATACTCATTGACGAAGCCGCGGGGCGGGCTGCTGCCCTTCAGCGAGGGCTGGCAACGATCGGCGTGCTTGGAATTCTGCTGCGCGCGAAACAACGTGGTTTGATTGGAGAGCTCAAACCGCTCTTGGAGCGACTGCAAAATGAGTTGGGATTTTTCATCTCCCCTGAACTTCGGTCGGAAGTCCTGAGGCAAGCTGCAGAGTAGTTCATGCCAACGCAGCCGCGGATCTCTGGCCCGCAATCCGCAGTCTCCAGGCCGGGGATTTGCAATGGTTTGAGCGGTGTTGCCGGTGCGGCCGCCTGCTGGACCAAGCAAACGGCCTTCACCAGCATCCTGTTTGTCTTGCTTTTGGTGGGCTTCAATGCGCTCCGACGCAATTCTGACCAAACCGCAACCCCTCTGCTGCAACCGATCCGAGCAGTTGGCTCCTCGATGCTGGGAGCCATCTGGATCTCGATCCGGACAGGATCAGTCGATACTATTTCGCCGGCACCCCGTTTCCTGAATTGTTTTCTTATGGCACAGCTCCCGCAGTGCAGAATTCTCTTGTGTTTTGCTGCGCTGCCTGCGTAGTCTGCGCTGGTATCCTCTGAATCGCGGAGCCCATGGCCAAGCTCGATCATAAGCACAAGGCAAGCCGTCCTGACAGTTCAAGGCGAAGGACGGACCCGCGCGATTTCGCGATCTGCGTTGTCCTGCTTCTGGCTACGCTGGCGGTTTACAGCCAGGTTCGCGCCTATGACTTCGTAGACCTCGACGACCCGGACTATGTCAGCGCAAATTCCCACGTGCACGCCGGACTGACTTCAGAGAGCCTCGTTTGGGCGTTTACCACCGATCTTGACGGCAACTGGTTTCCGCTGACCTGGCTTTCTCACATGGCGAGCTGGCAGCTCTTTGGACCGCGCGCCGGTCTGCACCATTTGGTCAATGTGTTGCTGCACGCTCTTGGTACCTTGCTGCTGTTCGCGTTGCTCAAGAGGACGACCAGGTCCCGCTGGCCGAGCGCATTCGTCGCAGGTCTGTTTGCGCTGCACCCACTGCACGTTGAATCCGTAGCTTGGATAACCGAGAGGAAGGACGTTCTCTGCGGATTCTTCTGGTTTTTGACGCTGTGGGGTTACGCGCGCTATGTCGAGCGGCCGAAGCTCAGCCGCTATCTGCTCGTTGTGGTCCTGTTCTGCCTCGGCCTCATGTCCAAGCCGATGATTGTCACCCTGCCGTTCGTTTTGGTGCTGCTGGACGTTTGGCCTTTCCGCCGTGTAGCGCTTGCTGGATCCAAGGCAGCCGGCGCGCTGAAGCACAAGGCACGGCCGAGGCCGGCTGTCAGGCCGCTCTGGACCGTGCTCCTGGAGAAAGCCCCGCTCCTCGCGCTTTCGGCCGGCATGTCTGTCGTGACCTACATTGTCCAACAGCGCGGGGGGGCTGTTCTGCCGCTGGAATGGATTCCTTTCGGCGCGCGTCTCGGCAACGCTCTCATTGCTTATGTCGCTTACATCGTCCAAATGTTCTGGCCGGCGCGGCTGGCAGTGTTCTATCCCTATGCGTCCGCGCTGCCCGCCTGGAAAGTCATTGGCGCCGGTCTGCTACTGGTCGGCGTCTCCATTTTCGCGCTGCGCATGATCCGGCGCGTTCCCTACTTTGCCATCGGCTGGTTCTGGTATCTGGGCACTCTGGTCCCGGTTATCGGACTGGTTCAAGTCGGCATGCAATCCCGGGCGGATCGATACACCTACATCCCCTCGATTGGCATCTTCCTTTTGCTGGCCTGGGGCATCGCCGATCTTTTCCAGCGGTGGCCGAAGGCAGAACGCGCGCTTGCCGCCGTGCCGGCTGCGGCTTGTCTGGCTTGTTTGATGGCCACGTTCAATCAGGTGCAAGTCTGGAAGGATAGCGCATCGCTGTTCGGGCACGCGCTGGAGGTCACAGCCAACAACTACATGGGATACTACGGATTGGGCGGTGTCTTGCGGGACCAGGGAAAGCTCGACGAAGCCGTTACGGCTTATCGCGAGGCTGTCAGGTTGTTTCCCAATTATGCGGGCGCGCACGGCAACCTTGGAGGTGTGTACCTGAAGCAGGGGCGCCTCGACGAAGCCGTCGCGGAGCTCACGGAGGCTATCCGCCTGGATCCAAAAGACTCGGAGGCCCGAATCAGCCTGGGGATTGCTCTAAACGAGCTCGGCAAGGGAAAGGATGCCGAAGACCAGATGCTCGAGGCGATCCGATTGGAACCCGACTCCGCGAATGCTCACTATAATCTCGGCAGGCTGTATGCCGCGGCAGGAAAGATTAACGATGCCATGGTGCAATTTGCGATCGCGGCCCGGTTGGAACCCGAGAGCGCCCAGAACCGTTACAATCTGGGAACCGTTCTGGCAGCACAAGGGAAGATGCGGGAGGCCGTCGCCGAGTTCACCGAGGCAATTCGACTGAAACCGGATTACGGGAACGCACACAATAATCTTGGAAGCGCCCTGGCGAACCTGGGACAAATCGACGAAGCGATCGCAGAATTCAGAAAGGCTGTGCGCCTCATGCCGGACTCCGAAGAGGCGCAGCGCAATCTCAAATACGCACTCTCCCTTCAAGGCAAGACCACGAGACAGTAAGTCCCCCCAGAACCGCACTGCGCGCACCATAACACTGAACCGGTGAGAGGCGCCTTTTCCGTCGAGAGAAAGAAGTGCCTCCGGAGAATTTTGTCTGCGCGTGAAAGATTGACTTCGCGTTGCCGGGTACTTATGATGTATGCCGTTTTGCATCGGCAAAACCGGGGGACTTCAACTCCTCCGAAGTTCTGCTTTGAGCTGTCTTGAGCTCTCTCTCATCGCTGAGACAAGGTCTCTGCCCTAAGAACATCATCGGTGTGAGTTTCGGATCGTGTTGGGCAGGTCAGCGAACCTGAAAATGCGAGGCGAAATTGGCAGCGCTCTCTAAAAGAGACAAGCTCGAAGATCTGACCGTGCCAATGAGCCGGATTGGCCGGGAGATCGAGTCGTTGCGACAGAGGATCGCTGATCTGGAAAGCCTCGAGTCAGAGCTTTCGAAAGCGGAGCAGGCCTTGAGCGCTGCTCGCGGCGACGAAACGCCTGCAACCTCAGATGAGATTAAGAACCAGATCAAGAGGCGGCTCGGCTACTTCCCGCCTCCTTTCGTGCCCGCCGCGGATCATCCGGACCTGCTCTGGAGCCTTTGGCAGCAAAGCCTGGCGGGATATTACGACAATCAGCTTCCCGAACTGCTCAAGGAGAAGCTGTTCGCTCAGCTCGCGCGTTATTGCGCGGCACCGTATTCCATCGTCACACACACCTGCAATCTCCACAGACTGGGAATCCCGGCAGCGGACGTGCTCCGGCTCCTGGAGCGACCTACGCCCTCGCCCGAGGAGGATCTGGAACGCGTAGTCCGCATTCTGTCGGAGGCGCCTCACCCCCTGGTCGGCTGGCCCGATCCGGATTCGGAGCTTCACGAAGCTCTGGTGAGCGCCTGCATCCTCTTCTTCCTCAAGCCGGCTGAGGCCGAGAGGTGCCATCT
>Ga0315282_10017947_pt1 | contig 10165 bp, 9 predicted proteins | sample YL17G07_20_MG_FD_203693 | JGI IMG/M metagenome (GOLD analysis project Ga0315282, IMG submission 203693) | Sediment microbial communities from Yellowstone Lake, YNP, Wyoming, USA - YL17G07_20 | ecosystem: Environmental > Aquatic > Freshwater > Lake > Sediment | place: USA: Wyoming | collected... | reverse complement strand
TGCGGCCCACGTTTTCGAGGTCGTTGTGCTTGCCCGAGGCGCGGAAGCACTTCTGCGAGGAGGTGGCGCGGAGGTAGTCGCGTTTTTCCTGGCCCAGGAAGACGTCCTTGAACTGGTTCATGCCCGCGTTGGTGAAGAGCAGGGTGGGATCGTTCTGGGGCACCAGCGAGGAACTGGGCGCCACCCGGTGGCCGTGCTGCTCGAAGTAGGTCAGAAACTTTTGGCGGATCTCGTCGAAATTCATGATTAATCCTAGAAACAAGTAGGGGCATCCCGCGAAACGCGGGACCGTGCCCCTACTTCTTCCTGGTAACCTGGACTCAGAATCGTTCGATCATGAGATCGTCCGCGGGCGGCGGCGGTGGCGTGCCGCCCCCGCCGCCTTTTTTGCCGCCGCCCTTTTCTTCGGGCGCAGGGCCGGCTTCCCCGCTGAACTCGTCCCACATCGCGGCGTCCTTGGAGCCGGAGATGCCGGAGATCTTGAGCTTGAAGTCGTCCGGGTTGCTGCACTGGCGGAGCGCCTCATCCAAAGAGATGAGCTTCTTGCGATAGAGGATCATCAGGGACTGGTCAAAGGTCTGCATGCCGTAGGAGGTGTAACCGACGGAAATGGCCTCGCGAATTTCCTTGGTGCGGTCCTTATCCTCGATGCACTCGCGGATGCGGGCGGTTGAGATCATCACCTCGATGGCCGGGACCCGGCCTTTGCCGTCGGCCATGGGTACCAGGCGCTGGGAGACGACGCCCTTGATAATGGCGGCGAGCTGGAGCCGCACTTGTTTCTGCTGGTAGGGCGGGAACACCGTAACGATGCGGTTGATGGTCTCGGTGGCATCGAGGGTGTGCAGGGTGGAAAGCACCAGGTGGCCGGTTTCCGCGGCCAGGAGCGCGGTCTCGATGGTCTCGAAGTCGCGCATTTCGCCGACCAGGATCACGTCCGGGTCCTGGCGGAGCGCGGCCCGGAGCGCGCCGGCAAAGGTGTTGGTGTCAAAGCCGACCTCCCGCTGGCTGACGATGCTCTTCTTGTCGCGGTGGAGGAATTCGATGGGGTCTTCGATGGTGACGATGTGGCTGGTGCGGGAGGAGTTGATCAGGTCAATCATGGCGGCGAGGGTGGTGGACTTGCCCGAGCCGGTGGTGCCGGTGACCAGGATCAGGCCGCGGTTTTCCTGGGAGATCTTGGCGATGACCGGGGGCAGGTTGAGCTGCTCGACGGTCATGATCCCGAAGGGGATGACCCGGAGTACCACCCCGATGGTGCCGCGCTGCTGGAACACGTTGACCCGGAAGCGGCCCAGACCGGGAACGCCGTAGGCCAGGTCCACCTCGTTGTTCTTCTTGAACTTTTCCTGCTGGCCCTTGTTCATGATCCCGAAGGCCATCTTGTTGACCATGTCCGGGCTCATCCGGGGCGCTTCCTTGTAGGGATAGAGCGAGCCGTCAATCCGGAAGATGGGAGGCAGGCCGGCCTTGAGGTGGATGTCGGAAGAGCCGGCCTTGATCGCCACCTTGAGGATGTCGTTCAGTTCCATGGCCCCGGCGGGAGCGCCTCCCGGGCTTCTCGGGGGGGCCGCGGTTCCTGGGGTTGACTGCTGTCCAACGGGTTGCTCAGCCATGGTCGTCGGTCCTTTCTGAGTTAATCGGTTTCCTCGCCCGGCACCGTGGTCAAGCTCTGGCCCTTGTAGCGTTCCACGATCTGGGCTTCGATCTTTTGGGCCACGTCGGGGTGGCTCTTGAGAAATTCCTTGGTGTTTTCCCGGCCCTGGCCGATCCGCTCGCCCTCGAAGCCATACCAGGCGCCGGTCTTTTCCACCACGCCCAGGGAATGGCCGAGGTCGAGGATGTCGCCTTCGCGGGAGATGCCCTGGCCGTACATGATATCAAATTCCACCTGGCGGAAGGGCGGGGCCAGCTTGTTCTTGACCACCTTGACCCGGGTCCGGCTGCCGGTCACGTCCGCGCCCTGCTTGATCTGGCCGACGCGCCGGATGTCGAGCCGGACCGAGGAATAGAACTTGAGGGCGTTGCCGCCGGTGGTGGTCTCGGGGTTGCCGTAAACGATCCCGATCTTCTGCCGGATCTGGTTGATGAAGACCACGGTGGTCTTACTGCGGGCGATGTTGGAGGTGAGCTTGCGCAGCGCCTGGCTCATGAGCCGGGCCTGGAGCGCCATGTGGCTGTCGCCCATCTCGCCCTCGAGCTCGGCCCTGGGCGTGAGCGCGGCGACCGAGTCTATCACCACCACGTCCACCGAGCTGGACTTGACCAGCACGTCGACGATCTCGAGCGCCTGCTCGCCGGTATCGGGCTGCGAGATGAGCAGTTCTCCGATCTTGACTCCCAGGCGCTGGGCATAGCTGATGTCCAGCACGTGCTCGGCGTCCACAAAGGCCGAGACGCCGCCGCGCTTCTGCGCCTCCGCCACCAAGTGCAGGGCCAGGGTGGTCTTGCCCGAGGATTCGGGTCCGAAAATCTCCACCACCCGGCCCCGGGGAATGCCGCCCACGCCCAAGGCCAGGTCCAGGCTCAACGACCCGGTGGGGATGACCTCCACCTGGGGAATGACCATGTCCGATTCCAGACGCATGATCGCGCCCTTGCCGAACTGCTTCTCGATCACTCCGATCGCGGTCTTGATCGCTTTTTCCTTGCCGGCATTACGCTCTTTGCCGTTTCCGCCTTCTTTCTCTTTCGCCTCAGCCATTGCCCCCTCCTTAGCACGGGTTTAAGACCCGTGGCCCATTAAACCCGTGGCTATTTTCCAAACCGGCTTTCGCGCAGCGCGGTATAAACCGCGCCGCTGCGCTGCAACCGGCTCTGGAACAGGGTGAGCCGGTCGGCCTGGAACCGGTCGTAAACTTTCTCGCCCTCTTTTTCCAGGGCCTTCAAGAGCTGCTCCAGCCCGCGCAGAGACTTAAACCGCCCCAGGGTCAGGTGCGGCTTCCAGGGCCGGTCCTCCGGGCCGAACCCGGCCTCGATCAAGCCTCGCTCCAGAGCCTCGGCGACCTGGATCAGCTTCTCTCTGGCCTCCGGCAGCCCCACCCAGAGCACCCGCGGCCGTTTCTGGCTCGGAAACATGCCCCAGCCGGCCACGGTCAACTCGACCGGGGCCTGTCCGGCTGCCGCGGCGGCCATGACCGGCTCGAGCTTTGGGATATCCGACTCCGGGATGTTGCCGAGGAAGCGCAAGGTCAGGTGAATGCCTTCCGGCCTCACCCAGCGCACGTCCGCCCGGCTCCGCTGCAACCGCTCCTGGAGCTGTCGTAAATTTTCCCGCACTTCTGGCCCAATGTCCACTGCCAGGAACGTGCGGATGGTCGCTTCCGGGGCCATCGCTATTGCTCCAGTCTCCTCCGCAGCAGGTCCAGCGCGGCATAAGCCGCGAGCTCGCGCACCAATTCCCGCTCGGGCCGGGGAAAGAGAAATTTTTGCTCGACGGTCCCGTCCGCATCCGCGATGGCAATATGCACCGTGCCCACCGGCTTTTCCGGGCTGCCGCCGGCCGGGCCGGCGATCCCGGTCACGGCCAGGACCACGTCCACCCCGGCCTTGACCCGCGCGCCTTCGGCCATGGCCCGGGCCACCTCGGAGCTTACCGCTCCGTGCCGCTCGATCAGCTCCGGCGCCACCCCGAGCAGCTCGATCTTGGCGGCATTGGAATAAGTCACGTGCCCGCGCTCGAAATAATCGGAGCTGCCCGGGAGGTCGGTGATCATTTTGGCGATCAAGCCGCCGGTGCAGGACTCCGCCACCGCCAGCTTGCGCTTTCGCGCCCGAAGCAAATCGCCCACCACCGCGGGTAAACTCCGGCCATCCTCGCTGTAGATGAACGGCCCGACTTTTTCCCGGAACCGCGGCGCTACCTGTTCCAGCGCCTGCTCGGCCAACTCGGCGCTCACGGCCCGAGCCACCAGCTTGACCTGAATCTCCGGGAAGACCGCCCGGTAGCCGAGCTTGACCCCTTCCGGCAGCGGCACGGCGGAGAGAATCTCGCCCAGGCCCGATTCGGTCAAGCCGAAGGTCCGGAACACCCGCTGGCGGAAGACCATCCTCTCGCGGCGGAGCAAGCTCAAGACCGGCAGGACCTGCTGCTCCATCATGAGGGTCATCTCCCTGGGCACGCCGGGCATAAAAAAATAATAGACGCCCCTGACCTGCAAGTGATAGCCGGCCGCGGTGCCGATGGGATTTTCCAAAAGCCCCGCGCCCTCGGGCAGCAGGGCTTGCTTGCGGTTGCTCGGACTCATTTCCCGGCCGATGAGACGGAAGCGCTCCTGCATCATGCTGAGCGCCCGTTTATTGAGCACGGCGCCCAGCCCCGCAAACCGGCATACCGCTGCGGTGGTCAGATCGTCCTCAGTCGGGCCCAGGCCGCCGGTCGCCAGGACGGCGTCGGCATTTTGCCGGGCCAGCTCGAGGGCGGCGACGATGCGCTCGAGGTCATCCCCGACGGCGAGGTGGAGCACCGGCTGGAAGCCTTGCCCCAGAAGAAAATCGGCGATCCAGGCGGCGTTGGTGTCCGCGATCTGGCCGGAGAGGACTTCATCGCCGGTGGAGAGGATGGCGATTTTCACCATCGCCCTCCCAGGGCGAGCCGGGCCGCCTGCAGGCACAGGTTGGCATAGACCCCGGCGAACACGTCGTCCAGCACCACGTCGTAGCCGCTCCGGGCCCGGCGGTTAAAAAAGCTGGCCGGATAGGGCTTGATAATGTCAAAGAGCCTGAAGAGAACAAAGCCTGCAACCAGATAGCGCCACCGGGGCGGGAAGGTCGCGAGGGAGATGAGATAACCCACCACCTCGTCCACCACCACCAGCCCGGGATCGCGCTTCTTGAGCAGAGACTCGACCTGGCCTGCCAACCAGGAGGCCAGGAAAAAAAAAGCCACGATCGTGAGAAAATACAGCCACCCCGGAGCCCGCAGCAAACCCAGGCTCAGGAGCACCCCGCCCAGGGTGCCCCAGGTGCCCGGAGCTGCGGGGAGGTAGCCTAATCCCCCGGCCGAGGCAAGGATCAAAACCAGCCTTTTGTAGCCCTTCGCTTCTGCCACGAAACCCTTTGCCCCGCCGCGTTTTCTCTCTGATGAAGTTTAGTATTTTGTCTGTGGAGTGTCAAGCGTGGAATAGTGGGCAGTGCGCAGTGAACAGTGCACAGCGTCGGAATCGGCAGGAAGGTTTGACTAGGTAGAGGCAATTCGATAGGATTAAAGAAGATCGGATCGGAGCGGAGATTCTGAATTACTTGACACTTGGCACTTGACACCTGACACAATGGTTCGCGCCACGGCGGTTCAGGATGAAGCTTAATCATTCAAGGCGAGCGAGACGATGACGAAGAGTTTAGTTAGCGGAGCCGCAGGCTTCATGGGTTCGCACGTGGCGCGGCATTGCCTGAGCCTGGGGCATCAGGTGGTGGCGCTGGATGACCTTTCCGGCGGCTTCCGCGACCAAGTGCCGGCCGGGGCGGTATTCGTGCAGGGGTCGGTCACGGATCACCAGGTGGTGGACCAACTGTTCGAGGACCATCATTTCGACTATGTTTATCATCTGGCGGCGTACGCGGCGGAGGGGTTATCGCACTTTATCCGGCGGTTCAATTACACCAACAACGTGATCGGGAGCGTGAACCTGATCAACGCGGCGGTCCGGCACGAGACCAAGTGCCTGGTGTTTACGAGCTCGATCGCGGTTTACGGGAAGGGCCGGCTCCCGCTGACCGAAGCGATGACCCCGGCGCCGGAAGATCCTTACGGCATTGCCAAATATGCGGTCGAGCTGGACTTGCGGGCGGCCGGGGAAATGTTCGGGCTCCATTATGTGATCTTTCGGCCGCACAATGTTTATGGCGAGCATCAGAACCTGGGCGACCGCTATCGCAACGTGGTGGGCATTTTCATGAACCAGCTCATGCAGGGGCAACCTTTGACCGTGTTCGGCGACGGCGAGCAGACCCGGGCGTTTTCCTACATTGACGAGGTGGCGCCGATCATTGCCCGCAGCGCGGAGAAGCCCGAAGCGTGGGGCGAGGTTTTCAATCTCGGAGCGGATCAGCCGTATACGATCAATCATCTGGCGCGGGTGGTGGGAAAGGCCTTTGGCCGGGAGCCGGAGATCCATTATTTGCCGGCGCGTCACGAGGTGAAGCACGCTTATGCCTCCCACGAGAAAGTGGCGCGGGCGTTTGGGCCGCAGCCCCTGGTGCCGCTGGAAGAAGGGATCGCGCGGATGGCGGCCTGGGCCAAGGTCCAGGGGCCGCGGAAGAGCAAGGCCTTCGAGGGGGTGGAAGTTTCCAAGAACCTCCCGATCTCGAATGAAGGATTTTAACCTGATGCGGCCCTCGAACCTCATCTTCTTTTTCAGCCGGACCGGTCTCGGGGCCGGCCGGGCGCGGGAAGCGGCATGAAGCGGATCGCTCTGGACGCCTTGATTCTGTTCGCGCTTCCCCTGTTCCTGGTGCGCCAGGTGCAACTGTTCCATGCCGAGTCCAGCTATCAGCAGGCCGAGCAGCTTTCCCAGGAGAAAAAGGAAGACCAGGCCTTCGCCCTGTACCGGCGGGCGGCGGGGATCGCGCCGGAGCGCGCCCTCTACCAGCGGGGGCTGGGGCGCTCCGGCCTGCGGCTGTATCAGGCGCAGCCTCGAGAGTTGGCCCCGCTTTACCAAGCCAGGAAGGCTTATCAGCGGGCTCTCCAACTGGACAGGGTTTATCCCTATGATCGGTTCGACATGGGCGAAGTGCTGGAGGCTTTGCAAAGCTCCGGCGTCCCGGACCTGCCTGATCCGGAACCTTATCTGCAGCAAGCCGTGGCCACCGATCCCACCAACCCTCTTTTCTTGGCCGGCCTGATGACCTGGCAGTTGCGACACGGACAGAAGGACCAGGCGCGGAGTCTGTTTGCCCGGGCCGCGATTTCCGGACCCGCTTCCATCCGCTTTTTCGGGCTATCCTTGCTGCCCACCCATGAAGACCGCGTCAAGTTCGCGGAGGAACTGGGCCGCCATCCGGCGGCGAATCTGGCCTACGCCCAATATCTGATCGGGGCCAAGGAACCGGAGCTGGCCAAACCCCAGGCGGCGCTGGCCGCGGCCCTGATCCCGCAGCAACCCGAGGCCGCGCCCCGGCTGGCGCAGGTCCTGACTGCTCTGAACGAAACCGAGCGGGCCGAACAGCTCTTGGCTCAAGCCTATGCAATCGCTCCCCAATCCCTGTTCCTGGCTCATGCCCGGGCCCAGTTCCTCATCCAACAAAAAGATCTTCCCGGCGCGATTGCCGCGTACCAGCAGGCGCTCCGCGCGAATCCCGGGGCCGCGGAATTGCTCCTGGCCCTGGCTCAGCTCTATCGCCAGACCGGGCAGGATGACCTGGCGCTCAAGCTTTTCGACCGGTTTCTGGAGACCAAGCAGGCCACTGCCCAGCAGCGGAAAGAGATCTTTGTGGCAGAGGGCGAAATCAAGCTCAAACAAGGCGATCAGCAAGGCGCGCTGGTGGAATATCAGAAAGCCTTGGAAATTACCCCCAACGATCGCCAGCTCGAACAGAAGATCAAGCGCCTCCAGGTTCAATTGGAATTTCAGGGTCCGGGCCGCGAGAATCCCTGATTACAACCCTGGAGATGATTCAAATTTCTCATGATAAGACCTTGTTTTCTCGGCGACGCTCTTGCCCACCCCCATCTTTTTCCTGCACCGTATATTTTCGGCCGGCGTAGGGGCGTCATTCATTGCGCCCCATCTCCGCAAGGGCGCGATAATGGTCTTGCAAAAATTGATCGTCCTTGATCGAGGTAGGGCCACGGCAATGCCGTGCCCCTACGCCAGGTATCATCAGGGATGAATATATCTTGCAAGACCATAATCGCGCTACTACCCCGGTCCCCGAAAAAGGGGGGTGGGCAAGCAGCCCTAAATCTCCGGCTAATTTTATGGAGTGCGGCAGCTTGCTGCCGCTTTCCCGCGCCCCGGCTGGCCGGGGCGCGAATCGCGGCGGGGGTACCGGGCGCACCGGGCTGGTGAAAGCATGGAGCCGAGGCGAGCTCCCGGCGCAGAAGCGAACGCGGCAGCAAGCTGCCGCACTCCAAAAAAGATCTTCCCCGCCAACTGCTATACAGTTGTGCTTAGCCGGAGATTTAGGAAGCAGCGACTCTGTCTTGACAAAAGGGTCAAATTTTCGTAGAGTTGAAAAAGTCGGCCCGATCAGTGGCTGGGGTTCCACTGAGGAAGTAACCGCTCGGCCGCACCCGCGGAAGCTAGTGTTAAGATCTTATTCTTACATCTCCGCTCATTTTGCATAGGCCGAGGGGATTTTGGCTGCGTCTCCCACGTTGGGGATCGGGTTTTGCATGCTGAGGCTCTCGGATAATCCTGTCCCGCGCTGGCCGGCCGATCGGCCGCTGGCTGCAGACCTGGGCCAATGGTGGGTGGCCAGAGTCAAGCCGCGCAACGAAAAAGCCATGGCCCGGGACTTGGCCCGCCTGGGCGTGGGCTATTGTCTGCCCCTGCTGATCCATCGGACCATTCGCCGCGACAACCGCAAGCCCCGCAAATCCATCATTTGTGCTTTTCCCGGCTACATTTCTTTGACCCATTATAACGAAAGAAAAGCCGACATTCTGCGCACCGGCCGCATCATCGCCGTGCTTCGGGTCAGCGACCAGGAGCAGTTCGTGCGGGAACTGGAGCAGGTGCGGAAAGCCCTGGACCACTCCCGCGAGGTCGGCCTGCAGGCGGGTCTCGCCGTCGGCCGGCGGGTGATGATTGCCGCGGGCCCGATGCAGGGGGTGGAAGGGGTCATCACCCAGTTATCCCGGCCCCAAAAAGTGTTCCTGAACGTGGAAATTTTTAGCCGCGCGGTCTCGGTGATCGTTTCGCCGGACCAGCTCCTGCTGTGGGAAGACTCCGCTCCGGACGGGGTCTGGAAACAAGTGGACGCCTGAGCGCGGTCCCTCTTTTATTTTTGGTCGGACTTGAGGATCGCCACCCGGCCCGAGCGCACGAACTCGCGGATGCCCAGCGGCTTGAGCAGCCGGATGAAATCCTCGATCCGGGCCTCGTTGCCGCTCGCTTCCAGGGTCAGGCTGCGCTCGCCCGCGTCGGCCACCTTGGCCTCGAAGAGTTGGGCCAGGCGGAAGACCTCGTTCCGGGTCTCCTTGGTCACGTCCACCCGGATGAGCACCAGCTCGCGGTCCACGAACTCCTGCTGGGTGACGTCCCAGACTTTGATCACGTCAATCAGCTTGTTGAGCTGCTTGCTGATTTGCTCGAGCACCCGGTCGTCGCCGGCGGTGACAATGGTCATGCGCGAGACCGTGGGGTCCAGGGTGGGCGCGACCGAGAGGCTCTCGATATTGTAGCCGCGGCCGGAGAAGAGGCCGGCAATCCGGGCCAGCACCCCAAACTTGTTTTCCACCAACACCGAGATCGTGTGTCGCATCTTCCACCTCAAATCGCTCGTGCTTCCCGATTTTCCCTAGCCGGTAATCTTGTCCCGATCCGCGAGGCTGACTTTCTTCTCCACTTCCTTCTTGCCCCGGCCCAAAATCATGTCCCGGATGGAATGGCCCGGCGGCACCATCGGGTAAACGTTTTCCTCCCGGTCCACGTGAAAGTCCATCACGCAGGTCTCCTCCGAAGCGAGCGCCTCTTTCAACACCGGCTCCACCTCGTCCGGATGAGTGACCGTGTAGCCTTTGGCGCCGTAGGCCTCGGCGATTTTCTGGAAGTTCGGGGCCGTGGCCAGGCACGACTGCGAGTAGCGCGAATTGTAAAAAATCTCCTGCCACTGCCGGACCATGCCCAGGAACTGGTTGTTGAGAATGGCCACCTTGACCGGCAGACGGTACTGCACCGCGGTGCACAGCTCCTGGATGTTCATCTGGATCGAGCCGTCGCCGGCAATGTCAATCACCCGGCGGTCGGGGCAGCCCAGCTGCGCTCCGATCGCGGCCGGCAGACCGTAGCCCATGGTGCCCAGCCCGCCCGAGGACAGGAACGAGCGGGGCCGGTTGAACTTGTAGTAGTGCGCGGCCCACATCTGGTTCTGGCCCACCTCGGTGGTGATAATCGCGTCCCCCTGGGTCAGCTCGAAAATCTTCTCGACCACAAACTGGGGCTTGATCTTTTTCTTGCTCGGGGTGTAGCTCAGGGGGTGCTCGTCGGCCCAGGCCTGGACC
>Ga0315282_10017946_pt1 | contig 10166 bp, 7 predicted proteins | sample YL17G07_20_MG_FD_203693 | JGI IMG/M metagenome (GOLD analysis project Ga0315282, IMG submission 203693) | Sediment microbial communities from Yellowstone Lake, YNP, Wyoming, USA - YL17G07_20 | ecosystem: Environmental > Aquatic > Freshwater > Lake > Sediment | place: USA: Wyoming | collected... | reverse complement strand
TCGAAGCGCAGGCTAACTGCTACAAGGCCATCGCCCGCGTCTTCAAGGATGTTCCGTGGTTCAAGGGGTGCCTCTTCTGGAACAGGCTCCCGCTCAAAGACTACGGCGGCGCCCACAACGGCGACTTCACCTCGCAACACAAGCCCGCCGACGAATGCTTCAAGCCCCACGCGCCCTCAAAGCGCTGACCAGCACGGAAGCACGGAAGCGCCTGTTCTGTCGGGGGTATCGGGCCATCCAGCAGACGCCTCCCCCCCACTTCGACTTCGCTACGCTAACATACCGTGGAGCCGGCCCGCAAAGTGTTCCAGGCTTGCTCCCACGGCCCATTCTCTTTCCTGGCGCATCTACTGCTTGCCTTGGTACTCCTTCAGACGGCTCTCGGATTGTCTGCGCTGCTCGGCAGGTAACCTGGCCGGCAACAGCGAAATGGCTTTCTTCTGTGCGGCAATAGCCTCGTCCTTCTTGCCGTTCTTGTAGAACGCCAAGGCGAGCGTCTCCAGGACGGGCGACTTTGCCTGTTTGCTCAGGGCGCTTGCTCGCTCGGCCAAGGACAGTGCCTCCGCACCCGTTGCGGAGTGACTCGTCGGGACAAAGCAGCAGTTCGCGCGCGAGGGCAGAAGGCGTCAACCGGCCCGTCAATGGGGAGTAAACCGGGGGGGGAAGTGTAGCGCTTGCAGCACTGGAGACACTCAGCCTCGGCGTCTCCACGGGCGGCGGACGTGCGATAACCGATCTTCGGCCAGTCGCAGCCAGCCCGAGCACAGCGAAAGCCGCCCGTTCTGCCATTCAACGGCGGCGTTCCGCGGAGTATAGTTCGCCCTATAGGAGGACAACGAAAATGCCTCACACGTGGGTGCGGCGAGCTCTGCCGCTGCTGGCCGCCGGCCTTCTGACCGGTGCCAACCCCAAGGCTGGCGAGCCGCCGCCCGGCGTGACGATTGAGCAGGCGGCGGATCGCTCTGTCACCGTGACGGGCTCGACGTACGTCTTGCGCATCGAGCCGCGCGGAACGATTGCCGAACTGTCGGTCAAGGGGACTCCCTCGCTGCAAGGCGGGTTCAGTGCGCCCGTGGGGCAGGCACCCTCGATCAACCTGCTCGGCAGCATTGTCGCGGTGCGCGCGGGGACGGCGCGCGTGGAATACACCTGCGAACCTGCCGTGCTGAAGATCGAGCAGGAGGGTTACGGTCTGGTCTACCGCTGGGCCGACGCCGCCAGGGTTGCCGTGCGGCCAGACGGCAAGGGCGGACCCATCGGAGCGGAGTGGCGGCCGAACTCGACCGGCATCATCCTTGAGAACGGCCTTACGCTGGTCTCTTCGCTCGAACTGCACATCGGCCCCAAGGCTGATAACCGCATCGTGCCCTCCGCGTACTGCAGCGGCCAGAAGAAGGAAGGCGACCTCCTCCAGTTCAGCCTTCGTCTCGGCGATCCGGCCGAAGCCACGCAGTTCCTCAGCGCGATCGAAATTGCGGGAACCGGCGTCGTTCCCGAGCACCTCCGCAGCGATGGGAACCAGGGCCAGGGCGTGCTGGACTTCGCTGACGCGGAGGGGATCAGCCTGCGAAGCACGCAGCGGAACACCGGCACCGGCACAATGGACCTCGAGTACCGTCTCACCGTCCTCGACCATTACACTCAGGCCAGGACTGTGGCTGAACAGCGCCAGTCCGCGAGACTGGAAGCAGGCAAGGAAACCGCATTCGACTGGAGACTGCCCAGGCTTTCCCCCGGCTTCTACTACGCCACTGTGGCCGCTCTCAAGGCGGGGAAGCAGCTCACGAGCAGTGCGCAGACCTTCACAGTGGATGTGACACGATACAGGCCGCCGCTGACGCGCCCCGCGGATTTCAAGGAGTTCTGGGAGCGCGTGGACCAGAAGTTCAAGGCGGCGCCGCTCAACGCGGACCTGAAGCTCATCTCGGACGCTGCCGCTTCCCACAGGTTGTTCGAGGTGGCGCTGGGACTGCGAGGAGGCACGAAGACGCGCGCACTCTACTGCGTTCCGGACAAGCCTGCCGGCCCGGCGGTGGTAAACAGTTGCATCGCAAGCCAGATGGAGAGCCTCATGACCGAGGCCCAGAAGCCCGGCTACAAGCCTCGCCCGGGAGGGATGCTGTGTCTGCAGGTGCCTCGCGACGCCACCTACAGCCACTGGAACACGCCTGAAGACAGCAACCTCTTCGAGTGCATCGTGACGTACCTGCGCGGATGCGATTTCCTCGCGGGTCGTCCTGAGATGGCAGGCCGGCAGGTCATCGTTGAAGGCGCCAGCCGCAGCGGGCCTCTCGCGTTCATCGCCGCCGCGCGGCGCCCCGAGATCGTCTGCGGCGTGAGCATCCATGTGCCGACATCCTGCGGCATCAGTTGGCTCGACAAGCCGTACACGGGCTGGGGCGGCAAGCCGGGACACCTCTCGAATGAGCAGTGGACGAAGCTCACCGCCTACCTTGACCCCATCAACCACGCGCCGGACGTAACAGCGGCATTCATCGTGGCCTACGGGATTGACGATGGCCTGTCGCCACCCCAGGGAATCGAGGCGATGTTCCAGCATTCCGCGTCGAAGTGGAAACGCATCAGCCGTGACGCGGGCGGTCACCAATACAGCGCCGGGTTCCAACAACTCCAGAAGAATCTGGACGCACATCTGCACGCCGTGGGCAGCAGCGCCGGCAACGAGCGGATTCTGAAGGAACACTAACCCTTCTCCGAACCGGCGCGGAGGTCATGGTGCCGGGACGGCGGCGGGTGCGGTTCAAGACCGGGAAGGTCATGGAGGAGCGGGGCGCCGGCGGAGCCGCGCCTGCATCCGCCGCAGCCAGCAAACGCTGAATAGGGCACGCGCGGCTCGGGTAGAGTTCATCAACTGCGCCCAATCGCCGCTGTGCTATTGGTCGGCCCTCTTCACTCGGCACCATAACAGTTCCACCGTCGTGACCGTCTTCCGTTCCTTGGCCTTCTCCAGCTTGATCTCAAACTTCTGCGAGGCCTCATTCTCCCCGCCGCGGTTTCGGCAGACCATCACCGTTGCCGTTGTGAGCACTCCGCCGCCGAAGTACTCCACCTCAATCTTGTACTTTCCGGGCGCGCCGCGCTGCAGTGTGTACGTCTCCGGTCCCAGTCCGTTCGTCACATCACGATCCAGGAACCCGCCGTTGAAGCTCCTCGTGTGCTCATAGCTGCACTCCTCTTTGCTCGGCTCGATGACGTGCAGGTCCAGGTCGGTTGCCTGAGTGTCCCACGTCAGCACCACAACCAGGTCCTTGCTCCTGTAATCAGCCAGCAGTTTCTTCAGCACCCCGCCGCCGGTTCCGTCCAGCATTGGCTTGTGCTGGCGCAGCAGACCAACCAAGTCCTCGTCCTCGTTGCCCCACACGCCGCCGTGATTGGGCCAGTGCTGCAGCATCGTCATCAGGATTTCGCGCGCGAAGCCGTAATCGCGGGTTCCGACTGCTTTCTCGATGATCTGCCGGTATAGCGGCGCTTCTTCGGGCCGAATGCGAATCGCTTCGCGGTACTGCGCCAGCGCCAGACGCCGCTCGAACCCCTGCGACTCGAAGTACGCCGCCAGCTTCAGGCGCGGCGCCGAATCCCTGGGCAGCAGTTCGATCTCGGACGTAACCGCCCGTAGAACTTCCTCCCGCGGCCGCTTGAGCTGCACGTAGGCGTCGCGCAGTGTGTCAAATGCCCAGCCGCTCTGATACCCGGCCGGGATCACGTTCTCCAGTTCGCGCGCGACCTTGTCGTACTGCTCGGCCTTCGCCAGCGCCTGTACGAACGGCTCGACCAGCGTCTCGGGTCGTCCGTTGCTGCGGTACGCATCCTCAAACAGCCGGGCCGCCAGGGCGAACTTCCCGAGCGTGACCGCACGCCGCGCCAACCCTTGCCACGCGCAACAAGCACCACGCCGTCCACAGCGGCCACGCGAAACTCAGACTTCACGTTCGCCGCGACGTCGCGCCCTGCAGCCGTATCGGTTGTTGTGGAGCGCAACTGCAAGAGCCCGACCGCGCCTGCCAGCGCGAGCGTCACAAGCCAAAGCAAGTTACGAGACAATAGTTTCCCTGAACACATGATCGCCACACCTCCCAAATGGGGTTTTCGGATGCTCGGATTGGCCTTCTGCAGGTGTTAACGAACCGTCTGCTGTTTTCTTGCGTCAAGAAACTTCAGTTCGCATGGACTACTTGAAGAGTTGGAACTCCCAGATGGTCGGGCCATCGGTGGACTCGGTGATGTTCAGGCGGACGCGCTGGGCGGTGACCGGCGCGAACCTGGCGGAGAGCTTTGCGCCCAGCTTCTCACCGCTGTAACAGGGCTTCCATTGGTCATCCGTCAGACACTCGATGGCGAACTTGCGGACGCGGCCAAGCTCCGGAAAGGCCTGCTTGATGACGGTACGGCTGAAAGTCACCGGCTTGCCGAGGTCAAGCTCCAACCACGCGGACTTGATGCCGCTGTCGGTCGCCCAGCGAGTGTTGCTGTCTCCATCCACGGCTTTGTCTGCGCCGTACTCAGCCTGCTTCTGATAGACATTCGAGGCGGTGGCTTTGGCCTTGGTGGTCAGTGACGGGGCGCTGGGCACATGCATCGCCGGGATGCGGTTCGCCTCGCCATCGAGTTCCAGCGCCACGATCGTATCCAGCGGCTGGTGGTCGCGTTCGGGAACGGAAACCTCAAGCCCCGCTTCCGTCTGGCGCACCTCTGCCTTGCCGCCGGTCAGCACGCGGCTGCGCAGGACCTTCGCGGGGATTGCCGGCAGCTTCAGCATTTCGTCGTCCCAGTCGCGGATGTGGAGATAGATCGTGTTGCCCTTGCGGGTCGAGGCGCCGTAATCGCCCGGTTTGAACGGCCCGCCGCGCGTCCCGTAGATGCTCTCGCCGTAATTCGCCAGCCACGCGCCGATTTCCTTCAGGCGGTTCGCTTGGTCCGGTGCGATTTCACCATTGGGCATCGGGCCGACATTGAGCAACAGGTTGCCATCGCCGCCAGCACAACCGATCAGCATGTTCAGGCAGGCTTCGAAAGACTTCACACCGTCGTTCGGCCCGCCCCAGGCCCATTGGTCCCGGGACGAAAGGGTCATGCACGATTCCCACGGCCGCTGGTCGTCGTAGGCGCCGACATGCTGCTCGGGCGTGTAGTAGTCGGCGTTGGTCGAGAGGATCTGGCGGTCGCTGTTGCCCTTGGCGAGGTCGAGCCGGTTGTTGACGATCGTGCGGGGCTGGAGCGATTTCACCAACGGATACGTCGTCGCCTGATCGTAGAGCGGTTCGCACCCGTCCCAGTCGAACCAAAGGAGGTCAATGGGGCCGTAGTTGCCGAGAAGCTCTCGCAGTTCCGCCTGCATCCGGCCAACGAACGCCGCATTGCGTTCGGTGCGGAAATCCGGATCGCGCCAGTCCATCGGCGAGAAATACCAGCCGATCCGCACGCCTTGCTTGCGCGCCGCCACCGACAGCTCGGCGCACACGTCCCGCCGGAACGGCGTGGCCGCGATGTTGTAGTCGCTCGCCTGCGAATGCCAGAGCAGGAAGCCGTCGCAATGCTTTGCGGTAAGGACCATGTATCTCGCGCCGCCGGCCTTGGCGATGCCGACCCACTGTCCGGCGTCGAAGTTCGTCGGGTTGAAATCCTTGTAGAGGTTGTCATAAACCTCGGCGGGGATGTTGCCGTGGTTCGGGCACTTGGGGTTGGTGTTGGCGCGCGACCAACTGATCTCGGTGCCCTTGAGGCTGACGGGCCCCCAATGGATGAACATCCCAAAGCGCGCCTCGCCCCACCACTGGAGGCGCTCAGGATACGGGCGCGGCGTGTCGGGGATCGGGCCTGGCTTGGCTTCCGCGCCGTTGAGGGTCAGGCCGCTCAAGAGCACGGCGAACAGCGAAAGCGAGTTCATGCGTCGGATCATCATGTGTCTGTGTCTACCCGGGATTCCCCAGTTGGTTTTCGGCCCGCGACCGAAAGCGGGCGTCCGCAAAGCAGTCTATCGCATGAAGCCCCGCTGATGGCAACAGAACGTTGGCCCCCATCCGGGATTTCCCAGTTGGACCTTGGCTGGCGAGCGTCGCCGTCCATTCCACCTAGCATATCGCCTCGAACCCGGACCGCCCGGAATTTTCGGGCACTTGACCGACCTCCCGGCCAGCGCAGCGGGCTGTTCGGGCCGTTCGCGATGAGCAAGCGCGCCATCTCGCTCGGCAGGTCGGCGTTGACCAAGTCGCGGCCAAGCAGATCGTCCAGGCAACGCTGGACGCCATCATCGAGGTCCTGGCCACGGAGGGCCGGCTGGAGTTGCGTTGCCGTCCGATCCATTTGGCAGTAAACTGTACTTGCGATGGGTCACCCTTGCGGGAGATTTCTCATGAGACACAAGCCATCCATCGTCTTGTCCCTCGCCCTGGCGGCGTTGATTCTGGCCCCGCTGCATGCCGCCGATTCCCGCAAGCCACTCAAGGTCTTCATTCTTGCCGGCCAGTCGAACATGGAAGGTCAGGGAATCATCAGCGGAGACAAGAAGGGGACGCTGGAAACCTTGGTCAAAGACCCCGCCTCGGCGGATCGGTACAGACATCTGGTGGACAAGAATGGCAAATGGGTCGTTCGCGACGACGTGTGGATTGCGTACGGCAAGAAAGGCAGCCTGACCGTGGGCGGCTACGCGGCGAAAGGCTGTATCGGCCCCGAACTCGGTTTCGGCTGGGTTGTCGGCGACTATTTCGAGAACCAGGTACTTCTGATCAAGGTTGCCGTGGGCGGCACCAGCCTCGCGGGCGACTGGCGCCCCCCGAGTTCCGGAGGCACCGTCGGTCCTTGGTACACGAACATGATCAACGGCGTCAAAGAGCAACTGAACAATCTGAAAAAGGACTTCCCCAGCTATGACGAATCGGCCGGCTACGTGATCGCCGGTTTCGGCTGGCACCAGGGATGGCAGGACGGGTGCGCTCAAAACATGGCCGACGAGTATGAGAAGAACATGGCCAACTTCATCCGCGACGTTCGCAAGGACTTCGACGTGCCGCAGTTGCCCTTTGTGATCGGCAACAGCGGCTTTGGCGGGCGGGAGCAGACGAACGGCCGCCGCCTGAAGGTCATGGAGGCCCAGCTCGCGGTGGCCAAGTACCCGGAGTTCAAGGATACCGTGTTCACCGTCGAGACCCGGGATTTTTACCGCGCCGAAGACGTATCGCCGCACAAGTTTCGATACCACTGGAATGGAAACGCCGAGACCTACTACCTGATCGGCGAAGGCATGGGCAAGGCGATGGTGAAAATCCTGAAGGAATCCCCGTCGGCGCTCGCGGGCCCTGGACCGTACACGAAGCTGGCCGCGATTGCAGAGCAGATCAAACAGGGGCAGGACTTGGGTCCCGCGCTCAAGACGCTGGCTGCCAAGAGAAGCAGCAAAGACTCCGTTGAAGCCGCCGAAGCGACCATGATGTACACGGCCTTAGCCACGGGTGTGCAGGAACAGTTGGACCGGGCCGTGAGTGAGAAAGACAAGGATCCGATGGGAACGATTGGCAGACTGGAACGGATCGCGGCGCAGTTCGCCGGAAGCGAAATCGCCACCAAGGCAAAACAGGAAGCTGAAGCAATTAAGAAGAATCCCATAGTTCAGAAAGAGCTGCAGGCCGCGACGATGCTAAAGCAGGTCATCGCCATGGAAGAAGGAATGAAGCCGTTCAAGAACGCGCACGACCCGAAGGATGAGAATTACAGGCGTCTGAACAAAGCAACGATTCAGAGCGTTATCGGCGGGTGCCAGACGATCATCCAACGTTACCCGGGAACGGCTGCAGCCGCCAAGGCCGAGGAAGTTATGAAAAAATACCACTGACCGAACTGGTGCGACGGCCGGGTCAGTGTATGGAACTCGCCCGCATCCATCCTGGTGTTCAAAGAAGCGAGCCGGATGCTGGCCAGGTGAAGAAGCGCTGCTGGCTGTCTGGACTGCCCGTTCGATTGCATCGTTCACTGATCTATTCCAACGCCGTGTGGATGGCGCCGGCGCACCAGCGCTTCGCCGTCCTCGTTGCTGGCGATGGCGGGCGTGAGCCATGGCGTTCTTGCCGTGCGATGCCGCTTTCGGCTTGTACAATGGGACAATGCGGACTGACGCACGTGAAAGGGCGTGACGCCAGATGTCTGGAAAGCGGTGGGGGCGATGACGAGTGATCAGCTATTGCGCGCGTCCGATGCGGCGCTGCGCGAGCGGGTCAAGGAACTGACCTGCCTGTATGAAATCTCCCAGCTCGCGGCGCGGCCGGAGGTGCCTATCGAGGAGATGCTGCGGAGCGTGGTTGAGCTGGTCCCGCGCGCCTGGCAGTACCCTGAGATTGCGTGCGCCAGGATTGTCCTGGACGAGCATGTGTATGCCGGCGCTCATTTCCGCGCGGGCCCCTGCAGGCAAGCCGCGGACATTGTCGTGGCCGGGCACCAGCGCGGCAGGGTTGAAGTGTTCTACACGGAGGAGAGGCCGGAGCTTGATGAGGGACCGTTCCTCAAGGAGGAGAGGGACCTTATCGGGGCGGTCGCCGCGCAGGTGGCGTTGATCGTCGAACGCCGGGAGGCCGAGCAGGACAAGGCCCGGCTGCAGGACCAACTCCGGCACGCCGACCGGCTGGCCACCATCGGCCAACTGGCCGCCGGCGTGGCACACGAGCTGAACGAGCCGCTCGGGGGCATCCTGGGCTTCGCGCAACTTGCCAAGAAATGTCCCGGCCTGCCCGCGCAGGCCAAAGGGGACCTCGACCGCATCGAAGCCGCTTCCCTGCACGCGCGGGATGTCATCAGGAAGCTCCTGGTCTTTGCCCGGCAGGTGCTGCCGCAGCAGGTGCGGGTCAACCTGAACGAGGTGATCGAAGAGGGGCTTCAGCTCTTCAAGAACCGTTGCGCCAGGGACGGAGTGGAGCTGGTGCTGCTCCGAAAAGCCGGCTTGCCCGACATCATGGGCGATCCGGGCCAACTGAACCAAGTCCTCGTTAACCTCGTGGTCAACGCTTTGCAGGCCATGCCCAACGGCGGTACGCTGACCGTGGCCACCAAAGGCTGCGGCGACCGCGTTCTGCTCATCGTGGAGGACACGGGCACCGGCATGAGCGAGGATGTCATCGAGAAGCTGTTTGTGCCCTTCTTCACCACAAAGGATGTCGGCGAGGGCACGGGTCTGGGCCTGCCGGTCGCGCACGGGATAGTCACCTCGCACGGAGGCCAGATCAACGTCCAGAGCACCGTCGGCCGGGGTACACGGTTTGAGATCGTGCTTCCGGTGGCAGGAGCGGGACATTCTGCCCACGGCAGGCCGCGCGCTGACGGCTCACAAGCCGCAGGAGAGAAGGCCTAGCATGCCGCCAGCCTCTAAGAAAGAACGCATTCTAGTGGTTGACGACTCCCCGGACACGCTGGAGATCCTCAGGCGTTGCTTAACGGCGGAAGGATACGATGTGCTTGCGGGCGCGAGCGTAGCGGAGGCGATGCGCGTCCTGGAGGGAACGCCCGTTGACCTCGTCATCACCGACCTGAAGATGCCCAAGGTAAGCGGCATGGACCTGGTGCGGCACGTTCGCGAGAACCTCAAGAGCACCGAGGTCATGGTGATCACCGGCTACCCTTCCATCGGCGGAGCGGTCGAGGCAGTCAAGACGGGGGCCGATGAGTACCTGGCCAAGCCCTTCACGGATCAGGAATTGGCAACTGCCGCGCGCCGCGCGCTCGACAAGCTCCACTTGCGGCGGGTGGGAGAGGCTGGAGCAGGGCAAGGTCTGCCCGACCCCTGCGGTATCATCGGCCAGTCGCCGGCCATGCGCGACGTGCTGCGCGCCATAGAGAAGGCTGCCACGACTGTGGCAACGGCTCTGATCACCGGCGAAAGCGGCACGGGAAAGGAACTCGTGGCCAGGGCCATTCACTACAACGGCCCGCGGGCCTCGGCGCCTTTCGTGCCCGTCAACTGCGGGGGTATCCCGGAAAACCTCCTCGAAAGCGCGCTGTTCGGCCACGTCAAGGGCGCCTTCACCGGCGCGAGCGAGGCTCGGGCCGGCCTCTTCCACGCCGCTGACGGCGGCACCATCTTCCTCGACGAGATCAGCGAAATGAGCCTCGCCATGCAGGTGAAGGTCCTGCGCGTGCTCCAGGACAAGGAAGTCTGGATGGTC
>Ga0315282_10017945_pt1 | contig 10166 bp, 10 predicted proteins | sample YL17G07_20_MG_FD_203693 | JGI IMG/M metagenome (GOLD analysis project Ga0315282, IMG submission 203693) | Sediment microbial communities from Yellowstone Lake, YNP, Wyoming, USA - YL17G07_20 | ecosystem: Environmental > Aquatic > Freshwater > Lake > Sediment | place: USA: Wyoming | collected... | reverse complement strand
AGCAAAGACAAGTTTGTTATTTGGGCCGAGGGGATGGCACAACGGGGGGACCTCGTCGTGGACGATAGAGGATGTCATCCCGCGGCCCCCCAGGTTCTTGTAAGTTGCTGGGACCCCCTCAAGACGGTAGGAACGGTCAGTCATGTTGATTCGTAGAATCCACATAATTTTTTCTCCTCCTTTCTTTAGAACTGGATTTAGATCATTCGATCCGATATGTAAAAGTGGGTTTTGAAGAAAATTGAGCCCGGATTATTATCCATTATAATTGAAAGAATTCTTTTATCAAAGAAAAAATAAATCCACCTTCTTGACATGTTTTATATAATTGTTGAAGAATTGAAATGGTGTTCAAAGCTCGGACGAAAATCGAATGAAAGATCTTCTCAATCTCTTTCGCTGGCAAGATGCTTTAGACATCTTCATTCTCACTTATATTTTCTATCACCTTTACCTCTGGCTGAGAAAGAAAAAAGCCCTGCGAATGGTCGTGGCTATTTTGGCTCTGCCTCTTTTCTATATTTTTGCCAGATGGGTTGACCTACCTCTTTCAGTATGGGGGCTCCAGAATCTTTGGCCAGTGATTCTCATTGTCCTAGTCGTGATCTTCCAGCAAGAGATCAGAGAAGTGCTTGGAAATATCAGCCTCCCCTCTTTTTTCTTTGGAAGATCTGAAGGACTTACTTCAAAAATCATTGATAAAATCGCCGAGGCCGCCTTTCAATTGGCGAACAAGAAAATGGGCGGATTAATTGTTCTTCAGAGAGGAGATAATCTCGACGAGCTCATTCGTGAAAAAACGGTTTTGGATGCAGAGATCAACGAAGATATCTTGATCAGTATTTTTAATTCTCAATCTCCATTACATGACGGTGCAGTCATAATTCAGGGAGGTAGAATTCGATATGCGGCCGCTCTTCTCCCCCTATCCAAATCCACCTCCCTTCCGAAAGAATGGGGAACCCGACACCGTGCTGGAGTCGGCATCACCGAAGTCTCAGATGGAGAATGCATTATCATTTCAGAAGAGAGAGGGGAGGTCTTATTCGCTTCTCAGGGAAAGGTCGAAAAAAAAGATGGAAAGGAAGACTTAAAAATAAGCCTTGCTGATTTGACCCCCATGGGAGACACGAAAGATAAGGAAAGGACATGGCCTAAAAGAATCTTTGAGGATCTTCCAATAAAAGTCCTATTCCTCTCTTTGGTATGCCTCCTCTGGGTGTTTGTCATCGGTATTCGTCAAGGAGAGGTTAGTTTTAACATCCCCATCGAATATTATTCCATCCCTCAGAATTTAGTCATCGCAGGCGAGCCGCCCAAAGAAGTTAACGTTCGCCTCAAGGGTTCACAAAGGCTTCTCTCCTCCATAAAACCCGACCAAATCCGGGTAAGGATAGATTTGTCCAACTCCCATAAGGGCATCAATCAAATTTCTCTCTCTGAAACAAACATAAATACCGGTCCTGGAATTTCAGTAACCAACTTCTATCCCCGAAATCTCAGATTGCAAATTTCTCCAATCTCCAATACGAATAAGACCCCATAACCTTTTTCAGTCCCTTGAAAACAATGGAAAGGATCATTGACACCCCCCCTTCCCCCTTGGTAAGATTCCCAGCAAATGAAAAGGCTCAATGCCATTACAGATGTTCCAGGGATCAAAGTTGGTCATGCCAGTGATTTCAAAGCCTTGACCGGATGCACTGTTATTCTCTGTGAAGAAGGGGCAATCGGAGCGGTCGATATTCGCGGAACAGCGGCTGGGACAAGGCAACTCGATGCCCTCACTCACCTTCATCTGGTCGATAAAATTCACGCCATTCTCTTAGCGGGGGGGAGTGCTTTCGGTCTTGACGCGACGGGTGGGGTAATGACCTACCTGGAGGAAAGAGGAAAGGGATTCGATGTGATCAAAACAAAAATTCCCATCGTACCTACTGCTATAATTTTTGATTTTGGAATGGGCGATTTCCGGGTGAGACCGGATCCACAGATGGGATACCAGGCTTGTCTCTATGCTTCAAAAAAAGTGGAGGAAGGAAGTGTTGGGGCTGGAACAGGAGCAACGGTGGGAAAACTGTTTGGCATAGAAAGGGCGATGAAGGGTGGTGTAGGTACCTCTAGTATTCGTGGGCCTAAAGGACTCATCGTCGGAGCCTTTGTTGTGGTCAATGCCTTCGGCGACGTGCTCGACCCTGACTCCAATCAAATTTTAATAGGCGCAAGAAAATCTAAGAATAGTATGCAATTGGCTAACTCAACGAAGTGGATGAAACAAGGAGTGACTCGGAAACAGTTTGGGATGGCCAACTCTTTCGACCCCTCTGTTTTTAATACAACCCTTGGCGTGATTGCCACAAACGCCAATCTGACGAAGAAAGAGGTACATCAGGTCGCCCAGATCGCCCACTCTGGTTTGGCCAAGGTCATCTCGCCTCTCCATACAACCTTTGATGGAGACCTGATCTTCGCTCTCTCGATTGGCAAGAAAAAAGGCGATGTCAATACCATTGGACTGCTTGGGGAAGTAGCTTTAATCGAGTCAGTCAAAAGAGCTGTGACCAAAGCAAAGGGATTTGGAATCATCCCAGCGTATCAAGATATTGTGGGTCAAAAGTAATGTCTTACTGGAAATAAAAAACATTGAGAAAAATCTAAAGTGGAGATATTAAATCTATTAAAATCCCGTAGGTCCATTCGGGTCTATCAAGACAAACCCATTCCACAAGATCTTCTCCTCCAGATCCTCGAGGCAGGAAGGTGGGCGCCCACCGGAGCAAACCTCCAACCTTGGCACTTTATTGTGGTGACCGATCCTGAAACGAGAAGACAGATCGGGGGGGTGGCTCGATTCCTCTTCATCAAATCATCCCATGTGGAAAAAGCTCCCGTGGTCATCGCCCTGGCTTTCGACACTCGAAAGGGAAAATACGGAAGATATGATGTGACGCTGGCAGGTGGGAATATGTTGACCATGGCCACACAACTTGGTCTTGGAACCTGTTGGATCGGTGCCTTTGATGAGCAGAGGGTGAAAGAGATTCTGGGGATCCCTGAACATATCGAAGTAATCGCTCTCATTACGCTGGGTTCCCCTGGAGAGAATGCCGAAGTTCCTCCAAGGGTTGAACTCGAGAGGATCGTTCATTGGGAATCCTGGTCCAATGTGAGGAGGCAAACCTTACGGGATGGGATGATTCGATCAGGACCTCTATCATTATTCAAAAAGTTTCTTAAGAAACGAAAAGCCCCTCACCCCGCCCTCTCCCCGAAGGGGAGAGGGGAAGGGTGAGGGGAGGAGCGAGACATGGATCACAAATTAATTCAAAGGGCGGCTAAGGATATTCTCAATTCAAAAAAGACGATCGCTTTTACTGGAGCAGGTATTTCTGTGGAGAGCGGTATCCCTGATTTTAGGGGCGCTCAGGGCCTCTGGCAAAAATATGATCCCGAGGAGTATGCCCATATCCAAGCCTTCTATTCGAACCCAGATAAGGTCTGGCTGATGCTCAAGGACATGTTCTCCCTCATCATGGAAGCAAAACCAAATCCAGCTCATATTGGACTGGCCGAATTGGAACGGATGGGTTACCTCTCTTCAGTCATCACTCAGAATGTGGACGGCCTTCATCAAACAGCGGGAAACCGTAATGTGATTGAATTTCATGGAACTCATAGGACACTCTCTTGTTTGAAATGTTCGACCACGATCGATGGGACTGTCCTCAAAATGGAAGACCTCCCTCCCCGATGTTCTCGATGTTCATCGCTTTTGAAACCCGATGTCGTCTTTTTTGGAGAACCTATTCCTTGGGAAGCTCAGGTGATGTCATTTAAAGAATCCAAATCTTGTAGTGCCGTGCTCGTCATCGGGACTTCCGCTATCGTTTATCCAGCAGCATCCATCCCCGTTACAGCTAAAGAGAGAGGGGCCATTATCATTGAAATCAATATGGAACCCACTCCCTTAACAAACGGGATATCAGATTATCTGATCCTCGGCTCTGCTGGCGAAATTATCCCTGCCATTGTCGAAGAAGTAAAGCGAGCAAAATGAAAAAGGGATGGCTGAGGATGGGTATTGCAATCTCAGAATAGAGGTGGTATGCTTATTTAAGTAAATCAAATAGTTGTGCTTATTCTGTCTGTTGTTTGGAGTCAAATCCGGGTTAATGACCGGGGTGAAGGTTCATTTTTGAAAGACCAACAAGTCGTAGACTCGACTCTACGAAAGGGAGTTGTCGAAAAGGTCATCTTTGATGATCTCCAGATGGCCAATGCCCTTTTCGGCGCCCACAGTGAAAATTTAAGACGCATTGCCCGAACCATCGGAGTGAAGATCAATGCCAAAGGCAATGCACTTACGATCCAAGGGGAAGACCTGGATGTCGATCTTTCAATACGCGTTCTGAACGACCTTTATGCCCTCCTAAAAAAGGGTTACCCCCTTTACCCAACCGATATCGATTATGCCATTCGAATGATCTCCGACGATCGGAATGTTAATCTTGAAGATATTTTCCTCGATACTGTTTATATCTCTTCCAGAAAACGAGTGATCACACCCAAGAGTCTCGCTCAAAAACGTTATATCGACGCCATTCGGAAATACGATCTAGTGATTGGGATCGGTCCTGCTGGGACAGGAAAGACCTATCTGGCTATGGCCATGGCGGTGGCCAGTCTCATGAAGCAGGAGGTTGAGAGGATTGTCTTGACCCGCCCTGCTGTAGAAGCCGGCGAGAAGTTAGGATTTCTTCCTGGAGATATCTCCGAAAAGGTCAATCCCTATCTTCGCCCCCTTTACGATGCCTTACACGATATGATGGATTTTGAGCGGGCCTCCAAACTCGTCGAGAGGGGAGTGATCGAAGTGGCTCCCTTAGCCTTCATGAGGGGAAGAACTCTCAACGATTCCTTCGTCATCCTCGACGAAGCCCAAAATACAGGACCCGAGCAGATGAAGATGTTTTTGACACGATTGGGTTACAGTTCCAAGGCCGTCATTACAGGGGATATCACCCAGGTGGACCTTCCAGAAAATAAGGTTTCGGGGTTGATCGAAATCCAGGGCATCCTCAAAGGAATCGAAGGAATTGAATTTGTTTATTTCTCGGACAAGGATGTGGTAAGACATCCACTGGTTCAGGAAATTATCAAGGCTTATGAAAGGGTGGAAGAAAGGCGCCATCGCCCAAAGGACTCTCTTTAACAACCCATGATAAAAGCTTCCATAAAAAAATTCATTCTTGATCTTCCCTTTCTCAAAACCCCCAATGACCTGAGAGATCGCTCATGGCTGGAGCGGATCAAAACCCCTTCTTATCAGAAATGGTTTATCGGCATTGGAATCGCCATCATCCTTACACTCCTTCTCTCCCCGAGTCTGACACTCCATCTTAAAGAATATAAAGTGGGGGACATCGCTACCAAGGAGGTCAAGTCCACCCAGGATCTTTTGGTCGAGGATAAAAAGTCAACTCAAGAAAAACGTGCTGAAGCAGAAAGATCTGTGCTCTCCATCTATGACTATGCTCCAGCTGTTCTGAGCGAGACTGAAAATCGGGTCCGATCGACGTTTGAATCATTGGCTGCCTCTTTTCAGAAAATGGAAAAAGGGGTTGACCAAAATGCTTTAAGGAAAAAGGAATGGGATTCTTCTCTCCGTGTTCCCCTCAATCAAAGAGAATGGCAAATTCTGGAAAAGGAGCGCTTCAATCCTGCTATCGGAGAGGCCGCTTTGAAATTGATTGCTCCCATCCTGAAAAAAGGGATCGTCAATGACAAAGAACTTCTTGATCCAGATGCAGAAAAAGGGATCGTCATCCGGAATATTCAGACGCGGGAGGAGAGAAGGACTTTTCCTCCTTTCACCTTTTTAGATTTCAAGGAGGCCAGGACAAAACTCCGGGCTCAGGCAGCTTTCCTCCTTCCTGACTTGGGAAAGGAAAAAACAGCGATTGCCTTGAAGATCGCAGAACACTTCTTGAGGCTAAACCTCACCTTCAATAAGGATGACACTGAAGAGAAAAAAACAAATGCAAAAGAAAAGGTCAATCCCGTTTATTTTCAGGTCAAACGGGGAGAGGTGATTCTGAGTGCTGGTGATCGGGTGCAAGAGGAGCATCTTCTAAAAATCAACGCCCTCAAGAAGGCCCAGAAAAAGACTCATCTCCTCGCGATGATCATCGGCATGGGCCTTCTGACTTTTCTCATCCTAGCCAGCCTTTACCAATTCTCTACACAAAATATCCGGAAGATCGCCCTTTCGCAGAAAGATCTCCTTTTCTTCTCAACGACTTTGCTTGGGATCATTGCCTTCCTCAAACTCTTTCAAGTGATGATGGATGCGTTGGGAGGAGAGTTCTTTTCCATCCCCTCTTCTTCTTACCTCTATCTTTTCCCCATTGCCACCGGTGCCATGGTTGTTCGAATTGTCCTCAACTCAGAGGTGGCTATCGTTTTCTCCCTCCTGGCTAGTTATTTCGCAGCCACCTTGATGGGAAATCAACTCTTCTACTTCATTTTCACCTTTGTGGGGGGTGTCATCGGTGCTCATAAGGTGGCACAGTGCGAACAGAGGAGCATCCTCGTCAAGGCTGGAATCACTGTGGGAGGGATCAATATCCTAATGATCCTCTCTTACAACCTGATTTCTGGAAATCCTTTCAAAATGACCCTCCTCTCTGATCTGATGATGGGCTTTTTAGGAGGCATCCTCGCTTCAGTCCTCGTCCTAGGGGTTGCCCCCATTATAGAAAGCCTTTTTGGCTACACCACAGATATCAAACTGCTCGAATTGGCCAATATGGACCATCCACTCCTTAAGGACTTGATCCTTCAGGCTCCTGGAACGTATCACCACAGCATCATCGTCGGAAGTCTGGTGGAGGGTGCTGCCAAATCCATTGCGGCCAACCCCTTGTTGGCAAGGGTCAGTGCTTATTATCATGACGTTGGGAAGTTGAAAAAACCTCTCTACTTCATTGAGAACGTCGGAGGGGGAGAAAATAAACACGACCATCTCACTCCAACGATGTCGAGCCTCATCCTCATTTCCCATGTGAAGGATGGGGTGGAGATGGCTCGTGAAAATCGTCTGGGAGAACGAATCGGCCATATCATTCAGCAACATCATGGGACGAGTCTGATTTCCTACTTCTACCAAAAAGCCAAGGAAAAAGAAAATCCAGAGATGGAGTCGATCAATGAGAACGATTTCCGTTACCCCGGCCCCAAACCCCAGACCAAAGAAGCCGGGATTGTCCTGCTGGCCGATTCGGTAGAGGCGGCCTCTCGCGCCCTTAACGATCCCACGCCTTCTCGAATCAAGAGCCTGGTCCAGCGGATTACAAACAACATCTTCTTGGATGGACAGCTCGAAGAGTGTGAATTAACTCTGAAGGACCTTCAAAAAATCCAAGAGAGTTTTGATCGAATCTTAACAGCCATTTTCCACCAGAGAATTGATTATCCCATTTCAACAAGCTCGGAGTCACCTAAGAAGAGGAACGATGAAGATCTGGATTCGAAACCGGCAAAAACATATCCCCCTAAACTTAAGAAAAATCAGAAGGGGGGCCCAAAGGATATTGACCGAATTGGGACTTCTTGAGGCTGAACTCAGCCTCCTGTTTGTCAATGATCTCCAGATTCAAGTGCTGAATCGGCGATACCTCCGTCGGGATAAACCGACCAATGTCCTGGCTTTCCCTATGAGGAGGGGAGAATTTTCGACTCTTCATCCCCATCTCCTCGGAGACCTAGTGATTTCGGTTGAGACGGCTAAGCGCCAATCGAATCGGTTCGGCCTCGACGAAATGGAAATGGTCATCCTCTTGATGGTCCATGGAGTCCTGCACTTGATTGGCTATGAGCATGAGGGGACGAAAAAAGGGGCTCGGGAGATGACCCTCAAACAAAAACAACTATTTCGCAAAGCCCTCCAACAAAATTAACCCAAATGCGTTAATCAGTGTAATCATAACCAAGCCCCAAGCACCAATCATCAAATAATCACCAAAATCTCAATGACCAAAATTCTAAAAGAGTGATTGAATAAGTGTTTCGGATATTTGGATATTGGGGATTGGAATTTATTTGGAATTTGGGATTTGATGGTTGGAATTTAATTGACCGAAGTGCGATTAGTTGAAGATCCAGAGTCTTCGAAGTCGATCAAACCGTTTGAGGAATGCAAGTTCCTCAGGAGTCATTAAAGAGGGAGAAATTCTCTCCTTCAATTTTAGCAATCCCCCATAATCCACCCACCTGAGCAGAGGGAAAAGATAACGCCGGAGGAATCCTTTTTCTTTAAAAGCAAAACTGCTATTGAAGTCGATGAGGAAAGGTTCTCCTTTTTCAGAGACAAGGATGTTCCCTTTATGCCTCAAATCTAAATGGACCACTCCCCTGCCATGGACCTCCCCGAGCACTCTTTCCAAGTCAGAGAAGAAAGAAGAAGGAAGGGGGTCTCTTCTCAGGATGGATCTTCCTGGAATGAACTCCATGGCAAAAGCAAAGCGGTCAATTCGCTCAATAGGCTGAGGAACGCCTTTCATCCCGGTGAGTCGGGAATAGATCTTCCATTCTTTATGAATCAACCAGAGTCCTAATGTCCATCGCAAAAGAAAATATTTTCTTCGGACATCCTTCACCATTAGGGATCGACCTTCCACCTCTACCTGATTCAAGTCGGGCTTCCCAAGGGCTTTTCCCTTGACACAGGAGACAATCCCGTGTTCAAAATCTTTTCGCTTCACTTCCACTCCTTTAAAATATGAGACCCCAATAAGGACGGCTTAGGATCAGCACGATTCCGGCAAGGACGATGAGGAGAATTCCCTCTTCGCTATTTTCAATAAGGCATCTGAATTGCCAGGAGACTTTTTCGCTCGAATAGGGGGTCCATCGGGGAAGGTAATCTGGAACCTTCCCGTCATAATCCTCAAATGGACTCCCAAAAATCTTCCTCAACCGATCTCCTTCTACCCTCCTCTTATAGGGGATGTAATGGAAACAGAACATAAAGAAGGCTGCTGCCAGAAAATAAATATTGTCCGCCAGGATACAAAAGCCGGCCGTAATGAAAATCGAACCAATGTAGAGGGGGTTTTTGACATAAGCGTAAGGGCCTGTCACCGTCAGGATCTCGTTTTTCTGAAGATGACCTGCCGCCCAGATACGAATGCCTTCTCCTAAAAAGATCAAAATCATCCCAATCAAGATCCCGGGGAATTGGGGTTTCGCAAAGATCACTAATAAAAAGGCTCCTATGAAAAGTGGAATCCTTCGGACCTTCCTCAGCCAAGATTTCCTCTTATCGTCCATAACATCCTCTCTTTTTTTCCGAATCAGATAGAGAAAGAATTCAACTCAAATCCTTTCCTCGATATCATAGTGGAGGGTACGCCGCTTCATCCATCTCACGGCCAGCAGATCGATGAAAGATCGTGCCATGCGATTACGAATATTAAATTTTGACTTGCCGAACTTCCTCGGATGGTGGAAAACGGGGACTTCAATGATCCGATATCCCTCCATCTTGACCAGGGTCGAAAGAAATCGGTGCATTCCATTAAACACCGGTATATCTTGAATACACTCCTTTTTAAACGCCCGGAGGGTACTGGCACTGTCTTGTATGTTCTCACCGCTTACCCAGTTCCGAATGGCATTACCGATTTTAGAAGAAATTTTCTTTAACCATGTATCTTTCCTTTTCTGGCGCCACCCTGTCGCCATATCATAACGATTTAAATATTCTAACAACTTGGGAATATCAGCAGGATCATTTTGAAGGTCTGAATCTAAGGTGACAATTTTATTTCCCCGGGCCTCCCTCATCCCTACCAAAAGGGCAGTGCTTAATCCACAGTTTTCCTTAAAACCAAGGATACGGAGGGAAGGATATTGGGAGATCATTTCTCTCAAAATCCTTCGGCTTCCATCTGAACTCCCATCATCCACAAAGATCATTTCGTAGGAACGACCAAGGCCCTTTAAAACCTCTACCAACTTAGGGATTAAAAGTGGAAGATTTCCCTCCTCATTATAGACAGGGACCACCACGGAGATCTCTATGGGTTCAGAATTTTTCATAGCCTTATAGTTCTCAGACATTATCGGTTGGAGACCAAGACAAAATCACCATCACCTATCTTACG
>Ga0315282_10017944_pt1 | contig 10167 bp, 7 predicted proteins | sample YL17G07_20_MG_FD_203693 | JGI IMG/M metagenome (GOLD analysis project Ga0315282, IMG submission 203693) | Sediment microbial communities from Yellowstone Lake, YNP, Wyoming, USA - YL17G07_20 | ecosystem: Environmental > Aquatic > Freshwater > Lake > Sediment | place: USA: Wyoming | collected... | reverse complement strand
TCGCCGGCCTATTCGGCGGACACTTATGAAGACAGGCCCGCCGTGGCCCAGGACAGGTTCGTGCCCCGCCATGACCAGGGCGAGCGCCTCTTCCGCGTTTGGATCAACGGCGGCGAAATGAAGGACAGGCTGGAGAAGATCAGCCGGGAGTCCCTCTCGAAAAATGAAAAGCCCTTCGCCTTGCCCTATTTCCCTCCGGGCACAGGGAAAAAAGCCAAACCGGCCATCGTCCTGAGTGACCCCGCCATTCAAGTCGTGGCCTTCAAGAAAGCGGAGATCGGTCCTGATCTGGTCATCCGGCTTTTTGAGCCGACCGGGCAAAAAAGACGGACAACTCTCTCCCTCCCTTTTGTGCCGGCCAAGAAATTTGTCACCTTGGGCGCCTTTGAAGTCAGGACGCTGAAATTCAAACCCAAGACGAAGGAATTTCAGGATGTCGACCTCCTGGAAAAGCCTTTGAAGAAGACAAGATGATCCCGTTCGCTTAAAGAGTTGAACCGTGCAGGTCGAAATCCAGAAGATCGTCTATCCGGGGAGAAGCCTGGGTTTTGCTCAGGGGAAAGCGGTTTTTACGGACAGCGGCTTGCCGGGCGAGACGGTCGAAATAGAGCCTATCGCGGAGAAGAAGAACCGCATCGAAGCCCGCACGATCACGATTCTAAAAGCCTCGCCGCAAAGGGTCGAAGCCCGCTGCGAGCACTATCGAGCCTGTTCACCGTATCAAATCATCAGCTACCCATACCAGCTCGAGCTCAAGAAAGCCCAGGTCCGGGAGCTCTTCGCCCACGATCTCAGGCTCGAGCTCGAGAACTTCGACCTGACTCCATCCCCGCAGGTTTGGGGCTATCGAAATAAGGCCAGGCTGCGCGTCCTCTGGAAGGAAGGCACGGCCGCCCTCGCTTATCATGAGCCAGGCCTTCGAGATGAATTCATTGCCGTCGACCGCTGCTACCTGCTTATGGATGGCCTAGACTCCCTCCTCCACGAAATTGTCCGGATGATTACAGCTAAGGAATTGGAAGCCGTTGAAGAAATCGAAATCAAACAGAGCACCTCGAACCTGAGTTCGCTGTTGAGTTTATATCTCCGGCGGACCCTCGAAAAAGAAAAGCTCGAGAGCCTCTTTTCCGAATTGAAATCCGGCTTTCCGGAGCTGGGGTTGCGGGGTTTTCTGAGGGCCGGGAACTCCACCAAACAGGTCTTCGCCCGGGGGAGGGACTCTATCGAAGAGAAAGTCGCCGGCCGGGTTTTCCGAATCGGGCCCCGGTCATTCTTCCAGGTCAATACAGGCCAGCTAGAAAAAGTCATCGAAGAGATGAAACGATGCCTCTCCCTTAAGGGCTCGGAGAAGCTGGCCGATCTGTATTGCGGAGTGGGGACATTCGGGATGATCTTGGCTCCGGACGTGAGGGAAGTGTTCGGTGTCGAATCGGATCCTGAGAACATCCCCTTCCTAAAAAGGAACATCGGGATGAACCGGGTCGGGAATTTTTCCGTCTGCCAAGGCACGAGCGAAGACTGGGCCGAAGAGTTGCTGGAGAAACGCCTGGATGTGATCCTTCTCGATCCGCCCCGGAAGGGAATCGACGAGAGGGTTTGCCAGGCGCTCCTTGCGAGGCCCGCCGCCCTGGTTATCTATCTCTCCTGCAATCCCGCGACCTTGGTGCGCGACCTGAAGCGATTGCTGCGAATTTACAGGTTAAGGACCATCCGCGGCTTTGATTTCTTCCCTCATACTCCCCATGTCGAGACGCTCGCAATCTTGGACAGGGAGAAACAACGAGACTTTTAGGCATCCCCGGAAGACGCGCACTCAGTGCCCGGTTCCGGTCGATATCTCCGCCGGGTTCACCGGCCAGTTCGATCGATCGGATTCACGGTCGAAGGGTCGCGCTTGGCCTGCCAGGTCCCTTGGAGCGCTCCAGGTCCCTCGCCTATTTTTACCGTCCCCTTGCAGCTATTCCCACTGACCTGGCCGACAAAATCCAGCATCTCGTCTTTATCTTTTTCCTTCAAGAGCAGCTTAAATTGGATCTTGTCCCCGGCAAGGAGCGCATCCTGCAGAGGAATCTTGGCTCCTGAATACTCGGCTGAGCCCTGGAGATACTGAAAAACCTGGTCAAGCTGAAGCTTGAGCGGGCCTTTCTTGAATTTCGCCGGAAGGGTGGCTTCCCAAGTGCCGGCGATATTGGCCGGGACCACCCAGAAATAGACCGAGTGGACGATTTCGTTGACGGCGACGCTGGTGCTTTTATCGGGCTGCCATTCGCTCATTCCATAGTTATGCGAGACAACGTGAGTTCCGGGCTTGAGCTCGGAGATGATCTTGGGCCGGAGCTTGAGGTTCACGCTGCTCAGAAGGTAGAGGCTGAGGATCGTGGCTTCATGGAAGTCCGCCTTGAACAAATCACCTTCTCGAAATTGGACCAGATCATTGACTCCGGCCTTGGCCGCGTTTTCCTTGCTTTCTTTGATCCGAACCGGGTTGAGGTCGATGCCCACGCCGTGGCAGCCATACCTTTGAGTCGCGGTGATGACGATGCGGCCGTCCCCGCAGCCGAGGTCATAGAGGAGATCAGTTTTTTTAACATCAGCCATCCGGAGCATCTCATCGACGACCGGCTGGGGTGAAGGAACGTAGGGCACGTCGAGGGCCACGTCCTGAGAATGCTCGGTGATCTGTCCGGGGACGCCCGCAGCGATGCCCAAGAAAATCCAAGAAAGGAAAATGGCCGAAAACAAAAGCTTTGAACTCGTCATCTTCACCTCCTCGTTCTCAAAGCACAGTCATGAGTAGCGCCTTTTTAGATCACAAGCTGACAAGAAAATTCTTATCATATTCAGCGGGGAAGGTCAATCAAAAAGCGTCTCTCTCGTCCCTCGTACCCCGGCAAAAAGCACTGCGCTATAGACCGTCAGAGTTGAGCAGTGCTATTCCGCGGATCTGCTCAACTGATGCAAACGCGATAAGTAACTTGAGATGGTCAAGGTTGCGCCGGAGACCACCCTAGGGACCCCGTAGCGGAGGGGGACCCGTCGGCTTATCCGACGGGGGAACCGACGGGACTGGTCCCTCGGGGCCCGGGGGCCAGAGGGTGGTCTCCGGCGCAACCTTGAACGGAGATGTCGCATTAGTTATTGCGTTTGTAATAAGAGGGGGGTAGTTTTCTTTCTTCAAAACTCTTTTTGTACTATCATTCCTCACGGCCTCCCATGAAGATTAGTTTTAGCCAACCGGCCTTCATCCCCTGGGGAGGTTACTTTGCCAGGCTGATGTCGTCCGATAAGATGGTGCTCCTTGACAGGACCCAGCTGGCAAGAGGATTCACCTTCGTCAACCGGAACCGGATTAAGGGCCCGAGCGGCGAGATTTGGTTGACCGTACCTCTAAAACGGAAGGGACGCGGCCTTCAACAGATCGACGAACTGGAAATCCACGAAAAGGACCGCTGGGCCAAGGGGTTCCTTTCAACGCTTGAGCATTGCTACGTGAAGTCAATCTATTTCGAGCCATTCTTTGAGCAGATCAAAACGCAGTTGAATGATCCGGAGGGAGATTTCTTGAAAATGGTTGTGGCGTTCCTCGAGACACTCAAGAGAGGGCTGGGCATCGATCGAGAGCTAATCCTCCTATCCGAGACTGGGGTGACGGGCCGGGGGACTCCCCTCCTCGTCGCCCTGGCTAAAAAACTGGGCGCTCGTGAAGTGGTCTTGCCTTATTTTTCGGAGAGGGCGATGGACTGCCGGCTCTTCAGGGATGAGAACATCGGGCTCAAGTTCTTGCGTTATGACCCGCCGCAGTACCCGCAGTTCTGGGGGGAATTTCTTCCGAATCTCTCCGCCCTCGACCTCCTTCTCTGCTTGGGAAAAAACGGCCGGGCGATTGTGGAAAAAGGGAGCAAAATGTACGGCGAAAATCTATCAATCAGTTGACTGTCCTCCCCGCGGCGGGCAGGCGAGGATATCCCCCGTCTATCTGGAAAAAGACAATTGCTTGGCTGGGCTCTGGCCACTGCTTGAGGCCGTCTGGACAATAGCCCAGAACTTCAGGGTATTGAGCATCCCGGGCCTCATTCCATAGCCGCCCATCCTGCCCGGTCCGTATCCCCCACCCATCGGGGGTCTTCTCCCACCGCCGGGTGGCATTTCGGACGTCCCCTTGGGTAGGTTTTTCGGGTTGATCTCAGGGGTTTCGAATCCGACGGCCACGGTTTGCCCCGGCTCGGCACCCACCGCTATGGGGTTATCAGGGGTCCGCTGAAGAGGGATTTTGAGCTCGTAAACGAGCACGCCGGTTGAGGGCACAACTTTGATTTCAATCCCCTTGGCCTCCGAGACTTCCATCCTTTGAGGCGGCACTTTTTCTTTTTCGGAGCCTAAGATTTCGAGCTGAGTCAAATTCTTTTTCAGGTATTCTTCGATGAACTCGTCCCCTTGACCTGGCCCGAGCTGCTTCGGCCAATCGCCTGGCGGAATGCCGACGGGATATTTGATCCCGAATACTCTCTCCTTCTTGCCTTGGGGATTGAACCAGACGATCAATCCCTGCATCATGATCTGGGCCCTGGTCCCCCTGTCTTCGGCGACCAGGCAGATATAGAGATTCTCCCGATCATTGAGGAAGCCGAGGTTGAGCGTTTCCGCAGGGACGACATAAAGCTCCCCTACCCAATCGTCGGTCTTCCCGTCGACCGCGATCTTGAGCTTGGGAAGATCGCTGTTTGTCTGGAATGACATGAACGAACTGCAACAGGTCGACCCGATCATGAGCAAGATCAGGCCGAATCCTACCAGGGGGGTTCTCTGAAAAAAAATAAGCTTGAGTTTTGCTCGCTGATATCTCATCTGTTCCTCCTTATTGCATCCCGGGCACTCAGGTTCCACTCTTTTATTATATATTATAAGCCCGCGACACAAATAACAACAATGATTCGGATCGTGAGGATTAATCTGTTCTCCATGATAGAGAGCCCGCCCGGAGCGGGCGAGTTGGTCGTGGCTCACGGCTCAGAGCTCAAATCTTCCTTCTTTATTCCGCCCCATCCCAGCAGTAGGTACATAATCTCTCCTTGGGCAGGCCGATGGCTTCCACCAGGTCTTCGAGCCGCTGATACTTGAGGGTCGTCAGGTTGAGCCTCTTCCGGACTCGATCTTCCATGGCTTTGTAGGCATCGGTCCCGTGATGCGTGTACGGCGCGAGATCCTTGACGTTCTCGCCTTCGAGTTCCAGGATGGCACGCCTCGCCGCAAGGTCCAGCTCCGACCTGGATATGGAAAAATTTAAGAATTTGCAGCCGAACACCAGCGGCGGACAGGCTGGCCGCATATGGACCTCCAGGGCCCCGACGTCGTAGAGCCTTTTGATCGTGTCCCGGAGCTGGGTCCCGCGAACGATCGAATCTTCACAAAAAACAAATTTCTTCCCTTGGATCAGCTCGCGGATAGGGATGAGCTTCATCCTGGCCACCGTGTCTCTCATATCCTGGTCTTGAGGCATAAAGCTTCGCGCCCAGGTCGGTGTGTATTTGACGAAGGGCCTTTTGAAAGGGACGCGCGCCTCCGCGGCATAACCGAGGCCGTGCCCGACCCCGGAGTCCGGGATTCCGGCCGCAAAATCGATCTCGATCGGGTTTCTTCGCGCCAGGAAGGATCCGCAGCGATAACGGACCCACTCGACGTTCGTTCCCTCGTAGTTCGAAGCCGGATAGCCGTAATAGACCCAGAGAAAACTGCAGATTTGAAGCCTCGATTCGGGGGCCTTGCGCTGCTCGTATCCCTCCGGCGTGATGAAGACGATCTCGCCCGGCCCCAAGTACTTTTCGGTTTCAAAGCCCAGGTTTGGAAAGGCGCAGGTCTCAAGGGTCACGGCGATGCTTCCTTCTTTCTTGCCGATGACCACCGGCGTCCGACCCAATTTATCTCGGGCGGCATAGATCCCCTTCTCGGTCAAAATCAGGATCGAACAAGACCCCTGGATCAAGCTTTGAGCATTCTGTATTCCCGCCTCAAAAGACTCCTCTTGATTGATCAGGGTGGCCACGAGTTCGGTCGGGTTGATTTCTTTTCCGCTCAGCTCCGCGAAATGAAGACGCCTTCCCAAAAAGGCGTCCCGGACGAGGCTTGCGGCATTCTTGACGGCTCCGACGGTGACGATTGCATAATTTCCAAGATGAGAACGGATGAGAACCGGCTGGTTATCATAGTCACTGATGACACCGATCCCGACCCAGGAACTCATGGCCGCAAGATCGTGCTCGAATTTGGAACGGAACTGGGCGTTCTCGATGTTGTGAATGACCCGGACAAGGCCGTCAGGCCGAAAGACTGCAAGCCCGCCCCTCTTTGTTCCCAGGTGGGAATGATAGTCAGTCCCGTAGAAAAGATCGGAGATGCAGTCCTGCCAGGACGCGACTCCAAAAAACCCTCCCATGTCGTCCTCCTCGAAATCAGTGTGTCCGCAATTCAGAAATATTCTGACTGTGCACCCGCATCGCGTCAAGCACTAGCGGCCGGCCAGCTGGCCGCAGGCGGCGAGGATATCTTTGCCCTTGGAGAGGCGCAGCGTCACTCCGACATTTTTATCGGCCAGCCTTTTTCGGAATGACTCGATCACGCTGTCCTGTGGAGTCTTGAAACCCAGCCCCTGGATCGGACTGTAGGGGATTAAATTGACCTTGGCCTTGAGCCGGTTGGCCGCGGCGACCAGGCCGTCGGCATCACGGAGAGAATCGTTGACGCCCGCGAGAAGAACATACTCAATGGTCATTTTTCTTCCAGTCGCCTGAATATAATCCAGGCAGGCCCTCAAGACCTTCTCAAGGGGATACTTCCGGCTGATAGGCATCAGCTTGTTCCGAAGCTCGTCATCCGCCGCGTGAAGAGAGAGCGAGAGATGGACCTGGAGTCCCAGATCCTTGAATCTCTCTATTCCGGGAACCAGTCCGCTCGTCGAAACGGTCATGCGCCTCGCCGCGATGGCCAATCCTTCGGGTGAGTTCATGACCCTAATGGCTTTGACCACGTTCTCAAAGTTATCGAGCGGCTCGCCCATCCCCATGAAAACAAAGTTGGTCAGGTCGTGAGCGAGGCCAAATTTCACCTCCAGGATCTGGTCGAGGATCTCTCCGGCAGTGAGGTTTCTCTTAAATCCCTTGAGCCCGCTGGCGCAGAAGGCGCACGCGAACTTACAGCCAACCTGGGTAGAAAGACAAAGTGTCGCCCGGTGTCCGGCCGGGATGAGAACGGTTTCGATGAAATTCCCATCCTCGAGTTTGAACAGGAATTTTTCGGTCAGGTCCTGGGCTTTGAGCTGACCGAAGAGTTCAAGGCGGCCCAAGAAAAATTTCTCGCCGAGTTTAGCGCGGAGGCTTCTCGAAAGGTTGGAAAAATCCTCAAAACTCGCCGCCCCCTTGTGATAGATCCAGTCGAAGACTTGAAGAGCGCGGTATCCCGGCTCTCCCAGCCGCTCCAGTTCGGCCTTAAATTCCTCGAGGGTCAGGTCTTTGACATTCCTCTTAGTCATGGTCCATGTTGCTCCAGGTCGAGCCCGAAAATGTGCCCGCGCGCCCGGGACCATTAAACACAAACCTTCCACTCTTGTCAAAACGAACCTGCTTTTGTTAAGCTCATACGGTTCCCGGCTCGAAGGACTAAGGAGGCTCTCATGAAAACGATCTCGAAGCGGCGCGAGCATTCGCAGATAAAGCGGATATTGCTCTTTGGGCTTTTCGGCTTGGCCACGCTGATTCTTAGCCGCGGAAGCCTGGCTTTGCAGAAAACCGAGCCTTCAGGACAGCCGAGTCCTCTGGCGCCTGAACAGGTCCTGAAGCGCCGGGGGATCTCGGACCTCCAGTTGTCTCCCGACGAGACGAAAATCGCTTTCGTCGTCACCGAGCCGGTCCGTGGCACGGAGCAGCGGAGAAACATCTGGCTTTGCGACCTGAAGTCAAAAGAATTGCGCCAGTTTACGACTTCCGAAAAAACCGATAATCTGCCCCGTTTCTCGCCGGATGGCAAAAATCTGTCATTCTTATCTAATCGCAACGGAAAAACCCAGATCTACCTCGTTCCCTTGGCTGGAGGCGAAGCCACGGCCTTGACCGAAAGCAAGACCGCAGTCCAAGGTTTTGCCTGGTCGCCTGATGGAAAACAGATTGTCTTTATGGCCTCTCCTCCGCCAACTGAGGAGGAAGAAAAAAAGGAGAAGGACAAAGACGACGCCCGGGTCGTCGGCCGCTCTGATAAAAATAGTCTTCTCTATGTTTGCGATGTCGAAACGAAAAAAGTCCACCCGCTGAGCCCGGAGAAGTGGCGGATCTCAGACTTTGTCTGGGTTCCTCAAGGAGGTCAACTCGTTGTCACCGCGACAGAGGAGCCCCAGGAAGAGTTGTTCAGTGACCGAATCTACTTGATCGCTTTGAGCGACGGGAAGATGCAGGAATTCGGCAGGCCGCCGGGACCATTTGGGAATCTCAAAGTCTCTGCTGACGGAAAAACCCTGGCCTATATCGGATCCCGGGGAGACGGACCCACTCAACACGATCTGTATTTTCAAATTTTCACTGGAGGCCCCGCCCAAAATCTAACGGCCTCCATCCTCGACCGGCCCGTCAATTCTCTCGCCTGGCTCAAGGACGGCCGAATTCTCATCCACACCTCATCAGGTTTCACTCCCTCTCTTCTTTATATCAGCCGGGATGGCAAACCCCAAAAATTGGACCTTTTGCCGGCTTCGCCCGGCGGCCAATTCGTCGCCGGGACGGGTGCCCTTGCGTTTGTCAGCGAGACTGCCGTCCAACTTCCCGAGCTCTGGATAAAAACCAACACTGCCTCCAAGCCTGAAAAGATCTCCTCGTTCAACCAGGAATGGGAGCGTGTTTCCCTTGTCAAGCCGGAGATCATCCAATATCTGAGTTTTGATAAAAAAAAGATCGAAGCTGCGCTTTTTCTGCCTTCGGGATACGATCGGGCCACCAAGATCCCTCTCGTGGTTTTGGTCCACGGGGGCCCGACGGGGGAATGGTCAAACGCCTTCAATTCCTGGGCTCAGCTCCTGGCAGCCCGTGGCTTCGCAGTCCTCTGCCCTAACGTCCGCGGCTCGACAGGCTACGGATATGAGTTCATGGTCATGAACCGAAGAGACTGGGGTGGAGGCGATTTCAAGGACGTCCTGGCCGGCGTGGATTTCCTTGTGGCCAATGGGACCGTCGACCCCGAGCGCCTAGGAATCGGTGGTTGGTCCTACGGAGGCTACATGGCGTCCTGGGCCGTCACGCAAACCGACCGATTTAAGGCCTCCGTCTCGGGCGCTCCGATGACCGACCTTGCCCTGGAGTACGGTGCGGAGGTAAGTGGCATCAATGCCTACGATACCTGGTTCATGGGAAACCCCTATGAAAACTTGTCCCTTTTTACCGAAAGGTCGCCGGTGACACATCTCAAAAACGTCAAGACGCCCACTCTGATTCTGTGCGGGGAGAATGATCCGACCGATCCGATCGCCCAGTGCTACCAGTTCCACCGCGGCTTGCGGCGGTACGGGGTCGAAACCGAATTTGTCGCCTATCCGCGAGAGGGTCACGGCCTCCGGGAGGAAAAGCACCAGCTCGATATGATGAACCGGATGATCGAATGGTTTGAAAAATACCTGCAAAAAAAGTGATCAGTGAGTGGTGAGCACTGAGCAGTAAAAAATTACCGGGGAGTGCGAGTGTCATTGACTGCTTGGCCCCCTGGAACTAGATTGCAGCGGTTCGATCTATTGGACAATCCTGGGTTCGACAGATCGCTCTTCCAAAAATATTGATTCCCGAGCTGCTATCGCCAGCATCCGCTAAGCTAAGGTTCGCTGTTTTGAGATTTGAATAACCCGAGGGAAGTTTGATTTTATTTGTCACTCCTCACTGCTCAGCGCTCACTGCTCACCTTCTTTTGATTTGGCGTTTTGTCAAACTTATGTTATAAAGCGACTCTTTAAAAGAAGATACAGATGTTGTCGAATTTCCCTCACCCCGGCGAAGCGATGGCCTTCAGTTCGGCCATCGTCTGGGCCTTTTCCGTGATTCTCTGGCGAATCAGCGGCAAGTCCGTCCATCCCCTCGGCCTGAACCTTTTTAAAAATGCCTTTGCCGGGCTGCTTCTCATCCTGACGATGTTTGCTTTGGGCCA
>Ga0315282_10017943_pt1 | contig 10167 bp, 10 predicted proteins | sample YL17G07_20_MG_FD_203693 | JGI IMG/M metagenome (GOLD analysis project Ga0315282, IMG submission 203693) | Sediment microbial communities from Yellowstone Lake, YNP, Wyoming, USA - YL17G07_20 | ecosystem: Environmental > Aquatic > Freshwater > Lake > Sediment | place: USA: Wyoming | collected... | reverse complement strand
TAGAGGAATCTACAATTGTGTCTTCTTGTTCAAGACAACGACCGCGAGAGCTTGCAGTGCTATGAGCCATATCACCATGGCGATGAGGTCTAACCAAAACGCTATCCCTGGAGATATGAGAGCTTCTTGCAATGCATCAACCAGGTAGGTAAGAGGGGTTAGATACGAGATGACGCGCAGGGGAAGTGGGAGAGCTTGTATCGGAGTGAAGACTCCGCTGATGAATATCATCGGGAGCCGTAGAGCAGTCAGGGACATGTTAGCAGTCGGCATATCCTTCACTGCCGAGGCCACTGCCATCCCGAAAGCAGAGAAGGCGAAAGCCCCAACTATTACTGCGATCACGAACAAGAATGGACTCCCCACTTGAGCTCCGCTCAAAGCCACAGCCACGGTTGCGGTAAGTAGTGAAAGTATTATGCCAAAAGCTGAACCTGCCAAACCTTTGCCAAACACGATGGTAGCTGTTGAGATAGGTGCGGTTTGAAGCAGCTCGTAGGTCTCGGTTTGTTTCTCTATCGGAATTGATATAGCCTCCACGGAAGAGGCCCCGAACAAGGAGACCATGCCGACAAGGCCTGGAATCAGAAGATCAAGCGGGACTTCACGCCCAAGAGAGAAGGAGAGATAGACAAAGGCCGGTATGAGGATGCCGAAGCCAAATATCTGAGGCTTGAGGTAATAGACCCTCGCATCCTTCTTCGCGATTGTAACACCTCGCGTCAGCAATGAACAGAAGCCCTTTGCAGGTTTTAGTGAAAAGCGGTTAGCCATGTTGCCTGCCTGCCTTGACGGCTCGAAGCTGCTCCATCCTCTCAACTTGGACAGCGTTAAGCCCCGTGTATTTCATGAAGACATCTTCGAGACTTGGTCGTCCAGTATTCACGCTCATTATCTCAAGTCTGTTCGCCGTGGCAAATTGAACTATCTCCCGTATTACGCCGCCAGGATTTGTCGTGTGTATATGGTACTTGTCAGCTTGCTTCGTAACCTCATTCACGGTCTGATCGGCTCGAAGAAGTTCCTCCAAGCCTGAGCAGTCTCCGACGAAGGCAACCTCGACCACGTGTTCACCCTGCAATGTTGCCTTCAATTTCTCAGGTGGTCCTTCGGCAACAATTCTTCCTTGCTTCATTATGGCGACTCGCTCGCAAAATTGGTCAGCTTCGTCGATGTAGTGAGTTGTGAGGAAGATGGTCATCCCATCTTTGTTTAGCTGTCTGACAAGTGAGCGGATCATCCTAGAGCTTTGAACATCCAAACCGCTTGTTGGCTCGTCTAGAAATAGAACATCGGGGTGGTGAATCAGCGCGGCGGCTATACGCACTCTGCGTTTCATCCCCTTTGAATAGCCAGCTAATCGGTCGTGCCTTCTTTCGTAGAGTTGGAAGGCTTCGAGGAGCTGTTTGACTCGATCTGTTCGGGTTTGCTTGCCCACGCCGTAGAGTTCGCCTATAAACATCAGGTTATCCCATGCTGACATCTCGTTGTAGAGGTTGCTTACCTCTGACACAACGCCAATCCTCTGCTTCACCGCTACGGGCTCCTTAACACAGTCTCGCCCAGTGATTTTTGCGCTGCCAGATGTGGGCCGAGTCAAACCCGTTAGCATGCGTATAGTAGTAGTCTTGCCAGCGCCGTTGGGCCCCAAGAGGCCGAAGAACTCACCGGCAGTCACCGTGAAGCTCATGCCATCGACGGCAGTTACATCCCCATACTGCTTCGTCAGATTGGCAACTTCTATTGCGTTTTCCATTCTCCACCACTCTGCTAGTATGAAATCTGATACTTGGAATCACAACTAGTCTGCACAGGTCTGTCCGCAACAATCTTCCTGCAAGTGTTCGCCTAGTATCTCTGACTTATGATTCCAAGTATCTCTACATAGGCAGACATTGAATCCTATACCGCCCGGCGGCTCGATTCCATATTTAACGTAGATATCTGCCAGGCCTTCCTTGACCTTGCGGTAGTAATCCAGCCCGGGCGCTTGCGCTTTGCCCATTACAGGCCTTCCAAAGGGTATCCATATTGATGCTATGGCGACAATACCCTTGGTCGCGAGCTGCTCAGCACCTTCAAGGAAGCTCTCCACTGGCTCAACACCAACGACAAACGAGCTGCATGCCTTGTTCGGGCCATATTCCTTCGATATGTACTCCAAGCATTCCAAATATCTCTCGCGGCCCGCGAAATTCATTTTTCCAGGGGTTATGCTCTTCGCCAGCTCCTTGTCCCAGACCTCGACGCTGCACGCGACCCTGTCTGCACCTCCGTCAAATATCTCGTCAACCGCGTGAGGATCTTTGGGAGGGGTGGTATACACTAGAACCTCGCCACGAACATTCTTGAGCCCTGCAACGGTGTCTATTTCATCGAGAAGGTTCCTTATCATATGACATTCCCCTTGGGGATTCATTGTTGAACCTCCTGTGAGTTGGAGGTATTGTGCGACCTTTTCATTGTTGACGGCATAATCCGTGATTTCGGCCACATCTCGAGCTGTGGGAACTGGAAGGTCTGGTTTGCCCTTGCGGGCAAGTTGCTCGGTGATTCCCCCTGAGTAGCAGAACTGGCATGGGTAGCCCGCACGGGCGTACTGACACGGCCACAGGCACTGGAACGATAGCACATCGACTCCCTGCAATACGGCATTCCCCAAATACGGCAGACCATTGGAAGTGACCTGTTCGTAGAAATGAGACGCTGAAGGAAATCTCACCTCCGTGATCTCTGCGCCATGATGTGAAAGGATCGGTTTACCGGAACTAGAAATCTCGAGTCGAAATGGAGAAGAAGCTTGCAGAAAGGACTTGAAGGACCTTAGAGAGTTTAGAGACATCGCTGACTTCAAGTACCTCAAATGGAGAGCTATGTCGGTCAACTGAACGACGGTCTTGTCTGGAAGGATAAGGCAGTTGCAGGCTAGAGGATCTGGGTATATCCGGTGGGTTTTGCCGAATATCTCGTAGATGTCATTACTGACTTTGACCCCTTTGGTGACTGCCATCGCTTTCAAGTCTAATGAGTCAAGTTCTTCTCCATCTAACCAATATCTGCCGAGCATATGATATATCAACATCCTAATGGTTCGGGCTTGTCATCCTCGGTTGTGAGGCCGAATCAAGTTGTTGTACACACAGATCGGTATCAGTGTCTTCTCTGAGGTTGCGATGTGAATGCAGCACTTCTTCACTCTCTCAATGTCAACGTTCCAAGCATCTTGAAATCCGTGGATGCGATTGATATGCGCTTCCATTTCTTAACGAGATTGGGAGAACTACGGACTATTCATTCGGGTGGCAGTTGCAGAGGCTATCTTCTGTCATAGAGAAGCTTTGGCCCTTCAGATAGGATTCGATAGCGTCTGCTACGGTTCCTCTGACTCCATACCTCACTTCTATCCCTAGTTGTTTGAAGGTTAAGTAGGGTCGCAGTCCCATACCTGTGACGAGCATCAAACGAACTCCTTTTTCAGCGAGCGCTTGGACTGGGCTGGCGCAATCGGAGTGGCCACTGTTTGAGAGCGGTTCTGTGGCTTTGATCTTTCCTTGTTCTAGGGTTACTATGGCATATGAGTCGCAGCGTCCAAAGTGAGGCGAGATAGGCGCTTGCAGATGGGCTTCACCAATGCAGGGTATCGCCACCTTAGTTTCGTCCATGTCTCCAGCCTCCCCGCCCTCTTCCACGTCTTCTAGCATATCCCCTGTCTTGCGGAGCTCTGTGAATGTTCGCGTACTCCAATATCTCGTCTAGGAATTCACGGAGGTTTTCCATTGCCGGGCCTGCTTCCAATGTTTGCCCCGCTAGGGTGGACCTGAGAATGGTGCCATCATAGGGCACCGCCGCTTCGACTTCGATGTTCTTCTTCTTCAGCTGAGTCTTCAGGAGAGTTGACGTGTCGTCACTATCGACCTTGTTCAGCACGGCAAGAAACTTCACGTGAATAGAATCGGCGAGCCTTTTCGCCTCTTCACACAGCATGATGCTATCGTATGATGGATCCACAACGAATATGATCATATCTGCCTTTGCATCTATCCCCCTTCCGAAGTGTTCTACCCCAGCTTCAGCGTCCACGAGTACGAGTGTTCCGTTTTTGAAAGGGTAGGAAAGTATCTCTCTTGTTATTGCGCCGTGTGGACAAGCGCAACCAGATCCGGCATTCCTTATCTTACCTACCCGAACTACACAGAACTCTCTACCTTCAGCCTCCTCTATCACCGAGCTTACCAGGTCCTTGAGCTCCTCGGATGGCGCGTCTCTGACCGCGCCGAAAACGTGTTTTCTGCCGCCCACTCTGTCTAACAGACCTGCGCTCGATCCCTCTAGACCAAACATTCTTTCTATTCCCGGGTTAGATTCGTCTGCATCTACTACTATTACGCGACGACTTCGCTGCAGTGCGAGCCTTGTCATCAGGGTCGTTATCGTAGACTTGCCACAACCCCCTTTCCCTGCCACAATCACTTTCATCGCCACTGGCAAGTCTACCACCAATCAATCTTTGCCTGTCCAATCCTGACCAATTGGGCATCTCAGCCATGGGGCCGTGCAATATCCATGAAACGAGCAAGGTCTACAAAGCGTGCGTCCATCTTTGATCGCTTCTTCATGATCGAATATCTGCTCGCCGGGGGGCCCTGTCGTTCGACTCTCACAGACAGCTTGACTTGCACCATGTTCAATCCTCAACTGGTGGACCAAGCTCATGAACCCCAACTAAGAGAAAATGATTCGATGGTACGTACTACATGAACGGCAAGTTACGGTGAACAAATATATATTCATAACTAATAAATGTCGTGAATGCAAGCAGACGCTGGCAGATTAGCATGTCTATTTTCGTCACTCGGCAACGAGGGTCTGAGCGTCTTGGGTATCGAATCATGTGTCGGATCACGAGGAACGTTGATGGAGAAGGTTCGGATGCCGTGGAGCTAGAGGCCTCAGCGACTCAACGACGGGAACGCGTGCAACCACAGGCGTGAGGAGTAGAATCACGTCAAATAGTCGGCTTCCGAGGGCACATCAGGTAGTTGCATGCGCCAAATGCGGCCTATACAGGTGCGGGTCACCTGATTCCCCGTCGAAGTATCCCAGCTCCTGTCCTCATGAGAGCTACGCCGAGAAACGTGAGCTGACCGTGAAGGAGGGCTGGAGTCGGCCGGAGAGCCAAGCAGTATTCGAAGCGAGTGACGAGGTGCTTGCTGAAGGTTATGGAAAATGGTGTCGGGTGAAGGAAGTTATCGAATATTCTAAGAAGATGGGATACCGTAAGCTTGGCCTCGCCTTCTGCGTAGCGCTTCGTCACGAAGCCAGAACTCTGCAGAACATGCTGGAAGCAAACGGTTTCGACGTCATCTCCATCTCCTGTATGGCTGGTGCCCCAAGCAGGAATGAAGTGGGATTTGAGGAGATAAGCGGGGTTGGGAAAACAATGTGCAACCCCTTGATGCAAGCGGAGGTTTTGAACGAGAATGAAACAGAGCTGAACATCATGGCAGGCTTGTGCGTGGGCCACGACGTCCTCTTCATCAAGCATTCAAAGGCTGGCGTCACACCTCTAGTAGTAAAAGACAGGGTACTGGAGCACAACCCAGCCGCCGCGCTCGGTACCCGTAGTAGCCGCGTTAGGAGGCTCATGCTGCGTGCACGGAGATTCACGAGGCTCCCATGGCGCAAGCGCGGAGGGCCCGCGCAGCAAACACGCTCGTCACAGGCGATTCGGAGCGCACAAGAACATCGGGCGTACCCCACTGACTACAAGAACCCTCCAGATAGGGAGAGAAATCTGCCCAATGAACGATACACTGTACTATCAACTGCTGTAGCAGACCCAAGGAGCGCCGAAGAGTCGTGACCAAGGAACAAGCGACCGACCAACAAGAGGCAGCAAAGACTCCAGATTCGTCTTCGTCAGGTTCTCCAGAGGAGGAACAAGAATCGCGAGATCGCGTTGCTGAAATGGAGGAGCAGGACCGTAGGCTCAAGGCCTCAATGGACAAGATCAAACAGAAGATAGTTGTCCTTAGCGGCAAGGGAGGAGTTGGGAAGAGTACAGTCACAGCAAATCTGGCCATAGCACTGGCAAGCGAGGACCATGGTGGCAAGGTGGGGGTTCTCGATGCAGATATCACTGGACCTAGCATCCCGAAGATGCTTGGCGTAAGATCTCATGGTCTTGCGATGGGGCCGCCGGGAGTGTTCCCTGCGCTGGGTCCTTACAATATGAAAGTCATGTCGATGGACTACTTCCTATCGAGTGATGAGATGCCTGTTATCTGGCGTGGACCATTGAAATCCATGGCGATAAAGCAGTTCTTGGCCGAAGTCGTTTGGGGAGATCTAGATTTCCTTGTTGTTGACCTCCCTCCGGGCACCGGAGACGAAGCACTCACAGTAATGCAGTCAATTCCGAACATTGGAGGAGTAGTCATAGTCACGATCCCATCGGAGGTCTCGCAAATAGTCGTCAAGAAGGCTGTCACATTTACGCGCAAGCTGGGTGCCCCCATTCTAGGTATTATCGAAAACATGAGCGGTTTCGTGTGCCCACAGTGCGGCGCAGAGACGAACATCTTTAAGACCGGTGGAGGTCGGAAGATTGGAGAACAGCTGGGAGTTCAATTCCTAGGCAGAGTACCTCTCGACGCAAGAATCTGCGACGACTCAGATCAAGGTACTCCCTTCATAATGCAGCACCCCGACTCACTTGCCGCCAAAGCCTTCTTGGAGATTGTCAGGAACATAGAGAAGCAAATTCCTAGGCAGCCACCGAATACGAAAGAAACATGAAATGGCGAGATCTTAGGCGAGGAGTACACCCACAATGCCTAACGAGGCTAGTCTTGGTCAAGATAGGAAGATGCTCGAAGAAACTGGGTATCGATTTGTGGGAGCTCACAGTGCCCTACGCCTTTGCCATTGGAACAAGCTGAGTCTCCAGGAGAAGGGCTGCTGCTTCAAGGACAAATGGTATGAAAATATCGAAAGTCACCGATGCCTCCAAATGACGCCTAGCGTCCAATACTGCACTCAACAGTGCCGTTTCTGCTGGTGTCTGCAGTCCTGGCATGTTTCCGGGGCTGAGGAAACATTTCCATTCCCCGGAGCAGACGACCCCGAGGATATACTTGAGGGCTGCCTTGAGCACAGAAGGCAACTGTTGCACACAGCGCGGAACGAAATACAGGCTTCCCCTCGCAGATTTCAAGAAGCTCTGAATCCGACGCACGTAGGGATTTGCTTGTCAGGTGAGCCATGCTTGTACCCTGAGATATCGGAGCTAATAGATGAGATCCATCGCTCCAATATGACCACACATCTGGTAACCAACGGTACCCTGCCAGAAAGACTTGAGGCCATGAACACACTGCCCACACATCTTTTCGTTTCTCTCTACGCTCCGGACGAGAGGACATACTTCAAGACCTGTAGGCCTCTCGTCTCAGATGGATGGGCGAAAGTCAATAGTACACTTCGACTGCTGCCAACACTTCGGTGTCCATCCACCGTGGAACTGACCCTCGTCAAGGGATTGAACATGATCAAAGCCAAAGAATATGCAAAGCTAATTGAGGTTGCAAATCCGGTTACAGTACATCTGAAGGTCGTGCAGCGTACCGGGGACGCCGTGAAACGCATACCTGAAGAAGCGGTTCCTGAATGGGAAGAGGTCGAAAAGTTTGCGGAGCAAATATCCAATGAAACAGGGTACGTCTTGAAAGACAAAGCCTTCCCTTACGCCATTCTCCTTGCAAGATGATAGAGGATCCGATTTACGACGACCAGTGAAAAATACTCCTCAATGAAAGACTACTACAGCGACATAGCGCGCCAGAGCGTTGGTAGGTGCGATTATTGTGGGAATTGTATCAGGAACTGCTTATTGTTGCCGCAGACTCCGGTGAAGGACTGTGCTCCAGAGGACGTCATTAGAAAGATAATGAGATTCCTGAATGAAGGGGTTGTCTCGGAGGAAGCGTACCAAAAAATCTTCAGGTGCTCAAGCTGCGGGGCTTGCTCTGATTCGTGCCCTGAAGGGATCGATATTCTACCGGCGTTTGAGGCGGCTAAGATGAAATTCGCCGAACTGGGGAGACTGCCCGAAGCAGTCGATTCCGTCAAGGGGATATACACTATGTGGAGGGTTCTCTCCGCTCTTCAGACAAAGCCTTCTGAGGTAAGATGGTTGAGCAAGGCGCCTTCCCGACCGCGAAGAACTGAGAACGTGGTGTTTCTGGGATGCACGCTGCCAGCTTTCCCTCATACAGTGTTCGCCTTCCTGGATATTCTTGATAGATTAGGAATCGATTACATTGCCTTGGCAGGAGGTGAACTCTGCTGCGGTTTCCCTCTGGGTCCCGCCGCTGGCATGGTTGCGGAATCGGAAGAGAAGGCCAGAGAGCTCGTCGCCAACATGAAAGCCTTCTCTCCAAAAAGGGTCATCCTTCCATGTGCCGGTTGCTACCGACTGTTCACGGAATTGTATCCAAGACTAGAATTCCTTGAGCTGGACTTTGAGGTTCAGTATTACGCCGAGTTCTTGGGTGAAAAACTGAAGAGCACGGACTTCACAAGACCTTTGGGAAAACAGATAGTCCTACAAGATTCTTGCATGACCAGGCGTACCAAGGTGAACAAATCAGTACGAAAGCTTGTGGAGAAAATTCCAGGCGTGAAGGTGATAAGTGGGCAAAACATTTGCTGCGGGGGGACACCGATGCTTACCTTTCCCCAGATGGCTCAGAACCTGTCAACCGCCTTCATTGAAACTCTCATAAAGGAAACCTTGGATACTGGATCCGATTGTCTCACGAATATATGTCAACTCTGCGGGATGAACTTCTATCCGAGCATGGGAAAATGTCCATTCGATCTGAAGGACGTTCCGACACTGATCAACGAGTCCATTGGGGACAAGGAATACGAGAATAAGTGGGAGCAGTATTGGAAATGCAAAAGCATCGATGAGTTGATAGAAGTAACCAGAGAAAACTTCGAGGAAAATGGGCTTACAGAGAAAGAGGTGAGGGGAATACTCACCTACATGTTCCATTTTACCAATCCCTTAAGTTGACGATCGGAGAAATATCTCATCGTTTGTCATATTCGAAACCTCTCATGGCTCAAGTACTCACACGCCAAACCTCTATACTTCTTTGGGGGGACGATCGCAGCCGCGGCCTACGAGTTTGCCTTGAACAGATTTTGTTTTGCGGCTGCTTGGTCGCAAACGATTGTTGCAATGACTCTGCGGTCGTTCCACAGCGTGTGGAACGAAAGAATCTGTACCCTTTTCAAAGGAAGAAAGTCTTTCCAGCGCGCGCACCAATGGTGGGGCTAGGTCTATGTTCTCGTCGCAATGTGCTCCATGCTCAGGGTCTCCAGCATCGCAAGCAAGAGAAACATACCAGAACCTGAAACGCTATTGTCACGTGGAATATCGATTCCGGACCGAAAACGCTCCAAAGGACTCGCCCCGCGACGGCAGCGAGTATCATAACCAGCCCCTAAACAAGCCTAAGATACCAAACGTCCTTCCTAAGAGAGCGGTGGGCACAAGTTCCGCTGTCATTGCGCCTCTGGTCACCGCAGCCAGCACCGAGAATCCCTGCAAGACACCTGAGCAGAGGAGCATCGTCGAGTTCTTGGGCAGGGACTTACTGTGATGTCAGAAACGGTCTCGTAGAGGAGCTGGGCTATTCTCTTCAGGTTTCATGCCTGAGATCGCGGAGTCGCTTGTGATATCTTTGGGTGAACCATTCTTGTCATTTCTTGAGGAAGTTCGGATTCGTCGAATCGTATTTGTCAGCATCCTCCGAGTTCCGAGTGATTTCGCCAAACCATTTTGCAGCACCATCCCTTTTCCAGTCGCCGATCTTGTCATGCGCGTTGAGATAGTTGCGCGGCATGGGATGAGTGCCTACCTTGACCGGAAGCCCGACCACTTTCTCTATGTAGTTCCTCTGATCCTGAATGTAGGGGCAGATTGGGTAGCCTGCGAGGTAACAGCTGGCGAGGTGGATAACCTCGGCACCATACTTCTTCATGTCTGCAGGCGCCGATTCAAGTCGCTCGCCGGGGCAGCCACCGCAAGCAATCCATCCCACAACCTCTATGGGTTCGTCATCGGCGTATTCTGCGAACGCTCCGTCTCGCTCA
>Ga0315282_10017942_pt1 | contig 10167 bp, 7 predicted proteins | sample YL17G07_20_MG_FD_203693 | JGI IMG/M metagenome (GOLD analysis project Ga0315282, IMG submission 203693) | Sediment microbial communities from Yellowstone Lake, YNP, Wyoming, USA - YL17G07_20 | ecosystem: Environmental > Aquatic > Freshwater > Lake > Sediment | place: USA: Wyoming | collected... | reverse complement strand
CCCTTGGAAAGCGATAGGCAGTAAGGTAACGCGCACCCTGGCTTACTGCCGGCGGTCCTCTTTTTGATTATCTCCAGACGCGCAGATCTGTCGGGCTGGCTGCTCCGCCGCGCATCAGGTCCGCGGCAAACAGCACCAATAGCTGGACGTCACGCACCAGATGCAGGACGACTTTATGCGGATAAATGCGTAGAAACTGGCGCCGGCTCCATCGTTCCCGGGTCTTTTTCCAGAACTGGTTCAAGTCGGAACGCGTGTAGGTGACCCGCTTGGCAACGCTGAGGTTCAAATCCCTAAAGATCAGAGCCACGCGCGAGGGAACGCGCAAGTCGGGGAAGTGAACCCGTGTCCGTATGTGGGCAAGCCGGAGTTCGCCGGCGCGCAGGTTCCGGTTGAGTTCGCCGCGCAAGCGGTCGAGTTCGACTATGAGTTTCCTCTCGGCCTCGCTCCGGCGGCGGGTCTGAAGCCACAGCTCCTCCATCATCAACAGCAGCGACAACCAGTCGCGCGCGAGCTGCCTCAGTTCGCGAAAGCGGCGCAAGAAATGCCGCAGCCGCGATTCAACCGGAAACCCGGGCCGGCGCTCTTTCCGGTCCTTGAGACGGAAAAAACCATGGATCATCGGATGCCCCCGTTCAATCAGTGCCGAGTTGCGGTACCAGATGAAGTTGCGGAAGAGATTCCAGTAAGTTTCCGGACTCGCGTTTGCCAGCACCGCGCGCATGTAATCGAAGGAGTAAAAACTCTCCCACGCTTTGCAGTAGGTCGCGTACCACTCGCCCGGTTTGAAATTCGGATGGCGCATGGTCTCGTGGAAGGAGTCGTAGCTGTTCAGGTCCGGCTCCATCCACTCACCCCGCCGCACCATCTGCTCGTGGTCGCGCGAGCCGGGAATCGGAGTCAGCATGAAAAAGGACGCCTTGTCCACTCTCAGCTCCCACTTCAGGCGCTCGATGTCCTCCTGGACCGACTCGGGCGTGTCGAAAGGGAAACCGATGATATAGGCCGCCTGTGTTGCCACCTTGGCGTTGTGCCAAGCGCTGATCAGGTCCTTGTAGTCCTGGACGCGGTTCTGGCCTTTGCCGGCGGCTTTCAGGTTCTTCGGATTGATGCTTTCCATGCCGATGAAGACCTGACTGCAGCCGGCGCCGGCGGCCAGGTTCACGAAGTCAGGAATCTTGTAAGACTGCGCGTCGACCTGCATCATGAACTCGATCTCGATGCCCTCGGAGCGCAGGCGCAGCAACATCTGAAAGATTTCTCGCCAGTTGGGATTGCGCGCAAAGTTGTCGTCCGTAAAAAAATAAGAGTTGATGCCGTGGAGACGGCGGTGCTCGCGGATGGCCTGCTCGAGGGACTCCACCGATCGAACGCGCATTTCGCGGCCCTGGACGTTGATGATCGAGCAGAAACTGCAATTGAAAGGGCAGCCCCTGCTGCAATCGACGGTTCCAACGTTCGGCGCGACGAACCGTTTCATGTGACTGCGCAGCGGCTTGGGCACCGGCTGGCCGGAGAGGGACGGCTTTTGAAGCAAGAAATCGTATACGGGTTTGAGTTGATCGTGAAGCGCATCGCGCAGAATATCAGCCCAGACGCCCTCGACTTCGCCCAGGACTATGGTGACACCGATATCAATCAACTCTTGGATTTCCGGGCTCCCGTCAGGGAAAATGGCCATAGCGCCGCTGACATGGAAGCCGCCGATCAAGACCGCCAGCCCCCCCTGGCGAAAGCGGCGCGCGAGATCGGCCGCGCGCGGGAACTGATTCGACTGCACACCCACCAAACCAACGATTGTCCTGCATGCGGCAGGACGGTTGGACCGGACGATTCGATCGACTGGAACCTTCTCGACGGACTCGTCGACGATCTCGACGCCGATCCGCACATCCGGGCCGAGCGCCTTCTGCTTTATGACATCTTCCGTCAAGCTGTACAGGCAGGCGAGCGTATTGCTGGGCAGCACCCCGCGAAGGTGGCGAATCACAAACCCTTCGTCGTCATACTTGGATGGCTTGATCAGAACGATCTTCAGACGTTTGGGTACTTCAGAGGAACGCGTTGGCTTCTTCAACTCCTTCAATGCCTCGAAAGTAATCCAGTCCGGCAATGCAGTCCTGCTAAAGTCCTGCCGCCTGGAAACGAAAGTCACAGTCTGTGAAGGAAGGCGGTATAAATCACGGACAGCCAGGCTCCACCTGCACCATGGCTTCGGTCATCTGCGAAAAACCCATGATGCTTGCTAAGATACTATTTCCGCGACAACTCTATCTTATGAAGCCTGGCGGCCACATTCAACACGTTTGGCTCGCGAAATCGTAAAACTTGCTTTTACAATTGTCCCTTGAAGTACGGCTGGATGCTGCGCTCTTGCCAGGCGGGACGCGGAGGCTTCGTGCAGGCAGGCCCGTCCCCACCATACGTTACCCTCAGAGATCTCAAGTGGGCACGGGCTTCAGCCCGTGCGCTTTTTCTATGTGCTTGGGTGCGCGAATCGCGCATGAGATACTGTCACTCGTCACCGCTCTTATTCGGCTGCCTCCCGCATGATGGAGGTGATCGTCTGCTCGACTTCGCGCGCCACGGGCTCGAGATCGGGAGCATGAAAGGCGGCAAGCATCTCGGTCGGTTTGATTGTTGCGATCTTGACTTTGCCCTCCTGCCGATAGACCGAGACCCGGCACGGCAGAGCAGTAGATACTTCCAACTTCGATTCCAGCACCCTCTTGGCCTGCACCGGGTTGCAGACCTCAAAAATGAAGCAATCTCTGTCGAAAGCAACACCCTTCTTCGCCATCGTCTCTTTCAGGTTATGGATCGCCAGTATGCCGAACTTATGTTTCTGCACCGCCGGTTCCATCGCGGCACAAACATCGGCGAAGGGTTTTTTTGACTCCACGACAATCAGCATGGCCGCTCTCCTCTCGAGTGGGGTTTGATAGACATCGGGTTTGAGGAAGTTCATGTCCGGCATGATAGTCCTGGTCAACGTCGAGGTCCAAGTCCACGCCCATGAGGGGGCGGTTGGCTAAGCGTGCTTGACGGAGGTTCCTTCGGAAAGCCAGGGAGACAGGATGGATCGCGAATGGCTGGGGTAAGTCTCGAGGACCAAGTCGGGACCGGCGTTAAAGCTGCGCGCGATGCGAAAGCGAGGCGCTTCGCTCGCATGGCCGTAACCTTCGCCGCCCACGGACGGCACAGATTTACTGCCCCCAAGGACAAATGGAGCGACGATAAAATAGAACTTGTCCACCAGATTTGACGATAGAAACGACCAGTGAACCTCGCTGCCGCCTTCGACGAGCAGTCCGAGAACGTTCCTCTTCCCCAACTCAACCAGCACGCGATGCAGGTCCAGTCCTTTGGGGCCGCGCTCCAGCGCGACGACCTCAGCTCCTTTCGCCTCCAGTTCCCGCCTGCGCTCCCGAGGTGCATCCGGCTGACAAAAAATCAGAACATGGGGTTCCGGCACGGCCTGAAAAAAACAGGCGCTGGGCGGAGTGCGCAGAAGGCCGTCCAGAACCACCGTCATCAGGGGACGGGCTTTTGGCAACTTGCCCCGGTAGGAAAGTTGCGGATCGTCCGCCAGCACTGTGCCGATTCCGACCAGCACGGCATCGAGCCGCAGCCGCAGTTGTTGGCCGAATTCTCGACTCTCCTCAGATGTAATCCGACCGCCGGGGCTGCCTGCAGCGGCAATCCGGCCGTCGAGCGACATGCCGACCTTGCCGACCACTAGCGGCAGCCCCGTGGTCACATGACAAGCGAACGGCTCGATGATTCGCCCGGCTTCCGCCTGGAGCGTTCCGACTGTCACCTCGATCCCCGCGGCGCGCAACGCGCTGATCCCCTTGCCGGACACCGTTGGGTTGGGATCCATACGTGCTACAACGACCCGCCGCACGCCGGCGGCAATCAAAGCAGAGGCGCAAGGAGGGGTCCGGCCATGGTGCACACACGGCTCGAGGGTCACGTAGGCAGTCGCATTGCGGGCGTGGTTTCCGGCCGCTGCGAGCGCGCGGACCTCAGCATGATCGCGATCCTTGTATTCGTGCCAGCCCTGTCCGACGACCTCGTCCTGCTGGACGATCACACACCCGACGGGCGGATTGGGACTGGCCAAGCCGAGAGACTTCTCCGCCAGCGCTAAAGCACGCCTCATGAACTTTCGGTCTTGGGAATCCACTGCAACTCCATTCGAAACTCGATATCGGAATCGGTATCGCGGTCGCAGTCGCTGCCGGCCTCCCAGAGCGAGTTGCGATTGGGATCCTGATGCCGATTCCGACCCCGACAGCCGCCAATTCGGGCGTTTGGCCTCTTCATACGCTTGGGTCCTGCTGTGCCGGGTGAGGTAGAAAAGGGCAACCGTGTGGATAGAGCCCTGAGAGGGCGAGACACACTGCATCGCCCCTACAGGGCTCTGCTCTCCTTGCCGCTTTTCCCCCGGGGCTCACGCCCTGGGCTTCGCTGTCTCGCCCTTGCAGGGCTCTCAAACGCACGTTGTTGCTCCAAACTGCATACCAGAGAGACGCCCTATCTTAGCGCCATTCGCGACTGTCTCCGAATTTCTCACCGAATTTCCTGAGGAAGTTGAATGCGCAGTCGGCGGATGCGCTTGCGGTCCGCATCCAGGATCTGAATCCGCACGCCTTCGAGATCGAATTCCTCGCCCGGCGCAGGGATGCGCCCCAGGTAGGACGCGACCAGTCCCGCGACGGTCGCAGCATCGCGGCTTGTGAACTTCTTCCGCGCCAGCTCTTCCAGATGGTAAAGCTCCGTGCTTCCTCGAAACACGTAACTCCGCGGGCTCTCCTCGACGATCTCGCTCACCTTGGCTTGATCCTCATCGCGTATCTCGCCCACAATCTCTTCGACCAGATCCTCGATGGTAACAAGTCCGGCGACGCCCCCGAATTCATCGATGACGATCGCCATGTGATCCCCGCGCATCTGCAGCTCTTTCAGCAGCGCCGAAACACGCTTTGTTTCGGGCACGAACAGCGCAGGATGGATCAGGTTGCTGATTGGTTCAGGCTCGGTCCCCTGCGAGTATTGCGCCAGCAGTTGCCGGATGTAGGCGACGCCGACGATGTGATCGACGTCGCCCCGGAAGATTGGAATGCGGGAATGGCGGCTTTCGACCATGACACGGCGCAGTTCGCCCATGGTGGCGTCCAGGCTGCAGGCAGCGATCCTGGGGCGCGGCGTCATCACCTCGCGTACCAGGGTGTCACCAAACTCTACGACCGACTGGATCAGCTGCGTATCCTCTTTCTCAAGTATCCCCTCGTCTTGCCCGATCTCCAAGTACGCTTGAATCTCCTCTTCGGTCGTCTCTTCGCCTGCAGGGCTGGCGGGCGTCTCGGTTTCCTGATAAAGGCGCTTGAAGGCATCCAAGATGCCGGAGACGGGCATGGCCAGAACGCGCAAGACAGTCAGGAGCGGATTCAGGTAGCGGAAAAACAGGATCAGCTTCTTTTCCGCTTCATTCTGGGTCATGAGCCGCGGAAACAGTTGCCGGAACAGGAAAGAAGCTGCGAGCGCAAAGACAATCGCGCAGGCCCAGCCCCAGACAGGCCAGCTCCGCAGACTTACATCGGTGATCAGGACGGCCACAACGACGACCGCGAGCTGGATTCCGAGATGCAGAGGCACGAAGAGATGGCTCTTGTTCTCGATCACCAGAGGTAGGAGAGGCGGCGCTTCTTGGCCCTCGCGCTCCAGGCTCATCCGCAACGTCACAGGACTGGCAGCGATCAGAGCTCCCTCCACGAGAGACAGCACAAACAGGACGGAGAGGCTCAGAACGATTCCGACGATCTCCGGATAGAAGTAAGTCATGTCTCTATGCCCATGATTGCTGCCGGGAGGGTTCGCGACAAAGCCCGCCTCCGCAGCAGCCGTTGCTGCAGCCGGTTCATCTCGCCTGCATCGGATTCGTGATTGTATCCCAAAAGGTGGAGGATCCCGTGAACCAGGAGCTTGCGCAGTTCCCGCTCGGGTTCGGCGCGCCACGCGCGCGCGTGGCGCCAGGCGATCTCCGGGGCAATCACGATTTCTCCCAAGAATGGGGAGCCTTCCACTATTTCCTCCTCATAGGCAAAACTCAGAACGTCTGTCACGTAATCCCGGCCAAGAAACTGCCGGTTCAAGTTCCGCATTTTGCGGGGACTCACGAAGACTACCGTCAGCGTGCGCTCCTGGGCACCCATAGCGCGCAATACTCCGTTGCAGAACGTGGACACGGCACGTCCAAAGATCTTAAATCGCCTTTGCGTGTTTAGGACTTGAGTTCGTGACGGGGATCTTGTCCGGTTTCTCTTCGGCAGCGTTGAAGTCATAGCCCGGATAGTCAAGGCGACGATGAAACAAGCCGGTCAGAATCTTGAAAAACGACTCTTTGACCTGGCTTATCTCTCGCAGCGTAATGTCGCACTCATCAAGCTGGTTGTCGGCAAGAATAACATCAACCAGGCGATCTATCATACCTCGAATCTGCGCAGGGGATGGATCGTTCAGTGTTCGGGAAGCAGCTTCGACGGAGTCCGCCATCATCAGGATGGCCGCCTCTTTGGTCTGAGGTTTCGGACCCGGATAGCGGAAATCCACCTCGTCAATCTCCTGGTTCTTCCCGTTTACCGAGTCGAGCGCCTTCCGATAAAAATAGGTCATGATCCGGGTGCCGTGGTGCTGCGGAATGAGGTCGCGGATGTCTTGAGCCAGCTTTATTTCCTTGGCCAGTTCGAGCCCGTCCTTGACATGACTCGCGATGATCAGGCAGCTCATGTTCGGCGACAGCGCCTCGTGCTTGTTGATGCCGAAAGCCTGATTTTCAACGAAGTATTCAGGCTTGAGCATCTTGCCGAGATCATGATAGTAACCGCCGACCCTCACCAGCAGGGAGTTGGCGCCGATCGTTTCAGCGGCAGTCTCCGAAAGAGTCGCAACCATCAAGCTGTGGTGATAGGTGCCGGGAGCCTCCACCGAGAGACGGCGCAGCACCGGAGCATTGAGATTCGACAACTCCAACAACCGGATATCGGTCGTGATCTTGAAGAGTGACTCGAGGGTGGGAAGCAACATGGATGCCAGGGCCGAAGCCAGGGCCCCGCCGCCGAAGCCGAATGCCAGCCGCAGCGGCGTGCTGCCCAATGAGAACGGAGCGTCGCGCAGGAAATCGATCCCCAGGATGCATACCATGTTCACGAGGCCGACTGTCAGGCCTGCCTTCAGAATGGCAGCCCGGTCCTGGTAATGCCGGACGCTATAAGCGCCGGCCAAGTTGCCGAGAAGGATGTAGGCGGCAATATAGCCGTCTCCATAAAACAACCCGCAGAACGTCGCAACCAGCATCGACACGATGATCCCGAGGTTCACGTCCAGGAGCAGTGTGACCAGGATTGCGCCGAATGTGTACGGAATCATGTAGTAGAGTTGAAAGGGCCCGCGGAAAGCTTCGGACGGCACATGTTCGTTCAGAATATCGACCAGCCCGGACAACAGGCGGACGACCACAAAAACGGCAACCAGCACGAGCAGAATCAGAAGTGTCTGATGCCGGACATGCCGGTTCCGGCTTTGGTAGTAAACGACGTAGCGCCAAAGACCGTAGAGGGAAATCGCAACGAAGAGAAAAAACCCGCCGAATTGTATCAGCAGCGATTTCGGTTTTTGCTGATTCCGCAGGGCCGCCAGTTGCGCAACCATCGCGGGTGTGACGACGTCGCCCTTGCGCACGATAACCGTGCCCTGCTTGATGTTGATCTCGACGGGCAAGACGCGGGCGCCAGCAGCCTCGTGGCGCAGGTCGGTCTCTGCCTGATTGTATAAGAGGTTGGGAACCAGCAGCGTATCCATGAAGCCCAGCAACTGCGCCTGGTCCCGTGCTGAAAGCTCCGCGAACTCGAGGTGGGATTGCCGAAGATACTCGCGGGCGGCGGCGCGGTTGCGCGCCATATAGGCCTCCGCCAGCGGACGCTCGGCCAGCGTTGTGTTATCGCGCACGATGATGCCCTTGCGCTGATCTCTGAGGAACTGCGGCCAGCTCTGGTCGTCGACGATGCAGCCTCGCAGGACTGTATCCAAGACCCGCAGGATTCTTCCTTCTAAAGAAGCACTGAACCGCTGCTCGAGAAGAAGCGGCAATATGTTCGGCGGCACCAACCTGCCCAAACTTGCTTGCAGCTCCGCCATAACTTCAGTTCTCTGCGCCGGCTTCAGAACCCCCTTCGGCGGCACCTTCTTTTCAGCAAGGATGTTGCGCGCCGTGGAGAACACCTGGTTGAGATTGCGCTCGATCCGGGCGATGAGGGCTCCATCGAAGTCGTAGACCACTCCCGTGCGCTCGCGCGCCATCTCCCGCTCCCCGGCCGTTGCGGCCTTGTCTTCATAGCTGGCATCCTGCAAGGCTCGCACTTCCTGGGTGGCAACGTCCCCAGCCTGATAGTTTGGAATGGCGTAATATCGGAAACCGACGAGCAATCCTGAGAGAACTATGGCCGTGCTTAGCCCGACCAGGAAATCAAGCCAGGCCAGCTGGCTACGGAGGTTCGCAAAGACCTTGCGGAGGGGATTGTGTCCGGGTCGGTCACGCTTCCCGGACTTCGTGACTGCAGGCATATGTCGCTCGCCCAAAGACCAGAAGTATACCATATTTCGCCTGTCCCATAAGCGCAAGTGACTTGGAGTTATTCGTAGCGGGAGTCATGAGTTGGCGGGCAAGGCAAAATCTGTGATGCTCTTTTTCGCTCTGGATATGTGAGTGGCTGAATCAAAGCGCTGCAAAGATAGGGTGACTGTTCCGAAAATAGAACAACCAGCACCAAAGCTCGGCATCGGAATCGGTATCGGGGGCGCGATCACTGTCGAAGTTGTTGGCCTGCAACAACCGATTGCGATTCCGATGCCGATTCCGATACCGAGAGTCATCGACTCAGGCGTTTGGCCTTTTCAAGCACTTGGGTGCGCGAATCGCGCATGAGATACTGTTTCCAGTTTCGCTGCGCAGCAGTCTTACTCGCGCCTTGCTCCCGTTCAGCCCTGGGACTTCAGCTTCCGGATCTCTTTCGCCAGTGCAGGAACGACGGTGAACAGATCACCCACGATGCCGTAGTCGGCCAACTTGAAAATCGGCGCTTCCGGATCCTTATTGACGGCAACGACGTACTTCGATGACGACATGCCGGCCAAGTGTTGAATCGCGCCGCTGATGCCGCATGCTATGTAGAGCGTTGGAGAGACGGTCTTTCCCGTCTGGCCAACCTGGTGCTGATGGTCGATCCATCCGGCGTCCACGGCTGCACGCGAGGCGCCCAGAGCGGCGCCGAGCGCATCCGCCAGATCCTGCACGATTGGAAAGTTCTCAGGACCTTTCAGCCCGCGCCCGCCGGAAACGACGATGTCGGCTTCCGTCAATTCCACCCTCGACCCTGCGGCCGCCTGCACGCCGACAACCCGAGCCCGAATCGCCTCGGGCTTCAAATCCGGAACAAACGCAGCGCTTTCAGCGGCACGTGAGGGATCGGGAGCGCCCAAGGAGAACACATTGGGCCGCAATGTCGCCATGGCAGGCAGCAGAGCGGGCCTGACCCGGGCAAACGCTTTGCCGGCGTATATGGGACGCACGCATTCGAGCTGCTTCCCTTCCACAAGCCGAATGCCGGTGCAATCCTGGGCAAGGCCCACGCCCAGCTTGGCAGCCACCCGAGGGAGGAAGTCTCGGCCCATTGCGCTTGCCGCGCCCAGGACAATGCGCGGCTCTGTCTGCTTCGCTGCCTGAGCCGTGGCTGAGGCAAATCCTTCCGGCGCATAAGACGCGAGCAATTCATGGCGCGCAAACATGATCTTGTCGGCGCCGTAATGCGCCAGATCCACTGAAGGTTCCTTCAGTCCGATGCAAAGCGCCGTGACCGGCTCCTCGAGAATATTCGCAAGCTTCCGCGCCGCGGCCAGCGCCTCCAGAGAGGCTCTCTTCGCCACTCCTTGCCGCTCCTCAACGAACACCAGAATCCCCTGTGCCATCAATTCATCCTCCACCAAACTGCAAGAACCACATACCGAACTACAAGTTTTTCACTCGTCACTCGTCACTCGTCATTCGTCACTTAGATGATCTTGGCTTCTTCATGCAGCAGCCGGACCAACTCCGGGACTGTTTCTCCA
>Ga0315282_10017940_pt1 | contig 10169 bp, 10 predicted proteins | sample YL17G07_20_MG_FD_203693 | JGI IMG/M metagenome (GOLD analysis project Ga0315282, IMG submission 203693) | Sediment microbial communities from Yellowstone Lake, YNP, Wyoming, USA - YL17G07_20 | ecosystem: Environmental > Aquatic > Freshwater > Lake > Sediment | place: USA: Wyoming | collected... | reverse complement strand
ATATTTTTGCCCAAAGGGTTATCACTGATTTCTGCCAGGAGTATAGCTTGGGGAGAACACCGAATCCTTGTGTCAGGTGTAACCAGTATATCAAGTTTGGTGCCCTGCTTGAGAGAACTAAGGAGTTGGATGCCGACTTTATGGCTACCGGACACTATGCCAGAACTGAGAAGTCACCAAATGGCTACCGCCTGCTGAAGGCAGTTGACCTGACCAGAGACCAGTCCTACTTCCTTTACACCTTAGGGCAGAAAGAGCTTCAACACTTGCTGATGCCTGTTGGTAACCTCCGCAAAACAGAAGTAAGAAAACTGGCTGCCGAACTGGGTTTGCCCACTGCTAACCGGCGTGAAAGTCAGGATATCTGCTTTATTCCGGATAATGACTACCGCTCATTTATCGCCAGGTACATTCCCTTAAAACCCGGGGACATTGTTGACACAAAGAGCAAGGTCTTGGGTCAACATAAAGGTTTAGCCCTGTACACTGTGGGGCAACACAAGGGCTTAGGACTTAATTCAAGCGAGCGTTTATATGTGCTCAAGCTTGACGCTTCCTCTAACCGGTTAATAGTCGGCGCTGAAGATGAACTTTTAGGCAATACGCTCCTTGCCAGTGGGCTTTGCTGGGTATCAGGAGAAGCCCCCAGCGAGTCTATTAATATAACAGCCAAAATACGCTATAAATCACCTGAGACATTAGCTAAACTTTGCTTCAGGGACAACATGGCAGAGGTTCGGTTTCACCAGCCACAGAGGGCAATTACTCCCGGGCAAGCGGTGGTATTCTATCAGGATGAGACTGTTCTGGGGGGAGGGATAATAGAAGGCACATAGTATGCTGGTACCATCTTTTGCCGAAGAAAAAAAACTGGTCGCAAAAGGCTACCGGCTTATAGCTGGCATTGACGAAGTTGGCCGCGGTGCTCTGGCTGGTCCAGTGGTAGCCGCCGCCGTCATCCTGCCCCGCCGGATAAATGCCCCTTGGCTTAACCGGGTTAAAGACAGCAAACTTCTAAGTCCGCCTCAACGCGAGTATCTGTTTAACTGCATCCAAGAAGTAGCCATATCAATAGGTATCGGCATGGCTGACCATGAGGTTATAGATAGTAAGGGTATAGTTAAGGCAACACGACTGGCGATGAAGCTAGCCATAGACCAGCTTTCACCACCCCCTGAGTCCCTCCTCATCGACTATATGCTCCTGCCTGAAGTGACATTACCTCAAAAGGGGGTAAAGGATGGTGACAGTTTATGTTTCTCAATTGCCTGTGCCTCCATCATGGCTAAGGTGACGCGAGACCGACTCATGATAGAACTTGATGGAATCTATCCTGGTTATGGACTGGCTCAACACAAAGGCTACGGCACCGAGGGGCACCTCTCCTGCCTAAAGCGACTCGGCCCATCCCCCATCCACCGCCAGTCCTTCAAACCAGTCAGGGATATAATACAAAAATGAAGCGTAGAGATACTGGCATCCTGGGTGAAAAACTGGCTAAGGACTTTCTCAAAAAGCGCGGTTATCACGTTTGGGAGACCAACTACCGCTGCCCTGAGGGTGAGATTGATATTGTAGCCAAGCATAAGGATTATCTTGTCTTCGTTGAGGTAAGGACCAAAAGGAGCCTGGAGTTTGGTAGCCCGGAAGAGTCAGTCACGCAAGCTAAAATGGGAAAATTAAGGGCTTGTGCCTCTCGCTACCGCCAAGACCATAATAATCTGCCCCCATTGTGGCGTATTGACGTCGTGGCAGTAGAGCTAAACCAAAGAGGGAAGCCTTTACGAATAGAACTTATTGAGAATGCGGTAAGCGAAATGTGAGAACCACCTACAATCAGTTGCAAAAGGGAACAGGCTGTGCTATAATATTGCTCTAAAAAATCTAAGCAATTAAGGAGGTGCATTATGAGTGCAGTCAAGTGGACGGAGCTCCAGTGGTTGCAGGTCAGGTGGTTGGTATACATCGTGGCTTTCTTTCTCCCCGTGTTCGGCTGGGTTACATTCTGGGTTTTTTCTGGGAGGGAGCCTGAGCTAAAGGTTATTGCCAGAGGGTCTATGATTGCCAGCTTCGCCGGTGTCATTCTCTTGGTCATTCTGGCTGCTGTTGGTGTAACCATGCTCCGCGTCCCGTGGGGGATTCCTCCTATTAGATAAAGCCCACGAGTATAAAGGCCTGGCTATTTGACGTGCAGTTTGAACGGGCACTGTTATGTCTAAGTATGACAGTGCCTGTTAGTTTTTTGAACTATTTAGGTCTGAGATTGTCCACTGGAGATTTGAGTGAGACCACTATCTTTACCCCCCACTTAAGATGTGCTAAAATTAGCCAACTTATGGTTCTACCAGAATCAAACCAAACACTACGCATTATTGATGCCAATCTGAATCGCATCGGGGAGGGGCTTCGTCTGCTTGAAGACTTAGCCCGCTTGATGCTCAATGACACCGTTCTAACTGAGCAACTAAAAGCTATGCGGCACAAGCTAGTAGAAAGCGACTGGTCATTCCAACAGCAGCTCCTTCAATCCCGAAACTCAGAAGGCGATGTTGGTATTGCTCTTGAAGTCCCCGGAGAGGAAAAGGAGAGGGGTTTACCAATAACGGTGGTGGCTAACTCCAGAAGAGTTCAGGAATCATTGAGAACCCTGGAGGAGCTGGCTAAGATTCCAGGCACTAGACTAGACTCAGAGAAGTTCAAGCAAGCCCGTTTTAGCCTTTACACAATAGAGCAAAAGTTGCTCTCTAGGCTACTACGCCAAGACAAAGTAAAGCGTTTACCCGGGCTCTACGTCATCATAGACATACAAGCTCTAAAAGGGCGCAACCCTATTGAGGCAGCCAGTCGGGCAATTCGGGGTGGTGCTAAGACAATCCAGCTACGCGATAAGCTGGGTAAGAAAAAGGAATTGCTGCCAATAGCCCAGCAACTAAAGAGTCTATGTGCTGAGCACCATGTCATTTTTATCGTAAACGACTACATTGATTTAGTTCTAGCCACCGATGCTGATGGGCTGCATCTAGGGCAGAATGACCTCCCCATACCAGTTGCGCGCAAACTGCTACCAATAGATAGAATTCTGGGTTGTTCGACAACCTCCGTAGAGCAAGCTGTTACTGCCCAATCTGAAGGCGCTGACTATATCGCCGTCGGTTCGATATACCCAACACCATCCAAAGAAACGGCAAAAGTTATTGGCTTGGAAAGGCTACGCCAAATCAGACAAGCGGTAAGTTTACCCCTGGTTGCTATCGGTGGCATTACCAAGGATAATGCCACTGAGGTTATGGCTGCCGGTGCCGACTCAGTAGCAGTCATTAGCGCTATACTACAAGCTGAAGACATAGAAAAGGCAACTCGGGAAATAGTAGCCACACTGCAAATATGAACAGACTAACCAATAACCTAGAATCAATTGCTGAGCAAATCCGACTGGTCTTCTCGGCGAAAGACGCTGCTAGGGAAAAGGCATTACCACTGTGCCGTGAAGTAATCCGCCATTGTAGTGATGCTATTCGTGCCGTGCATCGCCAGGAGTTTGACCCAGCCAGAGACTTGCTCAAGTCAGCTCGTAACCTGCTTAATGAGGCTGTGCAAGCGGTTAGTGCTCATAGCGAGTTTAGCAACACTGGCTTTATCAGAGATGCTCAAAAGGAGTTTGCCGAAGGCAGTATCACCCTCGCCCTGGTAACGGGAAAACCACTCCCTGACCCCGGCGAACTGGGCATTGATTCCGCAGCCTATTTGAATGGACTAGGCGAAGCTGTAGGTGAGTTACGGCGCTATCTTCTGGATAGTATGAGAAGGGGTGACCTCTCCCGAGGCGAGGACCTGTTATCAGCTATGGACGATATTTATGGCGTTTTGGTTACTATGGACTTCCCCGATGCGATAACTGGTGGACTACGGCGTACTACCGATATGGTTCGTGGCGTCCTAGAAAGAACACGAAGCGACCTGACATTGGTTATTAGACAAAGGGAACTGGAAAACAGGTTAGAAAAATTCGAGGACAAAATCCGTTAATTCTATTGACCTCCACCGACAAATGTATTAAACTTGCAACTTGGTGAGCAAATTAGGGTTCTGGGTTCTAAACTATAGAAAATTACAGGAGAAGGCGAGTTGAAAGACCAACTTCTCCTTTTATTGTGAGATACGGTTACTCTAACTAAGCAGGTATCTTTACTCTTATACTTATATTAGAGAAAGGAGCGTGGCATGGATTTAATTTGGATATGTGTGATATCTGGAATCCTCGGGGGATGTATGGTTGGCTACTTTACGCGCTACATCCTGAGACAATCCGGGGGAACGGCAAGAATAAAAGAACTATCCAGTGCTATTCAGGAAGGAGCGATGGCTTTCATCCGCCGGGAATATCGCACGGAGATTATTGTTGTGATAATCGTAGCGATAATCTTGGTTCTTCTTGGCTTGGCTACCCCTGATTTGGGCTGGAAAGCATCGGTGTCTTTCATCTTTGGTGCCATCTGTTCTCTAAGTGCTGGCTATATTGGCATGAACGTATCGGTCAGGTCTAATGGGAGGACCACAACCGCAGTACAACAAAGCCTAAACCAGGGGCTGCGTGTCGCCTTCCGTAGTGGCGCCGTGATGGGGCTAACCGTAGTCAGCATTGGTCTCATCGGTTTGTCCATCATCTACTTTGCTTTTCATAATGACCCAAACTTCCTGGTTACAATTCCGGCTTTCGCCACCGGAGCTTCATTAGTCGCCCTTTTCGCTAGGCTGGGTGGTGGCATCTTTACCAAGGGGGCTGATGCCGGCTCTGACCTGGTGGGTAAAGTCGAGGCAGGAATCCCTGAAGATGACCCGAGAAATGCTGGCGTTATCGCTGACTTTGTTGGTGATAATGTTGGTGATGTGTGCGGTGTAGGTGCTGACCTTTTCGAGTCCTACGTTGAAGCTATCATTGCTGCCATCACTTTATCCGCTTTGGCTGTTGGGATTGGCATCGTCACCAACGCCACGACTGCCTGGTATCTTCCTATGTTAATCTCCGCGGGCGGCATAATTGCCTCCATAATTGGCAGCTTGATGGTCAGAGTTGGCGAGAAGGCGGAGATAGCTGCTCTCTCCAGGGCACTCCGAAACGCCACCTGGACCGCTGCTGTATTATCTGCCGTGTTTTCTTTCCTAATTACATACTTTTTGCACGCTGACTTAGGTATATTCTGGGCGTTGCTTTCCGGCCTAATAGTCGCTGTGATAATCGGAGAAGCCACCAACTACTATACTTCCGCTGACTTCAAACCAACCAAGGAGATCGCACAAGCAGCAACTATTGGTGGCGGGGCGACTATGGTCCGTGGTTTTGCTGTTGGTCTGATGAGCAATTGGCCAGTGGTTGTGGCGACAGCAGTAGCTATTGTCATCGCCTTTAAGTTTGCCGGCTTCTATGGGGTGGCTATTGCCGCCGTTGGCATGCTCTCCACGCTAGGTGTAACATTAGCCTGTGATTCCTACGGACCTGTAGCTGACAATGCCGGTGGCATTGCCACTATGGCAGGACTACCGGCTGAGTTACGAAAAAAGACTGATGCTCTAGACTCTGTAGGTAACACCACCAAAGCTACAGCTAAAGGTTTTGCCATCGCTTCCGCTGTTATGAACGCCCTGGGTCTGATCCTTTCCTATGGGCTGGCAGTCGGGTTAGTGAAAATCTCTCAGGGACAAATAGTGGCGGCGCCAGAACTGAGTTTACTGAGCGCACCAGTTATCGTTGGTGTCATTTTAGGTGCTCTCATACCGGCCGTCTTTGTTGCCATGGCAATGAAATCAGTAGGGGTAACCGCCGGGCTTATTGTGGAAGAAGTGCGGCGGCAGTGGCGTGAGATAACCGGTCTGAGAGAAGGTACGGCGAAAGCCCAATATAGCAGGTGCGTAGATATCTGCACTAGAGCCGCGTTAAAAGAGATGCTGGCTCCGTCAATCATGACCATAATCGCGCCTGTCCTTGTGGGAATAGTACTGGGCAAATATGCTCTTGGCGGTTTCCTCCTCGGCTCCCTTGCCATTGGCTTTATCCTGGCCAACACTTTAAATAACGCCGGTGGGGCCTGGGATAATGCCAAGAAATATATTGAGGACGGTAACTTTGGCGGCAAGGGGTCAAATGCCCATAAGGCAGCAGTGATAGGGGATACCACCGGTGACCCAATGAAGGACGCCGCCGGCCCGTCACTTAATATCGTGCTCAAGTTGATGGCGGTAGTCTCATTATTGCTGGCACCGGTGTTAACAAATTTCCCTGGCTTACTCGGATAAAATTTCAAATCATGGAAAACCACGCAGAAAGGGATTCCCGCGGCGCTCATTGCCAATAGTGGTATCAGGACCATGGCCGGAATAAACAATAGTATCATCAGGTAGCACCATGAGCTTGGTATGGATACTATTCATAAGCTGATTATAGCTACCACCGGGGAAATCAGTCCTGCCTATGCCATAGTTAAAGAGGGTATCTCCGCTGAACACCACCCCCTGCCCAAGGAGGCAAATACCACCCGGGCTATGACCCGGCGTGTGAAGAACCACAAAATGTAGGGCACCAACATCTATGCTATCTCCACTCTTAAGCAACCTGTCAGGAGGAGGGGTGTCAGGGTAGGAAAAACCAAAGGTAGTATGTAAAGGACGCTTCTGAAGAAAGTAGGCATCATCAACATGAATGGCAACCTTAGCCCCGATTGCCTCCTCAACCTCCTTTAAGGCACCAATATGGTCAAAATGTCCGTGAGTTATTACGATAAGTTTTATGTCAAGTCCCAAATCCTTAACACTCTTCAAAATCTCCTTAGCTTCATCGCCGGGGTCAATTATCATCCCTTCTTTATTAGATTCAGAGCCGACAATATAGCAGTTAGTTTCAAACGGTCCCGTCACCAGTTTCTTAAGAATCATTATTTACTCCTATCCTACTCATCACTAAATTCTAACTACCAAAACGAATAGAGTCAAGGAAAGTATCCTCGAAATATTCCAGCTTTGACATCTGAAGTTAAAGCTGTTAACTTTTATTCAGAAAATGACTAAGGCAACTGTAAGGGCAGAAGGGCTACGCTTGCGCTGGAGCTATATCATATTACCAGTAGCCATTCTCCTCCTTTCTATGTTCCTGTCTGCCTATTTCTACCACCTACTCCCCAGCGAGGTAGCTTACCATTTCAAGTTTGATGGCACGCCTGACAGGTGGCTCAGTCGGGGGATAATTATGGTCTGGGTGCTGATGCCGCAATTGTTCTTTACTCTACTGGCAGGAGCCATCGTTTGGGGAATAATAAAATCGGGCATTCTCTCCCGGCAAGTGAAGAGCACCCAGATAAAGCCAGAAAGAATATTACAACTTATGGGCAATATGCTCGCCCTGCCGCAGATTGTGGTCTGCTTTGCAATGCTTGATATTTTCAGTTACAATTCATACCAGACACACATTATGCCTATGTGGATATTTCTGGTAATTATTCTAGGACTAGCTACTATCGCCCTGGGGCTACTCTTAATCCTTATTTTCTCAAGAGCAAGACAGCAATATATGCCAAAGACTAAGAAAGACTAAGGAGGAATAATATTGACTGAGTCATTACCCAAAGTTGATATGGAAAAGATTGTATCCCTCTGTCGGCGGCGTGGTTTCATCTTCCCCAGTAGTGAAATCTACGGAGGGCTTTCCAGTTGCTGGGACTACGGTCCCTTGGGTGTAGCGTTGAAGCGGAATATAAAGCAAGCCTGGTGGCAGGCTGTGGTTCAGGAGCGCGATGATATGGTTGGTCTGGATGCCAGCATCCTGATGCACCCCCAGACATGGGAAGCCAGCGGTCACCTTAAGGGCTTTAGCGACCCTCTGGTAGAGTGTAAGAGTTGCCACCTGAGGTGGCGCGCTGATGACCTAAAGGACAGAAATTGCCCTTCGTGTGGTAGTGAACTAACCGAGCCTCGCATGTTCAACCTGATGTTTAAGACCTTTATGGGTCCTGTTGAGGATGAAGCCAGTGTAGTTTACCTGCGCCCGGAGACGGCACAGGGTATATTTGTTAACTTTGAAAATGTTCTTAATACCACCAGAAAGAGGCTACCCTTCGGCATTGCCCAGATGGGTAAAGCCTTCCGTAACGAGATTACCACCGGCAACTTCATCTTCCGCTCCCGGGAATTCGAGCAGATGGAAGTAGAGTTTTTCGTCAAGCCAGGAACTGATAAAGAATGGTTTAACTACTGGATTGAGGAGCGTCTCAACTGGTATGTGAAATTAGGTATTAAACGTGAGAACCTCAGACTACGCCAGCATACCAAAGAGGAGCTGGCTCACTATGCCCGAGAGTGCTATGACATTGATTACTTATTCCCTATGGGATGGGCTGAACTAGAAGGTATCGCCAACCGTGGCGACTTTGACCTTGTGCAGCATGCCACCTATAGTGGCAAGAGCCTGGACTACTTTGATGATGAGACTAAGGAACACTTTGTCCCTTATATTATTGAGCCATCGGCTGGGGTAGACCGCTCCGCCCTAGCTTTTCTGTGTGATGCCTATGATGAAGACCTGGCTGAGGGAGAAATAAGAGTGATACTCCACCTCCACCCCAGCCTCGCCCCCATTAAGGTAGCAGTCTTGCCCCTGAGTAGGCGGGAGAAGCTGGTGGCACTGGCTAAAGAGATATATGCTGACCTACGCCAATGCTGGATGGTGCAGTATGATGATGCCCAATCAATCGGTCGCCGCTACCGGCGCCAGGACGAGATTGGCACTCCTTTATGTGTCACCATTGATTTTCAATCGCTGGAAGACAAGCAAGCTACCATCCGCGAGCGCGACAGCATGAACCAGATACGAATTCCCATCAGCGAGCTAAGGACGACACTTCAAGCCAAACTCACTGGCGAAGACCTTTTCGTCCTGCCCCCCGGCGGTAAGATATGGAAAGAAGGGGAAACTTAAAGGAGGTGGCGGGAAATGGAAGTTGCTCTTATAGTCATTGTAGTCATACTGTCAGTGTCTCTCTTGGCAATTCTATTAATGCGCAAAAAACCAGAAGATGTAGGAGCCTTACGGAGTAAGGTGGATGAAATCGCCTCTACTCAAAATAACTTGCGCGAGAACTTCAACAGACTTGAAGTAGCCCTCACCGGCGTGCAGACCAAAGTTGTAGAATCCACAGGTTCAGTCGAAAAGTCTATGCTCAAAGACCTTGCGGGAGTCAGGGAGACCCTAGTTAAAATCACAAGCGACCTAGAGGCAGGTAAGAAACTTGAAAAAGAATTGGAAGAAAGTTCACATCGTATAGAAGCAGTGGTGGTAGGAAGCAGATCTCGTGGGAAAGCTGGAGAGAACATTCTGGCTGAGGCATTTAAGAGATTCCCGCCACAGATTGTTGAAACTAATTTCAAAGTTAAAGGAAAACAAGTAGAGTATGCTATGGTGCTGGTAGATGGTAAACGAATACCAATTGACTCCAAATGGACTAGACCAGAGCTTGTTGAAAATCTGGATTTGGAAGTTGACCCAGCAAAACGAGAGGAAATTATTAAGCAAATAAAGGACGCAGTGTTATCCAAAGCAAAAGAAGTCACAAAATATATAGACCCATCTGTTACAGTTCTTTGGGGAATTGCTGCTGTGCCTGATTCTGTCTTTGCTGTATGTAGGGACATTCATCTAGACGCGTTTCGGGAACGAGTTATCGTAATGCCCCATAGCCTAACAATTATTTATCTTCTGTCCCTTTATCAGCTCCATTTACAATACTGTCGCTCGGTTGATATAGAAAGGCTGAAAGGTTATCTGGACCAGATAGAACAAGATCTTAAAAACTTAGATAAAGAACTTGATAATAGAATTTATACCGGAACAACTATGATAACGAATGCCTTCCATGAATGTAAACGTATAATAGGGGAAATGCGTAATGCTACTGCTAGTTTAAAAGCTCTCCCCACTGGCGGTCAAGCTGCACAGCTTGAATCTAGTGAGCAGAGTAAAGCCGAAAACAATGCTAATTCAGGAAGTTAAGAGGGGCTTCGCCCCTCTTTTTAATATCATTCCCCCTTCCCCTTGTTAAGGGGAAGGGGGATAAAGGGGGATAGGGTTGAAGATTCTCCACTTTGCCGACCTTCACCTTGGCGTTGAAAGCTACGGGCGTATTGAC
>Ga0315282_10017939_pt1 | contig 10169 bp, 10 predicted proteins | sample YL17G07_20_MG_FD_203693 | JGI IMG/M metagenome (GOLD analysis project Ga0315282, IMG submission 203693) | Sediment microbial communities from Yellowstone Lake, YNP, Wyoming, USA - YL17G07_20 | ecosystem: Environmental > Aquatic > Freshwater > Lake > Sediment | place: USA: Wyoming | collected... | reverse complement strand
ATGACATGTACGGTGATGATTCAAGCAACCCTGGATATGACAGCACATGGAATAGGTGAAATAGTCCAACCGAAAGGAAAGCTCCCCCGATGAAAAGGCCTTGCAGACTCTTCGTAAGGCGCCCCGACGTCCATCGAACGCCAAAGATGCTTAGTGACGCTGAGATTGAGATTAGCTGCAACGAGGTATGCGCAGAAATGAACGAGGAACTGGAAATGGTTGTAGATCCCCCGGTTGTCTCAACAGCGGAAACAAGCGAGAACACCGAAGCGCAGGCAACGACCAGGACGAGAAGCATTGAATATGACCTAGCTCGTGAACCGAGAAGTGCCAAATCCTTTTCCTCCCAGAGCGTGCGTAATCTCTTTCATGGCTCTTAGCACTTTGCAGACGACCGCTTTCACTTCTGGATGACTGTTTCAGTTACTATGGCTTGGCTTCCTGCCAGTACAGCGTTGCTCGGTGCAGGCAGACATTGACTCCGGCGTTTTCTATGCTCTGAGAGTAGCTGCAGTGGTAATAGTCGTAGCTGTGGCATTCTTGGTGATACGCAGAATGAAGAAACTCCCAGAAGTCGAGATTCCACAATCCTAGAAACGCCATCTCCTCCTCTTCTGGACCTGGATTCGCCCAAGGGATCCATGCACCGAGCTAGCTCACCATTTCCTCGATTTCGCGCAGTCTTTTTCATGGCCAATTGCACCCCAATCAAGCTTGAACTGTGGCAATTTCCGATAACGAATCTCGAATTTCAGTCATCGTGTTGTTTCTTGCCGGTTGAAAAGGTTCAGCCGCTCACTAGGTGGTGGATTTTAAGACTATAGCATCCAGCTTTAATCACCAATAGATTCCGGGCCATGATCCGGGACACAATTGCATTGCCTGGGCAAGCGTTTCCTACTTTTTTCTCATCTCGTCTTCAATTCTGAGCATCCAGAGGCTTACCTCATCATGATACTCGCGGTAATAATGGCTATCATATATTTGAAGTGCCTCAGCGAAGGCCTTCTGCGAATCAAGAAGACTGTCGATACTGTGCGTTGCATCTGCAACGTGAAACAGGGCAATTCCCAAATTCTTCTGCGTTTTCGCATATTCAAGTGGATAGTCTCGAATATTCCTTGTCTTCAGAGCATGTTCTCCAAAGGAGACCGCCATGAGTGCGTTCTCCGCTTGATTTTCTGATTCTGCAAGCTTCCCATACGCAAAGCAGAGGTTGTTGAGGAGTCGCCCGTGAAGAATTGGGTATTCTTCCTCATCGAATATTCTCAGCGCTCTGTCATATGAGCTTATCGCTCCTTTGAGATTCTGGTTCTGATCAATGACCTCGGAAAGGCTTAGTTTGGCATTTCCAAGATTCATATAGGCAAGTCCGAAGAAGTAAGGGTCCTCCTCAACGCTCAGCATCTTCAAGGCCCGCTCATAGGATTCAATTGATGCCTCAGAATTGGTTCTTCTATCTCGCACTTGAGATAATCTGCCGAAGGCATTACCGAGATTGATGAAGGCTCTTGCAATCTCCCTTGAGTACTCTCTATCATCCAGGGAATCTACAATGGCTTGCAGCAGACTAATCGATCTCCGAAGATGTCCTTCGTTACCATCCACCTCGAACAGAATGCGATATGCATCCCCAAGCGCAACACTCGCCTCAGCCCATTCGAACCTGTTCTTGGTAGAATCAAGTCCGTCAAGGGCGGCAAGGTAAGCTTGAATTGACTTGCTGGCGTTTTCCTCTCTGTTTCTGACCTCGGATCGGAGTCTCAGTGCGTCTCCCAGATTCTTATGGGCAATTGAGTATTCAATTGACTTTCTTCGTTGACCAAGCATCTTCAAAGAGGCCTGAATGGCTGCCGTTGCCTTGTCAACATGCTCTTCTTTCTTGTCTCGCAAAGCCATGCCCAAGTAGGCAGCAGCTTCCACGTTCCTGATTGAAGCGTAAGTCTCAGGCGTCTTTGCGACATTGACTTTGTCGAGCAACTGGTGGCATATGTCCAATGAATCATCGAACCTCCCTTCTCTTCCTAGCTGTTTGGCTTCGTTCAATCGCAGGCTGAGTTCCCGTTTGTTCTTGTGGCCAACCTTGACAGAAGTGAGGTAGTAGAAGACCGCGCCCCCAACTAGACTTGCGATCAAGCCTCCTAAAATTGCCACAAACCAAGGATCCTCAAGATTGACTGCCATGTCCGGTTCTACTGCGAAGCGCAGTGTCGGACTGAAGTAAATACTCTTGCGAGACTGATTCTCTTTATCTGTGTACGGCTACATGAGAGACTATCTTGGTGCCGGGTCTCGAGCGCAAGTCCGGCGCCAACTCCTATTGCCATCAGAGGGAAGAAAGGTGTCTTCTTTCCAGCAGTAGGAGAGAAATCAGACTCTGCTCATTTCAAACCGGTAAGTAAAGCATCCACCTTTAATGACCAGTAGATTCCGGGCCATAATCCGGGCCCTCCCACATTCTACTCATATCGATTTGTCTAGCATTCAAACCGCGATTCTGATCATTGTTGCACACGTTCTTGCGCGCATCCAGTGATTTCTACGGGCAAATTCCAGGCCAAAATCCCGGCGGGAGCGCCCTTGGTAGAGGAAAAAGGAAATGGGGTTGGGTCCGGCCTCAATCCCCGTTGATTGGACTAGCGACCCGACTTACTGGCTCCTCAAGGGTTCGAATCCCTTCGGGCCCAATACACTAACCTTCAGGATTCCATGGAACTCGCCTGCTTATGTTCAAACCGCAATCAGAGCACGTCTCAGTATTGTGATTCCAATGGGAAGGGATTCGGAACTGATTCGAGCCAAACATTCCTTTTGATTTCAACAATAACTGCTCAATGGAAATTCGCCGAGAAGAGACCTCTAGCCAATGGCGGTTCCAGCCTCCTTGCTGCACATTATTCCAGTCCGCCTTAGAGGAGACCATTCAACTTAGACAATAGATAAGGAAATCCTTATGTATCAGACCAATGCGTGAACATTGAGAATGAGAAGACACAAGCACAACTTCTCTGGCATACGGTGCTCCGCATGCGGCAAGATGGCCGCGGTCAGCTCGCCCTCTTCGGTATGCACGAGTTGCGGCGGTAGGCTTGAGGTGGTGATGGACCTCGAAAGGGTCAGGGAGACCGTCACAAAGGAATCGATGGCGAAATCGAGGAACAGGGGCGTCTGGAAGTATCAGCAGATGCTGCCCGTCATCAGCAGTGACGCCATCGTTAGCCTCGGTGAGGGCAACACGAGCCTCTTGCGTTCCAACATGCTCGCGGAGATCCTCGGGCTCAGGCGGCTATACATCAAGGACGAGACCTCGAACCCATCCGGCGCGTTCATAGATAGGGGCACAACCGTGGACGTGTCCCGCGCGAAAGCGCTCGGATTCAAAGCGGCCGCATGCGGTTGGTCTGGCAACCTGGCATCAAGCCTGGCCGCCTACTGCGCGAGAGGCGGCCTGAGGTCAAGGGCGTATCTCCCAGGCCAGATAGATCTCGGGAAGCTGTACCAGACGGTCGCTTATGGAGCGGAGATCGTGCCTTGTACAAGCCGGCAGGAGGCGCTTGAGCAGCTGCGCGAGAATCAGAACGAATTCTATCCGGTCACAGCGAGCAATCCCTTTTTTCTCGAAGGGATAAAAACCACCGGGATCGAGATTGTCGATCAATTGGGATGGAGACCTCCCGACTGGATCGTGGTTCCCATGGGGAACGGGTCCCACATAACCATGTTGCACAAGGGGCTGAGGGAACTTGAGGAGATTGGACTTGTCTCCAGCCTGCGAACGAAGCTCGTCGGCGTGCAGGTAGAGGGCTGCTCTCCAATCGCGGATATGATAAGACCGTCGACACGCAAGCGGGCCAACATCGACTGCAGCTTCGCTCGGGACATCGCAATCGAAAGCCCAGCCATGGCAGAGGAGGCGGCCGAGGCAATCAAAAGGACAGGAGGCGATGTCGCCGTTGTCTCGGAAAAGGAGATACTGGATGCGGTGAAGCTTCTGGCAAAGAACGAGGGCATATTCGCCGAGCCTGCATCCGCATCGACCGTGGCAGGGCTCTGGAAGCTTGTTGAAGTCGGGACGATTGTCCGCTCCGATACGATCGTCTGCGCGATCACTGGGACCGGCCTCAAGGATCCGACGATGGCCCGCAAGATGGCCGCAAAAAACCGTGTTGCTAGGCAAATGATATCAAAGTATGAACCCGCTGCGGTTTCGAGGAGGATTGGCGACACTAAGATGGCCATCCTCGACACGCTCCAAGAAGGAGAAAGCTATGGTTACGGCCTGCGCAAGAAGGTGATTGACCGCACGGGCAAGAACCTCAGCTTGGTGAGCATTTATCAGCACCTTTTGGAGCTCCAGGACCTCGGCCTGATAGCCGTCGAGAGGCAGGAGAGGTCGCCAGAGAGGAGAATCAGAGTGTTCTACGGGCTCACAGAGAAAGGGATGGAGTTTATGCGGGCGCAAATCTCCAGCAGCGTTCCGCGGGGATGACGAGCTCTCCCGCGCACTATCGTTTCCAACCTATGCATAGGCGTTCTGTTAAGTACAATTCCCTCAGAGTGTCGTCGCATATAGGAGAATCGAGCCATGCAGAATAAACCCTTGAGAACGAAGGAAGAAGAACTGAAACCAACAGAGGGGCGCACCGTTGCTCGAGGCACCACGCTGCTCAAGCGAGGCTTTGCGAAGATGCAGAAGCACGGCGTCATAATGGACGTGACGAACGTTGAGCAGGCAAAAATCGCTGAGGACGCGGGTGCCGTCGCCGTTATGGTCCTTGACAAACTCCCCTACGATGTCAGAAAGGCTGGCGGAATCGCACGAACCGCCGGCATGAAGGCCATCGAGGACATACTGGCTAGCGTGACGATCCCCGTGATGGCAAAATGCCGCATAGGCCACACGTACGAGGCGAAGATCCTGGAAGCAGGAGGGGTGGACATGATCGACGAGTCAGAAGTCCTGACCCCAACCGACGAGGAGAGACACATATGGAAGTGGAGATTCACAACGCCCTTCGTGTGTGGCTGCAGGGACATGGGGGAAGCTCTGCGAAGGGTCGACGAGGGCGCAGCGATGCTCAGGACCAAAGGCGAGCCGGGCACTGGAAACGTCGCCGAGGCAGTGAAGCACATAAGGATTGTGAACAACGAGATCAGACGAGTAAAGTCAATCTACGAGAGCGGGGACGAGCAGGAGCTCATCAGGGCGGCGAGAGAATTCAAGGTTCCTTATGACCTCGTGGCCGAGACTGGCAGGCTGGGAAGGCTGCCCGTGGTCAATTTCGCTGCTGGCGGGATAGCAACACCGGCAGACGCAGCCCTGATGATGACTCTTGGATGTGACGGGGTTTTCGTTGGCTCTGGCATCTTTAAATCCGAGGACCCGAAGGAAAGGGCGCGGTCAGTAGTCATGGCCACAACCTTTTTCGATGACCCCTCTGTCGTAGCTGAGGCCCAGAGGATGATAGACGAGAAGAGAGCGATGACGGGTCTTGATGCGAACAGTATGGAGCTGAAGATGCAGGAACGGGGTACTGTATGAAGGAGCTGAACATCGGCGTTCTCGGAATGCAGGGCGCTATTGAGGAGCACATTGCGGCGACCAAACTCGCTTTGAAAGAGATGGGGCTCGAAGGCAAGGTCCTTGGGGTCAAAACACCCAAGGAAATCCAGACAATCGATGGCCTGATTATCCCTGGCGGAGAAAGCACCGTCATGGGGAAAATGTCGACCCTCAACCAGGCGCTTGCGGTTATCAAAGAAAGGATTTCCGGAGGAATGCCTGTCATGGCCACCTGCGCTGGCACGATCCTGTTGGCCAAGAAGACCTTCGATCGGGTCACTGGTGAGACGGAACAGCCTCTCCTCGGTCTGATGGACATCGTGGTCGAGAGGAACGCCTATGGCAGACAGAGAGAGTCCTTCGAGGCGGACTTGGAGATCCCCGTGCTCGGCGAGGGGAAGTACAGGGGCGTATTCATACGGTCTCCAGCTATCCGAGAGACTGGATCAAAGGTAGAGGTTCTCTGCAAGCTCGACAGTGTGGCCGTGGCAGTCCGCCAAGACAGCATGATTGGCACCGCCTTCCATCCTGAGCTGACGGCGGATACCAGACTCCACCAGCTGTTTGTCAACAGAGTAGTGCGGCGGGTTGGAACCGGGAAAACCGCCAGCTGCTAGCCCGTTCGGTCAATCCGCAAAGCGAGTTCCTTTGGAGCTATTCTCGATGAAGAACCCGAGCATCTGGTTTGAGCAAGGTGTTTGATCTAGCCTCGACGAATCACGCTTACTCAAGGGCGAATTCTGTGCAGGATGCTGGTCGCACGCTGTGACATGCTCCATACCGGTAGTCATGTGCGCCAGCTTTGATCACCGGTAGATTCCTGGCTGCAATCCAGGCGATCGCACATTCAAAGAGTGTCGGCTTAGCCGATGTCCAATCCACGATTCTGATCACCACTGTACACGTTCTTGCTTGCATCCAGTAATTCTTAGGGGTAAACTCCAGGCCAAAATCCCGGCGGGAGCACATCCTGATTCTGGAGGCCCAACCAATACTTTGGACCAAGTGTCCTCGACCCTTTTTCGGGCGGCTGGGTTGCCGGACCCGACCGTCGTCCTTCCTCTGTCGGCGCTCGGCGCTGGGTATACGGCGTGCACGGAGACGCAGTTCGTCGCCTTCCCTCGATGAACTGCCTGTCTTTGTGTCCGATCAGGAAGCCCAACGACTCTCTCCCATGAATCACAACCGCTGCCATGAGCAGGGAAGAGAAGGCGTAGGGCTCGAGCATGACAGGCCTGTCCCCGGGATCTGCGGTTCTGCCCAGCGCCTCTCCCTTTCGAGCACTATTAGTGTTCGACCTCCCTGTCGAATAGTTCACACTGGTCGTCAGCACAGTCCCCCGGCTTGCACTCCTTGTGGAACCAGTTGTAGGTCCTGGCGACGGCCTTGCATACCTTCGTCTTCATGTCATCATCTTTAACAAGGATGAGGCCTCCGCACATTCCACACCACACGTCGACGCGATATCTCTTCTTCGCCCTGCGATAACCATCCCCGCGACCCTTCCGATATATGCGGTCCTTCTTTTCCAGTTCAAGGCCGAGGGCTCGCCGTACGAATTTCCCCTTCGAAATGCCTGAATCTCTTGTCAGCTCTTCTAGCTTCTCGAGTTGCTCTCTCGAGACCCTGAACGAAACGACGGGCCTTTTTCGATCGTACCGTTTCTTCGCGGGCCCATCACTGCTCTCTCCTTGCACCCCATCATCCCCCTTTTGGCCGCTCCCTTCTATCGACCGTACCGTACTCGTCGTGTAAACGATGGCTGTAGACGATGTGGTACACGACATCGTAGACGGCCTGCAAACGAACCGTTTACTGATTCATCGTGTACCGCCGTGCAATACTCTGTAGCTGTATACGGATCGTCAGATTTGACGCAATAGGTTTGCTTAAGCCGCGGGTGACTTCTTCTTACCAACTTGCTCACCCTCTTCGGGAAGGTTTTTGACTTTACCCTCTGTGGCGAATCTTGATCCCAAGGTCAGAGACAGGTTTCCGAACTTGAGGTAGCTCTTCAGGTCGATCTCCCCGGCCCATTCCCGAGCCTTGAGTTGCTGTCTTGAGCTAGACACGATTTCGAGCGCACACGCGAGGTGCATCACGTCCCTCAACCTATCGATTGAGCGCCGAAGCTTCTGGTCTCGATTGGCTTCTCGGGGCACATCGAACTGCTTTGGACCCAGAAGTATTTCGAGCGCCTTCGTTGACTGTCTGGCCATGAATTCGATTTCCCTGAGCCTCAGTGGGTTGATGACCGACGTCAGGTCCTTCTCGACCCTGAACTCCGACGTCAAGTACCTGACGAGATCCTTCGTGATGATCTCCTGCCCCCACTCTGTCTGCCTTACCACCGACAAGGCACCAGAATGGAGGACGTGGAGAATCCTTGAGAGTCCATCGAGCGTCGGCACGATCCGGTAGTGAAGGGTCTCGTTCTTCTTCTTCGGCGTCCTGTCGAGCTTGACCTCAAGGATCCTAATCCCCGGATTAGCGAGCCTCCCGCAGGCGGACGCAGCGCCAGGCTTTGTCAGGTTGTCGTGACTTTCGCGGTTCAGGCTTTTCACTTTCGGCTGCCCGCTGACTATTCGACCAACGTAGGACCACTCATTACCAAGCCCAGCGAGGGCCAGGACTACTCGCAGCTCGTTAAGCCAGCTGACGGCTCGCTTGTCTCCAGCATTGAGGATCGGCAACATACTTTCCCTTACCTCATCATTTTGTCAGTATAAAGCACTTACTGTAGATGCAGTACCTCGCATCTTCTGAAAGTGGTTTCAATCGTAATTGACCGGGATATCCCAATTTCGGCCAGTACAGGAACACAACCTGCTTAAGCCTTCCTGATGACTAGAAGATGATTATATAGGAATATGCAATTACTAATAATCATGGCAGAAATGATGCCATATAAAAAGGGAAAGGAGGTCCCACCATGGTAGATCGATACCTGGCCAGAATCCTCGCGGACTTGCAGGATCGACTGGTCGAACTCGGCGTCGACCCAGATGATGCAGAGAACCTCGTCGACGATTTCGAAGAAAGCGTCGAGAAGCTCTTGGCATCGTCGGAAGCTGACACCGACAGCCAGGACGAAGACAAGTAGTCCTGGGGTTCGGGGCGGCCGTCTCGAGCTATCGGGAGGTGGTGCGGCCTCCTCCTGGTCAAACCTATTACAAATCGCTGGGGGTCCTTTTTGCCCCCAGCACCCAGAGGCATCGGGCTTCGGAAGAGCCCCAGAAAAGGCGATGTATGACGCGGAGAAAGTCAGCTTCGGATTACAGAAGGGCAGACAGCGATAAGCTTACGCCATCTTCAACATATGACCTGAGTGAGGCGAAGACACTACAAGGTAGTAGACAATTCGCCTTGGGAGCGCGTCAGCATGGCTCGAAGAGCCAGGCTTCCGATGCGACTGACCGCTCCGTGGGAAGAAGAGGACACAGGCGCAGGGAGGCGCACAGCATGGGTTGCCGGCCGTTTGTGACGGCTGTCAATGACCTGCTCCGCGAGACCGCACCATATTACGCCCAATCCACGCAGGATGAAAGACGTCGCAAGCTAAGGCGTATCTACAGGCTTCTGGTGGATCTCAAGTCCCAGGGCAAGATAGAAACGACCAGTCCTAAGAAGCTGACCGAGCGAGACTTAAGCGAGATCATCGGATGGTTCAAGGGGAACCTAGACGCGACGACGGCAGCCCACTACATGAAGTTCCTCGACGAGGTGCTGCAGAGCGTCGGCAACAACGTTATCTCCCGCCTCAAGGTCAAGAGGCGGCACCTTCTGCCGAAGCCGATGGTCAAGTCCATCAGCCTCATCCCGTCCGATTCGATGGACATCCTACTGTCCGGAGGATACAAGCTCGATGATCCTTGGTGGGACGCTGCATCAAAAGCCGCGATTGCCCTTTGCGCGCATACAGGGCTGCGGTCTTCGGAACTCCGTCTCTCCAGGCTCGCAGACCTCAATCTGGACCGGATGGAGATGCGCGTCAGTTCGCCGAAAGGGATGGCGCGATGGACGAACGGGACAGAGCGGGCGCCGATAATGCCCGGGTGCGAGGAAGTCATGAGAGACTACCTGGAGCGAAGGCGGATTGCGCTGGCGGAGATCGGCCAGACCGATGTCGAGGCCTTGTTCCCATTCATATCGGTGAAGGGGGAGGCGCGGTTCTGGTCGGCTGCGATGTGGGCAAAGCTCAAGCAGGCTGTCGAGACCGCCTCCGGAGAACACTTCAGGTGGAAGGACTTTCGTCCAACATATGCTCAGACGCTGAAGGACGCCAATGCCCCAATTGAGGCCATCAGCAAGTGCCTACGTCACTCCTCAACGAAAACCACGGAGCAGTACTACGGTCGCATCAGAGCGGAATCCGCATTCTCCCAAGTGAGAGCTGCTTGGCAGGCACGGAAGCCCCTGTCACAGGAAATTCCAATCCCTGCTGATTAGACTCATAGCCAGTATGGTCGAAACCGGGGTCGACCTACCCCACTTCTCTCGTGATCCTCGCCTGGATTCTTGACACATAGACACACTAGTGCCACTTGCAAACTTAACTAGAGGAAGGACGATGCACACGCATACTCAACGCTCAAGGAATCGAGGG
>Ga0315282_10017938_pt1 | contig 10169 bp, 9 predicted proteins | sample YL17G07_20_MG_FD_203693 | JGI IMG/M metagenome (GOLD analysis project Ga0315282, IMG submission 203693) | Sediment microbial communities from Yellowstone Lake, YNP, Wyoming, USA - YL17G07_20 | ecosystem: Environmental > Aquatic > Freshwater > Lake > Sediment | place: USA: Wyoming | collected... | reverse complement strand
GACCTAAGGCCACTGGCAAAGGTAATGCCGGCGCGGGGGTTGACCTGAATCTGATTGATATTCTCAAAACGGTATTCAACCGGGTCCTCCACAGTGATAATGTTGCGCTCCGTCCGGTCAAGGGTGTTGACCGAGGCGTACAGGGTGGTGGTCTTGCCGGCGCCGGTGGGGCCGCTCGCCAGGATGATACCGTAGGGGACCTTAAGCATACCTTCATACTTGGCCAAGCTCCCCGGGGAAAACCCGAGTTCGGGCAGCGCCAGGGTAGCCCGGGACTTGTCCAGGAGCCGCAGCACCGCCATCTCGCCGTAAACGGTAGCAATACAGCCCACCCGTACGTCTATCAGCCGGCCCTTGGCCTTTACGGAAAACTGGCCATCCTGAGGGCGGTGGTGGTCAGCGATATTCATACTGGCCAGAATCTTAATCCTGGAAATGAGGGGATTGGCCGTCACCAGCGGGAGGGAGAACATATCGTGAAGTGTACCATCAATACGGTAGCGCACCCTTAGCTTGTCCGCGCCGGGGTCGAGGTGGATATCGGAGGCCCGGGCCTTGACCGCCTCATCCACAATGAGCGTCAGCGCCTGGGCCACCGGGGCATCGGTGGCTGTATCCACACTTAACCGCTCCAGGCCCTCCTTGCCGCCGGGCAGGACAATGCTGGCAATCTGCCTTTCTATCTCGTCATAGGCCTTATAGTTGAAGTCTATGGCCTCCAGAATCTCCTCGGCGCTGGCCACCTCAGGCTCAATGCGCATGTGGCTCCAGCTGGCCAGGGCCTCCAGGGCCATGATGTCCTGCGGGTTAGCCATGGCCACCCGCAGGACATTGCCCTCCACAGCCAGGGGTATGGCCAGGTGCTTTCTGGCTAATGTTTCCGGAATAAGCTGCAGAGCCTCTGGCTCCAGCAGGTTCTTCTGGAGATAAATTTGGGCTCCTCCGGTGCGGGGCTTATCCAATTCCAGTTGGCACCTCACTCACTAACAGGGGCGACTTTACCTACAGGACTTATCTTATATGCCTTTCGTCCCGCTGACAATAGCTCTTTGGTCATAGTTAGTTTGGGGGGAGGGGTAAAATGAAAGGAGTTGACATGTATCAAATATAAGTATTGACAGATACGGAAATAGGAGTATAATCGTAATTGCCTATAAAGTAAAAGGAGGTAAATAAAAATGGCTCATCCGGCAACTCTAACCATAGAGTATCCAGAAAAACTCTCGCGAGGTTTGTTGATACTGAAAGTGCTTTTCGGCTGGTTTTATGTCGGCATCCCTCATGGCTTTATGCTCTGGCTATACGCAATCGCAGTATGCATAGTGACCTTCATCAGCTTCTGGGCCATTCTTTTCACCGGCAAATTCCCCAAAGGCTTGTTTAATTTTGTGGTGGGGTATTACCGCTGGGCATTGAGAGTCGGCTCTTACATGTATTTCCTAACCGATAAATATCCTCCATTCAGCGGTGCAGAATAGCCGCAACGAAAAACAACCGAAGCCATAATTGCCACCCGCTAACACAGAGGGGACACAAGCCCCGTATATCCGTTCAAGAAGGGACATGAGTCCATAATACAGGGACTTTAAGAGGGGCGCAAGCCCCTCTTTTCTTTTCTTCCCCCTCCCTTGGCAAGGGAGGGGGACAGAGAGGGTGGGTTTGAAAAAGTAGAAGCCCCCCTTTTCTATCTTCAAATATTATGTTAAAATACTACATAACATAAACACAACCCGCCGGGACAATTAAGCCAGAATAACGAACCGTGAGGGGTGCCATGAGAGAGCAAATTGAAAGCTTCCTGAACTACCTGGCCGTGGAGAAGGGCTATTCCGAGCATACCATCGCCGCCTACCGTAACGACCTGAACGGGCTGGCCGGCTTCGCCGCAAGCCGAGGCGTAGCCTCCTGGGCCAGCTTCAGCCGCCAGGGTATGCTGGGCTATATGCTGAGTCTGAAGGAGAGGGGGTATGCGGCCACTACCATCGCCCGCAAGGTGGCAGCAGTCCGCTCCTTCTTCGGCTTCCTAGTCAACGAGGGCACCATCAGGACCAACCCAACCGAGAACATGAGCTCACCCAGCGTGGGGAGGGCCTTGCCCAAGCCCATCCCGATTAACCAGGTGCGCCTCCTGCTGGAGCAGCCAGGTAAGTTTGCCACCGCCGAGGCCAAGAGGGACCAGGCCATGCTGGAGCTGCTGTACGCCAGCGGCATGAGGATAAGCGAGTTGGTAGCCCTGAATTTGGGGGATGTCAACACGGAGGGCGACTATTTCGTGCGCTGCTTTGGCAAGGGTCACAAGGAGCGCATTATTCCCCTCTACGAGCAGGTGGCCATGGCCGTGAAGAAATATACCGAAGAGACCCGCCCCGAACTGGCCCATAACAAGAAGGAGACGGCGCTCTTCCTCAATGCCCGCGGGGAGAGGCTGACCCGACAGGGCTTCTGGCAGAAACTAAAGGAATACGTCCGGGCCGCGGGGTTGAACAGCAAGGTCAGCCCCCATACCCTGAGGCATAGCTTCGCCACCCATATGCTGAGCGGCGGTGCCGACCTGAGGTCGGTCCAGGAGCTTCTCGGGCATGCCAATATCTCCACCACCCAGGTCTACACCCACCTGACCACAGACCATATCCGCCAGGCCTATACCAAGTCCCACCCCAGGGCCAAAGGTTAGGCTATCCAGACTGTTCAGCTAACCAGAACGGGAGGTACACCAGATGCCAGGCAAATCAAGACACGGTAAAAGGAGATACTATCAGCCGAGCAAAAAGCACCATGGCCAGCACCATACGGCGGCGGCCCAGAGCGTAGCGGCAGGAACCGTCCCGCCGGCGGCCACGACACCACCCCCGGCCAGGGCGACCGCCCCGGCGCAAGCCAAAGCGCCCCAGTACCCCTACATCACCAGAGAGCTGCGGAATATCGGCATACTGACCGCCATCATGCTGGTTCTCCTCATCGTGCTGGCCCGGATTTTGGCCTGAGCCTTTCGGCACTGACGTTAAATAGGCCTAAAGGCAGTGTCATCTTCGCTACTGTACGCGACATAATATGGACTTTGAAGCCGCCAGGGCCAGGTTAATTAAAGAGCTCAGCACCGAGATAAAGGACAGGCGGGTGCTGGACGCTATGTCGCGCCTACCCCGGGAACTCTTCGTACCGCCGGAAAGCCGCCGCCTGGCCTATGAAGACCGGCCACTGCCCATAGGCTGGGAACAGACCATCTCGCAGCCCTTTATCATCGCCTTTATGACCGAGGCCCTGGAGCTTACCGGCAGTGAGAAGGTGCTGGAGGTGGGCACCGGCAGTGGCTACCAGACCGCCATCCTCGCCGAGCTATCCCAAAAGGTAATCACGGTAGAGCGCCTGCCAGCCCTGGCCGAGAAGGCCAAAAAGGCCCTGGACAGGCTGGGCTACAAAAATATAGAAATGCATATCGCCAGGGCAACCCTGGGCTGGGAGGGCGGGGCACCCTATGATGCCATCCTGGTCACCGCCGGGGCACCGAATGTCCCCGATGACCTGCTGAGTCAACTTGCTGCCGGCGGGCGCATGGTCATACCGGTGGGCCCCCGCTACATTCAGGAGCTCCTTAAAATCACCAAGCGCCGGGGAAGGACCACCGTCCAGAACCTGGGCGGCTGCCACTTCGTCTCGCTTATCGGCCGGGACGCCTGGGAGGAATGAGAAGACTACAGAAAGGACAATTAGCCATGGAAGTGCTCAAGGCCATTAACACCAGAAGAAGCATCCGCCACTACAAGGGCGACCCGGTTGACGATAAAATCCTGCAAACCGTTCTGGAAGCCGCCCGACGGGCGCCGTCCTGGAGCAACACCCAGTGCTGGCGGTTTATCGTGGTGCGCGACAATACCATCAAAACCAGGCTGGTCGATACCCTGCACAAAATTAAAAGGCGGGACGGCACACAGCTTGACAACCCCGCCACCAGGGCCCTCACCCAGGCGCCGCTAGTCATCGTGGTCTGCGCCGAGCTGGGCAAATCGGGGCTTTTTGCCGGGGAATCAACCACAGATAAGGGCGAATGGTACATGTTTGATGTTGCCCTAGCTATGCAGAACCTGGTGCTGGCGGCCCACGCGCTAGGGCTGGGTACCGTCATCATCGGCGCCTTTGACGCCAAAAGGGCCGCCAAGATACTGGAGGTACCCGCCGGCTACTGTGTGGTGGCCATGACGCCGCTGGGCTATCCCGACCCTGCTCATGAAGCCAGGGCCACCACCCGAAAAGACCCCTCCGAGGTTATTTTCTACGATAAATTCGGCCACCAGCCGGCCTAATAACCCGCCCATCTTGCCGTGTCCCGCCAAGTACGGCTATAATAGAGCTGAGAAAAATGAAGGGCTGGTGACCAGATGCAGAAATACGCCACGGAGAATATTCGCAACATTGTGCTACTCTCCCACGCCGGTGCCGGCAAGACCTCGCTATCCGAGGCCATGCTCTTTACCGCCGGGGCCATTAGCCGGCTGGGTAAGGTTGACGATGGGTCCACCACCTCCGACTACGACCCCGATGAAATAAAGCGAAAAATCAGCATCAATCTCTCCCTGCTCCCCGCCGAATGGCAGGGCACCAAGATTAATATTATTGACACCCCCGGCTACGCCGATTTCGTGGGCGAGGTTAGGGCCGGGATGCGGGTCAGCGAAGGCGCCATTATCGTCGTCTGTGCCGCCTCCGGCGTTGAGGTCGGCACAGAGCAGGTCTGGGCATACTGTGATGAGGCCAAGCTGCCCCGCCTTATCTTCATCAACAAGATGGACCGTGAGAATGCCGACTTTAACCATACGGTGGAGAAAATAAAGGCGAAATTCGGTGCTAAATGCCTGCCCCTGCACCTGCCCATAGGGGCCCATACCAGCTTCCAGGGCATTATTGACCTTCTGGCGATGAAGGCCTATACCGGCTCCCCGCTCAAGGAAGCCGCGATAGCCTCCCCCCTCAGGCCCCAGGCCGATACCCTCCGGGAGAAGCTGGTGGAGGCGATTGCCGAGACCGATGATGCCCTTATTACCAAGTACCTGGACGGAAAGGAAATCACCCCGGAGGAGCTTAAAGCGGCCCTGCGGCAGGCCGTAGCCAGCGGCAAGATTGTCCCCATCATGGCCGGCTCGGCACTGCAGAATGTGGGGGCCAGCCTGCTAATGGACGCCATCGGCGGCTATATGCCCTCGCCCAAGGAGAGACCGGTAGCCATTGAGGGCGGCACCATGGAGCCGTCCGACAGCGCGCCGCTTAGCGCCCTGGTGTTCAAGACCAGCGCCGACCCCTACGTCGGCAAGCTTACCTACTTCAGAGTCTACACCGGCGCTATTGACAGCAACTCCCAGGTATGGAACTCAAGCAAGAATGCCGCCGAGCGCATCGGCCAGCTCTTCATGCTCCGGGGCAAGACCCAGGAGGCGGTGCCCCAGGTAAGGGCGGGTGATATCGGCGCCGTTGCCAAATTAAACGTGACCAGCACCGGCGATACCCTCGGCACCCAGGAAAAGCCGATAAAAATCGTCCCCATCCGGTTCCCCGAGCCCATCTTCAGCCAGGCAGTACACCCCAAGACCAAGACCGATGTTGATAAGCTGGGCACAGCCCTTAGTCGCCTGACTGAGGAAGACCACACCCTGCGGGTACGCCGCGAGATAAGCACCAGTGAGACCATCATCTCCGGTATGGGCGATACCCACCTCTACGTGACCGCCGAAAAGATACAGCGTAAATTCGGCGTGAACGTGGAGCTGGCTCTGCCCAAAGTCCCCTACCGGGAGACCATTACCACCAAGGCCAATGCCGAATACAAACACAAGAAACAAACCGGGGGGCACGGCCAGTACGGGCATGTCCTGCTGAAGATGGAGCCGCTGCCGCGCGGCAGCGATAACGAGTTCGATGAGAGGGTGGTGGGGGGCTCCGTGCCCAGGAACTACATCCCAGCGGTGGAAAAGGGGGTCAAGGAGGCCTACCAGGAGGGCATGCTGGCCGGCTACCCGGTGGTCAGCGTCAAGACCACACTCTATGACGGGAGCTTCCACCCGGTTGATTCTTCGGAAATATGCTTCAAGATTGCCGGGGCGCAGGCCTTCAAGAAGGGCCTGGCCGAGGGCAGACCCATCATCCTTGAGCCCATCATGAACCTCAAGGTGACAGTGCCTAGCGACCTTACCGGCGACATTATCAGCGACCTCAACACCAAGCGGGCCCGCGTGCTGGGGATGAACCCCGAGGGCGACAACAATATTATTGAAGCGCAGGCACCCCTGGCCGAAATACAGCGCTACGCCATTGACCTGAAATCAATGACCCAGGGCCGGGCACGCTACACCATGACCTTTGACCACTACGAAGAGGTGCCGGCCAATATCACACAGAAGATAGCGGCGGCCAGACAGGCGGAAAAGCAGGCCGAATCTAGGTAGCCCTTACCTCCTGCCGCATAAACAGGATATAGCTTACGGCAAAGCAGACGACGCTCAGGCTTATCAGGGTGGTAAGGTGGGGCCAGATAGTCAGCAGGCTCTGACCAAGGCCGAGGGGGTTGGCGAGCATATAACCGATTTGTCCCGAGGACAGCGCCCCGATATATCCCATAGCGGTCTCCAGCGCCACAGGGTGGAGCAGCCCTATCGTGGCTTCCCCGAAGAGGACATTCGGGGAGAACCGCATCACCATCTGCTGCACCTCAAAATTGTGCAACTGCACAGCCAGGTCACTGTTCTCGCCAACAGGCACTACGGCGTTGGCTATAGACGGCCCTATCATCATTGACCAGAAGAAGCTGAAGAAGAGCCAGATAGCCACCGCCACCAGCAGAGAGGCGGCTACCCTACGGAAGACGACGGAGAAAAGTATGGCCAGGCCCATCCAGAAGGCCCCGTAAACAACGGTAAGAACAATGTAGAGGAAAAGCCTGATGATTTCCTCAGGCCCCGGCGGCACCCCAATCATCCTCAGCCCGTAACCCGCCACCAGCAGCATGGTCGTCGTGACCATAATCGTCAGTGTGATGATTCCCGCCAGGAATTTGCCGTTGATGACGCTGTCCCGGTAGACAGGCTGGGACAGGAGGCGGCTCATCGTGCCACTGGAGCGCTCACCGTTGATGGCGTCAAAACCCAGGGCTATACCTATCAGGGGAATGAAAAACAAGGCCATGAAGCTGACCAGGGAAGGGATAACGCTCCCCTGGGTGGTAAAAAGCCTCAGGAAAACAAATCCCTCGGTGCCGGCACCGCGAATCCCCTGCTGCGCAACATAGATGGCGGCCACGCTGGAAAGCAGCACCAGTAGCAGCAGCACTACGCATCTGATACTGGTGAAATAATCGGCCAGCTCCTTACGTACGATAGCTATCATTATGTCAACCTAGCTTTCCTTAAAATACTTCATATAGATATCGTCCAGGGAGAACTCCTGGACCTTCATCTGCACCAGAGGGGCACCGCTCTGCACCACCGCCCTGGCTATTTCCGCCCTAAGGTCAGCATCGGTGCTGACCTTGAGAATATTTGCGCCGACCTCCACACTAACTACCCCCTTCATGTTCCTGATGGTCTCAATGAGTCCGACACCCGGGCTGGCCGTTTCTATCTCTATGATATAGCGGCCCCCGGCCAGGGCCTCCCTGCCGAGCTGGTCAATAGAGCCCTCAATGACCACCTTGCCCTTGGCCAGTATACCCACACTCTGACAGACCTTCTGCACCTGGTAGAGCTGGTGGGAGGAGAGCAGCACGGTTGCCCCCATCCCGGGTAGATTGGCGATAAGGTCAAGGAGCTGGTTAATACCCTGGGGGTCCAGCCCGGAGGTAGGTTCGTCCAGAAAGACCACCTTCGGCTTTTTGATTAGCACATCAGCAATACCGAGGCGCTGCTTCATACCCCGGGAGAACTTACCTACGGTCATAGCCTCTTCATCAGCCAGACCCACCATGGTTAACACCTCGTCAATCCTTTTCTCGGCCTCGGCCCGGCCGATATTGTTCAGCTCGGCAATAAAGTGCAAATTCTCCCGGGCTGTCAGGTCGCCATAAAAGCCCACCGTCTCCGGCAGATAGCCCACAATGCGCTTGACCTTGAGGGGCTCCCTGGTGGGGTCAAAACCGCCTACCCGCACCGTACCGGAGGTCGGCTCGGTCAGCCCCAACATCATAAGGATGGCCGTCGTCTTACCGGCGCCGTTGGGCCCCAGCAGGCCGAAGACCTCATTTTCCCTGACGTGCAGATTTAAGTGGTCAACAACGGTAACACCGTTGTAACTCTTGGTCAGGTCATGTGTTTCTATGGCCAGATTTTCACTCATGGCTACCGCCGGCTGAACCGCATAAAGATAATAACTAAACCGACAACGGCTATCATGATAATCGCCACACCCACCCATCCCCAGATAGTGGGCGTCTCCACCGTCACCCTGATGCTGATGGAAGTGGCTGAAGCCTGCGTGCCCGAGACCTGGAGGCTGACCATATAGTCCCCGGCGATAGTCTTGGGCGGCGGCTTGATATTGACATCCACCGACTGCTGGGAGTAGGCATCCTGGACATCTATCTTGTCCGGCTTGAAGTCTATTGTCCACCCGTCAGGCTTGGAAGACGAAAACTTGATATTATCAATAACAGCCGTGCCCGTGTTCTGCACCATAATCGCAAAGTAGTTGTCCCGGCCGGCCTTGGCGGTAGTGTTATATACTTGATTGGTCGGAACGACAGCCAAGGCATATTTAGCCGTGACCCTAGCGGTTAGCTCGGTTTTGGCACTAAGGTTATCCGAAACGGCCTCAAGGGTTATCTTATAATCGCCGGGGTCGGGCAGCGGATAATAGGGAGAGGCAGCACCAACATTGACCGTATCCGTCGCCGTCCCGTAGGCAGGCTTCATACTGATGGACGATATCTTCTGGCTAGTCTGGTACTGCGGCGTCACTGAGACATCCCAGCCTGATGGTGCTGTGGTACGCAGGTCAAAGACGCGGGGCTCCGTACCATTATAGGTTAGCGACACCACAAAATTAAAGGTGCTACCGGCGACGGCATCTAGCCTAGGGTAGGTAGCACTCAGGGCGAGGCCCTCCCGCGCCGGCGGCTCTTCATCCTGGGCTAAGGCCACACCGAACGAGGAGATAGCCATTAGACACGTCAGCAGGAGACAGAAGGAACAGATTAATCTCGCCATTTTCATCGCTTTATCACCTCAAAGAAACAAATTTTTACTACGTCATTACTTCTAGACCGATATTATACCAAAGTCATCATCACGGCTCAAGACAGCACCACCCCACCCAACCCACCCATTATGCCGCCAAAAGCTCCCTGACCTTCCGGGTAAAGGCCGGCAGTACCCTCTGCCAGTCCCCGACCACGCCGAAGCGGGTGTAGCGGAAGATATTCGCCCCGGGGTCTTTATTGATGGCGATAATATTCCTGGCGCCGGCACAACCGCTCATGTGCTGGCTGGAACCGGAAATACCGACGGCAATATAAACATCGGGGGCGATAACCCTACCGGTAAGCCCCACCTGAAGGGTATCCGGCACCCAGCCATAATCACAGGCCGGGCGGCTGGCACCCACCGCCCCCCTGAGGAGCCCCGCCAGCTCCAATAGCTGCTGAAAACCGCCGGCACCACCCATGCCCCTCCCCCCCGAGACCACCACCGCCGCATCCTCAAGCTTTACCCCCGCCCAATCCTCCACCACCCGGCCCAGGACCACCGTCTTGAGGGCCGAGGCCTCAAGGCCAGCCTCTACCCCGATAATATCCCCCTGCCGGGAGGCATCCGGTACCGCCGGCGCTACAGTTTTGGGCCTGATGGTCACCACCTGCGGGTCAGTATCGGTGACGAAAACCGCCCGGGCATTGCCGCCATAAACAGGCTTGGTTACCCGCAGCCGCCTGGAGGCCGCATCAATGGCCAGTCCAACACCATCCGTAATCACCGCCGTCCCCAGGCGGAAGGACAGCGCCGGGGCCAGGTCACGCCCTACGTCGGTATGACCCATAATGATAATCCGGGGCCTTGCCTGCCCGACCACCTTCGCCAGCACCGCCACGTAGGCATCGGTACGGTAGTCCTTGAGATGAGGGTCATCAACAATATAGACGCTACGAGCGCCCAAGGCAATAGCCCCCTGAGCCAGACCGCCAATACCGCTGCCGA
>Ga0315282_10017937_pt1 | contig 10170 bp, 7 predicted proteins | sample YL17G07_20_MG_FD_203693 | JGI IMG/M metagenome (GOLD analysis project Ga0315282, IMG submission 203693) | Sediment microbial communities from Yellowstone Lake, YNP, Wyoming, USA - YL17G07_20 | ecosystem: Environmental > Aquatic > Freshwater > Lake > Sediment | place: USA: Wyoming | collected... | reverse complement strand
GCTAAAGGTAAGAGACATGCGGAAGTATTACGATCAGATCACCCGCATCGCCGGCAACGTGGTCACCGTCGGCGCAACAGGCGTCGGGTACGATGAACTGGCGATCGTCACGGGCGACCGCCGGTCGTCGCTCGCCCGGGTCATCCACCTGGAGGGCAACCAGGTCTCGCTGGAGGTGTTCGCCGGCACGCAGGGCGTCTCGACGAGCGACCGCGTCCGCTTTCTCGGACACCCGATGCAGGTGCCCTTCTCGGAGGACCTCCTGGGCCGCGTCTTCGACGGCGCGGGGCGCCCGCGCGACGGCCGGCCCGACGTCCAGGCCCCGCCCGTCGACATCGGCGGGCCCGCCGTGAACCCGACCAAGCGCCTCCTGCCCTCCAAGATGATCCGCACGGGCATCCCGATGATCGACGTCTTTAACTCCCTCGTGGAATCGCAGAAACTCCCGATCTTCTCGGTCCCCGGCGAACCGTACAACGAACTCCTGGCCCGCGTCGGGCTCCAGGCCAACGCCGACATCATCATCCTGGGCGGCATGGGCCTCCGGCACGACGATTACCTCCTCTTCCGCAAGACGTTCGAGGAAGGCGGCGTCCTGGGACGCACGATCCTCTTCATCCATACGGCGGCCGACCCCGTGGTCGAATGTCTGCTGGTGCCGGACCTGTGCCTGGCGGTGGGCGAGCGTTTCGCCCTCCAGGGCAAGCGGGTCCTGGCGCTCCTGACGGACATGACCGCCTTCGCCGACGCCCTCAAGGAGATCGCCATTACGATGGAGCAGATCCCGTCGAACCGCGGCTACCCGGGGGACCTCTACACGCAACTCGCGCGGCGGTACGAGAAGGCGGTGGACTTCGACGGCGCGGGCTCGATGACCGTCCTGGCGTGCACCACGATGCCCGGCGACGACATCACGCACCCCGTGCCCGACAACACCGGCTACATCACCGAGGGCCAGTTCTACCTCCGGGGCGGCTGGATCGAACCGTTCGGCAGCCTGTCGCGCCTCAAGCAGCAGGTGAACGGCAAGACGCGCGACGATCACCGGGCCATCATGGACGCCTGCATCCAACTGTACGCCCTCTGCCGCGAGAGCCGCGAGAAACGCGACATGGGTTTCGAGGTGTCGGCCTGGGACCGGAAACTCCTGGCCTACGGCCGGCGGTTCGAGGAGAAGATCATGGACTTGCGGGTGAACATCCCGCTCGAAGAGGCGCTCGACCGGTGCTGGGAGATCCTGGCCGGCTGCTTCGAACCGGCCGAGACGGGCATCCGCCGCGCGATCATCGAGAAGCACTGGCCGCGGAAGACGGAGCCTTTGCCGGCGTAGGTGGGTCCTTATTTCGGATTTCGGAATTCGGATTTCGGATTGAACGGAAAACCCAACATCCGGGCGAGTGAGTTCCACGTGACGCCAGAGGAGATGAAAAAACGGACGAAGGATTTCGGCCTTCGGGTCATACGCCTCGTGGCCGCGTTGCCCAGGGACCGCGCCTCGGACGTGCTGGGGCGCCAACTCCTGAAGGCCGGAACCAGCGTGGGAGCCAACTACCGCGCAGCGTGCCGATCGAGATCGGACGCCGACTTCCTGGCCAGAATGGGGATCGTGGAGGAAGAAGCGGACGAGGCCGTGTACTGGCTGGAGATGCTTGCAGCCGCCGGGTTGGTGCCCCAGAAACGCCTCGCCGACCTTAAACACGAAGGTGAGGAAATCCTGTCCATCGTAGTCGCTTCGATCAGGACCGTGAAAGCCAGAATGCGCAGGCCGCCGGCCCGTCAATCCGAAATCCGAAATCCGAAATCCGAAATCGGTTAGCCTTATGGCGAGAAAGATCAAACTGACCCGCCCCGAACTCAAGCGCCACCGCGATGCCCTCGCGCGGTTCGAACGGTATCTGCCGATGCTGAAACTCAAGCAGCAGCAACTCCAGATGGCCGTGCAGGAGGCCGCCGCCAAGCACCGTGCCGCCGAGGAGGCCGTCCGCGCCGCCCGCGAGAGGTTCGATGCCTACCGCGCGGTCCTCCAGGACCTCGCGGGCCTCAACGTGCAGGCCCTCGCCAAGCCCTCCGAGGTCAAGACCGGCACCGTCAACATCGCGGGCGTCACAGTGCCCGTCTTTGAAGGCGCGACGTTCCCCCAGGCGGCGTACAGCCTCTTCGCGACCCCCGCGTGGGTGGACCGGGCCCTGGCGGACCTGCGGGACCTGAACCGCCGCCAGGCCGAACGAGACGTCCTGCGCGAGCAGCACGGCCGCCTCCGCCGCGAACTCACCAGGATCATCCAGCGCGTGAACCTCTTTGAGAAGATCAAGATCCCGGAGGCCCGCGAGGCCATCCGCCGCATCCGCATCCACCTGGGCGACGAGATGACCGCGGCCGTCGGCCGGGCCAAGATCGCCAAGGCCAAGATCGGCGAGGAAGATACCGCGGCGGTGGACACGCGGGTCGGCGACGCCCGGTCTGCCGCCGAGGAGGGGCCCGCGCCATGATCGCCCGGATGCTCAAGGTCCACATCGTGGCGCGCACCCGCGACCGCGACCGGCTCCTGGAGGCCCTGCGCGACCTCCGCGTCGTCCACGTGGCGCCGGTCGACCCCGCCCGCGCGGTGGCCGACGAGGAGACCGTCGCGGCCATCGACCGGCTGAACCGCGCGGTCCAGATCCTCCAGGCCGCGCCGGCCGCCGCGCCGCCGCTCGACCTCTCGCCCCTGGCCGCCGCCGACGAGGTCCTCCGCATCCAGCGCGACAGCCTCGAGCAAGCGAACCGCCTGTCGAGCCTGCACCGGCAAGTGGAACAACTGGCCCTCTGGGGCGACGTGCGGATCGACGATTGGGAGTCCCTCCGCCGGGCGGGGGTCGAGCCGAAGTTCTTCGCCGTGCCTCGCAAGCGCATCGGCGAGGTCCGGGCCGAGTGCGTCCAGCCCATCGCCCCGTGGCCGGGCAAACGCATGCTCGTGGCTGTCATCGAGCGCCGCGGCGAGGCGGAGGCGCCCGAAGGTTCGGAGGCGATCCCCCTGCCCACGCGCGACCGGCCGCGTATCCGGGCCGAGGCCGCCCGGATCGACGCCGCGCTCAAGGCAGATTCCGAGCGGCTGGCGCGCCTCGCGCCTCTGGCGCCCGCCATGCGCCGGGAACTAGCGAACCTTCACGAGAAGACCACCTGGACCGTGGCCGCGCGCAGCGGCCTGACCGAGCCGTCCTTGTACGCGCTGCAAGGCTGGGTGCCGGCCGAGACGGCCGATGGTCTGGCCGGCGGCCTGGCGGCCGCGGGACTCGAGGCGGCCGTCCGCACGGCCGAGCCGGCGCCCGAGGACGATCCCCCCACCCTCATCCGGTACCCCGCCTGGGTCCGGCCCATCGAGGGGCTCTTCAATATCCTCAACATCGTGCCGGGGTACCGCGAACTGGACGTGTCGCCGGGTTTCATGATCGCCCTGCCGATCTTCTGCGCGATGCTGATCGGCGACGGCGGCTACGGCCTGCTGTTTCTCATCCTGCCTGCGGTGTTCTACCGGAAGTTGTCGGCCAGCATGGGCCCGCAGGTCGCGCAACTCCTGATGGTGATCGGGTTCTGGACGCTGGCCTGGGGGATCATGACCGCCTCGTTTTTCGGGGTCGGCCCTGCGCTCCTTGCAGAGGCCGGCGGCATCTGGGAATCGCTCGGTTCACTCCTGGGGTCGCTGCAACTGCTGTCGGTGGACCTCGCCAAGACGTCGCGCGACCGCTTGATGCACCTGTGCTTCCTGATCGGGGCGATCCACCTGAGCGCGGCCCACCTCTGGCAGGCCCGGCGCCAGTGGCCGGACCTGCGGTTCCTCAACAACGTGGGCTGGGCGATCTTCTTGTGGGGGACCTTCGGCTTCGTCAACCATTTGATCTTCAAGAGTCCGTGGGGCTGGGAAACGCCGGTCCCTTACCTGCTGATCGTCGGCGGCCTGCTGGTGGCGCTGTTCCAGGAGCCCAGCCGCAATGTCGCCAAGTCGTTCCTGATCGGCCTGGCGTCGTCGGCGTTGCCGGCCATTTCGACCTTCTCCGACATCTTGAGTTATGTGCGTCTGATGGCCGTCGGGCTGGCGGGAAGCGTCCTGGCCATCAGTTTCAACAAACTGGCGGCCAGCGCGGGCCTCCTGGGCATCCCGGTGCTGCTGTTCGGCCACGCGCTGAACATCGCCCTGTGCCTGATTGCACTGTTTGCGCACGGGGTGCGGCTGAACGTCCTGGAGTTCTCGAGCAACGCCGGCATGGAATGGAGCGGATACCCCTACCAACCGTTTGCAAGAAAGGGACAGGAGAACTAGCATGGAATTCATCGGACAGTTGGCGGTCATCCTGGGTTTTGCCGCAGGCGCCAGCGGCAGCGCCTTGGGCATCTGGACGGCCGGCTGCGCGGCGGCCGGCGCGTGGGCGCGCGACGCCAAGGCCGGCAAGCGACTCCGATTCCCCTACATCGTCTTCATCGGCGCCCCCCTGAGCCAGACGTTCTATTCCATGATCGTGATGAACCAGATGGGCGATTACCTGGCGAAGGCATCCGGCGGGGTCGGGGGCAACGCGGGCCTGTTGATGGGCATCGCCTTGGCCACCGGTCTGGGCGAAATGCTCTCGGCCTGGTTCCAGGGCGTCATCGGCGCCGCCGCCATCCGATCCATGAGCGAAAGCGACGGCAAGGGCCTGGCGTTCCTCCTGATCGCCATCGGCATCATCGAGACGGTGGGAATCTTCACGATGGTGTTCATGCTCGGCATGGTGCCGTCGGCCTGAGCCGAGGCCATCCCTGAACGCCGCAGCCGAACGCCGCCAGCGACGTGCGGTCCGCAACCAGGCATCCGCGCGGCGGGTCTCTGACCTGCCGCGCGGTCGTTTTCGGCATTCCCGCCCGCGCCAGCCGCACGGCCTACTTCGTGGATGGCCTCTCGGGCGGCGGTTTCGTTTCGCCCGGCGGCGCGGCGGGCTTGGATGAATCATCCGGCTTCGCGGGGGGCGTCGGGGGCTTGGGCTTCTCGGCGGCGTCCCAGCGCGGCTCGATCCGCACGAGTTGCGTGTCCTTCTTGCCGCGAAGGACAAACAGGACGATCTCCTTCGGCTTCTTCTTGGCCTCGGCCTCGAAGACCTTGCGGAACTCGGCCAGCGTGGGCGTGTCCTGGTCCTGGACCTTCTTGACGACGTCGTTCTCCTGAAGCCCGCCGTCCTGGGCCCATCCGGCCGGTGCGACGAACGCCACGACCACGCCCGCCTCGGACGCGGGCAGTTCCCGCGCCACGCGGTCCTGGAGGACCATCTCGCGGACCGTGAGGCCCATCTGGTTGTTCTTGTAGCGTTCGGCCTCGGCGGGCGTCTTGGGCTGCTCGGCCAGCGCCACCTTGAGGTCCTGGGTCTTCCCGGCCCGCCAGACGGCCAGCGTCAGTTGGTCGCCGACCTTCCGCTCCTTCAGGTCGTTGGCGAAGTTCTCGACGAGTTGCCCCTCGGTGCCCTTGATGTCCTTGCCGTTGACGGCCAGGATGATGTCCTCGGCCTTGAGTCCGGCCTTCTCGGCGGGCCCCTTCTCGAGGACCTGGCCGATGACCACGCCGCGGCGGTCGCCGAGTTTGAAGTACTCGGCCATGTCTTTCGTGACGGGCGTCAGCGCCAGGACGCCCAGCCAGGGCCGGCGCACCAGGGCCCCGCCCTTGGGCGGGTTCTTGACGCGCTCCATAAAGCGTGCGGCGGGCCAGATGACCTCCGCCACGCCCCAGTTCGGCCGCGCGTTCGTCCCCCGGTTCAGCCTCACGTACCCCACGATGCCCACCGCCCTGCCGTCGAGCGTCATGACGGGCGTGCCGGGCGACCCCAGGCCGCGGTCCGTCAGGTACACGGTAACGGGCTGCTCGATGCGGACGCCGATGCGGCTGACCTGGACGGCCCGCGCGTAGCCGTCGGGTTCGCCCAGGCAGGCCATCGACACCACCGGGTCGCCGATCTCCAGCCGGGCGGATTCATCGAACGTCTGGACCGGCAGCGGGGGCGCCTTCGGGTCCGCCACCCGCAGGAACGCCACCTGGGCCTGGTCGTCCTTGCCGAGGTACTCGGCGTCGAAGGTCTGAAGGTCGTCGCCCTTGGCCGTGATGACCTTGAAATCTCGGAACTGGCTGGATGCGAACTGGGCGGGAATGGCGGCGCTGGCGAACAGGATGAGGTTCTCCGGCCCGACGACCGTGCCGAGGACGCGGACGTCGGCCCGGACCCCGTCGTCGCGTTCGACGTAGAAGGAGACCACGATGGACGAGGCGACGAGGGCCTCGCGGGCCTTGCGGATCTGGTCGGCCTCCGGGTCGGCCCGGAGGGAGCCGGCCGCCAGGACCAGGGCCGCCGCGGCGGCAGCCCACGCAACTATATCACGAATCAGCATATTATGACTCCTGGGACGGGACGCGCGGGGCAGGGCCCGCGGCTGCATAAGGTTACTGCCCATCGGGCTTGGGGGCATCGGGTTTCTGGTCGTCGGGTTTCCTGGCCGGCGCGGGGGCAGGCTTCTTGCCCTGGTCGTAGTCGATCTTCAGCAGGATCGGCACGACCGCCGGCCCGCGGTGGACCTTCAGGAGGACCATCGGCTGCTTCTGCCGGACGGCCGCATCGTACTGCTTCTTCAAGTCCCGCAGGTCGGCGACGTCCTGGTCGCCCACGCGGACGACGACGTCGCCCCTCTGGAGGTTGGCCGCCTCGGCCGGCTCGCCGCGCCGGACGCCGGTCACGTAGACGCCCCGGGTGCTCGGGAGGTTCTCGCGCTGGGCCAGGCGCTCGGTGATGTCCTGCCCGACGACGCCCCACTTCGTGAAGTCCTCTTCCTCGCTGCGGACGGTGGTGAGTTCCTCGGTGACGATCTCCAGGCTGCGGACCTCGCCGCCGCGCTTGACCTTCACCTGGACCTTGGCGGCGACGGGCGTCTCGGAGATCCTGCGCCGGAGGTCGAACAACTGCTCCGGGTAGCGCCCCTCCACCTTGGCCCCGTTATATTCCAGAAGGATGTCGCGGGCCTGGAAGCCCGCCTTGGCGCCCGGCCCGTCGGGCTCGACGGCCGAGACGACCGCCCCCTCGGTCTTGCCGACGTCGAAGAACACCTCAAGGTCCTGGAGGGGCTGGAACACCAGACCCACCGTACTGCGGGTCACCTTGCCCTTTTCGAGAATCTGCCGCACGACCTCCTTGGCCACGTTGATGGGGACGGCGAAGCCGAGGTCGTTTCCGCCGCCGCGGGTGTTGATGCCGATGACCTCGCCGCGGAAGTTGCAGAGCGGCCCGCCGGAGTTCCCCGGGTTGATCGCCGCGTCGGTCTGGAGCCACGTGTTGAAGAGGCCGGTCTCCAGTCCGCCGCCCAGGTCCAGGCCGGTCCCGAGGATGCGGTCGTGGCACCCGATGATGCCGTTCGAGATGGACCGCGACAGGCCGAACGGGCTGCCGATCGCCAGGACGCTGTCGCCTTCCTCCACGGCGTCGGAGTCGCCGAACGAGGCCGCCTGGAACGCGATGCCCTTGGCCTTGACCTCGTCGAGGTCGAGTTGAATGACGGCCACGTCGGTCCACGGGTCGCTGCCCACCAGGCGGGCCTTGACGCGTTCCTTGTTGTAGAGGATGCAGGTGAGTTCCTGCGCCCGGCCCGCGACGTGATAGTTCGTGAGGATGTGCCCCTGGTCGTCGAAGATGACGCCGGAGCCGTTGCCGCCCACGCGGCGCCGCTCGCCGCCGACGAATTCGCTCCGCCGGGCGTCCACGCGGACCGTGGCCGGATAGACCCGGTCGCGGGCCAACTTGCGGGCGACCTCGAGGCTGATGTACGTGGACGAGGAATTCCGCTCGGGCCCGCATCCGGCCAGGAGTGCCCCCAAGCCCATCACCCACACAAGCGCCAGGATTTCTCGTTTCACCGCGCGGCCCTTTCCGAAAACGTGACACCATAGTGTACTTCGCAGACCCGCCCCGCCGCAAGGAGCCTTTTCACGGTGCGCACCAAACCCTTGCGGAACCTGCCTTGCCCCGCTACGCTACCGCTCCCAAACGCCCGGCATGGGGCCGGACCGGCATGACGGAGAGCACACGGAAATGAGCACCACGATCCAGTGGGGCATCATCGGGGCAGGCGGCATCGCGAAGAACTTCGCCAAGGGCGTCGCCCATTCCAGGACCGGCCGCATCGTGGCCATCGGCAGCCGCTCCCAGGAGAAGGCCGACAAGTTCGCCGACGAGTTCTGCCCTTCCGCCCGCCGGCACGGCTCGTACGAGGCCCTGCTGGCCGACGCCGACGTGCAGGCCGTCTACATCGCCACGCCGCACCCCATGCACGCCGAGTGGGCCGTCAAGGCCGCCGAGGCCCGCAAGCACATCCTCTGCGAGAAGCCCATCGGCATCAACCACGCCGAGGCCATGGCGATCGTCGAGGCGGCCCTGCGGCACGACGTGTTCCTGATGGAAGCCTTCATGTACCGGTGCAGCCCGCAGACGGCCAGACTCGTCGAACTCCTGCGCTCGAAGGCCATCGGCGACGTGCGGGTCATCCGCGCCAGTTTCAGTTTCCACGCGGGGTATAACCCCGAGGGACGGCTCTTCGCCAACGCGCTGGGCGGCGGGGGGATCCTCGACGTGGGCTGCTACCCCGTCTCGATGGCCCGCCTGGCGGCCGGCATCGCGCTCGGCAAAGATTTCGCCGAGCCCCTCGACGTGAAAGGCTGCGGGCACCTGGGCGCGACGGGCGTGGACGAATGGGCCGCCGCCACGCTCCGGTTCCCCGGCGACATCCTCGCCCAGGTGGCCACGGGCGTCCAGGTGCAGCAGGATAACGCCGTCCAGATCTTCGGCTCCGAGGGGAACATCCTCCTGCCCTGGCCCTGGATCCCCAGCCGCGAGGGCGGCGCCACCAAGATCATCCTCCAGCGAAAGGGCCAGCCGAACGCCGAGGAGATCGTCATCGACACGAAGGACTGGCTCTACGGCATCGAGGCCGACACCGTGGCGGCCAACCTCGAGCGGCGCCAGGCCCGGTTCCCCGCCATGTCCTGGGACGATACGCTCGGCAACATGAAGACGCTCGACCGCTGGCGCGAGTCGTTCGGGTTCCAGTACGAGGCGGAGCAACTCTCTGCCCCGTGGCCGACCATCACGCGTCGGCCCCTGGCGGTCCGCAAGGACTGTAAGATGAAGTACGGCCGCATCGCGGGCCTCTCCAAGCCCGTCTCGCGCCTGGTCATGGGCGTGGATAACCAGTCGGCGATCGCGCACACGTCGGTCATGTTCGACGACTGGTTCGAGCGCGGCGGCAACGCCTTCGATACCGCCTACGTCTACGGCGGCGGCGCGTGCGAGAGGGTCCTGGGGCGGTGGGTCAGGAGCCGCGGCGTGCGCGACCGGGTCGTCATCCTCGACAAGGGCGCCCACACGCCCTTCTGCACGCCCCGGGACCTGACGAGCCAGTTGCGGGAGAGCCTCGACCGGCTCCAGACAGATTACGTTGATATCTACATGATGCACCGAGATAACCCGGAGGTGCCGGCCGGCGAGTTCCTCGACGTCCTGAACGAGCACCTGCGGGCCGGCCGCATGAGGGCCTTCGGCGGGTCCAACTGGTCCATCGCCCGGATCGAGGAGGCCAACGCCTACGCCCGGCGCCACGGCCTCGTGGGGTTCGCGGCGGTCTCCAACAACCTCAGCCTCGCCTGGATGGTCGATCCCGTCTGGGCCGGCTGCCTCCACTCGTCCGACGCCGCGTCGCGGGCGTGGTTCGAGCGGACGGGGATGCCCCTCATGCCCTGGTCGAGCCAGGCGAGGGGCTTCTTCACCGAGCGGGCCGATCCCAACGACCGCTCCGACAGGGAACTGGCGCGCTGCTGGTACAGCGACGACAACTTCCGCCGCCTCGAGCGGGCCCGCGAGATGGCGCGGCAGCGGGGCGTCCTCGCGATCCAGATCGCCCTGGCGTACGTCCTCTGCCAGCCGTTCCCGACGTTCCCGCTCATCGGCCCCCGGACGCTGGCCGAGACGCGGACCAGCCTGCCGGCCCTGGACATCGAACTCTCGCCCCAGGACCTCGCCTGGCTCAACCTGGAGCGCTAGTGTACCGTCAATTTTGTTTTTGCGGGTGGCACAGGCTTTCAAGCCTGTGCGGCACAGCCTGAAAAGGCTGTGTAACCCAAGCCGGCACCCACAG
>Ga0315282_10017936_pt1 | contig 10170 bp, 8 predicted proteins | sample YL17G07_20_MG_FD_203693 | JGI IMG/M metagenome (GOLD analysis project Ga0315282, IMG submission 203693) | Sediment microbial communities from Yellowstone Lake, YNP, Wyoming, USA - YL17G07_20 | ecosystem: Environmental > Aquatic > Freshwater > Lake > Sediment | place: USA: Wyoming | collected... | reverse complement strand
ATCTGGAGCCGCGCCGGATACTACAAACGATCCCCAAGACAAAGCTTAAGGAAATGGAACGCTCAAAAGACACGGGCTTTTGCTGCGGCGGCGGCGGCGGGCTCATGTGGATAGAGGAACAGCCTGGGACGACAAAGATTAATCAAATACGTCTTGAAGACGCTCTCAAGACCGGGGCTGAGACGGTTGTAACCGCCTGCCCTTATTGTTTACAGATGTTCGAGGACAGCATCGAACATAAAGGTGTGAAGGACTCGTTGAAGGCAAGAGACCTTGCTGAACTCGTTGAAGCAGCCATGAAGCAATAGATCCCAATAGCACGAATGACAACGAATGACGCAAATGGGCAACCATTAGGTACCATTCGTGAAATTCGTCATTTTCATCATTCGTGGCGTGCCCTCTGGGCATGAGGAGAGGAGTGATAATATGAATACGATCGTCTGTGTTAAACAAGTACTTGACCCCGAGATACCACCTGCCAAATTCAAGATTGACCCCGCGGCGAAACAGGTCATTCCTCCCCCCGGGGTGCCACCTGTGATCAGTGTGTATGATGAACGAGCTGTTGAGGCAGCATGCCGGCTCAAAGACAAGCACAAAGGGAAGATAACAGTGATCAGCATGGGGTCAGCGAAAGCTGCTGACGTGATAAAGCACGCCATATCGATGGGGGCCGACGACGGATTCGTTCTCCAGGATCCAGCCTTCGAAAACCTGGATAGCTTTGGTACGGCGTATGTCTTGGCGAAAGCGATCCAGAAAATTGGTGGGTATGACCTGGTTCTGTGCGGGCGACAGGCCGCGGACTGGGGTGCCGGTCAGGTTGGCTCGATTCTGGCTGAAATACTTGGCCTCCCTGTTGTGACCCTCGCCTGTGCTATCGAGGCAGTGGACAAGAAGCTTAAAGTAAAGAGGATGGTGAACGATGGCTATGAAGTACTGGAAGCTCCTATGCCAAGCGTGGTGACCGTCAGCAGTGAGATTGGTCTGCCTCGTCTTCCCGGTGGAATGGGTCTCATGCTTGCTCGCAAGAAACAGATTCCGGTCTGGAAGGCGCAGGATATTGGGGCTGAGCCCTCGCCGCTGGACAAGGCGAACGCCCATACCGAGGTCACCTCTCTCTCTGTGCCGACCCGAAAAACCGAGTGTGAGATCATTGCTGGGGGTACTCCTGGCGAAGCTGCCGTCAATCTGGCCTCGAAGCTTATTAAACTGATATGATGAGATTTCGGAAAAAGCCCCGAAATCTCTGATTACACAGATTATGGCAGATTACACAGATGAGAAATGCATTGAAAAAAATTAAGAATTCGTGTAATCATTTTTTGAAATCTGTGTAATCGAGAGAGCGGGAAGTAGTTTTTCAGAGCTCTCATGATTATAGAATGAACGGAGGGCATTCCATGGATAATCATAAAGGTGTTTTGGTTTGTGGTGAGATCGCTGAAGGGAAATTAGCGCCAATCACGATAGAACTCCTCGGAGTCGGAAGAAAGCTCGCCAATGAACTGGGCGAGGACTTAAGCACCCTATTGATGGGCAGCAAGACAGGTGGCTTGGGGCAGGAGGCAATCGCCTATGGGGCTGACAATGTCTATGTCGCTGAAGACAGTCTCCTGGATCATTATAATTCCGATGCCTACACTCAGGTAGCGGCTGACCTTTGCCGGAAAACGCTTCCTTCTATTATGCTTCTTGGCCATACGGACGTCGGTTGTGATTTAGCTCCGCGACTCAATGGTCGCTTGGGGGGCGGGCTCGCTATGGATTGCCTGGCGTTATCCATTGACCCGGCGACCAAGTTCCTGGTCTCGACGAGGCCCGTCTTTGGTGGCAACGCCCACGCCACGGTGGTATCCAAGTCTGCCCGGCCTCAGATGGCTACTCTCAGGTCGAAAATAGTGCCGCCGGCAGAGCGTAATGACTCCCGACGAGGTAAGGTTATTCCTGTAGAGGGCAAGATCGACCCTTCGGCGCTTAAAGTCAAGGTTGTCGATCGGATCAAAGAAGAGGTGGAAGGGATAAAGCTGGAAGACGCTGAGGTCGTCGTTAGCGGTGGGCGCGGCATAGGCAGTGCTCAAAACTTCGGGATGGTCCGGGAGCTCGCCAGCGTTCTGGGTGGCGCTGTTGGTGCGACTCGGCCTGCCTGTGACGAGGGTTGGGCGGCGGTGACGCTCCAGGTGGGCCAGAGCGGAAAGGTGGTCAGTCCTAAACTATACATCGCCGTAGCTCTCTCTGGCGCCATGTCGCATATCGCTGGCTGTTTGGGATCAAAGGTCATTGTGGCTATCAATAAAGATAAAGAGGCGAATATCTTCAACGTCGCCCACTTCGGTATCGTCGCGGATTATAAAGAAGTCTTACCTGCTCTGACCGCGAAACTCAAGGAGCTAAAATCAGCATAAGCCGCGGATTTGCTAGAACCCTGGGGAAAAAGAAGGCGTTGGAGGCGTTGGCACAATATATTAATTGTTATGCGTTTGTAATAGAAGAATATGATAAATTGGAAGATTGAAATATGACGGTAAATCCAGATCTTGTTTCTCCTTGTGGTCTTTATTGCGGAGTCTGTGCCATCTATATTGCACACCGTGATAATAATCATAAATTCAAGGAGCGGTCCAGCCCCGCCGGTTATGCGAAACGTTACTCTCTCTTTCAATCGCAAATCGTCACCTCTTACTAATCAGTCCATAATTGTATGGACACTGGAGACTTAATCCCTCCTTCCCTCCCCTGCCTACCGGCGGGCAGGCTTTACAAAAGGGAGAAATTCCCCCTCTTTGGCAAAGAGGGGTCAGGGGAGATTTTGGAAGAATATGTCTAATCAATTATGGACTCCTTAGTAACACAACCCAGTCATCACGCTTTGTGTACTCTGCAATCAATAAACCCCTTCCCTTAAATTTTGACTCTCTTTACCACTTTTGTTAAAGTTCTGAACGATAGACAACCTCACTCCAACTTAACAAAACCATAAAATGTCCATCGTTCACGGTCTACTCGAAAGAATTTCTTACCACAACGAAGAAAATGACTTTGTGGTCGCAAAGCTCCGTGAAAAAGAGAAGAAGGAGCTGACCACCATTATCGGTAATCTTTCCGGTATCAACCCTGGGGAATCCCTGAAACTGACAGGTAAATGGGTCCACAATAAGAGATTTGGTGAACAATTCCAGGCCGAGAGCTTCGAAGTTACCGTACCAGCCACCCTCCTTGGGATCCAGAAATATCTTGCCTCCGGATTGATTCAAGGCATTGGCCCGATCATGTCAGAGAGAATTGTCGAAAAGTTTGGGCTTCATACCCTGGAGGTCATCGAAAAGACACCTGAAAAGCTATCCGAGGTGGAAGGCGTTGGTCCAAAACGGATCTCGATGATCACAAAAGCCTGGGGGGAGCAGAAAGAGATCAAAGAGATCATGATCTTCCTGCAGGGCCATGGAGTAAGTGCTGCCTATTCTGCCAAGATCTATAAACGGTATGGAAGTCAATCGATTGAAATCGTCAAAGAGAATCCCTATCGTTTAGCCCACGACATCTACGGGACTGGCTTCATTACCGCAGATAAGATCGCCCAAAATCTCGGCATCGATCGCAATTCCCTGATCCGGGCAAAGGCAGGTCTGATGTATGTTTTGAGTCAGTTGATGGAAGAAGGCCATGTCTACTATCCTGAAACTCAATTGATTCACAAGGCAGAGGAAATACTCAGTGTTGATGAAGAAATCATTATCCAGGCCGTAAAGGAGCTATCCAAAGAAAAAGAGTTATTCTTAGAAGACCTCGATCCTGACGGTAATCTTAGAGCCGCTTTTCTTGCCCCCTTCTATGTGGCAGAAACGGGAGTGGCTCAAAGGTTAATCAATCTGAAGGAATCTCCTTCAAATATCCGGCCCATCCATCCGGAAAAGGCAATCGAATGGGTGCAGCAGAAATTGAACATGGAACTTGCCCAGAGACAGGAGGAGGCGGTTCTTCTGGCAGCCACTTCAAAAGTGTTGATTATCACCGGGGGCCCCGGAACCGGGAAGACGACCCTCATCACGGCCATATTAAGAATCTTTCAGCAATTGAAGCTGAGGATCGTTCTTGCAGCTCCCACAGGAAGGGCAGCCAAGAGAATGAATGAGGCAACGGGCTGGGAGGCAAAGACCATTCATCGCCTCCTTGAATACTCTCCCCATAAGGGTGACTTTAAGAAAGACCAGGACGATCCTCTTGAGGCAGATGTGGTCATCATCGATGAGACCTCTATGGTCGACACCCTCTTGATGTACCATCTCCTGAAAGCCATTCCATCCCATGCTCACCTGATATTGGTAGGAGACGTCGATCAGCTCCCCTCAGTCGGCCCTGGAAACGTCCTGAAAGATATCATCAAATCAGGAAAGTTTACAGTGGTCACGCTCACCGAGATCTTTCGCCAGGCCCGGGAGAGCATGATCGTGGTCAACGCACACAAAGTCAATCAGGGTCAGTTGCCTGTTTTAAAGGAAATCGACAAACCGGAAAAAGCCGACTTTCAATTCATCCAGGAAGAAGATCCGGAGAAGATCCTTCAAAATATCCTGGACCTCTGCAGTGAAAGGATCCCCAGGGATTTCAGGTTTCATCCCCTCAGAGAGATCCAGGTCCTGACACCCATGCACAAGGGAACAATTGGTGTAACGAATCTCAACATCGAGTTACAGAAGAGACTGAACCCCGGTCAGTCGGGCATCACCCGTGGAGCCTGGAACTTCAGATTAGGGGACAAGGTGATGCAGATCGTTAACAACTATAATAAAGATGTCTTTAACGGTGATATCGGGTGGATCTCAAAGATCGACCCGGAAGAAAGAGAGGTGGCCATTGAATTCGATGGGAGACTAATCCCTTATGACTATTCTGAACTCGATGAAGTTGCCCTAGCCTATGCCGTATCCGTCCATAAGTCCCAGGGGAGCGAGTACCCGGTCGTGATTCTTCCCGTTGTCACCCAACACTACATGCTTCTTCAAAGAAACCTGATCTATACTGGGATCACCAGAGCTAAGAAACTGGTCATCATGATCGGAACGAAAAAGGCCCTGGCCATTGCCATAAGGAATAACAAACCCCAACGAAGGTATACTCTTCTCTCGGAGAGACTGGCAGCGTCATGAGTGAACCCTTCGACTCCCCAGCCTAAAGGCTGGGGCTTCGCTCAGGGTTCACCCTGAGCGGCGCTTTTCACTCCGTCTTAAAAGACGGAGCTTCGCGCCGCCGAACGGGTGAACTGAAGAACGAATTTTCCTGGTCGAAAATTCCACCCCCTTCTCACCGATGTCTTGAATAACATCCCCATGGAAGAAGATCGATTCAGTAAGATAGAAGATGAACTGGTGAGCCTCAGGTGCAATTATAGAAAACTCTGCAGAAAATAAAACCTGCCAGTCCTATCTGTAAACGAATCCCATTGGAATAAGAAACCCTTTATCCTTGTATAATTGTTTGTTCTTGGTATATTTAAGCCAACTTCATTGGGGCGGAAAAATAAATCCAGTTCTTCCAGTAGATTAGGGTGCTCAATTTTTCTATTGACAAAAGGTATCAATTGATACCATAATCTCCATGGATCGATCTTCTCACAAAGAAATCAACCCTAAGATAAAACAGGCAAAGGAAAATGAAAGAAGTAAGAATGGATTGCCCGAGCGGGCATGGGAAAATGGTGCTGAGGAAAGCAAAGCAGAGAATGACTTTCCGTGGTGCTAAAATAATCGTCCCGATAGATCAATATCGATGTACAGTATGCGGGGCCGAGGCAGGAACGGTCAACCAGACAGCACGCATTCAAAAAACGATCGCTGATGCTTACCGTAAAGCAGTCAACCTGCTAACAGGGAATGAAATCGTTGAGAAAAGGAAGAGATTAGGTTTAACTCAGGAGACTCTTGCAAAGCGTATGAATGTCGGAATTGCCAGCGTCAAGAGGTGGGAGGGAGGAACCATCCAGAGCAAATCCATGGACCATGCCCTCCGGATTGCACTGGTAGGCCAAAGCATTGGAGATAGCTGTACCGGAAATCGGGAGTTTTCAATCCCCAGGATAAAATTAGTGCTAAAAGAACTTGAGTCTGTTCTTGGTAGGCATATTCTCAGAAAAAATGACAAGATGTTGTTTGCCGCAAAATACTTGTGGTACGCGGACATGGTAGCACACAGGGAAAGGGGGGAGAGCTTGACGGGGTCCACCTATGCCGCTCTCCCCTACGGGCCTCAACTCAATAACTATAAGGATCTAATTCAGGACATCATAGAAGCTGATGAGTCAGAAGCTGAACCCCTTAGCCGGGAGGAAAAAAGAATTATCACTCGGATTTCCATGAAATTTCCTGAAGAACGAATGGCATATGATGCGGCCCATAGGGAAAACATTTGGAAAAAACAACCAAACGGAGCAATCATTCCATATACCGATTCAGCCGAATTGATCGGGGTTTAACGGGTTCTCAAAAGGTAAAGGGCTTTTTATTTTTCGCACCTCACGACTTGCGCTTTACGAATCACGCTTTATGGTGGGATGCCCTATGTAGTAAATTAGCGGGGTTAGGTTGAATAAAATGAGTTTCAACTGGATTAACATTCCGCATTCCCTGCCTACTGGCAGGCGCATTCCGAAATCCGGATTTGGCAGGTTCCAGAAAAATTGAAAGGTGAAGGGGATTGAGGGCTCTGAAAGAAAAATAAGTGAAAGAATTCAACTATGTCTCTTCTTAATATCCAGAACTCCTTAAGGAAGTGACCGAGAAGTTGAAGGAGGATTAAATCAAGAAAGGGCTTAAGTTGCATTTGAACCAATGTCCCGCATTTAGAAAAAGCGAAGAAAGGAGCACATCATCGCAGAGAAACCCAGTCACAAACGCGACAAGGCCACGATAGACAAGTGTTCTTTATGGGTGATACACATTTTATTGATCCTAATTTGTGTTTTCTCAACGTGGGAAAACCATCGCCCGCTGGAGACCACAAAAAAGGCTAAACCCGAGACTGGGTTATCCAAGTCTGGAGGAACTGGAATCTCTCTGCCAGCTAAAGCTGACATGTCTCCATCCGCGGAAGTAATCCGTGGCGAACGAGGGATGAATGCCATATACGTTATGTATGGAATAGCCACGATTGCTATAACACTCGCTGTACAAGTTGCAGAGACGGCCAAAGGGTGTAAGAGTGGCCTCGTAATTATGGATTATGCGATTTTGACCTATCTATTCTTTTTTAATTTGTGGTTCAGAAATACGTTACTAAATAAAATATTTGCTGCGGCGATTAGTTTTTAGAGGATAAGGAGAAAACATAGACGGCCAACAGAAAAATGAGAAGAACAAGATTCCGAAGGGAAGGACCCAAACAAGTCATGAAGACCCAACACTCGCATCAACCGGACGCCGGAAGCGCGCCGGTTATGCGGCCCATTGGAGCGGAGCTCCGAGGGACGGAGTTAAATTAGTTAATTTTTCGTTCTCAATAAGCGTCTCAGTTTCGTGAATCCCTTGGGCGGGGTGAGATAATTGAATGCCAATAGCTTAGCTTGGTCCGACCCCAATTACGGGGTTCAAGAGGCGGGGGCGGAAGCCGAGGGCTGAAAAGCAAGAGGGGTAAAAATAAATATTAAAACGCGCTTAGAGGAAGTCCAGTGATTTTGAACGAACTGGATTTCTGAACGGGGAGAGGGTATGCCAAAGGAAAAATATGAAATTGATTTGATACCATCTAGAAATACACCGGAGAAAATAGAAACCTCAATATTCGCGCTTAGTCAACCATTGGCGAACCTGCTTCAACATATCGGGTTACCAACAGAAAATATATTGTCACCCATCTCAGAAAGACGAAAAGTTATATCCTCCCTTGAAAGCACTTTAGATATCCTCCCTGTAGAAGAGAGAATAAAAGCAGCTTACCTTTCGAAATTCACCGTAGCTATTACAGTTGGGCTGTTTGACGGAGCGTTGAATTTTCTATGGGACGAAACAATCAAAGCATTAAGGAGATTAGTCGTTTCGTTCGACCTAGAATATTTTTACAATGTCGCGGAAACTCTCTCACCAAGATATAAGAACCTAAATTCAGAAGAGGATTTAGAATTAATTTCTGAATTTGACTTGTTAGAAATATGCAGAAGAATAGGGTTATTAAGCGAATTAAATTATACAAGGTTAGCGCATGTTAATTATCTAAGAAATCATGCCAGCGCAGCTCATCCGAATGAGAACGAAATAAGTGGCATCGAGATGCTTTCTCTACTCGAAAATTGCCTAAAGTATGCCATTATTATAAAACCAGATTACTCAGTCATACAAATAAGCCAGCTCCTCCGAAACATTCGGACCAACATAATACCAGATGAGGATTTTCCAATAATCGGCGCTGATTTCTCGGAGCAACCCCAAGAAAGAATCGATGACTTTTTACTTTCAATATTTGGGATCTATTGTGATCCTCGTCAAGAGCAACACGTTAAGGCAAATATTGAGAAGTTGATTCCTTACGTGTGGAATTCTTCCTTAGAGGAAACTAAATACCAAATTGGCGCAAAATACGGCCTATATAGAAAGAATGGGGATACGGCAAGAAAGGATTCCACACAGAACATTTTACAAATAGTAGACGGATTAAGATATAAAGACGAGGACAGTTTAGCTGCGGAACTTCTTGAATCATTACAAAATCTTCGTACTGTCCATTTTGATTGGAACAACTTTTACAATGAGCATCTCCATGCAAAAATAATAGAAACATCAATTCCGAATACGGGTATACCAGATTCTGTCAGAAGAATGTTTGTAAAAATAATTTGTATTTGCTTCTGTGGAAATGGAAAAGGCTACCGGCAGGGAGTTGATGAAAGCGCATTGCCATATTATAAAAAATTTATAGAGATGTTCGAAGTAAAGGATATTAAAGAATACTTAAAACTGTTTGAAGACAAAGAATTTGTTTATGACTTGGATACGATTAAGGCCGACAGACGAATGAGGAAACTAGCTGAATATTTAAAATCGAAAACAAAGAATGTCCATTTGGCAAAAGTATTAGATTTAATTATAGCGTTCCCAGAACGCTCATTATCAAAAATCACATCAGATAAGCGATATAAAGAAGCAATGAAGTATGTTTAATCGGAGAAGTTGGAGGAGGATTAAATCAAGAAAGGGCTTAAGTTGCATTTGAACCAACGTCCCCAGGAAACCGACCAAAAAGATTCTACGGCTTTCCGCGTGGTCCGTGAAAAGGGTCGAACGTTCACCGTCTCGTGTCAGAGTTTCCTGCGGAACATTCAGATTCCATACAAAGAGGGCTCGAAGATTTATAGAGGAGGCTGGGACGAAAAGGGAAAGATGATCCTGATCAAGATCGGTTAAGCAACAACGGCCCCGGCTTCTCATGCCGAAGCTGGGGCATAACTTCCTCCATTTTATGAAGACCAATCTCCCGTACTAAATAGTTTACAGATTCGACAAAAGGGCGTATATTTCAACCGTAGTAAAGAACCAACTTCGGCTATCAATTGTCAGCTTTTAAGATCCCTTAAACGGAATGTGATGTTGATGGACATAAACCATAAAATCTTGGAGGAAATTAAGCCTTGTCTCCCTAACTATGATTGTCAATTAGGTGAACTGACAGACTTCTTGGAACATAAGGGCAGCTTTGAGGACAGACAGGAGAAAGCCCTCCAAATTATAGAGGGCATAGTCACAAGACATGGTAAAGCCAGTCTCCTCAGGTTCATACCCGAGCTTGCAAAAGTGGAGGTTGCCGCAAGAGAATTGAAGGCACAGGCACGGGATCATGTCGTACACGCATTGCTCTGCTTCGTTTTAGGTATATACATTAACGAAAAGTTCTATAAGCCCATCCTGAATCTCCCTATCGATTACTTTCAATGGAAAATAGCAGGGCTATTCCACGACGTTGCTTACCCAATCCAAGTTGCTAAAGACATCATGCTTTCTTTTGCCAAGAAAATGTGTGAAATCCAAGAGGAGCTTGGTATTAAGGCTCCGGAGGTTATTTTTAACATTGTGCCCAAGAATCTCGAACTTTTAACCAATAAAGTTAATAGCTTAGCACTAATACAGTCGCAACTAAATCAATGGAAACTGGATGTCAAGGCGGATAAGACGTATCGAGACATGG
>Ga0315282_10017934_pt1 | contig 10170 bp, 5 predicted proteins | sample YL17G07_20_MG_FD_203693 | JGI IMG/M metagenome (GOLD analysis project Ga0315282, IMG submission 203693) | Sediment microbial communities from Yellowstone Lake, YNP, Wyoming, USA - YL17G07_20 | ecosystem: Environmental > Aquatic > Freshwater > Lake > Sediment | place: USA: Wyoming | collected... | reverse complement strand
TTCGCGCAGAGGTCCTGAAATCGCGAATTAGTCATAGGTCGTAACTGGATTGAGCCTTTTCGGAGAGGAATTGAAGCAACATAGGCTCGTCCTCACCGTCTCTCTTTCTCAATCTCTGGGAATCGGAGAACCTTTGGCAGGGCTTGCCTCTCCCTAAGCTCTTTGATGATTAGGTTTCTCAACCACTCGGAAACGTTTAAGCCCTCTTGACTGGCTTGTTGCAATATAACTTCTTCAATTTGGGCAGTAACCCTCGTGCAGAGTAGCTTTATCTTGGTATCTGTTGTTGTCTTTGGCATTAACATTCACGATAGTGACAGTATACACTTGTCTATAAATGTCTTCTCGTAGGAACGCGCTTTATACGATCTTCACTCCTGTAGGGGATATATCGTAATAGTGTGTTTCCTTTGTGTGGCTGGTCCCCCGCATCTTGAGTACTCTTAACCTTCTCTTTAACCCGCCATTGTCATCGAAGTATGTTTGCAACAGGATTATCCCATCTGCTATGAACTCTTCGACGCCGGAGCCGATTCTCTGGGTTCCCCATTGAGTGTCCACGACTATGATGGTAGTGCATCTGATTTCTTGGATAAACTTGTATACGAGGTGAAGGAGAAAGCGTATGTCAGACGGTTCTCTTAGTGCGAGCGTTATGCCGGTAAAGGAGTCGATGACCAGTCTACTGGCCTTTAGCGAGTTGACTTTTTCGAAAATCGTGTTTATGCTGTTCTGCAGTCCTGACTCCTTGATTGTGGTTAGATCTAGGATGGAGGCCTTGCCTTCGAACTCGAGCCTTTCGAAGTCCCAACCGAATCGCTTCCACATTTTCTGGAGAGATCTCTTGGTTTCTGCAAAGCAGACATACACGCCTTTCTCTCCGTATTTGGTTGCGCCCTCGTAGATGTATTGGGCGGCCATCGTGCTTTTGCCGGAGCCTGGATAGCCGGCGATTATCGTCAGGCTGTCTTTTGGGAAACCGCCCTCTATCAACGCGTCTAATTCTACGATTCCCGTCGGGACTCTCACTATTTCTTCTGTCAGCTCTATCCCCAAAAACGATTGATTGAGAGTCGTTGCTTTTGACATATAAAAGATTTCTGTACAGTTCTTAACATTTTCAAAGTATGTTTACACTAACTAACTTGTTGCTATTCTCTTGATATACAATCAGATCCTAAACATCTCTAAACAAGGCTTAAATCAAATCTAGCTTATAGTAGGAGGGATCGAAGTCGATCATTCCGGGCATAAGAACTAGGAAGTCGCTGAGGCTGATCCCATCGTCTTGGTCACGCATATGATCAATCGTACACAACGGAACGCGTACCTTTACGCTTATCCATGCGTCTTGACAATATTCATCGACCTCTTGTGGACAGCCACAATGAGGCGTTTCGGTTTATCTCTTCTCAAGGGGGAGTGACGAATCACGATGATCATAGTTCGGATTCTCCCCATCATCATCGCCTTTTTGCTGGCCGTCTTAGCGGCTCTCCTAATAGTGCCCTCCATTCTAGGCATAGCTAGGCATCTTAGGCACGCGGATATCGGGCTTACTGTTCCAAGGACTACCTTTGTAAAGGAAACACTTGGCCTCGAAGAGAGGGGCGTCAAAGAGCCGTCTGCTCCAAAGACGGTAGTCCCTGTTCAGGAAGAGGGTATTGTGAGTGAAGAGGCGCCTATCAGGAGGAAGGAGGGAATACTGAAGCTTGACGAGCGCTTCTCTAGGGGAGAGATAGACGTTGACGACTATTTGCGGAAACGACAGGAACTGGTCTCGCAGCTTCAGCGAGAGCTCACCGAGCCTAGGCATGAAGTCGTTGAGATGGATAAAGAAGAGTTGGAGATCTTGAGGCTCCTGAGCGAGAAGAAGACGGCTACGGAGATCTGTTTAAGGCTTTTGAAGGAACCAGACCAAGTCAAGAGAACGATAGAGAGACTGGTCGATCAAGGTCTCCTGAACCCAGACTTGAGTCTAACGAAGAAGGGGGTCGGGAAGCTATTTGGTTGACCTCTTGGACAAGAACATCCTCGAAGTGATAGAGAGCTACGCGTCTCGAGAGAAGGCGGAAGGCCCTGTAGAAGTGACTCCTCCCATCTCGATATCGGCGACGGAGTTGAAGCAACACCTAAAGTATAACGTGCCTGTTGAGGTCGTCGAGGAGCGGTTGAGAAGTCTTGAAGAAGGGGGCTTCCTCCGTTCGGAGGACGGAAAGTGGAGCTTAACGTTCAAGGGCAGAATGCTCCTCGAAGACTTTTGGGACACGCTTTCCAGCCTGAAGATCGTGGAGAGCGTGGAGGAAGCGGCGCCAACGGTCGTCGAGGCGCCGGAAACAGAGGAGGTAAGGGTAGCGCCGCCATCAACGGCTCCGGAGTTGGCTAAAAGGCTTGAAGAACTGGATGCGAAGCCCCAGCAGGCTACAGAGTTTCTTTCAGAGCTCAAGAGGAGCTACGACGCAGGCTTAATCTCCGACGAGTCATACCGGTCTTTCAGAGCAGAGTTCTATGAGAAAGCAGGCGCTGCGCCGAAAGTTAAGAAGGCCATTTTTAGAAGATTCAGCATAGGGTTGAAAAAGGCCACCCTCTTCACATCCACAGGCGTCGCGTTCCTGGTAACAGGCATCCTGCTAATAGCGAAGATCTATAGTCCGTCGGGTCTCCTTGTCTTGGGTTTCGATGCTTGGATCCTAACCTTAGCCCTCGGACTCGGCCTAGCTCTGACCACAGGAATATACGTCTCACGTAAGCCTCCAAAGAATGAAGGTGGGAGGAAGGTTTTCAGATGAATAAGAAAACATACGTGCTGTTTACTCTGCTTTTGATCATAGCGTCCCTAGCTACGCTGGAGAGAGTGCCTACGACTCACGGCATTAGCACAGTGACTCTGGGGCCACCAACGGACGACAGTCATATAGAAAAGAATAATCCAAATACAAACTACGGCAGCTCCACTATAATTCACACGAGAGGCTATAAAGCAGACATAAGAAGAGGATATCTTAAGTACAGCTTATCAAGCCTACCCCCAGGTATTAAGATAACTTCCGCCAAGGTTTACCTGTACGTCAAAGGCGGCGACGACAGCCCGAATCCGGTTGCGGCGTATGAAGTATCTGATTCTTGGACTGAAGATACAATAACTTGGACCAATGCGCCGAGCCCCGGCTCTGCTATCGTTACGATAACTGTCGGCGCGTCAGGTCAATGGTATTCGTGGGAAATAGGATCCTACGCGCAGTCCCAATATGACGGGGACAAAGTGCTCAGCGTGGTCATAGCGTTTCCAGACGATACGGTTTCTACAGACAGCAGCAGGCACAAGGACATCTCGAGCAAGGAGGATCCGACTGTGACGAATAGGCCTTACCTTGAGGTAACGTATACTTATTTGCCGACAATTGATGACGTTGCACTCATAGACGCAGACATAGGGACACAAGGATGCCTCGCACAGAAAAAGGCATATACCTTTAGAGTAAGGGTCACCGACCAGGACGGCCCAACGGACATAAATTATTTGCGGATCGACCTCGATCCCACAGGCGTAAACCTGAGTTACAAGTGGGTTGAAAGCACCGACACATTCAGTGAAGTGAACGATCCTAGCGGTTACTGTTCAATAAGTTCGACTTCGGCCGACTCATCCTATTCAGGCTACCAATGGACGCTTTACTTCAAACTCACTTTCGCATGGTCTTATCCAGACGAAAACCTGCACAGCATAAAGGTCTATACTGTTGATGATGCTGGCGCCATAGGTACAAACACCTCCACGAACAAATATTATGTCGAGAACGACCTCATCTTCTCCGGCTTAACCGTGAACGACTATCGCGTGAACCCATCTCAAACGCTGACATTTTCTGGAATAATATACTACCAAGGAACCTCCATCACTCCACCCAACGGAAACTATAACGTGAAGATAAAGTTGGCAGGTGTTCAAAAGGGAAGCACCTACACAACTTTGGTGAGTGGAGCGTTTTCGATAAGCGACGTCACAGCTGAAAGCACCGTAGCCTCATATAGCTACACGGTAGAATCCAGCTACATGGCAAGTGCAGGATCATTCCCAGCGGTCATAGTGGATAGGATTAAGGTTAGCTCCTACACGGTTTCAGACAGCAGAGCTAACATCAATGATAACGTGAATATTGACGCTACACTCGTCTACGAATATGACAGTACGGCTGTGACGACGGGAACTATCACGATTAATGGAGACTCAGCAACTCACATAGGTTCAGGAGTTTACAGGACACCTAAGACAAGCTCAACCGTCACCTCGGTCACATACAATACCGTAGCTGGCTCAGAGTCAACCTACGGCTTAAACACAGTCAACCAGAACAGCAAATCAACAACTGTAATTTGGGATAGAATCCAGTATGTAACTGGTGGAGTAAGCGATTCAAGGGCGGATGTTGGCTCAACCCAGACTATATGGTACACGGCAAAATACGAATATGACAATGTAGCCTTTGACAATACAAAAGGAACCTTCACTATCGGAGGGTCAGCGGCAACATGGTCATTAGTAAACAGCAGATGGGAGCTATCCGTAACAGGTCCAAGTGCACCTCAGTTGGTGAATTATGCTCCGGGACATACAGATACAACCTATGGTATAACTGCCTCGAACAATGTTGCGGGTATTCAATCAATAATCTGGGATAGGCTTGAAGTATACGGTTATGGCACATCAGATGACAGAGCGGATGTAAGTTCTGGTGTTGACTATTGGTGGAAACTTCGTTACGATTATGATGATGTTGTGTTTGATTCATCAAAAGGCACCGTGACTATTGGAGGTTCAGCTGCTACATGGGATGCTATCAACAATAGATGGCATAGGACAGTTACTCTGCCTTTAACACCTCAGTCCTACTCTCTAAGTGCTGACTTCGCAGATACGACCTACGGGCTTACGGCCAGAGCTGGGGTAACCTCTCAAAGCGTGATTGCAGATAGACTGGAACTGTTCTATGTAGGTTTTGATGATTCAAGAGTGAATGTTGGTTCGGCTGTGGAGGTTAGGTTTAAGGTTCGTTATGACTACGATGACGTGGTCTTTGACAATACAAAAGGCACGGTTAACATTGAGGGAGGCGTTGCCACATGGGATGCAACCAATGGTTGGTGGGAAAGAAGCATCGTTCAATCCTTCTCTGTAGGTTCGAACCTCTATGACGTTGATGACCTAACCTTTACCGATTCAATGTATGGATTGACAGCTAAAACTGGCACCGCATCTGGTTCTGTGATAACCGACCGAATAAAGATAACAGGAATGGGCAACGACGATGGGAGAAGGGATGTCGGAACCATAGGGACGTTCTGGGCTACAGCTACTTTAGAATACGATAACCATGTGTTGGGCTCAGGAGACTCTCTTGCCATCAAGGGAATATCCATGACTTGGTCAGCAATCAATAGCAGATTTGAAGCCACAGATTCAAGGTCTACGGTTGGGGCGGTGACATATAATACATTTACCTCTGGCAACGAAGTAACTTATGGAATAACAGCGGGTACGATGGCGGGTTATTCAACCACTATAATCTGGGACAGGTTCGAGTTCGTTTCTATCTCTGTAGATGATTCGAGAATCAGCGTCGGAAGCACCTTTGAACTCAGATATAAAATAAGATATGATTATGACGACGTCGCCTTTGACAGTTCAAAAGGCTCTGTTTCAGGGTTCACATGGGATTCTGTAAACAGTTGGTGGGATAAGACAGTAACTGGAAGTTCAAGCGTTACTTCAACAAATTATGATGAGACCTACATCAGCATAACAGACAGCACTTACGGTTTGATGGCCAAACAAGATGTTGCTGGTGTGGATGTCATTACGGACAGGATTGAAGTATATTATCAGACCTTAGATGATTCGAGAGTGAATGTCGGTGGCAATATAGAGTTCCGTGTTAAAGCAAGACTTGACTATGACAACCATGAATTAGGGTCAGGTGATTCCTTAGTAGCCAATTTTGGCGCCTTAAGTTGGGATGTTGCTAACAGCTGGTTTGATGGAACGCGGAGCCAAGGAACAGTTGGCGACTACACCTTTCAGGCATCCTCTGGCAGCGAAGCCACTTACGGCATAACCGCTATCTGGGTCAACGCCGTGAACCCGACAGGAGTCTGGGACCGGGTCCAGGTTCAATCCTACACGGTTGCAGACAGCCGAGTGAACATCAACACCAACGTGAATATAGATGTTCTCCTTCACTACGATTATGATAACACAGCAGTGACGGATGGGACTGTTACTATTAACGGCGTCTCCGCGACCCATCAAGGCTCGGGAACCTGGAGGATCACACAATCTAAACCTACCGTTCAGGGGACGACGTACAACACAGTGGCGTGTTCCGGCAATACCCATGGAATTACGGTTGTTGACCAAAACTCTAAGAGCCAGACAGTAGTTTGGGACAGAATAAGAGTCTATTATCTGAAACTGGACGATTCACGGGTAAATGGTGGAGCCAACATAGAGGTCAGAGCCAAGGCAAGACTCGACTACGATAATCATGAGCTTGGCTCCGGCGACAGCTTAACGTTCAACAGCGGTGTGGGAACGTGGGATACCAGTAACGGCTGGTTTGAAGGTTGGCGTTCTCAAAGTGCTCCAAGCGACTACACATTCACAGTAACAAGCGCTTCCGAAGCAACTTACGGGATCACGGAGGTTTATGTTGCGGTTTCTCAACCAAAGGGTGTATGGGATCAGGTCAAAGTCACTCTCACCCCAAACGCGACGACGCTTTATATGGGCCAAACCGTACAGATTACTGTAAGCCTCGTCCTCGACTATGACGAATCGACTGTAACCAACTGTTCCTACAACATAAACCGTAACGGCACAGCGTACAATAACCCCCACACGACTTCGACCTTCACGGATTCAAGAAACACCGTCGGTAAGTGGGTATATGATTTCACATCCATCACAGACAACACTTACGGTATAACCGCCTTTGTAGACCCCCCGCTCGTAACAGTTGTATGGAAGTACTGTAAATTAACTATTATCGCTCGTGAGTGGGATAACTCTACTGCTCTGCAACCGACTTCGAGAACTTATATTGGGATATCTAATTCTTCTGGAACGTTCATTAAGCAAGCTGATGCTTCGAGCCGAGCTGTGTTCACAGGTTTAAGCGGGGACGTAAAATACTTTGTCCTGTGGGAGAACACGACGAACACAAACAGTAAGGTCTACGAGGAAACCATCTCAAGCATAAGCCTAGACATGTCTAAAAACGCCAAGTGCAAAGTCTGGAGTCTCACAGTAAACGCTAAGGATGACTACTTGAGCCCACTCCAGTCAAGCGTCACAACGATTTATTGGACCTTCCCAAACGGTACCAGCAAGCTGTGGAGCGGTGTAAATACAAAGACCTTCAAAACTATGAACGGCACAGCATACCTGTCGGCCAAATGGCAGAACAGCTGGGTGTACGGAAACACTAGTCATCCCCTGGCCGATGGTACACCGACAACGATAAATGCGCAATGCAAGGTAGATCGCATAAGCTGGACCTTCAAGGACAACTCCGGCATCTGGACGCTAAACCCTGTTCCCTCAAGCATGGTTCTGGAGTGTCCCAACGGCACGCGAAGAACGTTAACCTCTTACTCAAGCGTCCTCTTGCAGAATGGCACATATTATGTCCGAGGTATAAATTGGCAGGGAGGCGGTGTAGTCCCTTCGCCAAACCCAAGCTACACGTTCGCTGGCACATCCGGCTACTCCTGGACGATAAACGGCAGAGTCTATTCAACCAGCTTCAGTTCATCGTTCAAAGACTCGAGCGGAAGCCCGCTGTACACCGCTCCTTCATCATTCAAGCTGGTTTGCCCTAACTCCACTATAACTGTAAGCCTACCAGTCGGCTCCTACTATCTCCAGAACGGCAGTTTTACATGGTACCAAATCTTATGGCAAGGTACCGATGTTGTTCCATCTTCTGCGACATTCGATCCTACAAACGGCAATCCATCTGTAAACTGCAGGATATACTCTGGATATGTCAGAGTCCACGAGTCAAGCGGCGCCCCGATTCCGGATGTCACGGTCACGTTGTTATGGCCCAATGAAAACGTTTATAGAACCTACCAAACAGACGGGACAGGAAGCACGCCCCTAATCTTCCAGATCCCGGCTGGATCCTACATACTGCAAGTACTTCACGATAGTTCACCCTTATCGACCACGATCGCTGTGAACCAGAACTTTGACATCCGACTGCTCATAGGCCTGTTATACATACCCTACGACGGCCACACGAAGGTGCTGTCCTATACCACGAACACTGAAGTACTGTCCTACAGCTTCAACCAGACGTTTGGAAGCCTACTGATAAAAGTGAAGTGCACAGAAGATCCAGGCTTCTTCAGCGCCTTCCTAACTGATGCGTTCCTAGACCAGCTCGGAGTAACGATAGATAGTGTCCATACACTCCTCGACGGCGCGCTCATTAACCATACAGTTCACGAGTACCCGAATGGATACCTTTTGACGGTCACCTACCCTCTCTGTTCTCACGATGTTGAGGTCGTCTTTTCAAACGCAACGTTAGCTGCCACATTGACAGACTCAAACATGGCCCCGCTCGATGGCGCACACATTAGAGTCTACCGAGGCCAATCACCTATTGGAGGAGGATACACTGATGGAGGCGGTCAAATCGTTCTCACTAACCTACCCCCAGGTCACTACACCATAACTACTGATTGGCTTGGAGTGCCAGTCAAAAGCGACCAACTAACGATCACCGGCTCTGCCACTTATTCAACCGCCTGTCCAGTGTATGCACTTAGGGCCGAGGTCATAGACGTGTTTTCAGACTTCCTATCCGACTCGTCTGTGACAGTCCGCCTGCCAGACGGAACGGTCTTGACGTCTGGAGTAACGGGTAAAGACGGTGTCGTGATGTTCAGCCAACTACCTGTCGGCGACTACACGGTTGTTGCCAATTACTTTGGCTTCTCCATCTCCGTGCCCGTAAGCCTAACCGAAAATCGCACCGTTCGACTACAGATTCCGATATTGAACATATACACCACGTTATTCCTGCTCACCGTCCCTACGGCATTGGGCTACGCGTTCTACCAAACGTGGATAATGAAACGAAGAAGGATGAGAGTACTGTTCGTCTGCTCCGATAACTCGGTCAGAGCGCCCACAGCCGTAGACATGCTCAAGGACAGAAAGGACCTAAAGGTTAGATCTGCAGGAACGCTACCTAGTGCAGATGCCCCGCTTACAGAAGAGTTGGTCAAATGGGCTGACAAGATTCTCGTGATGGAGAATGAGCATAAGGATTACATAGTCAAGAACTATCCAGAAGCCGAGGCAAAGACCGTAGTACTGAACGTCGAAGACAGATACAAAAGAGACGATCCTGCTCTCAAAGAAGTTCTAAAGCAAAAACTGGAGATACTCTGGCCAGCGCAATAGTATGAACTGAAAACCAACAGTAAGACGCGCTACGCACTATGTTTTTCGATCTACTCCAGTTTTCAGTCGATGCAGCAACCCTTATATTTTAAAATGAAAAGCCATTTTAACACGTAAAGGATAACTTCATTATAGGATGATCCGCTTGTCCAAGGTCGTGAGCGTTCCAAGAGGCGAACCCGAGCCCGACGCATCGAGAGGCATAACGATCCCCACTAAGCCTTGCCTGATACACGTCGGCAGCATAGGCACATACGCCAGCAACATGTCTGCCCGACTGTGCTATGGGGCTCAAGCATTAGGATGTATGAGGATGTTTGGGAGCTGGCTGATCTCCGACTCCGAGTCGGTGAACGTCGAGGCAAATAGCATGGCCCTCCGCTCAATTAGAAGCGGCGTGATCGACAAGTTCAAGGATGTCGTGAGACCGATCAAACGTGGAAGAAGCTTCTTCGTCCCAACCTGGGGCCACCCAGGCTATGGCAAGGATGTCGCACAAGCGATCGAGGACGCCAGATACTGGAGGAGGGACGTCCGCCGGATAATAGAAACGCTGAAGAGGCACTTCGAGATGCTCGGGTTGAAGACGCGGATAGCGATAACCGAGGAGGGGTTCGGTGCCACCAGCCTCTCCCAAGGCACATACTTCCGCGCACTGGCCCGGAGATTCCTGCGGGAACTCAACCTACACCTAT
>Ga0315282_10017933_pt1 | contig 10170 bp, 6 predicted proteins | sample YL17G07_20_MG_FD_203693 | JGI IMG/M metagenome (GOLD analysis project Ga0315282, IMG submission 203693) | Sediment microbial communities from Yellowstone Lake, YNP, Wyoming, USA - YL17G07_20 | ecosystem: Environmental > Aquatic > Freshwater > Lake > Sediment | place: USA: Wyoming | collected... | reverse complement strand
TTTACTTCTCTGTAACCTGCGCTTTTTTCAGCCGGTTATATGCCTTATTCTAATCTAAGACTTCTCTTATAACTATAAATAAATGAATTTATAAACCCTGTTGCCACATTTTATTTTCTTTACTCCTCTGTAATTGCCGTATTTGCAATTTATGATTCTATGAAGTAATATCTGGTTGCCCATTATAACTACGTACGAAATTATTTTTGCAATCTCCATTTTAAATTTAAATTTTTCATATAGATTGGTTGACGAGGCAACGATTCAATTTGTAATTTTCACTGCTTAGTTCATCTAACTATTGGATTTTTTATAATATTTGTAAATTCGTCCTCGGTCTTCGATTTCGTCTCCATGGTCATGATAATAAATTTCAATAAGCTCCAATATATCTTTCTCTTCATAATAAGCATATATAAGTCTTAACCCTGAATATGCACCTCTTCCTTTGAGTGAACGACATGCAAATTTTAGTACCTTGTAAATCTTTGGGTAATCTATATGAAGATTAGAAATTCTAACAATGCCATCATTATCTTTTCCTAATTTATGATAAGCAAATATACTGGATTTAATGAGATTTCCAAGATCTTCTTTAACGGTCCTGAATCTTTTCGCAAGTTTCTTTAAATCTTTCTCAAACTCTGCCAGGCGTCTTACCTCTTTAAATATCTTCACCCTCGTACTCTCTCACTGAATATGGTTTTGTTCTATAGAATACAGATTCATATTCAATTGACTGTCCGTCTTCCGTGGTAAGCCACGGCACATCATTATGAGAATAATCGCTTATCTCTTTAGCATTCATATCAGAAAGATTATGCAAAACCTTATCAATAATTTCCTGTTCGTGTGCACCCAAAACAGAAAGGTCTGGTTTTCTCAAGGGGTAATACTTTCTTTGGGGGTACTTAAAAAACTCTTTATTGACTATCATGATTTCTTTGTTTTTAATCATTTCGCCAACAATTTCTTTGAACTCTACAGGAGTGGGGCCATGATGATTCTTAATGTACGTTGCGCCAATCAATTGCTCCTCGTATTTTTCATAAAAATCAAAATCAATGAAGTACAGAAGCTTGTAAAGCACAGTTTCTCCCACATTAGGCTTTGCCCCAACCTTGTTGAGAATATATAAAAGCACCTCTTTAAATTTCTTCACATTCCTCTGAGGTACATTGATTCTTATACCTTTTTCTTGTCTTTCTTCTTTTCCTTTTTCAAGTATTACTCGTGGAGTCTTATTAAAATCTATCATGCTCTCTACGGAGATATTAAATATGTCTGCAAGAGCAACAAGCTCTTCAACAGTTATTCTCACCTCTCCGTTTTCCATCTGTGAAATTTTGGGGCGAGAAACTCCCAGACATTTTGCAAGTTCTTCCTGGCTAAGGTCCAACTCTTCTCTTAAAACTTTTATTCTTTCGGCAAGTTTCTTATTAATTATTTTATCCATTCTGCTCACCTTCCGAACATATTATACTTATGTTAGAATTTCTGTCAATAGAATGATATGTTTTGTAACAAGAATATTTTAGTAACTCCTAAAAATCAGATCCTTTACTAATCTTGAATTCGATTTGAAAGTCCATCCAAAACTCATATTAACATATAATCATCTTTAGCAAACTTTTATTTATAATATTTTCCTAAATAATCTATTATCGTTAAACAAACGCTCAAGTTCTTCCGAATCGAAACCAATCTCTTTTAGCATTATGGCTGCCACTATTCTATTAAGGATTTCTACAATATGAAGGAGTTCACGATCATCAACAGAAAGCTCGCTGCTGTAATGAGTAAAATAGTTCCTCAATTCAACTACTTCGTTTATAAATTCTTCCTTTCTCTCAAATAAAATTGCCATAAGCCAATCAAGTTCCCTTAAAATGTCTTCAAGACGTTTCCGTAAAGTGAACTCGTTCCCGAATTCAAGGTACGTTTTTAATCGTTCTTTCAGGCCGTCATTAGTTTTTTGAGGAATCGCTTGCAGTAGATCATTATAAATTGCATTATATTCTTCATCACAAACATAGTTGCCACTATAGATTTTTCTATGATAAAATTCTATAGCTTGTGTCAAACTCAGAAATTGAAGTCCCAAATACAAATGCAGATTATATAACAACCCAAAATATAAATTATAAAAAGGTTCTAAAAGTTCGGCTTTATTAAACCAATTACTCAGTATAATAGCAAATCTTTCTCTTATTTGTTCGAATCGCACAAGAAAACTAAAACTACCTATGTCTATCTCTTTCTGAAAGTACCTTTCTTGAAATAAAATCTCTACAGCTGGTTGCAGTGTAATTTTATCTCCAAAGACTCTTTTATTTAATTCCGTTTTTCCTGTGATACCCATATAATAAACGGGCTTAACCCAAACACAAAGACTTAAGAAATTCTTAATCTTATTAAAAATATCTAAAAACTCCTTAAAAGAGCGTTCTTTTCCGTCATTAAACTCAATTCTTAAGTAAGCTTTTGCATGCGTATAAAATTTATTTAACTCCATTGAGTATTCAGTTTTAAAAATTAATGATAACTTGAAATCATTAATGCTAATCATGAAATGGTCGGGAGGTTTATATGTAATCGAAAAGCCGTCCTTATCTTCTTCTCCATACTTAAAACTTAGCCCAGAAATTCCAATCCACTCATCTAAATATGAATAATTTGTATCGATGCTTTTAAACTTAATATCTTCTTCTTTTTCAAAATGGATCTTTTTAAAGAGAGATGTAAAATCTATAGAAGAAATAGATGTATTACCATAGAGTTCATAGCTTATTTCAAAGCAATCTTTGAGGGTAATTTCTTCGTTATCCGTTGTTAGACCAAGTATAATGGGAAAGTCTCTCATTCTCGTTAAATAAACTTCGCTTTCAGGATCTAACATGCCATCGAGTTTCAAGGTTCCTCCATTTGTAGGAGAAAATTTTAGCACCCCGCTTATTTTCAATTCAGGGTTATCAGGCAACCACCATTTACCCCTGCATTCAAACTCTTTTGAAAATTCTTTTTCTTCAACCATTTTCGAATACCTGATTACTGAATTAATGACTCCTCGATAGACTGGTAAAGATTGTCAATTGCTTGCTGAATTTCGAGAGTTTTGGAGATGACGGTTACAATTTTGCAGTACTGTTCTGTTTCTGTTAATGAAAGGATTCCCCCTTTTCTATCTTTAAGCCATTTATCACAGACCTGGTATCCACCAATTTGATATTCCCAGACGACTTTTTCCACATTATCAAAGTAGTTGTCGTTATTGATATAAACTCTCATATCTTCCTCATTGTATTTCACTTTTTCGACCATCCCGGAGTCCTGACCCCTGAATTTTGAAATAGGATTGTGCAGTTCGCTTGATGAAAGCAGATGGAGTTCGACGAGTTTTTTGCCCAATTCACCCATTTTTATGAATAGGTTGTAGTCTGACGTAAAAGGCACTTTCGGAAAATCAATTTTCAGAAACTCTGCGTACTTTGTGCGGTAGGTATTTGAATAAAGCACTGCATAGATATAGTAAAATATCTCCTCTGGTGTCATATTTGTTTTGTAAGTTTTGTTTAATTGCTTGATTAAGTCGGAATTCAGGTTAGGACTCTTTTCCTTTTGCTCGGCACTTTCTTCAAAGAGATGGTTTTTATTGGAAGAAGGATATAGGTAGAGAAGAAAGAGGTAACCACTTTCCTTTCCTTTATTCGAAACAAAACACATATCAGAAACTTCGGTAGAAACCAAAGCATGACAAAATCTTTCGCTAGATAATTGTCTTGTCGTTACCAATCCTAAATTTTCTTCAAAGAAATTTTGCATCAAACCAATACGACTATCACCTCTCTCAATAATATCCGGAAAATAAAAAACATATCTTATATCAAAAGCGCGGTAGGCATACTTCCTAATATATTTTCTCCAATCAATCTTTTTTACTTTTTCTCTTGCAATTTCAACCTTCCAATCCGTCGTGTTTTTAAGATTGAGCCCTTCCCTTACTATTTCATCAGGTAGATCAGAGGTAAATGTGAGTATTTTTTGTTCAACTTCTTCCTTGGTAAAGCCTACCATAAAATTATCTCTACGTGTTTTTACACCGCTTGTGAATTTAACAAATATCTTTGTGACAGATATAAATTTATCATACTTTTCTTGTGATGAGAAATCTTTTCCTACAAAAAAGTAGTATGGCTCAACTGGTTTCAATTCTTTCCAGACTGTCGTTCTAAGGCTATGATTGTCTAAGAAGTTGTACTTGTCTTCTCTTAACCCATAAACATCCGCATAATAAACTTTTCCTAAGCCCTCATGCTTTCCACTTTTTATAAATAGTGAAATGGAAACTCCCTGCATAATATCAAATACATTCTCGTCTTTACTGCCTTCAGGCGTTTTTTCTCCAATGCGTGAATTACCGTGAAGATTCAGAATATAAATTTCGTCAAAACTCTCCAATAGCTTTTTCCTCATGCCTCTATGGATAATTCCAGAAAGATAAGAATTATTTGTAATCATACCGATAACACCTTTTTTGCTTTGGTCAATCTTCCAATGGGCAAAGCGGATGAACTTGATGTAGTCATCAGAAAGAGGTTGGATATTCCTTTCGCTTCTTACATCTTCTTTGTACACTTTCATCGCTTCTTTAATAAAATCAGATTTGTTCATTGAGCTCACTGAGTAGGGTGGATTTCCCATTATTACAAGAATAGGGGTGTCCTTCTTCACTGTTTCTGCAAGGTGCGATTCCTCAGAAAGAGAGCTCATTAAAGGCAAGTTTGTCTTTTCAAGAGTTTTCATTTCAAGTGTATTAGTAAGATAAAACTTTGGCCTTTCTACATCAGTTAATGTATAACCTTCCTCTTCAAGGATAAAAGAAAACTTAATATGTCCTATTGCGTATGGCGCCATCATCAACTCAAAGGCGTAGAAATCATTCAGAATATGTTCTTTGATAAATTTCTGTTTATTGCCTTCTCCATATTTTTCTGTGAATTCTTTTATAGCGCATTGAACAGTTTCAGTAATAAAAGAAAGCGTGCCAGCAGCAGGGTCAAGCACTGTAACTCTTCTATCTGAAAGCCCGCCTTCGATATTTATTTTGTCTTTTAATATCTCGTTTAGTGAGTTTACAATGTATTTAACAACGGGCTCTGGAGTGTAGTAAACACCTCTCCGCTCACGCAAATCAGGATTGTAAGTAGCAAGGAATGTTTCATAGAAATAAACGACAGGGTCTTTGCCTTTTCCGCTGTGATAATATTCCGAAAAAATTCTTTTAACGTCCACAGCAGATAGAACATTAGCGATATCCTCAATAGTCCATTTCATCTGGTCGGGAATTTTCCCAAGGGAAATAAATTCGAAGAGTTCACTTAATATGCCAATCGTTTTTGGAATGTTGTCGTATGCATGCCTTCTATCGAAATTTTCACCTGCACGCATCCTTGCTGCAAAGAGCCCATAAACAATTGTTTGAGAGAATAGGTCAACAAACCCTCCCATTGATAGATCACTTATCAGATATTTTCTGAAAGCATCGTAAAATCCTGTTAGAGAACCTTTATTTAATATAGTCTCTTCTTTGAGTTCTTCCTTTATAATTTCGTCTCTTAAAAACCCTGTTCTCTTTGCGAGTTCTGTAGCCAAAGTTTCTGCACTATAAGATTTTGGAAGTGAGAAAGAGAAAAACTTATCAAGCAAGTTTTTGAATGCTTGTTCATGTTCTACAGGCGGCATTGCTTTGACCCTAATCATTGTATCTTGTCTTGCAACACTCACGCTATCTTTGAGTTTGCTATCTCTATAGAGCCGAAACTCAAGAAAGTTCGTTAATATAACATTTGGAAAGGTGCTTAAATAACGTTTCATCTGTTCTGATACTGCTATTCTGTCTAAGTCTGTTACAGTGGGAGCTTTTGCTTCAATGTAACCTGTAATCTCTTGAGAGCCATCCCAGATTCTAAAATCAGGATTTCCTGCTTCTGTTTTCTTCGGAAGAGTTGTTACATAGACATTATTTCTTTTTGAAGACTTCGCGTATGTATTCAACAAGTTTTCAAGAATGGAGTAATAACTTTCCTCTCTTGCATCACCCTGACTGTATTTTTGCCATATCTTTTTTATATAACTTTCGAGCATTGCTCACCCTCTATCCAGGAGACATACTTATCGAATAGTTCAACCCTATGAACCACCGTTCATTACAGTGAAGCCCGTTCAATATATTGAACGTAACTAATGAGCGTTGATTTTACAAACATTTTCATGTTAAATTATATATAATAAATTGTTTATATTCAAATCAAATTCCTGAAATAAATTCAGGGTGACAAAATAGGGTTTTTCGGAAATCTTCGTATAAGGTATTGACAAAAATATTTTTTTGATTAAACTTCATTAAATGAAAAATATAGGATTAAGCAGCTCTACAAATTTTGAGTGGATGTGGTGGTGCCTCAAGAACATAAAATCCCCCCGGGGTCTATGGTAATATTGTCTAAATATATTTGTTTTTAAAGGCCTCGGGAACGAGGCTTTTTTAATTTTGTTTTATCCTGCTGAAAAAAGTGCAGAATACAAAAGAGGATTCGTAGGAAAAGAGTAACAAATACAAAAGAGTAAAAAAATTTAAATAAGGAGGAAAGAATGAAGAAAGTATTATTGAATGAAGAAGAACTACCAAAGAAATGGTACAATGTGTTGCCTGACCTTCCCGAAACAGTACCACCGCCTCTTAATCCTGCAACAAAGGAACCTGTGAAGCCAGAGCAGCTTGAGGTAATTTTTGCAAAGGAGTGCGTAGAGCAAGAAATGTCTGATAAAAGATTTATTGACATCCCTGAAGAGGTAAGAAAAGTGTATGCAATGTGGCGACCTACTCCTCTTGTTCGTGCTGGAAATCTCGAGAAAGCAATAGGAACTAAAGCTAAAATTTTTTACAAGAATGAATCTGTTTCTCCTCCTGGTTCTCACAAGCCAAATACAGCCGTTGCTCAAGCCTACTACAACAAACATGAAGGTATTAATAAACTTACTACTGAAACAGGCGCAGGGCAGTGGGGTTCTGCATTGAGTTTTGCCGGTGCTCAGTTTGGAATGGAAGTCAAGGTGTATATGGTGAAAGCAAGTTTTGAACAGAAGCCTTACAGAAAGTTTCTGATGGAATCCTGGGGTGGAAAATGTTTTGCTTCCCCCACTGATCTAACGGAAATTGGAAAGAAAATAAGGAAAGAGTATCCTGATACAGCAGGCAGTTTGGGTATTGCAATTTCTGAAGCTGTAGAAGATGCGGCAACACACAGTGATACAAAGTATGCAATAGGGAGTGTATTAAATCACGTGCTACTCCACCAAACTGTTATAGGACTTGAAGTTGAAAAACAGCTTGCTGATATAAATATGGAGCCCACTATTATGATAGGGTGTGTGGGAGGAGGAAGCAATTTTGGGGGATTTTTCCTTCCATTTTTATCAAGAAGACTTGATGGCAAAAATATTCGTTTCATTGCTGTAGAACCAAAAGCTTGCCCATCTCTTACAAAGGGAGAATATGTATATGATTATGGTGACACAGGAAAGGTAACCCCATTACTTAAGATGTATACATTGGGAAGCTCATTTATCCCACCTGCTATTCATGCAGGAGGATTAAGGTATCACGGTGATTCCCCAATACTAAGTCTCCTCAAAAAGTTAAACCTGGTTGAGGCACAATCTTACTATCAACGAGAAGTTTTTGAAGCAGGCATTCTCTTTGCAAGAACCGAAGGAATTCTCCCTGCACCCGAAACAAACTACGCTATAAAAGCTGTTATTGAAGAAGCAAAGAAAGCAACAGAAGACGATACAATTGTATTTAATTTTTCGGGCCACGGGCATTTTGACCTTGCTGCGTATGACGCATTCTTCAGGGGAAAGCTCGAAGATTATGCTTATCCAGAGGAAGAGATAAAAAAAGCGATGGAGAAAATTCCAAGGATTTAAATCGATGAGACGTGTAGTGAAACCCTACACGTCTTTTTTTAAAGGAGATAACATATTATGGCTCTCATAAAACCTTTTAAACCACTCAGGCCGACAAGCAGGTTTGCTGGCGCTGTTGCAGCACCACCTTATGATGCAGTTTCTGTTGAAGAAGCAAGGCAAATTCTGCAAAATAACCCACTCTCCTTTTTGAAGGTTCTTAAACCAGAGGTTAATATACCCTTTTATAGCAACTCTAAAAAAACTGTATACGCCGAAGCAAGAAATGCTTTAAAGGAATTTATAAATAGTGGGATTTTTATGCAGGAGGAAAAACTCCATTTTTATATTTATACTGAAAGAGCCGATGGAAGAAGGCAAAGTGGAGTTGTAGGACTATTCTCCTGTAAAGAATATGAAGAAGGCATTATAAAGAGAACAGAGGAGATCAAATATATGGATCTCGAGGACAGGGTGCAATGGATTGAACATACAAATGTTCAAGGAGGCCCTGTTTTTTTGGTGTATAAGGAGAAGGGAACAGTAAGAGAAATTATAAACAAAGTAATGAAGGAACCACCTGAATATGATTTCGTTACAGAGGACGGGGTAAGACATACTGTACATTCGATTTCAGAAAAAGGAATGATAAAAGGAGTACAATCAGCCTTCATGGATATTCCTACTCTTTATATAGCAGATGGAAATCATGGAACGCTTGCCGCTTGTGAGGTGAATAAAAAGAGGGGGCTGTCACCAGGTTTTTTTCTTGCAGCCGCTGTTGCCCGCACTGAGGTGAATATTATGGAATACAATAGAGTAGTAAAGGATTTAAACGGCTTCTCACAGGAGAGATTTTTACAGAGACTAAAGCAATATTTTTATGTAGAGAAAATTGGTAACCATACTGTAAAACCTTCAAAAAAACATACACTTGACATGTACCTTGATAAAGGATGGTATAAGCTCATCATAAAAGAAAATTATATAGGCAAAGCAAATCCTTTAGAATCATTAGATGTACATTTTCTTGAGAAATATGTTTTGCAGACTATTCTTGGAATAAATAGTGAAAGAGGAAATGGACGAATTGATTTTGTGAGCGGTAAAGAGGGTATGAGTACTTTAGAAGAAAAGGTGAACAAAGAGGGTTGGGCAGTTTCCTTTGCACTTTTTCCTGTGGCAGTATCTGAAGTTATTCAAGTTGCTGACAGCGGGTTTTTAATGCCACCAAAATCTACCTGGTTTGAGCCAAAGTTCAGATCAGGTCTTTTTCTAAATCCACTGAAAGATATTCTTGCTGAGTTTAAAAACGAAAAGACGGAGGATTATAATATCTGGTTTTAATCTTCTTACTCTTCTGAAATTGCCGACTTTGCAATTATAGAGTTTTAATCCTTTATAATTCGCACTTTTTATCAACGAATTATTTAAAATGTTTCCCGTTGAACAGTTACAGTGTTCAAGGTCACAGTACTCCTTCACCATTCCTATTTACCGAAATGATTATCTTTACTCCTCTCGCAATTGCCGTCTTTGCAATTTTAACCTGGATAAAAGCGTAATATACTTATTCTCCTTACTCCTCTGTAATTGCTGTCTTTACAATTTATGCTAAAGAAATATAAATAAGTGAAATGCAGGCGTCTCCTTTCTATGATAAAATAAACTTATTCAGAGAGGAAGCAACGCGTTAAATCGAGGGGGTAAACAAAACCTCCTCGAAACTACACCAAAAAAGAGAATTAACCTGCTGGGAAAATCGCAAAGGTTACAGAAGAGTAAATCCACGCTCCTTATCAGTGGATTCCAGAAGATTAAGAGGGAATGTGTCTCTCTAATATGAAATGTATGTAACGCGTACAAGCACTTGATTTTATTTTTTAAAGTTGTATAATTAAATTACAAAATTTTTGAAAAGCTTTCAAATTTTTTTAATTTTGAAAAGAACCCAAAAAACATGTTTACTAAAGAAGACGAGTTAATACTCGGGGTATTAAAAAACGTTGTTCATGCTCTGTCGCTTTTCTTGGGAAACGACACCGAGATAGTATTACACTCCTTTAAAGATAATGACCATTCTGTAGTAGCAATAGAGAATGGCTACATTACAAACAGAAAAGTAGGTTCAACGCTAACAGAAGCAGGCTCAAAAATCATAAAGAATATTGTGTCAGAAAATAAGCAATTCGTGGGACCTTA
>Ga0315282_10017932_pt1 | contig 10171 bp, 5 predicted proteins | sample YL17G07_20_MG_FD_203693 | JGI IMG/M metagenome (GOLD analysis project Ga0315282, IMG submission 203693) | Sediment microbial communities from Yellowstone Lake, YNP, Wyoming, USA - YL17G07_20 | ecosystem: Environmental > Aquatic > Freshwater > Lake > Sediment | place: USA: Wyoming | collected... | reverse complement strand
GATGGCGGCCAGGGGCGCTTTCAGCTCATGGGCCACCACCGAGATCATTTGGAAGCGGAATTGCTTTTTCTCCTGCGCCAGCTTCCGGGCCTGCCGTTGGAGCAGGATCTGCTTGGCGGCCTTGTAGGTCGCGGCTTTCAATTCCTCGGGGGTGAAGGGCTTGGCCAGGAAATCGAAGGCGCCGCGCTTGGTGGCGGTGACCGCGGCCTCGAGCGAGGCGTAGGCGGTGATCATGATGGTGAGGGGACCGTCCTCTTTCCCGGCCAGGCGGTTGAGCACGTCCAGGCCGGACATCTGGGGCAGCTTTTGATCGAGGAGCACGATGTCGGGCCGGCCTCGCTCGATCCGCTCCAGCGCCTCTTCGCCGGAGGCGGCCAGCTCGATTTCAAAGCCGACCTCGGTCTCGACCTCGGGCAGGCGGACGGTATAATTTTGCAAGGCCCGCTCCACGGCCAGGCGCATGCCAAGCTCGTCATCCACCACCAGGACCCGCAGCTTATCCATTGGCCAGTCCTTGCCGGGGCAGGGTTACGGTGAAGGCGGTGCCGGTGGGGCCAGCCTGAGGGTCGGCGTTGGACTCGACCCGGATGTCGCCGTTGTGCATCTTGACGATGCCGTAGGTCACGGCCAGACCCAGGCCGGTGCCCTTGCCCAGCGGCTTGGTGGTGAAGAAGGGCGTAAAAATCTTGGAGCGGTTTTCTTCGGGAATCCCGACGCCGGTGTCGCGGACGATCAAGCGCACCTGGCGCTCGTCGCCCTCGGTGCGGAGGGTGAGGGTGCCGCCGCCGGGCATGGCCTCGCAGGCGTTGCGGATCAGGTTGACCAGCACTTGCGTGATCTGGTCGGCATCCAGCTCGGCCTGGGAATCATGGTTTTGATGCTCGATTCGAATCTTGACGTTCGGCGGCGCCGGCAGGGCCTGCAGGCTCCGCTCGACCAGCCGGCTCAGGTCCACCGGCTGGCGCACCACTTTGGTCTGACGCGCGAAATTGAGCAAGCCGGCCACGATCTTCTTGCAGCGGTCGGCCTGGTCCGCGATCATGCCCAGGTCGTCGCGCCACTTGGATTGCGGTTCGCATTCGTCCATCAAAATATGAGCATACATCAACACCACGCCCAGGGGGTTGTTCACCTCGTGGGCGATGCCGGCGGCCAACTGGCCCATGCTGGCGAGTTTCTCCGACTGGAGCAGGGCTTCCTGGACCGAGGCCAACTGCTCGTTCGAGGCCGCCAGCTCCTTCAAGGTCTTGCGCAACTGGTCAATGGTATAGGGGAGGCACATCTCGTTTTCGGCCAAGCCGCGGGAGATGGCCGTGGCATGTTCGCGGCAGGTATCATAGCCGCAGGCCCCGCAGTTCAATTCGTCCTCCGGCCGGTATTTGCCCATGCGGTTCAGAATCACCGTGATCTCGTCCTTGGAGGGAACCGGGATCCGACGGTCCTCGATCGAGAACTCGCGGCTTAAATCCAGGTCGGCAAACTGCGCCACCTCCGCCCGCCAGCGGGCCTGGTCCAGCTTGGCCAGGCGCTGACGCGCGTACTGGCTGACCTTGGCCCGGCGCTTGAACAGGGGCAGGTTGGAGCTGATCCCCGGCCCCATGATGCAGCCGTTGCAGCAGAGCACCTCGAGCAGCCGGACGTTGAGGTCGGCGGTCTCGAATTCCTTGATCGCTTCCACAAAATTGATGCGGCCGTCCGCGGCCACCACCTCGCCGGTCAACAGGTCTTCGCTGATCTTGGCCGCCTGCAGCATGCCGCGGCTGATGGAGAACAGGGCCCCCATCCCGGCGTGGGGAATATCGAATTCGCTCGGCGCGATCGTTTCGGCGCGCAGGCCGTGCTCCGCCAGGAGTTGGCGCAGTTCGATAAAAGTCAGGACCGCGTCAATCTCGCCTTCCGGGCCGCTGCCTTCGGCTTTCTTGGCGATGCAGGGGCCGATGAAGACGATCTTCAGGTCCGGGCCGTGCCGGCGGCGAAGCGCCCGGGCCTCTGCCACCATGGGCGAGACAATTGGCGCCAGCGAAGGGACCAGGGCGGGATGGTAACGCCGGACGTATTCGACTTTGGCCGGGCAAGTGGTGGCGATCCAGCGGCCGCTCCTGCTGTGGACCAGCAGGGCGTGGTAACGTTCGGCCACCAGGTCCGCGCCGAAGGCCACTTCGTTGACCAGGGCGAAGCCCAAGGCCCGCACCAGACCCACGAGCTGGGGATACTCGAACTCGACAAACTCGGCGGGAAAGCTGGGCGCGAGACAAGCCGCGACCGGCCGGCCGGAACTGAGGAGTTGATTGACTTCCGGGATCGAGCTTAAGACCCGCTTGGCCTTCTGGGAGCAGACCCGGACGCAGTTGCCGCAGCCGATGCAGCGCTCGGGCAGCACCTCGGCCTGGCCGCCGGCGATCCGGATGGCCTTGGCCGGGCACTCGCGCACGCAGGTGTAGCAGACGCGGCACCGCTCCTTGATCGTGGAGACCAAGGGCATTTTGGCAGCCTGATCCATCGTTGCCATCCGGGAGGGGAACAGGTTTCAAACCTGTTCCCCTCGGTTGATTAGAAATAGAGGTCGCGTTCGCCTTGCTCGATCCGGCTCAGGCGCTGCTCGGTTTCGGTCCGCCGCGCCGGTTGCGGAATGTCCTCCAAGTGCGCCGCCAGCGCCGCGTTCCCCGCGGTCCGGGTCTCGGGACCGGCGTAGTCCTTCAGGTACTCCTTGAAGGTGAGGATCGCGTTGGGCAGGCAGAAGCGCTTGATCAGGCCCGGCTTGGCCAGGTCCATGAAGTCCTGGCCGGTGCGGCCGCGGCGGTAACAGGCGGTGCAGAAGGAGGGAATGTACCCCATTTGCACGACGTCGCGGATGACTTCTTCCAGGTTGCGGTGATCGCCCAGTTGGAACTGGGCGGTGGCGGACTCGCCTTCGCGGTAGCCGCCCGGGCTGGTGCGCGAGCCGGCGCTGATCTGGGAGACGCCCAGGGCAAGGGTGAGGGCGCGCATCTTGGGCGTCTCCCGGGTGGTCATGATCATGCCGGTGTAAGGGACGGCCAGCCGGAGGATGGCGACGATCCGCTTGAAATCGTAATCCGAGACGGGGAAGGGAGGGTTGATGGAGAGGTCGGAGCCTTCGGCCGGCTCGAGCCGGGGCATGCTGACGGTGTGCGGCCCCATGCCGTAAGAATTCTCCAACTGCCGGATGTGCTGGAGCAGGGCCAGGATCTCGTAGCGGAAGTCGAACAGCCCGAACAAGATGCCGATGCCCACGTCATTGATCCCGCCCTCGAAGGCCCGGCCCGGGGCGCCGAGCCGCCAGTTGTAATCGGCCTTGGGACCGCTGACGTGCAGCTTCTGATAGGTCGGCCGATGGTAGGTTTCCTGGAAGATCTGGTAGGTCCCGATTTTGGCGTCGTGCAGCTCTTTGAACTGCTCCACGGTCAGGGGCGCGATGTTGACGTTGACCCGGCGGATTTCGCCCGGGCCTTCCCGGGTGGCATAGACGGTGGCGATGGTATCCAGGATGTATTTCAGTCCTTCTTTGGGATAAGCCTCGCCGGCCACCACCAGGAGCCGCTTCTGGCCGGAACGGACCAGGTGGCGGACCTCCTCCGCGATCTCGTCCTGGGTCAAGGCGCGGCGCCGGATCGCCTTGTTGCCCACCCGAAAGGCGCAATAGAGGCAATCGTTCTGGCAGAGGTTGCTTACGTAGAGCGGCGCGAACAGGACCAGGCGCTTGCCGTAGATGTCTTCTTTGACCTTGGCCGCGGCGAGGAACATTTCCTCCATGACCGCCGGGTCCTTGGACTGAAGCAGCACCGCGACCTCGGCCAGGTCCAGGCCCTTGAGCTCGCGGGCCTTGGCGATCACCTCCCGGGCCTGGTCCGGCCCGGCCGCAGCCGCGGCGGCAAGGCGCCCCTGGATCGCGGCGTCGTCAATAAAGTGGGGGAACTCGATCTTTTTCGCGGGGGTGGCTGGATTCATGGCAGTTGCTCCTTGCCCGAGCGGAAGATGAACGACAAAAATGGTCCCGAGTTTTTCCTCGCTCTCGACCAGGATCCGGCCGGCGTGCTGGTCCACGATGTCCTTGACAATGGGCAGTCCCAGCCCGGTCCCGGTATCCTCCAGGGCCTTGGCATTGTCGGCGCGGAAAAACTCGGTGAACAGACGAGCCCGGTCAGCTTTGGGAATGCCGATCCCATTGTCGCTTACCTCGATCCTCACGGTGTGGTCGGCGCCCAGGGCAAAAGCCACGCCCACCCGGCCGCCGGAGGGGGTGTATTTGATGGCATTGCTGACCAGGTTCTCCAACATTTGCTCGACCTGCTCCCGGTCGCCCCGGATCTCGGGCATGCCTTCCGGAATGGCGACCGAGAACGCAAGTCCCTTCTCCGCGGCCGCGTCCTGGAAAGTCCGCCGGACCCGGCCGGCGAGGACATTCAGGTCCACCGACCCGAGGTGAAGCTGGCTTCTTAAGCTCCGGCTCTGGGCCAGCTTGAGGATCTCATTAATTAACTCGATCATGGAGCGGGCCCGGCGGTCCACCCGGCGCAGGTATTCCGCCTGGGCCTCGTTAAGCTCGCCCTGGTAGCCGCCGCGCACCACCTCCAGGATGCTGAGCATGGCCGCCAGCGGCGCCCGCAGGTTGTGGGCCACCCGCATCATGAACCACGAGCGCTCCTGGGAGAGCTTCTCGATCGCCTCGTAGGCGCGGGCGTTCTCGAGGGCAATGGCCACCAGCCCCGCGGCCAGGCGGAAGAAATCCACCTCGGGCTGGCCAAAGCGTTCCGGTCGGGTGCAGTAGGCGCCCAGGATTCCGATTACCCGCTCTTCCACGGTCAGGGGCACGAACAGCACCGACTGGAAGCCGGCCGCGACCAGGTCTTCGCCAAACTGGAACATCTCCCGCTGGGTCAGGTGCCCGGTCACAAACGGCTCGCCCTCGATCAGGCGCCGGTTGAGCGGGCTTTTGGCGACCTCCACCACTTTGTCTCGGATAAATTCCGCGGGCAAGCCTTCGGCCGCGGCGTAGCGGAGTTGTTTGCCGTCTTCGCTGATGAGCTTGACCGAAATCGCGCGCACTTCCATGACCGAGACCAGCTCCGAAGTCACGATGGGCAGGATCTGCTCCAGCCGGTGGGAAGAGCCGATGGCCTGGATCACGGCGTAGAGACTGCCCAGGCGGTTGTTGAGGGTGGTCACGGCTTCGGAAAGATCGGCCAGGTCCACGATCCTTTTCCGCAGCATGGTCATGATGGCGGTGGTGGAAAAGGCGGTGATAAAGACCGAGGCCGCGAAAAAGCCCAGCTCGACCAAAAGGTGAAAAGGCTGCCGGGCGAGGTCAATCGTCCGGCCCAGGAAAACCAGCGCATGATGCGGAATCCAGCCCAAATACTCGGCTGCCGCGATCAGCCCCATGCCGGCCGCGGCCAGGGCGGCGAAGCCATAGGCCGAGCGCGGGGGCAGCAGGATCGAGGCGAAGATGATGTGGAAAATGAAAAAGAAAATAAAGGGACTGGCGGCTCCGCCGGTGAAGTGGATGAGCAGAAACATGGCGCCGTAATCGAGCCCCACCTGCCAGTAGGTGAAGCGCAAGAGCGCTGCGCTCTGCTCGGGCAAGGCCGGGAGTCGGCGGCTCTGCCGGAACAACACCAGATTGTAGGCCAGGATGAATCCGGCCACCCCGAGGAGGGCGGGGGCGGCAAAATCCACGCCGATCAGCCAGGCCACTCCGGTGCCGGCCACGATGCTGGGCGGCACCCACCAGCGGAGTTGGACGAACCAGAGCGTCCGGTCCTTGAGCTCCCCTAAGATGATCCGTTTTCGCCGATGGAGTTCCTCAGGCAGATTCCGGAGCCCGGCATTCTGAGCTGCTGCAGACATCATTGCTCTCCGGCGCCCGGAGCTCGAGCTAACCTCCGGCTAAAATCCCTTCGATCTTGGCCAGGAGCTTTTTGGTATCCACGGGTTTTTCAAACAGCCACTTGGCCGGCCAGTCCTCGCCCAAAATGTGCTGGAACTTGTCCGGCCCTTCGGCGCGGACTTTCTCCAGGAAGCTGGTCAGGATGATGATGGGTAAGCCCTTGTATTCCGGCTTCTGTTTCAGCTCGAAAGCCAGGTCAAAGCCTTCGGTGTCCGTGGACATCATGATATCGAGGATCATGAGGTCGGGCAACTTGGCCTTGACCGCGCTCAGCGCCTCGCGGCCGTTGCTCGCGGTCTGCACCGTGTAGCCCTTGCTCTCGAGGATGATCTTGAGAGAGTCCCGGATGTCCCGGTCATCGTCCACCAGCAGAATGTTTCCCTTGCTCGCCATGCTAACCTCCTTTTCGGGGTGGCTTCTTTCTGACCCGATCAGATGCCCCGCTTCACGTAGTGGGTATGGAGCAGCTTGTGCGACATCTCGCCCAGCGGCTCCTTGAGGAAATTCTTGTACAGTTCCTGGACCGCGGGGTTCTCGTGCGATTGCCGGAACTCCTGGACGTCGCGGTCGTCGTGGTAGAGCGCCTCGGCCCGGAGCTTCCGCTTTTCATCGCTGGCCGGAAGCGGCTGGCCGCCTCCGCCCACGCACCCGCCCGGGCAGGTCATGATCTCGATGAAGGCATACTTGGCCGTCCCGTCCGCCACCTTGTCCATCAGCTTGCGGGCGTTGCCCAGCCCGTGCGCCACCGCCACCTTGACCACGCCCAGCGGTCCCACTTCCAGTGCCGCCTCCTTTACTCCTTCTAACCCACGCACAGGGGTAATGTCAAGGCTGCCCAGGTTCTTGCCGACCACCACCGCATACACGGTCCGGAGCGCGGCCTCCATGACGCCGCCGGTGGCCCCGAAGATGGTGGCCGCGCCGGTGTACTGGCCCATGGGCGCGTCAAAGGATTCCGGGGCCAGGTTGACGAAGTCAATCCCGGCCGCCCGGATCATGCGGCCCAGCTCGCGGGTGGTCAGGACCACGTCCACGTCGCGATAGCCGGAGGAGTTCATCTCCGGCCGCGCGGCCTCGAACTTCTTGGCGGTGCAGGGCATGATCGAGACCGAGAAGATGTCCTTGGGATCAATTTTCGCGAGTTTGGGGTAATAGGTCTTGGCCAGCGCCCCGAACATCTGCTGGGGCGACTTGCAGGTGCTGACGTTGGGCAGGAGCTGCGGATAAAAGTGCTCGATGAACTTGATCCAGCCCGGCGAGCAGGAGGTGGTCATGGGCAGCTTGCCCCCGGTCTTGACCCGCTTCAAAAGCTCATTGCCTTCCTCGATAATGCACAGGTCCGCGGTGAAGTTGGTATCGAAGACCCGGTCAAACCCGAGTTTCCGGAGCGCGGCGATCATCTTGCCGGTGACCAGCGTGCCCGGAGGCAGGCCGAACTCCTCGCCCAACTGCGCCCGGACCGCGGGCGCTTCCTGGACCACCACGTGCTTGGTCGGGTCCTCGAGCGCGGCCAGCACCTTGTCCACTTCGTCCCGCTCGATGATCGCGCCGGTGGGGCAGACCACCGAGCACTGGCCGCAGAAGGTGCAGACCGCGTCCTTCAAGTCCTGGCCCATGGCCGGGACCACCTTGCAATTGAAGCCGCGGCCTTCGGGGGTGAGCAGGTTGACGGCCTGGACCTGGGAGCAGACGGCGACGCAGCGCAAACAGTTGATGCACTTGCTGGCGTCGCGGATCAGGGAGGGCGAGGTCGCGTCAATCCGGTGGGTGGTGAAGTCGGTGCGGGCGATGCGGATGTCGCGCACGCCCACCAGCTCGGCCACCGCCTGCAGTTCGCACTTGCCGTGCTTCTGGCAGATGTTGCAGTCCTGGGGGTGGTCGGAGAGCAGGAACTCGATGACCGCCTTGCGCGCCTGGCGCACGCGGGGGCTGTTGGTTTTGACCTTCATCCCGTCCGCCACCGGGAAGACGCAGGCGGCGACGAGGTTCTTGGCCCGCTCGACCTCGACCACGCAGACCCGGCAGGCGCCCGGGGTGTGGTTGAGTTCGGGATAAGAGCAGAGGGTGGGAATATTGACCCCGATTTTCTTGGCCGCCTCGAGGATCGTCGCTTCCGGGGGAACCGAGACCTGGTGGCCGTCAATCTCCAAGGCAATCATACTCATCTTCTCTCTCCTTCTTCCGTTCAGCGATTTGAGGAAGCAGCCACGGCCAAAGCCCTGGCGGCCCCCACGGCAAAAGCGGGGTGCGTGCCGAAACGGAGTTCCATGGTCTGATCAAAAGTGCATTGCGCGCAATTATAATTGTTGGGACAGACCTTGCCCGAGACCAGGCCCATCAGGGTGTAGCGACATTGCCGCTCGGACCCGTACCGATTGCGCAGGCGTTCTACGGTTTCCGCCTCCATTTGGATGGCGCCGGTGGGACAGAGGAAGGTGCAAGCCCCGCAGGCGCGACACTCCTCGGAGGGGAACCGGAAGGGGGTGGTCACTTTGCGGGAGGTGCCCCGGCCGCTGAAAGCGATGGCCTCGGCGCCCATCAGCAGGGCGCAGGCCCGGACGCACAAGCCGCAGAGCACACAGTTTTCGCCCTTGAGCGAGAAGGGGGTATCGGTGACTCCCCATTCCGCGGCCAGCTCGCGGATCGCCGGATACTCGGAGCAGCGGGCGAGCAGAAGCTGGAAGAGCAATTTCCGCCCTTCCATGACCGCAGGGGTCTCGGTTTGGACGACCAGACCCTCCTTGGCCGGATAGCAACAGGAGGCCTGCAGCGCCGTCCGGCCTCCGTCGGTGATTTCCACGGTGCAGAGCCGGCAGGCGCCATAGGGAAGGATGCCCTCATGATGGCACAGGGTGGGGATCTTGATCCCCGCGGTCTGCGCCGCCTCCAGCACGGTCATTCCCGGCTTGACTTTGAGGGATTTCCCGTTCATTTGAAGCGCTATCATTTCCTTCACTCCCTTTCAATGGCATCAAACTTACACACTTCGTAACACATGCCACATTTGATACACAGGCTTTGATCGAGGGTATGGACCTTCTTTTTCGCGCCGCTGATGGCATCCTGGGGGCAGGGCTTCACGCAGGCGCCGCAGCCGTTGCAGTTCTTGGCGCTGATCGAGTAGCGGATCAGCTCCCGGCAGACCTTGGCCGGGCATTTGTGGTCGCGGATGTGCGCTTCGTATTCATCCCGGAAGTAGCGGATGGTGGAGAGGACCGGGTTGGGGGCGGTGGTGCCGAGCGCGCACAAGGAAAAGCCCTTCATCATCTTGCCGATGGACTCGAGGGTCTCGATGTCGCCTTTCCGGCCTTTCCCCTGGCAGATGCGTTCCAGAATTTCCAGGGCGCGGTCAATTCCCTCGCGGCAGGGCGAGCATTTCCCGCACGATTCCTCTTTGAGGAAGTCCAGGAAGTAGCGGGCCACGTCCACCATGCAGGTATCCTCGTCCATGACGATCATGCCGCCGGAACCCATGATGGCGCCGGCCTGGGTCAGGCTCTCATAATCCACCGGCAGATCGAGCAGCTTCTCCGGGATGCAGCCGCCCGAGGGACCTCCGGTCTGGATGGCCTTGAACTTCTTGTTGTCGGGGATCCCGCCGCCGATGTCAAAGATGATATCCCGCAATTTGATCCCCATCGGGACCTCGATGAGTCCCGTGTTATTGATCTTGCCGACAATGGAAAAGACTTTACTGCCTTTGCTGGTCTGGGTTCCCAGCTTCCGGAAGGAGTCCGCTCCCTGGGAGAGAATCCAGGGCACGTTGGCCCAGGTCTCGACGTTGTTGATCACGGTGGGTTTGCCCCACAGGCCCTTCTCGGCCGGGAAGGGCGGCCGTTGCCGGGGTTCGCCCGGCCGGCCCTCGAGGGAGGCGATCAGGGCGGTCTCTTCGCCGCACACGAAGGCGCCGCCGCCCCGGATCAAGCGCAGATCAAAGGAAAGCCCCTTGCCCATGATGTTCTTGCCCAGCAGGCCGTTGGCGCGGGCTTCGGCCACCGCGTTCAAGAGCTTCTCGATGGCGAGCGGGTATTCATCCCGCACGTAGATGAAGCCCTGGCTGGAGCCGATGGCGTAGGCCCCAATCGCCATTCCTTCCAGGATCGCAAAGGGATCGCCTTCCAGGACGCTCCGGTCCATGTAGGCGCCGGGGTCGCCTTCGTCCGCGTTGCAGATGATATATTTGGGGTCGCCCTTGGCGTCCCGCGCGAACCGCCATTTGCGGCCGGTGGGGAACCCGGCGCCCCCGCGTCCGCGCAGGCCGGAGAG
>Ga0315282_10017930_pt1 | contig 10171 bp, 8 predicted proteins | sample YL17G07_20_MG_FD_203693 | JGI IMG/M metagenome (GOLD analysis project Ga0315282, IMG submission 203693) | Sediment microbial communities from Yellowstone Lake, YNP, Wyoming, USA - YL17G07_20 | ecosystem: Environmental > Aquatic > Freshwater > Lake > Sediment | place: USA: Wyoming | collected... | reverse complement strand
GTAGTATTGAACCGATCAACAACGCAAGGACCGATCCCACCATAGTCGTCTGGGGGGCGTCCGGAGTCAGCAGGATGAACAGTATAGCCACTATCAATCCGACAATCGCATGCGAATACCAGCGTTTCATGCACAATGAACAGAATATGATTTTAAATATTGGTGCATATAATTGGGCAATAGGCGAATTCTACACTCGCGCATCGCGCGAGTTTCGCAGGTGATTTCATGGCCAAAAAACGCAGGATCAGCCCATTCGGGTTCTTCGATGACGAATTCGAGAGGATGATGGAAAGGATGATGGGGGACATGTCGCGCGGATTCAGCGGCATAGACATGGATGAGCTGGAGAAGAGGGCACGCGAAGGCAAGTCTTTCGTCCGAGGCTATTCGATCACGGTGGGACCCGATGGCAAGCCGATGGTCCGCGAGTTCGGAGATAAGCCCACAGTCACAGCGAAAGGGACGGAGGAGAAAAGGGAGCCGCTCATTGACATTATAGAGGAGAAGACGAAATTGAAGATCATCGCCGAGCTGCCTGGCGTGTCCAAGGACGAGATACATCTGAACGTCACCAATGAGAACCTTGAGATAAAGGTCAACACTCCGGACAGGAAGTACTACAAGTCGCTAGAGCTTCCGGCAAAGATCAAGCCGGAGACAGCCAACGCATCCTACAAGAACGGGGTGCTGGAGATCACGCTGGACCGGATCGAACCGGCGAGGGAGGAGAAGGGATCCGGTCACAGGATAAAGGTGGAGTGAGCAAAAACTGCCGCCGGAGAAGAAATTAAAGGCTTGCCCCAGTAGATAGTGCAGTCGAGCTCAGTATCAGAGGTAAACATATGCTGACAATCAAACATTATAAGCGCCCGCTCGCGGGAATCGCCATCTCAGGCGAGAGAGCGAGGCTCACGCCGGAAGTGTTACTTAAATTCATCTCCCCATTGGCGAAGAAGAATATTCAGATATACGCCATAGGCACCGGCAACAGCCGCGTGGTGTTCTTCGTTGATGAGGCAGAGGCGGACAAGTCTATGCTCGTACTCACTGATGCGGTTGGAAACAGCCCGTTCGAGAGCATCTCCATCAGGAGAAACCTCGGAATGATCACCGTTGACGGAGAGGAGCTGAACAACACACCAGGCATCCTGCACAAGCTCACCACTCCGCTCGCGAAAGCGAAGATAAAGATCGTTTCTATGACGTCGCCGTTCGACACCATCACATTCTTCTTCGACAGCGAGGATGCCGAGAAGGCGTACAACCTCTGGAGCAGCTACGTGCCTGAGAAGATCGGTATATTCAAGGGAGCCAAGCAGCATGTGGGCGGCATCTTCAGCAAGATACTCCCGAAAGCCTGATTACTACCTGAGAATTGAGCGTCCGAATAAGCTCTCTTTTACTTTATTTTCTTCTGCCCTAGTCTACACCATTCTTACCAGCCCTTGAGCGAAATCCTGCGCTTCCACGCCAAGGAATGTGGAGAATCCTTTGATGAATGTGTAGGTGACGATGATCACCACGATCGGATAGAACATCGCGTAAAGGACAATCTCGCCGAGCACGGATCCCAGATTTGCGACGAGCAGGCCAAGGTGGGTGACATACGTGCCGATATTGAATGCCATGGTGAATATGGATGACATGCCGAGTGTCGCGAATGATACTGTCCTCAGAGTAAGGGAAGCGTCCCTTCCGCCGGCGCCGTTTATCCAGCCGCTGGCGTCGAAATAGGATGTGACGTCCTTGAATCCCTGTATGCCGCAATTGCCTTCTATGAGGCTGACCGGCTTGCTGATCGCGAGGAGCATGCCGTAGGCAACCGGGTAGACAAAGTAGAATCCTATGGCAACCGCTATAAGGAGATTACCGGAGCTGCGAGTGAACGGGAATGCCCTCATGACGATTCCTATGGGCAGGAATATCGTCAGCATCGTCTCCCTGGCAAACAGAAGGAGATGCTTCTGGAAATCGAGAGTATACAGTAGGTATGTGAGCGTGTAAGTCGCGGACAGCACAAAATTCAGACCGTTCATCAGAAGCCCTCCGACGAATCCCGGCACCGAGAACGAGAACGACTTGGTTGCGATCTCAAGGCTGAGCAGCAGCTTAGGCACGAACGCGAGAGAGAACACGTCTATGTACCTTGCCCTGATGCAATCCGCCATTGTGGTCACATAGAAGTTAGCTATTGCGAACGGCGATTGGTCCGCCATCACTTGGCTGCGTAGATAATCCCTGTCCGCTGAGAGGAGCACCCCGAAATCCGTAGCCTTCACGGCCATGAAATCCACCAGGAAGATGAGGAACGCGACGAGGACGACCGAGCTGAGCGCGTACATGAACTCTATCTTCGCCCATTTCTCGAGCTCCTTTGAGATGAACACGCGCGAAAGCATGTACGCGAGTGCTGAGACAGAGAACGTGATGAACGTCAGGATCAGGGCTGACGCTTCCCATGGGAAGCCTGAATTCGCCCATACATTTGTCAGCTGCGCAGCAGCCCCGCCCGCCACCATATACGTTACCTCAGATAACCTTCCATATGCTCGCTATGTCAAGCTCGTTGCCCAGGAACTCAGACATGTCTCTCACTGCCCGTGAGATGAATATTATGTTTATCGCTGGCAGGAATATGCCGGCGATTATCGACCCTACGAACGCATCGAACATCCTGTTGATGAAGCTCTTGTCGGACGGATTCTGGGTGATCCTCGTGTCCACTCCGCTTTCCGCGGTGTACGCGGGCTGGCCTCCGAGCAGGAATGCCTGGGACGATTCGGGATCTGCTCCCGCCTGCGCCATGCTCGCGGCGGTGAACTGCATCTGCAGCTGGTCCTCCTCCGTCCGTATAGTGTCCACGCATCCCTTATTCGGCGCGATACCGGCGCAATGCCGTGAGAAGCACTCCTTATCATTGTTGCAGCTGCCTTCGACCTTCAGCGCCGAGCATACCGAAGGGCTCCCGGACTTGTCACAGAACCATGAAACGCATTCCTTGTCGGCCTGGCACTTATTTCCTGTCAGCTTCGCGAGGGAGCATTTGGTTCCGCCCCATGAGAGGCCTTGGCAGCAGTTCGGATTGCCCGTCTCGTCCAATACGCCGCATTCGGAGCATTTGCCGTTGCTCCCGCAATATCCTGTAGCGCATTGGAAATCGTTTGCGCACGACCCGCCCAGTTGCGACATTGATACGCACTTGCCGGCCGTAAGGTTGCAGTTGTGGGAGTAGCATTCGCTGTCGGCCATGCAACTGAACGTGCTATTCTCCGCGGCGAAGAACGGATCCACCATGACCTTGTTGACCATCAAGAGGAACGGGACGCTGATATAGAACGCGATGGCTGCGCCGATGAGCGCGCCACCGAATTTACGGGTGAAGAATATGCTTCTTAGCACGATTCCCGCTGGCAGGAACACCGTGAGTGATATCACCTGTATGAAGTCAAGCAGCTGCATCTGCATCAGGGTCATCATGTACGCGGAAAGCACCGTTGTGAAGAGCGCGCTTATGGATTCCTTGAAGTAATCTGTGGATGCGATGAGGCCCTGGAGAAGCCGTCCGGATTTGCCTGCCTTCATGGTATCGAGGCCCGTCCCTCCTTCCACTATGACGCTGAATGTCGCGACCTTGGTGAAGCTGCTCTTCGTGTATGAGAGGAGATCCGACAGGTAGGAATTCGCGACCTCGTACGTGCCCTTGTTGCCCAATCCAAGGAGGTCGGAAAGGGTCGACCCGCACATGAACGTGACGATGGAACCGAACATTACCGCTATCGTGGCCGTCACGATAAGCTGGTAGAACTCGTTCTTGGCCTTCTGCTTGAACGAGCCGTCAAGCACGGAACCGTATATGTATAGCAGTGCCACGAATGCGGACGATAGCCCGAGCCCCATCAGCATGACGATCCTCCAGTCGCTCATCGAAAGCGTGGCGTCGCAGAGCTTTTTCGGATCCTGGGACTGGGCGAAAGACAGGCCTACAAGTAGGATCAGGACCGCGAATGCGGATATATTCAACCGTCTTGCGTTTGGCATCTGACCACTAGAGTATCTTTATGAGGTCTCCCATCTGGATGTCGTATCCCATCAGGTTCGATATGCTCCGTGTCACGCCCGCGGTGATGACAAAATTCATTATGGTGAGCAAGGTGAACGTAGTGAAAGCGAATGCCGCCTCGCTGAATAGGACCGTGAATGTCCCTATGAAACCGCTTGCGACACCCTCGGCCAATTCGCCGACACTCCCATCGATGCTGTTCAAACTGGTGGCCTTGGACAACGCAGGCAGGCGGATCTCCCTTATGTTCTTCCAAAGTCCGCTGCTACAAGTTGAAGAGGCACAGTCATCTGATATAGCACATGTATCTGGGCCAACGCCCCCACACTTGTTGTTGGCGCAAGTTCCGCAGAGCAGTACGTCAACCACCTTCTGGTCGAACAGGAATGTCAATGGATACACGATGTAGAAGCTTATCGCAATCGCGATGAAGAATGCGCCGATGCCCCTGGAGAACGTGAATGTCCTGAGTAGGATGCCGAGGGGCAGGAAGATCGTGAACGCCGTGCGCGCGATCAGGTCCAGGAACCACCGCTGGGCAGTCATGAGCCCGATGGAGATATGGATCCCGCCGACCGCGATGCCGATCATGTCCTTGGCCGTACGGTGGAGCTGCTCGATGGCATCGCTGAAATCGATGAAGTTGGTGGAGATCTTTATCTTCTTCAGCGTGGCGATGACAAACATGTTCGAGGAGTAGCCGGCCGACGCGACAGATATCAGGTATTCCCTGGAGACGTCCAAGAACTGCTCTCCCGCTGCTATGGATGGATTCGGATTGGTGGGCGACGAGGAGAAGCCGAATGACTCGAACACCGAGTTCTCGATGCGCACAGTGATAAACACGAGCACCACTATTACCAGCACTGCCGTCACCTGATATGCCTCGTTGGCCGCCCATCCCCTCATCTCGGGGAGAGAGAAACCTTCTCCTATCATGTAGGCGAACGCCACCACCATGTATGCGGCCAGGACTGCCGCGCCGACTATGAGCTCCCACGGCAGTGTCCGGAGATCCGATCCGGATTGCGCGGACACTACGACTGCGAGAATGACTAGAATGGCAAGCGAACGCGCGCATGCGCGGACGACTGGCACTACGAATCCGAATGCACGCAAACCTCTACTTTGCTCTCTTGACTTATCCATTTAAACAGCTCAAATCAGCTTCGCGAGTCCCGCTATGTCCGTGTCGCCACCGAAATAGGGCGACAGTTCCTTGATGAAAGTGACCGTGGAATAAAGCACTATGACTGTTATCGCAAGCACCCATACCGAAAGGAATGCCACGTTGTCTATGAACCCGTTCGGCTCTATCACATTGAACATGTAGTAAACGATAGGACTGTACGATTTGTCCCCCATCTTCACATCGCTGGTCAGCAGGTTCGAATATGACGGATTGGCTTCCGCTGCTGTTCCTTCGACGGGTTGGACTGGAGATATCCCTGAAACAGTGGTGGCTGAGCCGGATATCCCGATATCAACATCGTACGGCGATGATCCAGCGGCGGGCTGGACCGGCGCTGCCGTGAAATAGGAGAAGTCGTCAAACACCAACGGCATCTGCCCTGCAGTAGGAGAGATTACTAGTGTCGCCAGGATGACCATCATCGGATAGAAGAAATATGTTCCCAGTGCAATCGCGATGAGCAGGCCGCCGAGCTTCCGCATGACGCCGATCGAACGCAAAGCGATCCCGCCGACCAGGAACAGGCCGAATAAGGATTTCTCTATGATGGAAAGCAGTATCACCTGGCTCTTAATGAGAAGGAGCATCGTGGTGGTGAACTCGAACATGATGTTGTATGTCTCCTTGAGGTACTCCCCGACCGCGAATGGAGTCACCTTGAAGATCTTCTTGTATCCGATCTCCAGTGTTGACAGTATCGATATCAGCCCGTATTTCTCGACTTTTCCCGCGGTCCAGTAGCGGACCAAATCATACATCGTATTAAGCCGTGATTTGGCGATCGAGATCTGACAAGGAGAGTCCTCGCCGCAGTTTACCCACATCCGCTCGATGTTGTCGAACGTCCCCTTGTCTGCGTTGGCGGAGAACCTGATCTCCTCATAGGCGCATACGCTCTGGTTGCAGTTGAACTGCGCGTCGCCGAGCAGCACGAGGACGAACGAGTTGAATATCACAAGGACTGAAACGACCATGCCGATGATGGCGGCTGATGCGAACACTTGGTATACCTCGTCCCTCGCCCAACCAGACATCGCCTCATTGCCGAGCATCTTCCCGATCAGATAGATAAGTGCGGTGACTAGCAGCGATATGAACACCACTAAGCCTGCGATAGGCGCCCACGCCTGCCATAGAGGTTGAAATGTCAGCGGATCCATCTCATCATCCTATGTCGTTTATGAATTTCGTGAATGTCTCCACGAACGATTGGAATATCGTGAGGTTCAGTATGGCCAGCACCGTGGCTTGCGGAAGTATCTTCGATATAGTCTGTATTGGGGAGAATGCCCGTTCGTACATGTCGGACAAAGTGGAATGAGACTGAACGGACAGAGCCTGCCCTGAGACGTACTGGTCGAACCCGGGCCATATCCGTTTCGATATGTCATAATCAACCACATACATCAATGGGAGAATGACGTATAGGCCGAACGCGAGGGCGATGAGAAATGATCCGCCGGAACGCGCCATCGGTATGGCACGAAGCACCATTCCTATCGGAAGTATCAGCGTTATGGCGAACGCCTGCGAGAGCTGGAGCAGCAGGAGCTGGGCATGCAGGCTGCCTATGAACGGAGTGAATATCAGGCCTGCCATTCGCTCTATCACTGTCGCATAAGTCGAAAGCGCAGCGAACATGTTGTATTTCATTCCTGCCGGGAGCGACACCTCCAGCTGCATGTTCTTCATGGAGTAGCTCAGCAGCCACATTGACTGCAGGGACGGCACGCCGATCTTGTATATCAGGACGTTTATGTATTCGTAGCTGTAGGAGAACTGGGTTTGCCCTGGCGCGTAGTCTGCCATGACTGCCTTGAGCCCTTCGCACGAGACCCCTGCGAGACCTACGACGGCCACTGCAATCACAATTGCGATGAGAGTCTCCCTCAGCTCTTTCCTTGCCATGGCTTCGAATTCGCTCCTGGTGATCATCCGTCCGAGCATGAACAGGAATGAGATCACCGCGAAAGAGAGGGCAACTGCTGCCACGAACAGGGGTTGCAAATCATTTATCGGGGTGCAGTAGTCAACCATATCGGGACCTCATATGAGACGGGACAGCTCCGTTATCTCGCCCTCTCCTCCGAGAGTTGCTGAAATCGATCTGAACGAAGACAATGACATGATCAGGGTGAATATTAGGGTGACTGTGGTCATGATAACAGAGAATACCATGGCAGGCAGTCGCTCCGTTGTCTCGAGATAGACATACGATGCGAGAGTGGGCGTCCAGACTATCCAGGCCCCCCCTCTAAGCACTGAGTCTTTCAATGAGCCGAACGTATCGGATATCGCGATGATCCCGCCTTTGGCGACTGCCAGCGCCTGCTTGTCCGCGGTCAGCGATGCGGACGGGTTCGCCGCCACCTTCCGCCCGAAATAGCACGAGAACCAGTTGAATATGTCGTCCTTGCATGGATCGCCAAGGAATACCCTCGTGCTGAGATAGCCGAGCTGCTTGTCCGGCTCGCCTGTTTTGTGAGAATACGCATCGATAAGGATCTCTGTCTCCTTGTCTTCCACATTCACGAGCGTCGGGCTGTTCAATCCGAATACAAGCTCCTTGCCTGCGGTACCGAATCCAGTCTCCGCCACCTGGAAACAGCGATATGTGTCCACATAATCGATGCCGCCCGTATCAGACATGACCTCTATGTTCCTGTGCTGTTCCCATATGCCATACCCTTGGCCGAGCGGTGGCTGGGTGAAATTGCCCCCGACTTCGTCACTGGACCATACGTTGAGAGTAGATGGGCATCTGCCGGTGCCTGATTGAAGCAGGTACCAGACGCGGTATGTGTAGTTGTTCGCGTTGATGCGCCATTGGAAATAATCTGTTGACTTGTTCATGTAATACGCGCCCACAGGGGGAATTTCCTGCGTTATGGCACCAAATGAAGGCTGCTTCACAGTCAGGTTGCCTTGGTCGAAGTCGCCTGCCACGCTATCGTAGATTGGGCCGATGAAGCATACGCTAAGCGGGTAGATAATCGCTCCGACCAGTGCGAGAGCGATAAGCGTGGATCCCGCCCTTCGTGTAAGGCTGAACGCGCGGAAAACGAGGCCCATGGGCAGGACGAATGTAAGCATTGTCTTCTGCATGAACTCAAGCAATTGGATCTGAACGAGGGTGGCGAATAAAGCGGGAGTAACTGCTTTGAGAACGACGTCCACTGGAGCGACTCCTGATTTCAACGGCCCGAAATAATCTATCTGGGAATTTGATATGACCGCTACGATAGTCTCGACAAGCCCCACTCCAGTGAAAGCGGTCGGCACTGTGACCAATGCCAACGGCACCTTCACCGAACCTAGTCCTTCGAACAGCTGCTTCAAGGAGATCAGGTACGCCATCGACGTTTCCAGGTTGGCGGAGATCTTCACCAAGTAGATCTTGCCGACTGTGTAGTAGTCGTATCCGAAAAAGGATATGGACATTGAATGGAGGAGTATCAGCAATGGAAACAGCAGGGCGATGAGGGCCGCGCTGTATACGAACTGTGCGAGCTCCTCTTTCGCCCATCCTTTCAGATCGCTCGACTTTAGGAATTCCGAGAGCATCCATGCGATCGCGGCGAGCGATGCGGATACTGACAGAGCAAGCACGCTGGTGGCAAGCCATTCTCCGCCGTGGAACTGGGAGTCTATCGCCTGCTGGACTATCTGGACAAAGTCCCCTGTCGCCATGGGCACAGTATCGAAGATGTTTTTTAAATACTCTCTGAACGCGACACGCGTTCGGAAAGAATCAGGCCTGGCGACAGATGCCGCAGAGATTCCTAGCAGAATTGACCTTGCTGAGCACCGCGGTCACGAGCGGATTGTAGTTATAGCCAGAATTCCCTATATTGGATGATTCTGTATTCATGGCGCTCTCTCCGGCGATGTAGCCGTACACAGCAAGGTATGATCTGGCGAATTCATCCGCGGCCGAAGCGCCGGTCACCTTCTTCCTTGCGGCCTCGTAATAGTAGCTGAGCGTCTGCACCCCGCAGCAGATGCTCTTCGTCTTGCCCGAATACATGTCACAGGAGCATTGAGGGTACATTGTCTTCATCGGTTGGTCCACGTCCAAGTACCCTCCGCGCGCGTCAATCAGCGACATCACAAGAGTTGGATCGATGCCCCTGCTGCTGGAGAAGTGACGTATCGCCATGATGTAGGAGCTGCAGTTGTCGAATGTAAATATACCTGCGGAAGGATAGCTGCGCGTATCGAAGCATGCGTCGCCGCAGCTCTTCACCGACTTCACAGGAGACAGAGTCACTGAAGAGTAGTCGTCAGGCACGCTGAATGCGTAGACTAATTTGGCATTCAGATTATTGGTGCAGAGCGACGGACCAGTGTTGCCTGAAAGGGAGAAAACAACGGGAGTCTGATAGTCGGCGGTTGCATTGTAATATGCCGAGCAGCCGTAGAACCAACCGTTCGATAACGTTTTGTCTTCAATAGATACCATATCTGGGCCGACCATACCTATCACGCCGGATGCGGAAATGTCGGGTATCGAGGTTATCATGAATTCATAGAGCTTGGAGAGCGATTGCGCATCCCATTCGCAGTTGGCTCCGTTCACTGGACCCGGCGCCCCGACGATTCCTGTAATGATCGATGGCTTCTTCCATTTGGACGCGATTATGTTCGCGAAATCCTTGGCTGCGAACTCAACGCCCTCTTTCTCGCAGCTATTTAATGAACTGAGATTTATTGTGAATCCGACTATATCCACGCTTGCCATCACACTGGACCCATAAGAGTCAAGAGTGCGGTTGTCGCCGAGATTCACTGTGGCCATGGTCATGCAGTTCGGACAGCCCGATTTTATCCTTGAGAATTCCTGCGATGGATTAGATATGGCGCCTGATCCATTGTACCCAAAACCCGGCGAAACGATCATCGGGCCTTTCCCGGAC
>Ga0315282_10017929_pt1 | contig 10173 bp, 9 predicted proteins | sample YL17G07_20_MG_FD_203693 | JGI IMG/M metagenome (GOLD analysis project Ga0315282, IMG submission 203693) | Sediment microbial communities from Yellowstone Lake, YNP, Wyoming, USA - YL17G07_20 | ecosystem: Environmental > Aquatic > Freshwater > Lake > Sediment | place: USA: Wyoming | collected... | reverse complement strand
TCTACGGTCCACGAGGAAACTCTTGCAACAGGAGTTACTACCCAAGCTCTTGAGACTCTAACGGGTGCCGAGACGCCTCAGAAGACGCTCAGATGGGGGAAAACCAAAACAGATTCGCTTGGTGAAACAGACTGGGGAAAGCCAACACAATAATTAGCAAGCACAGCGAGGGCACTGTTTTATTATTAAAATAGAGAGGGTGGCTAGGCTCAAGTTGGGCTTCCACCCATCTATTAAGCGGAGTGTTTAGATATGATAGGAAAAAGAGGTCAGGCAGCCACAGAATTAGCAATCTTTGGCTCAATTATGTTAATCATTGTGGCGGCGATGCTCAATTATGCCCAGACAATAGCTATGCAGCAGGAAGTAGGGATGTATGCCTTTCGCCGGGCACTGCATTTAAGTAAAAAAAGAGGCGAGGTTGGAGCAGCCAAACAGGTGGACCTGACGGTGTTCAAAGAGGTATATCCGGTGGCGCTGCTTGAATCCGGCGCAGAGAGACAGAAAGTTAGTGCCTCAGCGTCAATCAGTATAGAGAACGACTCTGATTTACTGGATATGGATGAACGCGACAGCTATCCCGCACACTACTGGCAGTTAGGCAGGAGAATGGTGGCCAGAAATGAGTTAGTGGAATTACCTCTGATGAAGGTAGAGGTTATCCCCGATCCTGACAGCGAGTCACGCTCATTTATAAAGAATTTGTACCGATATTTTTTTGGGGGAGGAGGGGGTGGCGGTCCTACGGAAGTCTGGCAGGGCGCTCCGGTGGAGCTGACCCTGACGAATAACCTGAAAACCACTGAAGCCCTGGATAGCACTCAGGAGCAAAGCGGCTCCACAACCAACAGTCAGCATGTCGTAGCCAGGGAAGACAATCAGATGGTTATGCAGATGCAGCCGAATGATAAAATAATCAACTGGAGTTATAGTTACGTTAAGGGAAGCTACCGGAATAAGATTGTCCAGATTTATTCAAAACCCGGCGATATCACCGTTAAGGAACAAGAGGATATAGCCAAAGACAAAACCTGGCAGACGCCATGAAGATAAATAGAAAATCGCAGGTAGTACTCGAGACAGCCCTGGTCCTGGTAGCGCTGGTTATATTTATGGTGGGCATAATTCGGGTGTGGGCCTGGTTCGTTAATACCTATACAGGCAGGTGGAATAGCTATAATAGGAGCAGGACCAGCGCAGCCCAGAGCTCAGGCTTTGTGCCCGACGGTTATGATAAGGCAACAAATAGATTGAACTTGTTCCAATGATATGATAACATAAATGCATGTCTTTTAAAATTAAGGTAAAACCAAAGAGGACTATTAAGCTCTTGGGGTTGTTAACGATAGTCCTCTTATTTTTTAATAATATTAATAACTTAAAGGATTTTTTAAGGTTAGATTTTGAGAAGGCGGCCTTAAATACGGATTTAAATAGTCTTAAAAGAATAGACCTTACGATACGTAAGAACCACCAGATTGTGCAGGGAAAATTATTGGCAAAGACCTGGGAGGATAAATTTGCTCTGTATAAAGCCAGGGAGGTGGCCAGATACTTAGGGCCTGGAGGTATTAATGCAAAACTATTCTCGCAGGCTAAACGCATTGCCAACAGACGCAACCTCGGCGTAAAGGCAGAGGTGACGTTGTTGGCTTATTTATATAAAAGAGATCATAGAAATGTGGTGATGGGCTTTATAGGCCTGGATTGCGCCGGAATTAATATCGTCTCGCCCAATTAAAAGGAATCATTTTTATGAGAGCGGCCTTAATACTAATATTGTTATTTTCGGCAGCGGTTATATTCAACAACCCTGGTTTGGGTGCCGAAGGCGCGAGCGCAAAGATAGATTTTGGTCAGGGGATAAGTGTGCCGGTGTTCGAAGGCGCCAAAGACCTTTGGGGTGGGCCGCAGCCGGCAGAAATTAATGGCATACCGATAAAGGTCGCCCTTTTTGAGACCAGCAGCTCGCCTGCCGATGTCTTAGCTTTTTATAAAACACGCCTGACTGAGCAGGGTTGGAGATATCTCCTGGACGTGTCGTGGCTGAGACTAATGTATTTTTGTGACGACCAAGGGAAAAACCATCTTTATATAGTGGGAAGTAACCTATTCGAAACAGAAGACACCCCTGCTACAAGATTCGAAATAGTTTTGGCCCCACAATCCCTGCACATGTGTGTTTCATTTGGCCCGGATTTTCAAGAAGAGACAGCGGGTAAGGACCTTGCCTTTATCCCGCGCTATCCAGGCGCAGTAAGGGTAGCCACTATAACCCGGGGAGAAAAGCAGGGATTCTTCGCCTATATAAGCAGGGATTCCATTCGCGGTATCGCAGACTTTTATTATACGAATTTACCTAAATATGGTTGGCATGTAGATAAAAGAGATATAGGGCTTAACCGCCTTTTTGCTTGGCAGGGGACCTCATACATTTTACGATTTAGCCGCGGCAGGAAAGACAGTTTGGGTATCTCTGTAAACTTTTGTCCGGACAATAAGGTAAGCGTTATCCTGGTTTCTTATAATAATGTTTTTACCGGCTCTTAGGCACAAAGTAGCAAGGGGGCTTTATGGTAATTAATAAGGGGAACAAGCTACCCAGAGGCATTTTTATTACCTTGGTGAGGATAAGACGGGGCGAGGCAGGCCAGATTGCCGCCTTTTTATTGATAATGATAGTGATTCTTCTCATAGCCGCGGTTTCTTTAATTAATATAGGCAAAGTAAGCCTGCATCGTTTGCATACCGCTAATGCTGCTGATGCAGGAGCTCTGGCAGGGGCCTCTGTTATAGCTGCCTTAGCCAAAAGTGCAGCCCGGGCAAATTTAGAGTATTTTATACCGACGTATTTTGCTCTGAAAGCGGCAATTCAAAACAACCCCAATCCCTTTGGCCAGGCTAATTGGAAGGACTGTAAGCGTCTTCCCGTCTTATGTACCAGTGTTCCTTGCCCAACGCAACTGCTAGATTTTTATCTGTATCTGGTTAGAATCCAGGCCTTGATATTGCGTTATATAAACCTGCAGATTATGTTATGGGATGGATTTAAGACTGCCAAGGCTGAGGCGCACAAGGCGGTATTTGCCAATGTGGGCATTGAAGAGGCGCAGATAAGAAGGCGGGCTGACAAAGAAATCCTGCAGCCCCGCCTCAGTAAGTGGTTAAACGGGCTGGCAGTTACTGACCCCGACCTTCCCTCTCCGGGCAATTTTCGCGAGAATAACTATACGTTTAAATGGTATAGCTATGGCGTGGATATTCAGACAGGGAAAGAGGCCAGAGAGCCTGCAGAGAGCATCCTTAACGAACCCAATGCAGTATCCAGTCAAGTATATATCAATGATTGCGGCCTTGTCTTAGTCCCTCTGCCTCCCCAGACAATATGGGGAAAGTATAAGTTTGAATTCACAGGAAAGCGTCCTGACCCGGATAAGACTCCATGGTCTTGCTTTCCTTGCACTTGTAAAATGTGGTGTTGCCAGCCCTGGCCACCGTGTGTTAGCTGCTGCCCCTGTATTCCTTGTAATTGTGACCCAGATGAGGATTGTTGGTATACGGATAGAAGCGCCTTTAGGGATTGGCTGAAATCTTTAATCCCTCAGCAAAACACGATTGCAAAAGTGACCTACATTTTATCTCAACTGGTGCCTTTTATCGGGAGTATGACGTGCTTTCGTACTCAGACATGGTGTGCATTGGCAGAGCGTCTAAGGTGCTATGTGATTCAACCGCTTATACAAGGAAAATTAAATGCAATATGGGTTCAAGAGAAACAAGAACCCAAAAAAAAGTGCGCTGACCTGCTATCTTGGACTGCGGTAAACCTTTGTGGGTGCGGCAAGCGTCCCTATTTGCCGGCAGTAGGCAAGGGAGAGGCAACCATAGGATACTTAGTTCCCATCCCTTATTTTATTGGTATTGCCAATATCGAGAATCCCTGGTTATCTGTGCCGCCCTGTTTTGGGTGTAATATCCCGATTATTGAGAGTTTTGGTTATGGGGGAGAGCATATCGAATTCACGGTGAAGGTTACTTATACAGAGACGCGTAAGAATATGGGATTCTGGCAGAGAAGGTCAACCACCGTCAGAAGCAGCGCCACGGCAACAGTAAAATGCTCTCTACCTGGCGAGATGGGGTGTTTCTTTGTTTCGAGTGCCCCTTGGTCTGAAAATCGATTTGTGGCTGAATTATTGAGGGCTGATTAAAATGAGAAAAAAAATACTCTATCTATTGATGGGTGCGGCATTGGTTATTCCGGCATATCCGGCTAGTAAAAAAACAGGGGAAGAGAAAGAGGTTTTAAATGATTCCCAGATCAGCCGCATATATTATCAAAGTAGCGAACCCTGCAGTAACATAATGCAATTCTATATAGATAAGCTCCAAGAGATGGATTGGGCTATAACTTATAAAAGCGATGATTCCTTAAGTATTAGCTTAACCAGCAGGGATAATTCTGCGCTTAGCATACAGTGCGCCCACCCCCCCCAGGAGAATATTACCTACATCAACCTCAGCCATTTTCCTGCGCCTACCCCGGAGGCCCAAGAGGCAGGGGCGAAATACATAGAAATGCCGGGCAGGGATATTCCAAACATCCCACGCTATCCCGGTGCGGTGAGAAGGCAGTATTATATGGGTTCCAACCAGGAAGACGCAATTTACGAAGTTAAACAGAGTTGTTTAGACTGTATGGTGGAATTTTACCGTGCGGGTATGGTGGCGCAGGGATGGCAGTATTTTAATGAGATACGCACCACCATAGGTAAAGAGCTCGACTTTGAGAAGACGCCTGAGTGGCTAAGAGAACAAAAGAATGAAGAATTAAAAACAGAGTATAAGGAAGGCCTGGATAAGTTAAAACAAGAATACCCTGAAAGCGCGGAAGAACTAAAGAAAGAATCCGAAAGGCTGGCCAATGTCCCGTTAATCATACTTATTTTTGGAAATAAAACAGGAATGGCGTTTATCGTTTTAACACAACAAGACAACGTGGTATCAATAGATACCAATTTTGTTCCCAACCGCCCAACGCAGAAATGACAAAGGTAAAGATATGTTACAGTTCGTAATCTTAATTTTATTTTTTACCTCTGGATTGTTACTATTCCACGAATTAATACCTTGGGTTACAAAATTAGTAGGTAGCTGGCAAAAGAAGCGGACAGAAAAGATGTTGCCCGGATTAGACCAGATATGGGTAGAGGTTCCTTTTAAGAAACTTATTCTGATGAATATATTATTCCCTTTGATTTTATTCGGTGTTGGTATTTTTATCGCAAAAAATATGTTAGGAGGCGTTATTGGGTTTGCCATAGGTTTAATCCTGCCTTCTTTGTTCATCAGATATTTAGAGCGCAAGCGGAAGAAAAAATTTGCCAATCAACTTGTTGATGCCCTGATGATGTTATCAGGCGCCTTAAAAGCAGGGCTTTCTTTGCTACAGGCAATGGAGGTTTTGGTAGAAGAAATGCCTCCTCCCATAAGTCAAGAATTTGGGTTGGTGATTAGAGAGAATAGAATAGGAGTTAATTTAGAAGAAAGTCTAATAAGATTAAATAAAAGAATGCAGATAGAAGAATTGGAATTGATGATTAATTCTATACTCGTTGCTCGTACTACCGGCGGCGACCTTACCAAGGTCTTTAGCAGGCTTGCTACAACCATCAGGGACACTCACAAACTAAAAGAGCATATAAAGACTTTAACCCTGCAAGGCAGAATTCAAGGCATAGTAATGTCGGTATTACCTATCTTTTTTGCCTGGTGGGTATTAACTTTCAATAAGCAACACTTTGATATCATGTTTCAGAGCCAAACCGGTAGGATGTTACTATTTTTGGCCATCATTCTACAGATCGTGGGGATGTATTTGATTCATAGGTTTAGCACAATAAAATTCTAACTATGGTTTATCTAATTTATATACTTATTGTTTTGGGAATATATTTGATTGTTTTAGGTATTCTGGGAAGCCAGAAGTATAGGTCACTCTTAGCAATGATGCCTGAAGTTAAATCGCAGCTTAGAGAAGAAAAGATACGCCTATTCTTCAAGCCGCTCTTTTTAGCCAGCCAGTTTATCTTAGACAAGCTTAATTTAGAAGAGCCGTTAAGAAAAAAACTCACCACTGCACATATTAAACTACTGCCTCAGGAATTCTTTACCGCAAAAGTTATATTAATGACATTTTTGTATGTTTCGGCTGTTTTCATTTTTAAGAAAATAGATCTCGTAAAAGGATTCGTCACTTTAATCTTAGGCTATGTTTTGCCTGACCTCTGGCTAAGAGCCAAGGTTACTAAACGCAAGCAAGCAATTGCCAGGATTTTGCCGGAAACAGTGGATTTAATCGGTCTTTGTGTTGAGGCAGGCCTTGATTTTACCATGGCAGTTAAATGGATAGTGGAAAAAACAAGGCCAAATCCTTTAATTGAGGAGTTGGCCTTTGTATGGGAGGAGATAAGGTGGGGTAAGCCGCGTAGTGGGGCCCTTAAAGATATGTCAAAACGGTTGAATATTCCGGAAGTAAGTTCCTTTGTTCAAGTTATAGTTCAAGCAGAGAGGATGGGGACGTCAGTAACAGAAGCATTCAACGCCATCTCAGAAGATACCCGCATGCAGAGATACCAGAAAGGAGAAAGACTTGCTTTAAAAGCACCCCTTAAAATCCTTTTTCCGCTTATGTTCTTTATTTTGCCCGTAATTGGCATTATTATAATGGGGCCGATATTTTTGCAATTTATGGGTCAAAAAGGCATATTAACTGGCGGATTTAAATAAATAGAATTAATTTGTTTTAATTGAAAATTTACTTCTTGAAAGTTATTGAATAAAAATGTCCAATCTGGATTAGATTTTGTTCTTTTAAATGAAAATTTTAATATAAAGCAAAGAAAATAAAATCAATCATATCTCAAAATTTCTGAGTTGTCTATAAAACTAATCAGAAGGATGCCTCCTCGCCTTTAACCAGCCTTTTTTAAACAATTTCAGGCTCCAGTTATGTAAAATCGGCCAGATTAACGTCAGGTTGAAACTACATATATTGCAACCACTAAAATAAGAAAGCGCTATCTCCATTCTTAAAATTTTTACTTGACAGTCCTACTTTTTATATGTTATACTTTGAATGTCAACAAGATAAGCCACGGATCGAAAGGGTAAACCCTGAGTGATCAGGGGGCACAAAGCCACGGGTCTTAAGAAACAGAAAAAGATAGCCGGGTTGCCGAATACCGACGAATAAGTCAGTATTTGACAATCCGGTTTTTATTTATAGACTTCTTAACAAGTTTTTAAAAGAATTAATAAACTCAAATATGAAGAGCGTTAGACTTAACGCATTAGATAAATATAGTGGGGGTAAGGGGGAAGTCTTATCTTTTCCTTTATATATAGGTAAAGAAAAATGAGCGAAGGCGGACACAAAAAAAGCGAATCTGAGGATAAGGGACAGTCCCCTTTGGGGGCAGTCCCTTTTTCCCGCCAGAGCGGGATCCCGTCAAAGGCGGAAAAATCTGGTTTCAGAACCTGGATTAGAATTGTGGCTTTTATTGTAGTTGCTGTTTTTTTACCTGAGCAGGTTGCCCAGGCAGTAGAATATGATTGGCGCGTCATCTGGCAGAACCCCGCGGTTGCTAGTACCTTTGCTCCCACCTATCTCAAAAACATCCATCAAATAGATATGCCCGAGGCTGTAAAGCGCATCCTAACAGATATTGCGGGCAAACCTATCAATGCGATAAAAATCTCACCTACCTTAACCGTTGAATTAGATAAACCCTTAAATATAAGTAAAGAAAGAATTGAAGAGATTTATAACTGGCTAAAAGGAAAGCCCTGCGGTTCAAAGGCGCTCTTTGATTTCTTAACTTATAAGGGACTCATCCCCAGGCAAGGGACTGTCCCTGAAACTCTGGAACAGGATATTGCAGTTTTGGCTTTAACTATAGATATCTTAAATGATGTTGTAAAACCAGAAGGCAACCCCGAAGTCATCAAGAGTTCACTCTATGCCTTATCCAAGGCCTCTGAATTCTTTGGTCTTAAACTTTATCCAGTAAAAATTTCTAACCTAACACCTAACACCTATAACCTAACACCTTTCATCGCACACTTGAAAGGCGACCATTATATTTTAATCACTAGGCTCACTGAAGATAAGGTTTATTTCCTTGATGAGCATAAAGAGGAATTCTTACCCAAAGATAAATTCCTAACCGAGTTTAGCGGCTATGCCTTAATCTCACACCCCAATGAGCAAACTGTAATTGTTTCTGACCATGAGGCTACCCAGGTCCTAGGTGCCAAGCATAAAAGCGGCTGGGGCCAGTTTGGCCAGTTCGCCGCAAGTATTGCCTTTACTTATATGGCTAGTTCAGCCGGCAGTAATTTTACCTCCATGGGACAAGGTTTTCTGCACACCTTTGCCCAGCCAATGGTAAGCGCAGTTACCTATGCCGGCCTAAGAAGCGCGGGGTTTAACCCGACTATATCCAGGATTGGTTCGGCAATGATAGGAGCGGGATTTACCACTAAGTTTGACAAGATGGTGCAGTATGACAAAGGCATAATGACAAATGGAAGGATGGGTTGGGTAGCACCATCTCTTGATAAGATAGTGCTGAAACGCGGCACCTGGACACAGGCCATTGGCTCAGCTTTTAATGCCGGCGTTGTCGCCGGCGTAGGGGAATTGGGCAGAAGATACGGTGCAGAGAAGAATTACCTGGTGCAGGCTGCCACCAATATTGCCCAGGTTTATGCCGGAGAGCTTTTCAATCACACCTATTATTCCCTGGCTAAACAACCCAATCCCAGCAGAATGATTATTGAAAGGCAACCCATTAATCCTTACACCGGTGCGGATGCCAGAGGAGAAATCGCCGGTATTAACAAAAATATTGAAGACCTTAAGAAAGCAGGAGCCTCAAAAGCCCAAATACAGGCAGAAAAGCTGAAGTTAACCCAGTATGCCTGGATGGATGTTCCGGTTTATTCTAACCGCACTACTTTTCGCAATATCTTTGGCCCGGGTTGGCTGACCAGGCAGGTAATCATCGGAGTAACCAATCACCTGGTGCTGGGTAAAATCCCAGGCCCGCATGATAAGAAGGTCACGGTCAGGCAGATTTACGGTATGAATATGGGTCAGGCCTTTGGTGACCTTGCCCAGCGCTTAATAGATACGAGGATAAGCGGCCAGAGAATAGGCAGGGACCAGCTCTGCCGAGAGATAGGCAATGGCCTGTTGGCAGGCGGTATACAGAGCGTTACCTCCGCCTACTTACAGAAACTAAATACCAAGTTGGGCTGGAATCCCACCGCGTTTAACGGCGTGCTGATGGCGGGGATGGGTGTTACCAAAGGTTTATATGCGCTTTTAAGGCCTGATGAGTTTAGCAAATCCCGCGGCCTGAAGTTATCCTACCACATTGCTATGGATACTATGCGCTTTGGTCTTAACAGGGCAATTGAAGAATCCCTGACCTTTGGCCGGGGATGGAGCGCTGCAGGTTACGGCATAGGAAAGAATTCCCTGTATGCTGCGCAGGTAGCTGATTTTAATTATAGCTTAGGTAAATACGGTCTTAGTAATGCCTTGGAAAACTTAGTGGCCTCTAAGCTCCACTACCTTGCCTTAGACTCCCTGGCTATGACTGCCAACGATGCCCTAAGAGGCGCCCGCTATGGCTATGGCATAGATACGGATAAACTCTTAAGAACCTTAGAAAAACAAGAACGCGGACTTGCCGGTCAAGCGTTAAGGGATTTGGGCCTACCCGCAGAGCTGTTTAGCCAGCAGGGCTCTGGAGGAAGCATTGACCCTTTAGCAGGCAGCCTCTCTACCGTTTCTAACATACTCTCTACCTTTAAGATAAACATTCCCTTGCTCTCAGCGATAGAAAAGTCCTTAAAAAATCCCCGTATAGATATTACTACCTATATGCCTTTGGATATGGCGGAAATTTACCGCGGCGCCTACAAGAGCTTAGGTAAGATGTCTCTGGCAGGGGGCGGAAAAGATGAAGGTATCTAGTTTAGTCCCCTGCACAGAGAACAGTGGTTTGCAGTGGGACGACATGAAGCTTCTAGGACGGGGTTAACTGGTATTGATGTAGGCAGACTCCCCCTTGATAATCTTCCTGTAGATGTGCGCAGACA
>Ga0315282_10017928_pt1 | contig 10173 bp, 12 predicted proteins | sample YL17G07_20_MG_FD_203693 | JGI IMG/M metagenome (GOLD analysis project Ga0315282, IMG submission 203693) | Sediment microbial communities from Yellowstone Lake, YNP, Wyoming, USA - YL17G07_20 | ecosystem: Environmental > Aquatic > Freshwater > Lake > Sediment | place: USA: Wyoming | collected... | reverse complement strand
GAAGAGAAACAAAGCTGACACCTTAGGCTCTCTGTTTTTCTTTCCATCTCTATTAGTCCACACTTCTTAGTCGTGCTAACTCATCTAATGGAGAGTATAAAGCTGGAAAAACCAAACAGCGAGGACACTATTGCAAAGGTGGTTAGGGGAACCGGCGGCTTCGCAGCCCAGAGGTTCATAAACTCAGTTTTAGGTGCATTAATATTCGTTTACGCCGCCCAGATGCTAACGAAGACAGAGATGGGCGTCTACGGCTCAGCCAATATGGTTTATTCAATAGCCACACTCCTAGCCAGCTTAGGTTTACCAACAGCAGCATCACGGTTCACAGCATACCTTCTGGTTAAACAGAGAATCGCAGAAGTTCGCATAACAGCTCGAAACATAGCCCTAATCACACTTGCAGTAGCCTCAACCCTCTCATGTCTCTTATTTTTATTTTCGCAAGACATTTCACAGTCAATGCTAGGAACATATGAATACGCCCAGACATTTCAGATTCTCTCAATAACAGCCCTTGCAACGGTTTTAAGCTCGGTCTCAGCAGGCTTCCTCCTCGGCCTCCAGAAGTTTAGGCAACTAGCCTCAATATATTTAATAGCGCAAACTATCAGATTCGCATTAACTGTTTTTCTCCTCATAACAGGCTTTGGGGTTGCCTCACTATTCTGGGGATTATCCGCCTACAACCTCCTAATAGCAGCTTCAGCCCTACCAATAGCCTTCGTCGGATTACATATCAATGAAGATGAGAAAGGACAAGCCACCTTTTCATTCAGGCCTCTCCTAGCATTTACAATTCCAATGGCTATCTATGGAGCTGCAAGCTACATATTCAACTCTGTAGACAGCTTCATGGTTCTCGGATTACTTGGAGTTGAGGAACTCGGTCTCTACACAGCAGCCGTTACGGTCACAAGCTTCACCCTCACCGTTCTAGGAGCATCATTCTCCGACACGCTGACATCATGCATGAGCCACACCCACGGGATCTCGGGACATGAAGCCCTCGCACCTGAAACGAGAAGATTAAGCAGATACGCCTCCTTCATATTCATTCCAGCCGCCACAGGTCTAGCTGCACTCTCACCACTAATAGTGAAAATCTTAGGGGAACAAAAATACCTACAAGCAGCCCCACTAATAACAATAAGCTCCATTGGGCTAATCCTATACTATATACCAATCCTAATAATCTCAGCTTTAGTTGCGGTTGGAAAAACGGCAAAAGCTATGCAAATCATGACGCTAACACTTTTAGCCGGAATAGGCCCATGCGTCATCCTAACAGCAAACTTCGGGGTAACAGGCACAGCAATCTCAAAAGCCCTACTATTCACAATCCTGCTGGGCATATCAATTGAAACGGGACGGAAAGTGATTCCACTTGACTTCGATAAAAGGGCCATACTTGCAAGCATAGCAGCTTCAGCCGTTATGGGATTAGCCATATACTCAATGGCAGCTCAAACAGGCTTCACTCTTATTCTCCTTCCATTCTACATAATCGCCGGAGTAGCCATATTCACAGCAACATTAACAACGACAAAAACCATAAAAATGGAAGACATTCAACTCCTACTAAAAACCATCCCAAAGGGCAAAGCCATCCGCCAAAAAATATCCAAGACCACAGGCAACTCAAAACTCATAAGAAGAATAATTAGGAAACTATTTTCTTAAACAGTCCATGTCGACAGCTATTCTGCCAGCAAATTTAAGCTGCGGCTGTTCGACATCATAAACATGGGTATAAACCTTAATAATAAGACATCAACACTTTTGGCTATAAAAGGAGGAACAGGCATCGTTTCGCAGTAGGACATCTGGCATTCGGATATCTCTCAAGCAAAGCCTCATCGAGGCTGCTAAAAACGGAACTTAACATCCCATTAGTCCTCATGCTATCGGTTGTCCCAGACATCGACCTCCTAATTCCATTCATCGAACATAGAGGACCAACCCACTCAATCATAACGTCACTCATAATTTTCGTTCCAATCCTCGCTGTTTACCACAAAAAAGCGACACCGTACCTCATAGCCCTGATTCAACACTCCCTAATAGGCGACTACGTAGCTGGAGGCGGAATCCAACTGCTATGGCCCATAACAACCCAACACTTCGGAACAAGCTTAAACATAAAAAGCCAAACAAACATAACCATAGAATGGGTAATATTCCTCACGTCAATGATCATCATGCTAAAAACAAACGACACAGCCAAACTCTTACAACCACACAACTCAAACCTAATCCTATCCATACCAACATTCACAGTGCTACTCCCAACATTCCTAAGCTTCCCACTAGACGTGCCAGCATCGCTAATACCCCCACATCTAGTTTACATGGCCATTTTCGTAGCATCCATAACCATAGACCTGCACAAAAACCTCAAGCGCCCAAAAGAAAAGAATAAGACTTCAAAATGCAAAGAAGCTTGTGTGGCAAGGATGGACAATGGAAGAACAAGCTTGAAAAATGCCTACAAACAGATGACAGAACTGACGGTGGTTAAACAATGTCGGAGCTGAGGGTTGACGTATCCGATTTGAAGAGCGAAAGAGGCAACTTAGTAAAAGAATTAGTCATTTTCTTGGAAGAAAAAGCGAACGTAAAAGTTGAAACAACCGCAAATGAAATAATAGTGAAAGGCGAAGAAGAAGCCATTTCCAGAAAATGCCTGCAGGCGCTTCTTAAGGATTTCCTACAAAAAGTCGGTGTAAAAGGCAAGGTGAAGAAGAGCAAAAAAGGAAAAAATCTTGTTATAGCCAAAAGTAAGGGCAAGCCCATATTTTGCGGAAGCGATGGCGAATGGAAGGTTGAGCTTGAACAACGCCTACAAAAAGACGCTGAAATTGTGCTCCTTGTCCTGGGCGATGTGAAATATGAAGTGTTAGCTTATTTGAACAAGAGAAAAGACATAGAAATACTCAAGCTTGAAACAAGACAAATGAAAAAACGGGATAAAGGCACAGGACTCAAAGCCACAGTTAGAAGCTGCAGAAAACCCGACAACCTTCAGAAGCTGTAACCGCTTACACATTCAAGTTTTCCCTATCATTTTTAAATCTTTTTTTCGCAAATAAGGACGACGTGCTAAAGATGCTACATTTTCGGAGAGGTAGAGCGTAATTTCCCCCTTTCAACTTTTTGCTTTTTTAATAATCAATGTTTCGTCTTTTATTTCAACTTCAACTCTGTCCCCGTCTTTCAAAGGGAAATTTGTGTCTCTAGCGACTTCCGTAGGGATATAAATAAAGAATTTATCGTATTTTTTGCCTTTTGAAATGGTGGGTCTGTTAAAGAATCTTCCTTTTCCCTTTTGCATAGTCTTGGATTCCCTATTTGGTATCACAACTCTTCACTACATCATATTTTCCGATACACTAAGAGAATTACCATTTTGGTATAACAACCTTAAAATCTCTCTGAATCAACAATATAGATTAGGGATTGACATGGGCAAAAAAGCCATAATTGAAATCCATCTCGTTTCAGAAAGCAAGGACGTGGATAATAAGCGAATTGAAAAAGAAATCAAAGAAAGCCTTCAATGTGATTGGCTTGCAGAAATAGAAAAGGTAACCGTGAAAAATGAGCCATAAAACACTACGCAAAAAGCTAAAAGAAATCGGATACAAAGACAAAACAATAGACTTCTACACAAAATAACCTCATATCGCTTTCCTAATTCAGTTACAGCCTCAAAATTTAATTTTCGGCTTTCAATTTCCGTTTCCATTTATTTTTGCGTCTCACAAGACTTGAGACAATCCAAATAAAAATGTTAGCATCATTCCCTAACAATCACCATGATAATGTTAGTTTTTAGCTTTCCAGAAAAGATAAACCTTCGTCTGCAGAAGAAAGCCACACACTTTAATTAAACGTGCAAGCCTTTCAAGGCTGGCTTTCATTACTTCTTTTGCATAGGCTTCCTTTTTTCCAAATGGTATGTGGCAGAAAAAGTATTTCATGAAACGTCCATGGCTATGTTTGATAAAAGCCTCCCTTATAGTTTTTATTTGTTCTTCGCTTAGACTTTGCAGCTTGTTTAAAACGTATTTTTCGCTGCCCAAGAGCTGAATGTTAAAGCTAAGCTGTTGCAGGATTTCTGCGATTTTTAAGGCTTCTTTAGGCGGTGGTTGTTCGGCTATTTTCCTCATTCCTGCTTTTTCTGCGAAGGGGTTGTATTTTGCCATGACTGCTGGCATTTCCACGTAAGGCGTGCCAGCCTTTGCCAAGGTTTCACGCACAAGCTTCACGCCCAAGCCTATGGTGCGGTATTTTGGGTGCACGACTACTCGGGTGATTATGCTTAGTTTTTCGTTTAGCTCTTTCATGCTCATTTTTGGCAAGACAAGTCTTCGTCCGAAGCATGTAGGTGGCGGATAACAGTAAACTATAACTCCGCACAGCTCTTCTCCTCGTTTTAGGCAGAAGATTTTGCGGGGTGCAGCTATCTTGTGGCTGCGATAGTGGAAGCCTGCGAGTTTTCTCCAATCTTCTGTTGTGCCTTCAACTATTCGCATTTCTTTTGTTAAACTGCATTCTTTGGCTGGATTGTTGGGATAGTAGTTTATGATTATTTCTTTTCCGAAGCGTTTGTGAATGTGGACGCTCGGGTTTAGATCCTCAAACAAGTCTGTGTGAGTTGTCGCTGCCAAAACCGCTTTGCCTTGTTGACGTGCAAGCTTCTGAAGATTATAAGCTACGATTTTGGCTGTGTCTCTGTCAAGTGTCGCGGCGAACTCGTCCATTATCCAAAATTGAGCCTTACTCTCAATCATCTTCGCAATCTTGTAGCGGTATTTCTGTCCATCACTAAGTTGCTCATAACTGCGAAGGAAAAGGAACGCATCGTTTAAGCCTACTTTGCTGAGAAGCTCTAAGCCTTCCTCAAGGGTTTCGCCCACAGTCTCGATAAGTGGCTTGCCAGGTTCAGGCTGGATGTCTGCGATGTTAATGCAGCTTAACCCCATGTCCAGTCGAATGTCTTTTTCAAGAGCCTTCAGCAAAACGCTTTTTCCGCTTCCGCTATCACCGGTAATATAAACGATGTCCGTAGGCCCTATGTTCAGCTCAACATCATCATAGATTATAAATTTCTCCCATTGGTCAAGCCCGAGACCGAAGCCCTCAGCAACGGCCACAACACGGTCCGAAGGCTTGGGAGCAGCAGTCTCATAAGCAATGTTAAACGTGAACTTGCCAGAAACCCTATCATATGTACGTCGCATCTTATGAATCAGAAAAAACTCTTTACGCCTTCTCAAGACTGAATCCTACCTTGTGACACCCACAACCTTACGCTTCGCAACATCCTTACGAACACGCTGCAACTTAGCCCTACGTGGAATAACCCACACCTGAGGCTCAGGCGACATCTCAACCGTTGCGTACAAAGCCAAGGCTGTAGCCCAGAACACGTCGTCATGTGTTCCCTGTGGATGATTGAAGGCCATGGTGCCGTCTTTTCGCAGCTCAAAACGTTCCACATTGAGCTCTGTCACAAACTCGCTTCTGTAAGGCTTTTCCCATGTGAAGTAAGGATAATAAAACCGCCCTTCAATCAACCTTTGCTTCATTAAGCTACACATTTCCTGTTTTCTGGGTAAGGAAAATAGGACACCTTCACAATTTTCAATTTCAGCTTTCTGCATGTCCTCAACAATGTAATCGCCTACGCCAGTCATGTCCACACGCATTTTGCAGAAGCCTCCCCAACGGTCCTGCAAAGCCTTAACATAGCCTATCACGCTTGCATAGCTCGTTTCTAAAGGAAAAATTTTCAGATGACGCAGCAGAAACTTATTCTGAATCTTTTCAATTATTACGAGAACACTGTAATCCTGATGCTTTCCCAAGTCCAGGCCAGCGTAAAACTCGCCTTTCTGAACGCTATCCCAAGGATAAAGCTCAATTTCATAGCCTAATGTTTTCTCGCTTGCGATGCACTTTGTTATAAGTGACTGGTTTAGCCATGATTGCTCATCTTCAGCCCATTCCGCCTCCATCTCTCGCTTCCAACGCCAAGGGTCAAATTCAAACTGCTTGCGAATTTTCTCAAGTGTAACTTTATCTAAGGGTCCGTTAGGCTCCATTGATTCTCGCCATGTAACTTTGCTTTTAGCAAAGTCGCTGAACTCTTCGCTGTGGAAAATTTTGTAGAAAATGGAATCCGTGTTCCATGGTGTGCTGCTGATTAACACTTTGCCTTTCGTGGTGCTGATAGTGAACAAGATGGCTGTGTACATGTCCCAGTCGTTAGGCGTGAAATTGGCTTCATCCCAATAGATGCAATGCAATGTCGGACCACGGATCGTGTCTGGGTTGTTTGGAAAAGCTTCGATTACGCTGCCATTATCAAAATATAAAACCGTACGTTGAGGTTTAGAGCAGAGCTCCTTTGGCAATTTATTCAAGAAAAACCGTATTCTACGAATGATAAGCTTAGACTGACGCCAACCCGGAGCCACAACTCCAATGTAACATCCTGGATTCCTCAAAGCGTAATTAAGCAAAAGAGAGGAAGCAATCCAGCTTTTACCCGACTGTCTGCTCCAGCACATAGCCACAAACTGATTGTTTTCAAACTTTTCTGCTAAGTCTTTCTGATAAGCCGTAGGCTTAAACCCGACAACCTGTTCGAAAAAGGTAATAGGGTCTTCACTGAGTTTTTCACGTTCCTTTTCAGCCTCTAGCCAAATCTCACTCAGCTTTTTCTCAGAAATGTCCAAGCGAGAGAACCGATTTTTAGGATTTATTGCCCTTGGCTTTTTTAAGCTCAGCAATTTTCTCATCCATTGCCAAAAGCCGTGACTCAATTTCAACCCATCTCTCAAACTTTTCTAAAACAGAATCATACGTTTGAACTGCATCAACCAAAATTCTGAGACGTTGTAGCTCCAGTTTGTCTTGGCCGGACTTGCGAAGGAGGTCAAGAGCTCCGGTTAAAATTTTCAAGGACTCTTCATGCGTTAATAAGCCCTTAGCTTCTACCGCAGTTGTCGTCGTCTTTGATTTCTGCGGTTTTTTCTGGACGACGACAAGTACACCTAATCTTTCCAGCTTTTTTTGTACCGCTCCGGGTGCACGATCTAACTTTTCAGCCAACGCCTTGAGATCCGTTAAGCCAGCCTTGAATAGTTCAAGAAGTTTAGCCTCTTCCGCACGTGTCCAATAATATTTTTTAGGCATGTTGTCCAATCAACACTCCTGAAACTGTTCCGATAAGGCCTGTTATGGCTGCGAAGATCTCGCTGTTCCAACTACCCAGAAAAGCCATGTGGGCTACTTCGAGAGCTGATAGACAAACAGTTATGCCAATAGCAAATTTAACGCCATAAACAAGCTTCTCATTAGGCTGCACAACAATAACTTCCGTTTTCCCGCGAGAACCCTTACGCTGAACAGTCTTTGTTAGAGCCTTCTTAATCCAGTCTGTCATGATGGTTCCTCAAACGTTCTTGACGCTTCAGACGTTTCGGAAGAGTCCGCCTACCGCCCAACAAGAAACTGTTTAACAGTTGCTGAGCCTCCTCTCTGCTTATGTATTCCACTTGAATGACTTTGATGTTGACGCCCCAAACAAGCGGTATAGCGGTATAGTCAATGTCGAAAATGCCATCCGCATATCGGAAATGATTCTGGCCCAAAATAATGTGCTTATCATTCTCACCCAACAATCCTATAAAAATGCCTATGCTAAACACTGGAACATCTATTCCAGTGCGCCCTCCACTCAAACTTTTGCCTATACTGGCATCATGCCAATTCACTTGAATAAGACTCCCAGGCCTAAGACTCTTAATCTGCTTCAAAAGCTGCTTATTCATGCTGCAACACCTCTCCTAGCGTTTTTCTTCATCATTTTTGTTTTTTGAATCATCTCCATGGTGGCTATTCGGTTTCTGATGGCTGTGTTTATGTCTTCAAGCACGATGTCTTGCATCCACTTAGGCATCCTAAGTATTCGCTTTCCAAGACTCTCCCACATCCGCATCCACTTCTTTTTCAGTTCAGCCTCTCGACCGAAATACTCCAAAACATCAACTTTCGCAGCCACTTCAACCGCCTCCGTCCGAAAGGTCTTTGACGCAAACTTGCTTGTTCATTAAATCATCCTCGCAATTTTATGTCTACTCATGTGATCAGACTTGCTGCGGAGGGCATACAAATAATCAGCCAAAAGCGGAACCTCACGGCCAAGTTCCATGGTTATCTCAAGAGTCTGAGTCTTCGCATCGACAACATACTCGACAGTCAGAATGCGAAAGTCAGCATCCACATTCTCGTTTGGCAAAACCACATGGATTTTATCTCCAGCAAACAAAGGTGTCGTTCCATAGTCAATGACTGCACTTTTAATCGTGAGGTATTCCGCTGGATCCTTTAGCTGAGCGAGAATAGCCTTAGCCCTTAACATGCATTCATTATCACTGTACAGCTCCTCATCAGTATCAACTAATTCTCTAATACCATAATTACTTTGACTCGTTGAGTCCTCTTGTGTATTCTTGAATCGACCCTTATCAAAAAATAATCCGTCAATGAAAAGGTCCCATGGTAAATTCCATTGCGCTTCAAATTTTATTGCGCTTATGTTAAACCATGAGGGATTACCCACTTTCACCCATATTCCATTAGGATTTGTTAAAGCATCATACTCTTGCGATTTACCCAAGGGCAACTCGTTAAGTCTCCAATCACTCATGCTCGTGTATCCGACGGTGAAGTCTGATTTTTGAAAATAATTACTATCATCAGGTGCTAAAAGGCGAATCCAACGATGATCCTGAGGAACATATTGGCTAACACACCAAAACTTTAGCATTGAATAATAGAAAGGCGAAAGCCCAGAAAGGTTACGATGAAACGTCACACGGTACGTGGTCGGATCGGCTCTACCAAAAATGGAATAAGACCCAACCTTCACGTATGTTCCAGACCGATGCACACCCTCGCCAAAATCCAAAACCCAGTTTTCAGGCGGTTCCGAAGCAGGTTCTGTCCATGCATCTCCATCAGTTGGGTCCATACGATTTTGAACCCCATAAATCGTAATTTTATTCCGAACCCCAAATATATCCTTGCGATACTCACTCTGCTCAATCTTCTCACTCAAACTTACGGAACTAGTTTTGCTGTTTCTAGGGAAAAACTCAAATTTAGCATCAGGCGCCACACGAAAATCATAGCCAATCACGCCTGCTAGATCAGCACTTCCAGCAATAAACTTCAAAATATCCCAAACAGGCGTATTCTCATACTCAAGTTTAGTGTAGGTTGTGTCTGTATTTTCGACAAGTTCAATGGAATTTCTAACGTGGCTTAAACCAGCAAAATAATCAAGTAAATCCTTAATAATGGCTTCGCCTTTTTGACTAGAATACGTCTTTGTAACAACCCGGCGGAAAAGTTTCTCGCCCCAACACCGACCACTGACACGTAGATAATTCTCGCTGGGGCCTGACTCGTACCTGATGCTCTCCGTCCTCGTAGTAATGATCTGTGGACAGTTCACGCCTCTACCAATGTTGATATGGCCATCTTGACTAACAATGATTGGATAGGTCCCGCCGGGACTATACTTCTTATCCCAATTTTGCAAGAGGAGTTCCCAGCTGCTAACTTCCTTCGTCGCACCTAGGTGGATCCTTGCCTCGATAACATCGCCTTGAGGAGGCGTAACAGAGCCCAGAACCACGGCGAGGTTCGGAATATCAACGCTCAAGGCGAGCCCTCAACCCCTCGGCGATAAAGGTCTGATTCGCCCGCACGCTGAATACCGCGAGCATTAGAAGGAGTTTCAGCACTTGCCTCATTGAAACTCTGAACACTCGATGTCGCGGCGTTCATTTGACTTGCGAAATAAGCCATGGCTGCTGCTGCAGCAATAATCACACCAATTCCAACACCGGTTAAAGCGAGAAATGTTGCGTGGCTAATGTTTAAGGCGTTTTGGGCAGCAACAGCAACCCATGTAATGGCCGTTTTGATGGTGTGGGCTATGCCTGAAGCGGTTACGGCTCCTGTTGTAGCTGTTTCAGTTGTTCCTTCAATCGCCACGGCAGCCGTGTGTCCAGTCGTCATCAACGTGAGAAAACTGTACATTCGAGCTGCGGTGGAAACAACCATTATGATGGCCATCACGGTGCGCATGTA
>Ga0315282_10017927_pt1 | contig 10174 bp, 11 predicted proteins | sample YL17G07_20_MG_FD_203693 | JGI IMG/M metagenome (GOLD analysis project Ga0315282, IMG submission 203693) | Sediment microbial communities from Yellowstone Lake, YNP, Wyoming, USA - YL17G07_20 | ecosystem: Environmental > Aquatic > Freshwater > Lake > Sediment | place: USA: Wyoming | collected... | reverse complement strand
GCCGCCTACAACGCCTCGAAGTTCGGCCTGAACGGTTTCAGCGAAGCCATGATGCTGGACCATCGTTACGAGGGAGTGCGGGTCTGCTACGTGATGCCGGGCAGCGTGGATACCGAGTTCGGCGGGCACGCCCGCGGGCGGGATTGGATGATCGCCCCGGAAGATATCGCCGAAGTGGTGCTGGCGGTGCTGCGGATGCCGGAAAGGACGCTCATCAGCCGGGTCGAGATCCGGCCCGCCAAGCCCAGGAAAGCGGGCTGAGCCCGGGGCGGAGCCACCTGACGCCAGTGTGTTATCATCGATAGCAGATAGTGATAACATGATCCGCACTCAAGTCAGTCTGGATGAACAGGAGTACGCTCTGGCCAAGAAGGAGGCCAGCGCGCTCGGGATCTCTGTCGCCGAACTGGTCCGCCGGGCGGTTCGCCAGATGCTGCCACCCCCACGAGACGCACCCTGGATGCGCTACGCAGGCTTTGTGGACTCCGGGGATGCGCGTTCCAGTCAGTCGATCGATGATCTCGTCTATGGCTCGAAAGACTGAGTGCTACGTCGACACCTCGGCTCTGGTCGCCTTTCTGGATCGATCCGACAGCTACCATTCGGTGTTCAGAACGTTGTTTTCGGAACCGCCGCCGCTGGTGACCTCTGCTCTGGTCGTGGCCGAAGGACATGGCTGGTTTCTTCGCCGGTACGATCGACACCGGGCAGTCCAATTCCTCAATTTCATCCAGGAATTGCCCGCCCTGGCCATCCAGGCGTTCGACGCAGAAGAACTCATCAAAGCCACCCGCCTGCTCAGGAAGTTTGCCGACCAGTCTCTGACGCTGGCGGACGCCCACGGCCTGGTAGTCATGAACGAGCGTAGGACCACAAGCTGCTGGTCGACGGACCGCCACCTGGGGCTCACCGGCGTGGCGCTGATCATCTGACGGAATTCTTACGTCGCCCCCCCTTGAATCCATTTGCCAATTGTGGTACACACTGCGCTGGAGGCAATTCATGCGAGTCAGAGCCAGTCAGCTTGTTCTCTTCTGTGCAGTTGTCGCCATCGGGCTGAGCACGACTTCCTGTCAGAGCGGCCCTCCAGCGCCCCAGAAAGGGACGCCGGCGTTCTACTGGTCGGCGGCCAGCGAAACTTTCGCCGCCCAAGACTATATGAAGACTCTGGACCATCTGGAGCAGCTCTCGCGGACGGACAACGAATACACGGCGCGCGCCCAGCCCTGGAGACTGATTCTTTCCTACGGCATCGCCAAGGGCTATATCGAGCTGGCCGACACCTTCGACTCGGGCGCCGCATCCAACCGAGCCAACCCGACGCCGTTCCGCAAGCAGGCCAGCGCCTACCGAAACTACGCCAGCCAGTTGGCCCTGCAATTCACCGAGGCCTGCCGCCGGTTTCAGAAAGGCAGCAAGGACGACACCGTCACACTGGCCTTCAAGTTCCCCACTGGCAGCCCTGCCGAAGTGCCGCAGATGAGAAAGATCGCCTCGGGCCTGCTGCTGCAGCAGTCGGAGATCGAGGACATCCAGAAGAAGAACCTGGACCGGGCGGTGGTGCTAGCCACCTGCCGCGCGGCGGGCGCGCCGGACGACACGGCCAAAGCGCAGGAGCTGTTCAAGAGCGGCGAGGCCAAGGTGCCGCGTAATACTTTCGTGGTGGCCATGGCCACCGCCCTGCTGGAGCAGTCAGACCTGTTCACGCGCACCAAGCTGGATCGCCCGGACCGAGTCACCATGCTCTGCAACGATGCACTGGAAGCCGTGAAGAACCTCCCGCCGACCAAGGAAACCAAGGACCTGATGCAGAAGCTCCAGAAGAGCCTGAAGAAGGCCAGGTAGCTGAGACGGACGAGCCCGGTATTGCGCCCACGATTGAACCCGATCCTGCTCTGGCTTGCAGTGTGCCTGTTCGCCCTGGCCGGCTGCGGAAGCAGTGAATCGCGGGTGGTGAGCAGGGTCATCCGAGAGCTGCGCCACGAAAAACCCGCGATCCGTGAGGAGGCGATACGGCGGCTAGAGAATCTCAGGGATCCCCGTGCTGTACCGCCACTGATCGCCGCGCTCGGGGACCAAGAGGATTCTGTCCGCTGGAGGGCCGCAGAAGCTCTGGGCAATTTCAAAGACCCGCGTGCGGTCGAGCCGTTGCTGGAGGCCTTCCACAACGACCGCCTCGGGATCACCGAATTCGCCGCGGGCGCGCTGGCCAAAATACACGATCCTCGCGGCATTGAGGCCCTGGCGGCCGCCCTCCAGGACCGGCGCCCAGCGATCCGCGAGGCCGCTGCCTTCGCTTTGGCCGACATCGCAGATCCCCGGGCTTACGAGCCGGTGCTGGCGCATCTTAGAAGCAGCGATCCGTCCCAGCGCCGCTACGCGGCCTTGGCGCTGGGGAGAATGAAAGAACACCGGGCGGTAGGCCCGCTCATCGCCACGCTCAAGGATCAAGATCAGTCGGTGCGCGGGGCGGCCATTTGGGCGCTGGAAGAGATCCAGGACCGGCGCGCCACCCCCGCCTTGATTGCCGCCCTCAGAGACTGGAACCCCGACATCTGTCACGACGCTGCCTACGCCTTAGGGAACATCAAGGATCCGCGCGCGGTCGGGCCTTTACTAGCCCTTCTCAAACACTCGTATGCGCCGCTTCGCCGGAGCGCGGCAGCCGCGCTGGGGGAACTGAGGGACCTGCGTGCGGTGGACCCGCTGGGGGCGGCCCTGCGGGACAACGCCCCGGACACCGACGTCGGTGAGGCCGCCGCACGAGCCCTGGGCTCGTTCCAAAACCCCGCGGCGGTGGACCGGCTCTGCGCCGCGCTTCAGGACCGCGATCGCCAGGCCCGTTTCCGCGCGGCCAAGGAACTGGAGCGCCTGCGGGACCCCCGCACCGTGAAGCCGCTGATCGCCGCCCTGAAAGATGAGGATGACCTGGTCGCATCGAGTGCCGCAATGGCGTTGCGGGAAATTGGAGATCCCCGGGCCGTCGAGCCTCTGATTGCCGCCCTGAAAGGCCAGCGAGGGTGGGTCCGCGGCTTTGCTGCCGCGGCCCTGGGAAAGCTACGAGACCGGCGTGCGGTAGAGCCGCTCATCGCCGTCCTTCACGATAAGCATGGGCAGGCTAACAGCGGGGTCGCGCAGGCGCTGGCACTCCTTCAGGACCCGCGCGCCATTGAGCCTTTGATCGCCGCCTGCAAGCAGGCCGACCCGCTCCACGATCATGACCTCGTCTCCGCGCTCGGCTCGTTCCGAGACCCCCGTGTGGTCGAGCCTCTGATTACGGCCCTCCAGAACCAGAGCTACCTGCTAGTTCGCCAGGCGGCTGCTCGGGCACTGGCTGACCGGGGACGCGAGGAGGCCCGCGCCGCCAACACCCTGTGGAACGCACTAGGCCGGCGTGACCTGGAGGTTGTCGCCGCGGCCTACCCGTTCTTCGTGCGCGCCGGCCAGAAGCGCGCCCTGAAGGTTCTCAGGGAGGCCCTGCTCAGCAAGCATGGCACGGACGTGATGGCCGCGGATTTCCTCGCCTGCGGAAACTACGAACTGGAAGAAGCGGCGCGCGAATGGATCTGCAACCACGGCCGGCCGGTTACTGACCGGGACTATTCCCCGGGCTTGCGCTGGGGCCAGTGAGCCAGCGCGGGCGCGCTGCCCGGTTCCTGTTTGAGATGGAGCTTGCGGGACTCTTCCTCACAGGCAGGCAGCGGCGTGCCGGAATAGTAATTGAGGTTGTAGAGCCAGCCCCGGTTGGCTTCTTCGACGCAGACCTCGGCGGCGCGCCCCGCAATCTGGCGCCAGAACCCCCGCGCGGAGACCAGGCGGTCCAGCGCTGGGAAGGTGGTCGCAGCCAGCCAGATGACCCCCGCCGTCGTGGCGGCCACCATCGAGCAGACTGCACCGCGGCGATGGCCCTTGGTCTCCTGCCACCAGACCAGGCCGGCCAGCGCCAGCGCCGGGAGGAACAAGGGCCAGCGCAGGCCTGAGACGGTGACGTGCGTCAAGCCGCTCGCCAGCGCCTGCGGGAGCATTCGAGCGATCACCGGGCCCAGCAGCAGCAGGAGAGCCGAGGCAGTGAGCGCCCAGCGCGCCTGCTTGATCTCCGCCAGGGCCAGGCCCGCCAGTGCGCTGGCCGCCGGAATCAGCGGCAGCAGGTAGCCTGGCAGCTTGTTCAACGAGGCGGAGAAGAACACCAGACCGAACAGCAGCCAGAGCAGCAGGAATCGCCGGCGGGGATCCTGGTAGGCGCTTTTGCGGAACAGCAGGGCCACGAGCGGGGTCCAGGGAAACAGCCCGGCCAGCAGAACCGGCAGGTAGAACCAGAACGGCTGCTGGTGCTGGAGCGCGTCCGTGGAGAAGCGGCTGAGGTGATGCTTCAGGAAGAAGTCGGTCAGAAAGGGCGCGCCGTTGGCCAGCGTGCAGAGCACGTACCAGGGAGCGGCGACCACCAGGAACGCGGCTAGGGGCGCGGGCCGGAGCCACTCGGCCAGGCGGCGGCGCAGGATCCAGGCCAGCGGAAGCGCCAGCACCAGCGGGACCAGCCCCTTGGCCAGGACCGCCAGGCCGAGCAGCGCGGCCGCCAAAACCGGGGAACCCGTAGCCTGTCCCCGGGTTTCCGGCAGGCACAGCAGCATGGCGGCGGAGAAGGTGGCGGCCATGGGCAGGTCGGTCACACCCACCCGGCTGAAACTCAGCCAGGCTGCCGAGGTGGCCAGGATGGCGGTGGCGAAGAAGGCCGCCCGCGAGTTGAATTCGCGCCGCAGAATCCAGTAGTAGAACAGCAGGAATCCGGCGCTCAACAGGGCCACTGGGAGGCGGGGCGCCAGCTCTTGGCTCAGGCCGACGCGGAAGCCCACACCAGTCATCCAATACAGCAGCGCTGGCTTCTCAAACCACGGCTCGCCCCACAGGCGGGGCGTGATCCAATCTCCCGAGCGGGCCATCTCGCGGCCGATGGCCGCGAAGCGGGGCTCGTCCGGCCCCAGCAACCCCACGCTGCCCAGCCCGTGAAAAAAGAGACAATAGAGAATGACGCCGAGGAGCAGGGGTTTCAAGACTCTGCGCCAAGGCAAGGTGAAAGGCACTTTCTCAAGTATAATGATCGAACTGCTGATCCTGGGGATGGCGCTGGCGGCGCCTGAGCCCTCACGCTGCAATTGCGATCCGGCGCGGCCGGCGACCATGGAGGCCCGTGAATGCAGCCTGTGCCGGGAAGCCGAGAAACAGCCTCGCGAGATTGGCGTTTTCTTCCTCAAGGACAACAACCCGCGCAAGCCGAACCGCTGGCTGGCGCTGCGCCGGGCGCATGATACCGGGATGCACTCGCTCGTGGACGTGCCGCTCGAAGAACGGACCCGGCTCTGGACCGCGGCTATCGCCAAAGCCCGCGAATTGTGGGGCGATGAGTGGGGCCTGGCCTACAACGGAGACCTGGTGCGGACGCAGTGCCACTTGCACATCCACATGGGCAAGCTGATCAAGGGAATCGAAACCCGCAAGGTTGTGGTGGTCGACGGCCCGGCCGAGATCCCGGCGCCCAAGGACGGGACGGGCCTCTGGATTCACGCTCACGGCAACAGACTGCACGTGCATCTGGGCGAGCAGACCTGCGAAACGGTGTTGTTCCGATGAACCAGAGCACAGATCCGGTGATTCTTCTCGACCCGGACGACAACGTGGCCGTGGCGCGGGCACCGCTGGGCCCCGGCCAGATCTTGAGGTTCGAAGGAATCACCGTGACGGTGCGCGAGCCGATCCCGGCTGGCCACAAAGTGGCCCGAGCCCCAATCGAGGCAGGCCAGAGGGTGGTGCGCTATGGGCAGATCATCGGCTGGGCCGGGCAGCGCATCGAGGCGGGCCAGCACGTACACACGCACAATCTCGCCTTCGACGAGGTTGCCTTTGCGTATGAGTTCCCGGCTGCCGAGCTTGCCTGCCCCGAACTGCCCGGCAACGTCCCGGTGTACCTGGGCTATCCCCGCGCGGACGGCCGAGCGGGCACCAGAAACTACATCGCCGTCGTGGCGGCGTCGAACTGCGCGGCGCACACGGCTGAATTGATCGCCCGCAGTTTCGAGGAAGACGAGCTCCCGCCCAACATCGACGGCGTGGCGGCGTTTCCTCACGGAGACGGCTGCGGCCACGCCTTCGGCCCGGACACCGACCTGCTGCACCGCACCTTCGCCGGGCTGCTCGATCACCCCAACGTGGCCGGGGCCATCATCCTGGGCCTGGGCTGCGAGGTGAACCAGATCGATCAATATTTGGGCGGCAGCCGGGTGGTGGGCATGACCCTGCAATCGAGCGGCGGCACGCGCGCGACTGTGGAGGCGGCGCGCGGGGAAATCCACCGGCTGATGGAAGAGGCCTGTGCGCTGAAGCGCGTCGAGACGCCGGTCGCCAAGATCGTTTTGGGGCTGAACTGCGGGGGCTCGGACTCCTTCTCCGGAATCACGGCCAATCCGGCGCTGGGCAGGTGCTCGGACATCCTGGCGGGTTTCGGCGGAACGCCGGTGCTGGCGGAGACTCCCGAGGTCTTCGGGGCCGAGCATCTGCTGGTGCGGCGGGCCCGCAGCCGGGAGGTGGCCGAGAGACTGCTCGCTCACATCTGTTCCTACAAGCAGTATCTGGCTCGCTTCGGTGAGAGCTTCAACGACAACCCCTCTCCCGGGAACAAAGAAGGCGGGCTGAGCAACATTCTCGAGAAGTCGTTGGGCGCCGTGGCCAAGGCGGGCACTTCCCCGCTGATGGAGGTGGTGGACTACGCCGAGCGCATCCGCTCACCGGGCTTCGTGTTCATGAACACGCCGGGCTACGATCCGATCTCGCTGGCGGGGCTGGCGGCCGGCGGCGTCAACCTGATCGCCTTCACCACCGGCCGCGGCAGCGCCATCGGCTTCCCCACCGTTCCGGTCATCAAGATCGCCAGCAACAGCCGCACTTACGCGCGGATGCGGGACAACATGGACTTCAATGCCGGGCTGATCGCGGACGGGGAGCAGACCATCCGGCAGGCCGGCGAGCAGCTTTTCGAGTTGCTGCTGCGGGTGGCTTCCGGCGAGAAGACCGCCAGCGAACGTCTGGGGCACCGGGAGTTCGTCCCCTGGCGGATCGGGCCGGTGATGTAGCGGAGCCGGCAGCCTCGTGCTCGGGACGATCTTTTGCAGAAACGTGGACGCTATTCTGCCTTTTTCATTCGCCGAGCAGGAGCGCTGCGGGTGCAACTCAAGTAGTGCCTGGAGTTCGTCAGGCAGGTTGCCTGAACTCCGACTTCTCGGATGTCCCCCGTGCTGCATCGGCAGACACAACCGGACAAAGGAGGACCGATCTGCCAAGTGCGATGGAAGTCTTACCTTTTCATAGCCATGCATTAGCGGCGACCCCGGACTGTCTGAAGGCGGGTTCAACGTTGGTTACACGGCCACCGGGCAGATGCTCGCGGGGAGCAGCCGCTCTTGGGGCGATTCTCCAGCACCTGACGACTGGCAGCAAGCTGCGGGCCGCGAAAGCGGACCATCAGGTTCATGCCGCGGTTAAGTCGCCATCGTCCTGCACCTGCTACTCAAGCTGACCACTCGTGGCTACCGCCGACAACACCGCGAGGCCTCCGTCAAGGGGGTGCGAGGGGCCACTGTCATCAGTCGGTGGCAAGTTGTTGTTCCCGGCTCGGCTCAGCAAGCCCACAAGTTGCGACAGGCCCCCGGTCGCACGCGCGACCCGCGATACCAGAGTGAAAAGCGCGTGATGAAGACCGCGGTCGCTACGGGTACTCGCCCCCACCCGCCACGATTCCCCGAGTCGCAGAGTGGTCCACGAATCGACAAACTCTTCTAGGCCAAGACACGAGAGGGAGCTTCCAGAGTGAGGCTCCTCTGCGTTTGCCTGACTGTGTGCCCGGGCACGGTGGGGATGCGAGTGTTGGCGCCAGAATCGGTGCCATGGAAAGGGGAGATAAGCTTCGAAGAGGTGAGCACATTCCGGGCAATGCTCGGGATCGAACGGCCACCAAGGTGTAAGCGAGACTGGGTTCTCCGCGATACGCACAGCGAGTTCGGAAAGAATCGTCGGGGTCAATTCCTTTCCGACGAGCGACTTTCGTCCGCCGAGCAGTTGGTTGAGCACGCGCGCGCTGATCACCGTGAAGTCCCCGGGCGCCACCAGGAGACCATACGCGCCCAGCATACCCGTCCGGTTCCGGAGATGGAACCGCAACCCGGCGAATACCCCGGAGACACCCTCGAACTCTGGGAAGGCGCGCAGAAGAGCGAGCTGCCATTCGTCGATAGTGAATCGTGACGGCGACGCGGCCTTTGGAGCACTTCCCATCTTCGCTTGGATAAAGCAGGCGCGCTGCCACTTTAGCGAGCCGTTTTCGACGTAGGAACCAAGCACCAAAAGATCCGCGAGCTCTCGATGGTGCTCAGCTCCGCCGATGGAGAACCTCACTTGGGAACGGCTTCCATGCAGGAACGCCGCTTCCACCTCGACTCGAGTTACTGGGACCTGGGCAGATGTTGCAGGGGTGGTGCGTGTGATCTCCTGTACTATGGCCTCGACGCAAGGGACTTCTCCTGCTCGCTGCGCATAGGCGCTTTCGATGGCTCCCCGCAGTCGAGCCGCGAGGCCCCACTGCCAATCCTGGTACTCCGGTGTCACGGCGAGTTCTGCCAGCATCCTTGTCTTCCTCCTCTCGACCGCTCATTCCCCAATCCGGCCTACCCAACGGCTCAGGCATCACCTGCCGCCGGTTTTGTGGGCGGTGGGGTGTAAGCCTTCGTCAGGCCGGCTCGGTCTTGTGTCAGGCAGGTTGCTCGATCTGCCCTGCTGCCTTGATCAGGACTCGCAGCGCTTGGTTGACGGACTCGGAGTCACGGAACACTGCGGCCACATCAGGGTCCAGTAGCACAACGTTCGTTCCCTCTACATACTGTTTGTAGTACTTGCCGCGAACGCCCCCTCGCAGATCGTACTCTGGTCTCATGTCGTCTTCGCCAATGCGATCATTCTCCGGATTCATACTGGCTCCTTTCCCGCGCTGTCGCCTCCCGTGCAGTGATGATCCTCACGCGCCCCTCCCTGTCCGTGTGCGCCGCGATGATCAAACGCTGGCGCCTCGACAGACCAGTCGTCAAGAATCTCTGCTCGCCATGCGAATGATCCGGATCATCAATGGTAACCGCCAAGGGATCGCCGAACACCGTTGTGGCCTCCTCGAACGACACTCCGTGCTTGGCGACGTTGTTGTGCGCCTTTTCCGGATCCCATTCGAACTGCACAATAGCAGGCTACCACGAAGAGCGACTTAATTCGGCTGCGCATACCTGACCTGCCTGCGCGCTTCGCAGGCCAGCCGCTCAAGGCTGGGAGAGCTGCTGTCCTACCCCGTGCAGATGATCCTGTTCGCAACCCGGTTCAATCGCAATTCTACCATCCGCAGCCGCACCGCCGCGGGTTCCGGGCGAGATCGACGATTTGGTAGGCGGCGGCGCCGGCAACTCGTGCTTGTTGCACCAGCGGCGGAAGATCGTCAGCGGCATGCTGCCCTCCGTTTGTCGGCCTGACTCTTGTTTACGCTGACCCGCATCAACCCCGCCCCAGGCGGCACGAAGCGGAACCACGGCAGAGGAGCCGTGGCAGCAGCCCCCTACCGTTCAAAGACTTCTGTTCCACTCCACCATTTGCCTCCGGAATCTTATCCGGACCGATCGGTCCGCATAGTTTCCCAGCTCTCGATTGAGAGACCCTTCCGCATGCGGTCGAGAGGGCTGCGCACCCCTCGACCGCCCTGGTTCAAGACGCAACGCCGGATAAGTCCCGCCTAACGGGCTTCGGTGGGGAATCCGCGCGCGTCCCGGTGTCAGTCGTCCGCTGGCAGCCATCAGCCCACGGCCCACAACCCGCTTGATGAACTAGGGATATTCCTATGAGTTGCTTCTTGCGCAAGCCGCTGTCCGTCGTCTGTGTGGCGGGACTGGCGGCCGGCGGCGTCAACCCATCAAGATCGCCAGCAACAGCCGCGCTTACGCGCGGATGCGGGACAACATGGACTTCAATGCCGGGCTGATCGCGGACGGGGAGCAGACCATCCGGCAGGCCGGTGAGCAGCTTTTCGAGTTGCTGCTGCGAGTGGCTTCCGGCGAGAAGACCGCCGGTTAGGCCTTTCAGCGCTCTCGCGACTGTA
>Ga0315282_10017926_pt1 | contig 10175 bp, 10 predicted proteins | sample YL17G07_20_MG_FD_203693 | JGI IMG/M metagenome (GOLD analysis project Ga0315282, IMG submission 203693) | Sediment microbial communities from Yellowstone Lake, YNP, Wyoming, USA - YL17G07_20 | ecosystem: Environmental > Aquatic > Freshwater > Lake > Sediment | place: USA: Wyoming | collected... | reverse complement strand
CCGATCGAGGGAACAATCAAACCCAAGATTAAGGCGATACCCGCCGCGATTAAGGAGAGCAATATCCTAAAATTTAATCGCGTGACCGGCTTTTCGGTTTTGGGGTCCCGCGGCAGGTCCAGCCAGATCCGATTACGAATGGTCTCCCAGCGCAGGTTTCCGTCTTCCCGGCGGATGATCCACAACGACAATCCCGTAAGCCAGGCCGCATTCAAGGGAAGCAGACTCCAATACCAAAAAATCTCGGAGCCGCCCGTGGCGCGCGAGAGCGCGGGAACGACCGCAGCCACCAGCACCGTGAACGGGATCGCAGCGACAAACCATAGGCCAATAATTCTTATTGCCGGGTATTGGGTCATGGCGGGATCGGCCTTCTCCTGTGAAACGATAGCTGTCTTTGACATTGAATCTCCCATGGAGGAAAGCGCGCCGGAAAAATATTCTCTTTTCTCCCCAATCGATTACTATATTTAGTCTTTTTTATTGATACGCGGACAGCTCGATATACGCCGAGTAGACGTCCAAAATTCCCGCCCCGTAGCTGTTGTTGGGAACTGCGGTCTGAGAATCCTGCCCGCATAGGCAGGTCGTCCCTTCGTTCTGGAACGTGCTGCAATACGGCCCGATGCTCATCGGCACTGCCGTCCGGCGGAGGATTTCCTCCGTGCGGTCGATATCGCCGATCAGCGCGGGATCGGCCGACCACAGCAGAGCCACCGCGCCGGCTACGTGCGGGGAGGCCGCCGAAGTGCCGGCCGAGACGGTGTACTTCCCGTTGGGAATACTCGAGCGGACCATGTAGCCGGGGGCGGTGATGTCGGGCTTGAGCAATCCCGCAATCGGACCCCGGCTGGAGAAAAAGGACAGCGCGTTATCACGGTCGCTTGCGCCCACGGTGAAGACCGCGGCGGAATTGGCGGGCGGGTCACCCGCCGTGGAGCAAGCCGGGCCGTCGTTGCCGGCCGCCGCCACCATCATGATCCCCGCCGCCTTCAAATTTTGGAACGCCAGGCTGAGGGTCTCCGAGCCGCATCCTTCGCGCGCCGGGCACCCCCAGGAATTATTGACTACGTCCGGCGCGAGGTCCGGCCGCCCCTCGTGGAACGGATCGCCCCCGTGGGGAAACGGGGCGAGGAAGAATTCCATGCAGGAGATGTAGGCGCCGGGATTGCCGATGCCATAGCGCATGTTCCGACAGGCGATCCACTGCGCGCCGGGCGCCATGCCGATCCGGTTTGCCTGCCCGTCCCCGCCGACCGCCAGCCCCATTGTATAGGTGCCGTGGCCGTTGTCGTCCCATGGCGCGGCCGACCCATCCCAAGGGTCATACCAGTTGTAGTCGTGCTGCGCTTTCCCGTCCGACCATCCGCGGTATTTGGGTTGCAATGCCGGATGAGTCCAATCCACACCGGTGTCGGCCCCGGCCACCACGATCCCGGCGCCGGTAACTCCCTTCGCCCACACTTGCGGCGCGCCGACCGCGGAAATATTCCATTCCACGCCCGTCCCCGGGGCCGAGATAGCCAGCAGGTCCATCGTCTCGGCATAATTCACCATGCGCACACTTGGGTTAAGGAGGACCTCCTTCACCTCGGGCCGGGCGGCGAAGACCGGCATCAGATCGGTGCGTCCTTTGACTTCGATCATGTTAATGAGATAGTGCGGCCGATAGGCCGCGCCCAGGCGGTCCAACTCGGCCCGCGCCGGCGCCTGCACGCTTTCCGCGGTTTGGGTGAGGGTCTGGTAGACGTAGGCGATGCGTTGCGTGCGGTCGGTGACGGTATACGCCTTTTGAATATCGGCTTGTTCGCGAAAGACGATGAGGAACCCATCCTGCGTGAATCCGGGATGGCCCCAGGCGGTATAACTCACCGCGGATCCCGCCAGTGCCAGGAGTGCAAAACCGCCGGAGACGGAAAGGCGCAGGGCGAGGGGTTGGTGCTTCGAAATCCAATTGCTTGCGATTCGCACGCAAGCCAGGATTACCCCAAACAGGATCACCAGCCCCAAGCTCTCCACCGCCGCCGGATGGGGAATCGAAAACTCCATGCGGCTATCCACCCATCCGGGAAAGCCGAACTCGAAGGCCGTATGAACGAGGATCGCGGGCCAGAGCGACCCGCGCGCGGCGAACTCGGTGGCCAGGAGCCCCACGGCGATGACGTTGAACAGGCGGAAGAAGGACATCCAATCCCCGAGCGGGAGGATGTATCCGGGTTGCAATGCAAAGCCGATAATCAGCCCTAGAAGGAATCCGAGCCGCGGCCTTCCCGTCGCGCGCGCCAGAAGCGCCGGTATCAGCGCGCGCAGAAGCAGCTCCTCGCCCGCCCCATAGGAAAGCGCCTGCGCCAGGGCCGTCAGAGTCTGCGGAACGGTTCCCAGCGCGCCCAGGAACAGCCATGGCAGGAGGAGAACGGCCGCAACACCCAACGCCAGGAGCAGCGTGGATACAGGCGGCCGGCCGAGCCCGGCGGGAGCCGAGCGATGGATCGGACGAAGCCACATCAAGAGCAGCACCGAGGTAAGGATCATCCGCACAATCGACGGTCCCGCGGATTGTCCGGAGAACGGCAACACGGCCAACGACCAAGCCAATAGGTACAGGGACGCCGCCAATAACGCGCCGGCAATTGCATGCAAGGGCTCCCAATTCGCGCGTTTGATGGTTAGCAGCCAGAGGGGCAGAAACACCATCGCCTGAAGCAGGAACGAAGCAAAGGAAATGATCAGGCCGATTACCGGCTCGGGCAGGATCCCCGGCCTGGGAGCCAACGTAAAGGTTGCGAAACTCGCGGGCACGTATTGAAAAATAATCATCCCCCCGACCAGGGCGATTAAGGGCGCGAGCGCCAGCCAGCCGGCCACGAGGATCCCAAGCAGCAGCGAAAGGATTCGCAGGTTGGTCATGATCGGGCGTTCGGTTGGTTGATTGGTGGACGACGTCATTTAGGATTCCCCGTGAAATGGATGGGAAGAATAATGTTTCTGCAGTTGGTTTTTTCCCCAATCGTCGGCGTATCACCGGCGGTTTTCGCCGAGTGAGTCTACCAGATACCCGGAATCAGGCGGTAGCGGACGCGGCGGGCGTAGTCCGCATATCCCGGGAGTTCCTTTTGGAGAATCCGGTCCTCGAGCGCGGTGCGGAGGATATACACTCCGGCAGCCGCCGCGGCCGGAAGCAGCGCCCAAAGGGAACCCAGGGCGACGGGCACGAGCAGGAATTGTGCGGTCATGGCCGCGTAGCCCGGATGGCGCATGAACCGGTACGGTCCGCCGGACGCCACGGAATGGCCGCGATCGGATTGGATCCGGACGAGCGTGGAAAAAAATTCGTTGGCCGACATGGCCCAAAAGATCAGGGCATGACAAGCGGCGAAAAGCAGCACGGCGGCAAGTTGCACGATCGGCGGCAGGGAAGCCGTCCATCCGAATCGCTTGTCCAATCCGGCGAGCGGGAGCGCGACGACGATGATGAGGAAGTTTGCCAGTTCCACCAAAAGCCAATCGGATCGTTTGGCGGTCCCGGGAATATCCGCCCGCTCCTGGGCCAGCCCGGTGTGCCGGACTGCCAGCCAGATATTGGTTGCGCTCAACCCGCCGACGTAAGTTACCAGTAACGCCCACGCCATCGGCCAATCCAGGCGACCGGCGGGCAGGAAGACAAAGGGGGAAAAGATTACAAGCAACGCGACGGCTTGCGCGATGCCGCGCAGAATCAAACGGCGCTTTTCGGACGCTGTGGCCGCAGGGGATGGCGGAATATCCTGTTTCATATTATTCCCCTTCCAACTCCTTTTCGAAATCGATCACTTCCAGGCGGCGGACTTTCCGGCGACCGGTCTCCCGGTATCCATTTTTTTGATAAAGGCATTGGGCCGCTTCCTGGCGGGTGGAGGTGTCGAGCACCGGGATGCGGAAGCCGAGCTCGAGGGCGCGCGCTTCGAGTGCGCTCAACATCGCCTGTCCGAATCCGCGCCGCTGAAAATCCGGATGAACGCGCATGCGTTTTATCTCGGATCGGCCCGCCGCAACCGGTCTTAAGGCGCCCATCCAATTTCCCCACCAGAAATTCGCCGCCGCTTTCGAGGTAAACGGATTCGATGCGGTTCAGGTCGTCAACCCAGGGACCGTTGCCGAGGTGCGCGCCGGTAGAACGCAGGGCGAGGTTGTGCAAATTCCAAGCGGCATCGTGATCGGCGGATTGGAAGCGGCGGATGATCGGCATCTTGCAAAAAGTATTATCCGGAAGGCCGGCTCCTCATACCGGGAGCATCGGGTTGAGGGAGGGCGATTCGGCGGGCGAATCAGAAGGTGCCCTTGTACATCCCGCCGTCCACCGGGAGCATGACGCCGGTGAGGAAGGAAGCCGCCGGCGAACACAGGAAGGCCGCCACGCGCCCGAACTCGTCCGGCGTCGCCATCCGGCCCAGCGGGCTTTCGGCGGCCTGCTTGCGCGTTTCCTCCTCGGGCGTCGAGCCGGCGCGCCGGGCGCGGTCGGCGATCAGCTCCTTCACGCGCTCGGTTTCCGTCCAGGCCGGGAGGACGCTGTTGACGCGGATGCCGTCCCCGCCAAGTTCGAGCGCCAGAGTCTTGGTCAAGCCGGCCACCGCGGCGCGGACGGAATTGGAAAGCACGAGATTGGCAATCGGTTGTTTGATCGCATACGAAGTGATCGTGAGCACCGCCGGGGAGTTCGACCGGCGCAGGGACGGCAGCGCGGCGCGGATCAGGCGTACGGCACCCAGGAGCATCAGGTTGACCGCAGCCTGCCAGGCGGCATCGTCGAACTCCTCGAACCGGCCCGGCGGCGGACCGCCGGAGTTGACCACCAGGATGTCCAACCCGCCCAATCGCTCCGCAGCGTTAACCGGCAATGAGGAGGCGAATTCCGGCTTTGAAAGATCACCGGGCAAGGCGAGGGTTTTCCCGCCGGTCTGCCGTGCAATCTGCGCGGCCGCGCGTTGCAGCCGTTCGGAATCGCGGGAATTGATCGCCACCTCGGCGCCTTCGCCGGAGAGCGCGAGCGCGGTGGCCAGTCCCAGCCCGCGGCTGGCGCCGGTGACGAGTGCCTTTTTATTCCTCAAGCCAAGGTCCATCGTGTCTCTCTCGATTCCTTCCCGCGGAGTGGGCCCCGGCCCTGCCGCGGGGGTAGTGGAATTCACCGCTGTTCAATTTGCGCGTTGAAAACCTCCAAGTCCGGCCGGTGTGTTTCGATCCAGCGCAGCGCGGATTGCAGCACGCGCTCGTTTTGCGCCGTAGAGGTGCTGACGGCCACGCAGGCTACGGTGGCGCCGTCGCGTTGATCCTGCCGCGCGATTTCCGCCACCGCCAGCCCGAACTGGCTTTTCAAGTGGGAAAGCAGCGGCTGGATGCGGCCGCGTTTTTCCTTGAGCGACTTGCTGCCTGGAATGCCCACATCGAGAACACACGCCGTGATGTGCATACGCAGATTCTGCTCCTAGTGGGCGGAAGGGTCAAGGGACATTCGGTATAATGGGCGCATCGTTTCCATGGATGGGCATGAGCCGGATCGGTCGTATTTGATTTTTCAAGGAGGACCATGCAATTCTCGCTCGGCGCGATGAAGACCGGGACACCCGCTCAGGAACAGGAAGTGATCATTTTGGGAACCGGACCCGCGGGGCTGGCTGCGGCCGTGTATGCGGCGCGGGCCGATCGGAAACCGCTCGTATTGGCCGGGCCCGACCTGGGCGGCCAGGTGGCGCTCACCTATACCGTCGAAAATTATCCCGGTTTTCCGGAAGGCGTGGGGGGCGGGGACCTCTTTTCATTGTTTCAGAAGCAGGCGGAAAAGTTCGGGGCGGTGGTGGATTTTTCCTCCGCGGGCGAGGTGGATTTGTCGGTCCGTCCGTTCCGCATCCTGGCCGATTCGGGTGAGTACCGCACCAAGGCATTGATCGTGGCTACCGGCGCGAGCCCGAGGAAGCTGGGGGTTCCCGGAGAAGAGAGCTTGCTGGGCAGGGGGGTTTCGTATTGCGCCACCTGCGACGGGGCATTCTTCCGCGGACGAAACGTACTGGTCGTCGGCGGCGGGGACAGCGCGTTGGAGGAAGGGATCTTCCTCACCAGGTACGCCTCCCAGGTGACGATCATTCACCGGCGCAACGCGCTGCGCGCCGGGCCGTTGCTCCAGGCGCGGGCCCAGCGGAATGAAAAAATCCGCTTTCTGTTGGAGACGGTGGTGGAGGAAATCCAGGGGGGGAACGGCGTCCAGTCCGTGGAGGTGCGCAATGTCTCCAGCGGGAAGAAGGAAATCCTGACGGCCGAAGGAATCTTTGTGTTCATCGGCCACGATCCGAACACGTCGGTCTTCCGCGGAAAGATCGATATGGACCCGAAGGGATACATCCGCGTCGATGACCGCATGCGCACCAGCGTCCCGGGAGTCTTTGCCGCTGGAGAGGCGGCCGACCCGGTCTTCCGGCAGATCGCCACTTCGGCCGGGATGGGCGTGGCGGCGGCCATCTCCGCCGACCGCTGGCTGGAGGAGAACGGATAAGGGCACCGGAAAATCCGCTATTGACAGACCGGCGATTGCGTGGTAAATTTGGGACCGTAGGATACCAGTTGGTTCACGTTGGTTGGAAGTTAAAACGACGGTGGCTCACGGGAAAATCCGTGGGCCATTTTTGTTCGTCCCTCCGATGGAACTGAACGAGTTCCTAACACTTTTTTTGCCAAAAGGAGGCAAATACAATGTCTGAACGCATCACCGGAACGGTCAAGTGGTTCAATGGCGGGAAAGGCTACGGCTTTATTTCCCGGGAAGGCGGCGAGGATGTCTTCGTGCATTTCTCCGCCATCCAAGGCGAAGGCTATCGAAACCTTGAAGAAGGTCAGAAAGTCGAGTTCTCCGTTGAAAAAGGACCCAAGGGCTTGCAGGCTGCCAACGTCACCGTTGTGAAATAACCACAAACCCTCAAATAAAAGCCCCGACGATTTTTCCGTCGGGGCTTTTTTATTGCTGAACCGATATACTTAGGGTGAACAATCACAGCTGGTATGCCCGGCGATAAATCGCCGTGCTCTCAACGGCGCCGGGTGAACCCGGCTTCAAAACATTAGCCCAAACAGATTCTGGATTACTGCGATGGGAACCCTGCTCAATGGATGGAAACCGTAGAATATAAAAACCAATCGTATGATATTGGTTAAAGCCCGACTTTAGCCGGGCGTTGTTAATAGCTCGGAGCCTTGGCTCCGGGCGTTCGCCCGGTGTATTCAATTGATCTTCTAAAAATGGATTTGGTACCCCCGGATTTAATATCGGGGGATTTTCGGATCGGCGTGCAGGCTGTAGGCGTCCAACCCGCCGCGCAAATGGCTTACTTTCTTAAACCCGATCGCCGCAAGGTGCATCGCCGCATGCAGGCTGCGGATTCCGTGATGGCAGTAAAGCAGGATTTCCTGGTCGCGATCGAGCGCCCGGCACCAGTCGGCGATTTGGTCGGCGGGATGGAGTTCCGCTCCAGGCAGGTGGCACAGGGCGAATTCCTCCGGATCGCGCACGTCGATCAGGCGCGGTGCCTTGTCTTGCGCAAACAAATCGCGCAGTTGTTCCGGGGTCACGTCGCAAAAAAGTTCTTCAGCCACCGAAACCCTGCAACGGGATGGGGGTGAAGATCAGCAGGAAGAGGATCAGGCCGAGCACCGCCAACGCGCGGTGGCGGGGGTTGAGCGGGGTGATCGTATCCAGCGGTTGGGCATGGGCTCGGCCGAGGAAAAAAATCAGAATTACGAATAGGAACCAGCCCGGCCAGAACAAACCGAGCACGACCAGCCCGACGATGATCCAGGGTAAAATCCTCCCGGCCCGATTTCCAAAAATTGCATAAAATAGATGGCCGCCGTCGAGCTGCCCGGCCGGAATCAGATTCAAACCGGTGATCATCAACCCAGCCCAGGCGCCGAAGGCGATTGGATGGGTGATCACGTCCGTGCCTTGGATCGGGGAAGAGGCGCCGGTGAAAAACAGCCGCAAATAATACAGCACGGGTGGGATATCGAAATGGGCCGGAGCTGGCAGCATCCTTCCGAAAACTGCCAGCTTGGCCAGTAGGTATAGGATCGAATTGCCTTCGAGCGTGTAACTTTCGCAGGGACCGGGCGCAGTGGGCAGCGCCTGGACGGTTGAAAGCATCAACCCGACGATCAGGAGCGGGATCGCCACCAGGAAGCCGGTCAGCGGCCCGGCGATACCGATTTCGGTCAGCACGTTCCGGTTTTTCGGCGGCTCGCGCATGGAGATCACCGCGCCCATGGTGCCGAAGGGGGTGAAACCCGGCAGCGGTAGCGGAATGAAAAACGGCAGGCTGACCGCGGTGTGGTTCTTCCGCCCGACCAGATAATGGCCGAGTTCGTGAGAGCCCAGCACCGCCAGAAAAGTCAATGCGAACGGCAATCCCGCGCCGAGGTGGGTCAGACTCCACTGAAGGGCGAGGATGTATGCCTTCCATCCACCCGCCGCGGTCGCCGGAGTTTCGCAGGGAATGGCGGAAGCAGGGACCGCTCCGAATGCGGCAATGAAAACCACGCTCGCCAGGGTGAGGATGAAAAGGATCAGGTTGGTGCGCGGGCTGCCGCCCGATCGGGCAAAATCTTTAACCAGCAGGATCACGTGCCGGCCGTTTTCCTCGCGCAGCACCGGAACCAGGCCGAGCGGTTTTACCGCAGCGGCGAGTTCCTCAAAGGCGGCTCCGCTTTCGACGGTCAGCCGGCCGCTGGCGCGGAAGAAGAACGGCTGCTTCGGGCCGCCCAGCATCGTTTCATCCGCCGCCATCACGCGGCTGACGATGCGCGCAAGATTGTTAAAATCCGGATTCGCATTCATGATCACGTTTTTTGGAGGCGGGGATGGATGGGAGTCGAACCCACCGCGGCTCGGCAAGCGACCCGCCGCCGGTTTTGAAGACCGGGGAGCCCACCGGGACCCAGCCACCCCCGTAAAGGTGCGCGGATTCTATCACGCGGGAATGCCCGGTTCAATCCGGGCCGCTTCCAATTCCAGCGATTGTTCCCGCGCAAGCTCCAGCACGCCGAAGCCAAATCCTTTTTCAGCCGAGGCGACCGCGTATTGATTGTCGATCCAGAGCACGAGTCCAAGCGGCGGAGGGGGCGGGTGGACGGAGCGCAGCAGTTCGACCCCGTCGACGAAAAACCCGACCGAAGCCGTGCGCCATTCGATGGCATAGGCATGCCATTGTGAGGGGTCGAGATCCAGCAGTCGTTCCTCGGCCCGGTAGAACCGGCGCGCCTGCGCCAGCGCCCAGCGCCGCGCCGGAGGCAGGCTGGCCAGCATCACCCCGCCGAAGGCAAGCGGCGCCATGAGCGGCATCGGGATCTTCCGAAACGAAAGGACCGCCGCCTTCCATCCGGCCCCGGGCACGCCTTCGGCGAGCGGAAGGTCGAGCGGCGGTGAGCCGTAGAAGAACCAGGCGCACTGCGGCGCCGCCGGAAGCTTGCGCGCCGCCCCGCCCATCCCCAGGGAGAAGGAAAACGGGTCGTTCCAGAATCCGAAGCCGAACGTTCCCATTGGATCGGGCGCCGAAGTCCGCGCGCGCACGGAAAAACGGAGCGGCGGTTTCCAGCGAAAGCCGCGGCGCGGCAGATTCTGAGTGTCATCGAGTTGGGCGTCGGCGTACGATTTTGCCGGGGGCAGGGAAAGCAATGCTCGATCCAGGAGCGAAATGAATCCGGCCGTTTCACCGCCCGGCGGGCGGTCGACATCCGCCGGCGACGCATCCTGCGCAATCGCCGCCGGATTGTCGCGGGATTCCGGCATCCCCGGCCGGAGCACTTTGCCGCCGCCGATTTCGAGCGTGGAAAGACGGAACCGGTCGTTGCCCATCCGGATGCGATTCCCTTCCTCGAGTATAATCCATACCCGCGGAGGATGGCCCATGGAAATCGTCTGGTATGGTCTCTCGTGTTTCCGGTTTTCCGAGCGCGGCATGGCATCGGTGGTGATCGATCCGTACGATGACAGCGTCGGGTACGGAACGTTGCGGCTCAAGGCGGATATCGTCTGCATCTCGCACGACGCGCCGGGCCACAACTATGTGGAAGCGGTCAAGGGGGAGAAGCGCGTCATCCGCGGGCCGGGCGAGTTCGAAATCGGCGGTGTGTTCATCACCGGTATCTCCACCCACCATGAT
>Ga0315282_10017925_pt1 | contig 10175 bp, 8 predicted proteins | sample YL17G07_20_MG_FD_203693 | JGI IMG/M metagenome (GOLD analysis project Ga0315282, IMG submission 203693) | Sediment microbial communities from Yellowstone Lake, YNP, Wyoming, USA - YL17G07_20 | ecosystem: Environmental > Aquatic > Freshwater > Lake > Sediment | place: USA: Wyoming | collected... | reverse complement strand
TCAACGGTGCGCCGAGACACATCTGCTGGCAGGGCGCGTAGCGTGTTTTCCGCGTCGCGTTTCCGTCACCGCGGTCTCTGTCATCTTTGCTTCCTTCGAGTTTTGGATTTCGAGTTTCGAGTCTCGTGCTGGATCATCCTCGCCGCGCACGCCACGAACTGCTCCCCCGCCCCCGGCGCCAGCTTGCTGCTGCCGAAGAACGTCGTCTCGTACCCTCCGCGCGCGAACGCCTCCGTGTGCGGCACGTAGCCGACCATCCCGTTCGCCACGCCGACGGCCCACGCGCGCACGGGATTCGCCTGCACCTTCAGTTGCAGCCCCAATTCCACGAACATCTCCGCCGGAATGCCGACGAAAGCGCACTCGTCCATGAAGAAGACCTGCACCTCCGCGCGCTGCGTGCCGCGCGCCCTGATCTCAGCCACGACCTCGGGCATTCCGCGGTCGTAGATCGCGGAATCAATGAAGCGCTGCGCGCCCTTCACCGTGCCCCTGATCTGGTCCCTGGTCAGCTTGCGGAACGGCAGCCTGATCGTCCGCTGTCGTGACGCGAGCCGTACCTTCTCGCGCCACTTCAGCGTCGGGATCACGCACCACGCATCCTCGGCCAGCATCCGCCCGGCTTCCTCCAGCGGCACGTCCGCGCCGTCCTTCTCGGGAGCCGACGTGTGGACGTTGCCTTGCGTGCCGTTCAGGAAGAGCGTCACGGGGCACCCGCGCTCTTTCATGATCCTGGCCAGCACGCCGGGAAAGCCCGCCGAAAAGACCGTGTCGCCGCCGTAGTGCGTCGGGTGGCAGGCGTAGTTCACCAGCGCGCCCAGCAGCTCGCCGCGGGCGTTCCGCGCCGCCAGCACATTCACCTCCGGGTCAATCGGCCCCTCGATGAAGAGCGAGTCCCCATCGCAAAAGCGCCCGTGAGTGCGCACGAAGCCGCTGCGCGTCACCATGCGGCGGTTGTGCGCCAGCGTGAAGTCCGTGGTCCGGCCCAGGCCGACCGAGCACGCCCGCCTGTTCGCCAGCGCCGCGCCGAACATGGTGACGATCTTCGAGACCATCGTCTCGACGTACGCACCCTCGCGCGCCACGTCGCCGACGTTGGCGATTGCCGGGCCGGCGTGGTTGTGCGTCGCCGCGACCATGACGTTGCTGCCGGCGAAGCCGTGCGCGGCCTCGATCCTGCGCCGGATCTCGCGCACCAGGCTTTCGGTGACGCACAGGGTATCGAGCTGGATGAACGCGATACTCCTGCCGCCCGATTCGATCACGGCCGCGCGCGCGGACAACGGGTCGGCGACCCGCTCGCCAATGATCAGCTTCAGCCACCCGATCTTCCGCGTCCCCACCGGCGGTGTGATGTCAACTTCCGCAAATCCCGCTCGCATGCCGCCCCCCTCATCATTCGTCGTTCATCATTCATCATTCATCGTTCACAGTTGCCCCACGTTCTCCATCACCTTCCGTATCGCCTCCGCCACCAGCCGCGCCACCTCCGGCCCGTTGGGGTCGCGCAGCGGCGTGGTCATGCCCGTGTGCGTGTCGCAGTGCTTCTGCGCGTTGGGGTACTGCCGCAGCGAATAGTCCACCGGCGCCGCGTGCGGCGAACTCCACGGGTGCCCCTTGCCGAAGCCGTTCTTGGCCTGGAAAACCGTCATCGCCGGCAGGATGAACGACTGCCACACGCTCGTCTCGACGCCTTCCGCCTGCAGCGCCTTCATGATCTTGAAGCGGAAGTCGCTCGCATCCTGCGCGTGGCCCAGGCGCTCCATGTCGAAACGGATCGTGTAGTTGTACCAGTTGTGCACGCAGTGCTCCGGCTCCGTCGGCACAATCAGTCCCGGCACGCCGCGCAGGTTCTCCGTCAGCACGCGCGCGTTCTCGCGCTGCCGCGCCAGGTAGCGGTCCAGCTTCGTGAGCTGCGCGCGTCCGAACGCGGCGCTCAAGTCGTTGTTGCGGTACATCCAGCCCAGGGCGTAGGCGTGGTAGTCCCGCCCTTCGCCCGGCTTGCGCGTCTCGCCGAACGACCACAGTTGCAGCGCCGCCGCGTGCAGCTCCTGGTTGTCCGTAACGAACATCCCGCCTTCGCCGCCGCACAGGCATTTGTTCTGGTTGAAGCTGAACGCCCCGCAGTCGCCCCAGGTCCCGACCTTCTTGCCTTTGTACACCGCGCCGTGAGCCTGACAGGCGTCCTCGATGACCTTCAGGCCGTGCTTCCGCGCGATCTCCATTACCTTGTCCATCGGCGCTGCCAGGCCGTGCAGATGCACGACAATGATGGCCTTCGTGCGCGGCGTGATCGCCGCCTCGATCTTGTCCACGTCAATGTTCATCGTGGTGAAGTCAATGTCCACGAAGACAGGGATGCAGCTATGGTGCAGGATGCACGTCGCGGACGACGACCACGAATACGCCGGGACAAGCACCTCGTCGCCCGTCCCGCAGCCGCACGCCACGATGCCCATGTGCAGCGCCGCGGTTCCCGAGTTCGTCGTGATCGCAAGCTTGTTGCCGTTCCACGCCGCGAACTCCTTCTCGAACGCGCTGCAGTTCGGCCCGAACGCATGGTTCGCGCCTTCCAAGCTTGCCAGCACCAGTTGGCGGTCAAGGTCCTCAATCGGCGGCCACTTCTTGATTGTGCCGTCCGGAATAACCTTGGTGCCGCCCTTGATCGCGAGCTTCTCTCCCGCCACGGCTTCGCCCTCCCTCTGCTGTCCCGCGGCCTCTCCTGACGTCACCGCACGCGCTGTTCACATTTCACGTTTTGCTTTCCCGGCCCCCGGTCTGCACAACCTATTCGTTGAACTCCAGTATCTTGCTCTTCGGCAGGCGGACCACGAACGTGGCGCCGTGGCCGGGATGGTTCTCCAGGACCAACTCGCCGCCGTGCTCCTGTATGATGCGCCGCGCAATCGCCAGGCCCAGGCCGCTGCCGTGCTCTTTCGTCGAGAAGAACACCTCGAAGATCCGCGCCTCGTGCTCCTTGGGCACGCCGCCGCCGTTGTCCTCCACGGCCACCTCCACGTGGTCCGGCGTCTCGCGCGTGTGCAGGACAATCGTGCCCTGTTGCTCGATCTGTTCCATGGCGTTGGTCAGCAGGTTCAGGATCACGCCGCGCCCGAACTGCCGCTGGTCCAGCATGATGGGGTACAGTTCCTTCTGGAACTCCGTCTTCATCTGGATGTGCCGTTGTTCGCACGCCGGCTGCAGGAACTGCGCCATGTCCAGCAGCAACTGGTTCAAGTCCGTCGGCAGCGGTTCGAGCCGCGGCGGCTTGGCAAAGGTGAGGAATTCCGTCAACAGGTTATCGAGCCCGTTGACTTCGCGTGTGATCAGCGCCAGCCGTCTGCCGGTCTCCGCGCGCTTCTCCTCGGGCACGCCGCCCAACTCCTCCTTCAGCAGCTCCAGGTTCAGCTTGATCGCGCTCAGCGGGCTGCGGATCTCATGCGCCAGCCCCGACGCCAGCGTGCCGACGTACACCAGCCGCGACGCCTGTTCCGCGCTCGTCTCGCGTTCGATCTGCTTCCTGCTCTTCGCTCCGGATGCCATGCCCCTAACGTTAAGACGTGAAACGCGAAACGTAAACCGGAAATCCGCTCACCCGCCGTAGTAGATCCGCCGTTGCCCCTGCTGCTGATCGCGTTCCAGATAGCACACGACGCGCTGCTCGAGCAGGTTCGCGTTCACTTTCAGCGCGCGCGTTGCCGGCAGCGACGCCGTGTCAATCACGCGCACGCAATCCGCGAACTCGCCCGCGTTCGGCGCCAGTTCCAGGAGGCGGCTCTGCGCCCGCCCCAGGAACTCCTCGTTCAGGAAGTTGCCGTTGGCGCCGGGCATGAGCGCCAGGTAGAGCATATCCATCTCGACCAGCTCGTTGAAGAAGTGCGTCCCCAGCGACACGTCCGGCACCAGCCCGCCGTGCATCGCCGCAATCTCGCACAGCACCGAGATCGTGTTGATCTCCGCGAAGTTCACGGGCACGCCCAGCGCCGGCGTCGTCGTGCCCCAGCGCCCGGGCCCCGCGAGCATGATGGTCTTGGGACGAGTTGGCTCGTCGGCGTGCAGCACGCGCCCGATCAGCCGCGCCACGGCGTACCGCTGCTGCTGCGGCAGCATGCCGTACACCGCCGGCACGACGTACACCAGGCGGTCCACGCTTTCCAGGCGGCTGTGCCCGATCACCGCGCCGCGCGCCTCCAGCACCAGGTCCTCCCGCCGCACCTCGGCCGGCGCCGCGATGATGTTGCCTCCGCCTTTCACCTGCAGCGGCCGGCACTGCAGCACGTTGATCCGGCAGCCGCCCTCGGGGATGAAGTTCGCCGTGAACTCGATATCCACCGGGTACTCGTACGCCTGCTGCAGCGTCTGCAGAATGGCGCGCATGTGCTCCACGAACGGCGTCGCCGATAGCAGCTCCGAGAACGTGAGCACCCACGGGAACGCATGCTCCCCGCTCCGCCCCGCCGCGTGCTCCAGCGCCTCGTCCTTCGATGCGAACGTCTCCAGCACCAGGCCCGGGCTGCGCCGGACCACGTCCGGGAAGTAATACGACACAAGCTGGTTCGCGTTCAGATCAATCACGTCCACGCGGCGCTGCGCGTATTCGCGCACTTCCTGCATGGACGATTCCACCCGCTTCTCCGGCGCGCTCAGCGCCACCACGCGGGTGTAGTCGTCATCGCAGCGGTCCACCGCGCGCGTGCCCAGGCCGAAGACCAGACGCAGCACGCCCTGCTCCGGATCAATGGACCCGTTCCACACGTACGGGTTGTACGACAGACCGACGCCGGCTACCTGCGGGTAGAAGAGGTCGCCGTGCATGCAGCCCGACACCCGCTGCACCAGCAGCGCCATCTGCTCGTCGCGCTCCAGCAGCCCGCGCCGCGCGCGGTACGACAGCGCCCGCTCGCTCATCGTGCTGGCGTAGATCGTGCGCACGGCCGACAGGAAGTCTTCGAGCCGCTTGTGGCGCGAGCCCTGGTTCGCACAGAACACGCTCTCGTACTTGCCGGCGAAGGCATTCCCGAAGGCGTCCTCCAGCAGGCTGGAGGAGCGCACGATGATCGGCGACTGGCCGTAGTAGTCCAGCATGTCCGAGAACTGCTTGAGCATGCCGCTGGAGAAATCCCCCACCAGCATGCGCTGGCGCGCGCGCTCGGCGCCCTCCAGGAACGCCGCCTTGTCCTTCTGCTTCTCGCGCACCCACCACAAGCCGTTCCGCACCACGTAGGTGTAGAACACGTCGCTGCCGATGAAGACCGAATCGTGCGGCTCGAGGATCCCGGCCCAGCGCTGGTCGCTCTTGCGCAGTATCGCCCCGGCCAGCAGCATGCCGACCGACTTCCCGCCGATCAGCCCGGTCCCGATCACCCGCCGCCGGACGGCGACCATGTCCGCCAGCGTCAGGTAGCGCCGCGCCAGCCGCAGGACCCGTTCGTCGCGCGACAGCACCATGCGGAGTTCGCGTTCGAGCACGTCCACCGCCTGCTCGGCCCGCTTCTCGCCGCGCTCGATGGCTTTCTGCGCCGTCTCCGCCTCCAGGAACGCGCGGTTCCATACGCCGCTGCCTGAGGCCGCGTCCAGCCCCGCCCACGGCACCGACGTCCTGATCTCCGAGATCGTCACGCTGTTCGAGACCGGTTTGAACTCGTCGTTGTCCCACACGTGCAGCATGTGCATCGTGGGCGAGTAGCGCTGCTGGACCTTGAGCGGATGCACGTAGAGCCTGCCGGCGCGGCGGAAGACGTCTATCGAGATCTGCGCCGTATCCAGCGTCGTCGTCATCGCCTCGACCGAATTGTACCCGTGCAGGAACGAGAAATACGCGATGGCGCCCACGTCGTAAAGGTACGGACAGGTGAGCAGGAAGAAGTTGGCCAGCATCTGGTCGCTGTACCACATGTTCGCCAGCTCGGAGAGCAGGTCGAAGACATAGCAGCCGCCCTGGCCGACCCGCCCGATCGTCCCGTGTACTTCGGCAATGAACGTCTCCAGTCCCGCCTGCGGGTGCAGTTCCAGGACCTCCACGCCCGGCTGCGGCGGCAGCAGCGGCGCGTGGCTGGCGAAACGGAAGTAGATAACCCGCCTGCCGTCAGCCACGGCCTTCTCATAATACGGCTTGACGAATGTCTGGTAGTCCTCGATCGAGTCCACATGCCAGACGACGTTGTCGCCCGGCAGGAAACCCTTGAGCACCTCGTCGAGGCCCGGAAGACCGCTGCCCAACCTGCTCATGTCCTGGCCCCATGCTTTCCACCCGCAACCGCCCGCACACCGATAAAGCGGGCGCACTGTAGAAAGCGTAGCCGGAGCGCCCCGCTCCGGCAAGGACTGGCGCCGGAGCCACTCCGCAACCCCGGCTGCCTACCACTTGTTCTCGTGGATGCGGTCCTTCTGGTATCGCTCGGGCAGCGGCTTCTTCTCGTCCGGATAACCGAGGACGTTGAGCGACAGCGGCACCACGCGTTCCGGCAGGCCGAATGTCTTGCGGAACGCGGCAATCCGCTCTTCATTGGGATACACCCCGCACCACACCCCGCCCAAGCCCTTCTCGTGCGCGGCCAGCAGGAGGTTCTGCGTTGCGGCCGAACAATCCGCGATCCAGTTGCCCGGGTGCTTCTCGAGGTCCAGGTCGCAGCACACCAGAATCGCCAGCGGCGCCTGCTTCGCCATCTGCGCGTGCGGATGGATCTCGGCCAGCTTGTCCAGCGTGTCGCGCCGGTTGAGGACCACGAAATGCCACGGCTGCGCGTTCCCAGCGGACGGCGCATACATGGCCGCCTTCAGCAGCTCCCTGACCAGGTCCGGCGGCACCGGCTTGTTCGTATACTTTCTGATGCTGCGCCGCGTCAGGATCGCTTCCATTGTGTTCATGCTCTTGCCCTCCTTGCGTTCCTTCTATACAAGGCGCTCATGGGGAGAGCAAGCCGTGGAAAGTGAGCGCTTCATCCTGGACCCGTTCGCGCCCGCCTACCGCGCGCTGCTGCAGTCCGGAGAACTCGCGCGCCGCGCCGCGGCGGCGCGCCAGGCCCTCAGAGCGTGCCGCCTCTGCCCGCGCGGTTGCAGCGTGGACCGCGCCGGCGGCGCCCTGGGCTTCTGCCTGACCGGTCCTGTCGCGCGCGTCACCAGCGTCTTTCCGCATCACGGCGAAGAGAACCCGCTGCGCGGCCGGCGCGGCTCAGGGACCATCTTCTTCAACCGCTGCAACCTGCAGTGCGTCTTCTGCCAGAACTCCGACATCAGCCAGGCGTCCGCCGGCGTGCCCGTCTCGCCGCCCGAGCTCGCCGAGCTGATGCTGGGCCTGCAGGCGCACGGCTGCCACAACATCAACTTCGTCACGCCCTCGCATGTGCTGCCGCAGATTCTCGAAGCGCTGCTCGTCGCCGCGGAGCGCGGCCTGAACCTGCCGCTCGTCTGGAACTCCGGCGGCTACGACGCCCTCGAAGCGCTCGCGCTCTTGGACGGCGTCGTGGACATCTACATGCCCGATTTCAAGTTCTGGCAGCCGGCCACAGCCAAACGCCTGGCCAACGCCGCTGACTACCCCGACCGCGCCCGCGCGGCCTTGCGCGAGATGCACCGCCAGACCGGCGCGCTGCGCTTCGACCCCGACGGTCTGGCGCGCCGCGGCGTGCTGGTCCGCCACCTCGTCATGCCGGGACTGCTCCGCGAATCCGCGGCCATCTTTGAGTTCCTCGCGCGCGAACTGTCGCCCGACACGTACGTCAACATCATGGCGCAGTACCACCCCGCACATCTCGTCGGCACACGCGACGCACTTGGCAAGGTCCAGCACGCGGAGTTCAACCGCCGTGTCACCGCTGCCGAGATGACCGACGCCTACGCCGCGGCCCGCGCCGCCGGCCTCTGGCGCTTCGACGAGTGACCGACTGTACCGCCGGCCGGTGCGCGGCGTCTCGCCGGCTGTAGCGCGGGCGTCCCCGCCCGCGCCCGTTCATCCGGCATCGCCGCCGGCCCGACACGCTGCCGTCCTCACGGCGGCGTTTGACCGCAAGCCGCGCGCGATGTAAAGCAGCACACCATGAAACGCAGAGTGAAAGGCCGGCGTGACTTCGTGTGCTGCGCCGCGGCGGGGCTGGGAACGGCCTTCGTCGCCGGCTGCGACTCGGCCGCGCCCGACCGCGACGGCGCACCCGCCCCCAAGCGCATCATTGACACCCACGCACACTTCTACGATCCGTCCCGCCCGCAGGGCGTCCCGTGGCCGTCGAAGAACGAGCCGCAGCTTTACCGCACTGTCCTGCCGCGCGACTACCGCGCCCTCGCGGTCTCGCGGCATGCGGACGCGGCCGTGGTGGTCGAGGCCAGCGAGTGGGTCGAGGATAATCAGTGGGTCCTCGACCTGGCCGCGCAGGACGGCTTCCTCGTCGGCCTCGTCGGCAACCTGCCCGTGGGCACGGACGAGTTCCCCGGGCTGCTGAAACGCTTCGCGGCGAACCCGCGCTTCCGCGGCATCCGGCTGCACGAACCGGTCTTCCGGAAACTGCTCGGCACACCGGCGCTCCTCGCACACCTCAAGCTGCTGCCAAAACACGACCTGGAATTCGACGCCAACGTCGGCGGCGCGGCGCTGCCCGAGTTGGCGAAGGTCGCACGCGCGATCCCCGACCTGCGCGTCGTCGTGAATCACATCGCGAACGTGCGGATTGACGGCAAGGAACCGCCGGAAGTCTGGCGGCAAGGAATCGGCGCAGCCGCGGCCTGCGGCAACGTGTGCTGCAAATTCTCGGGGATTCTCGAGGGTTCGGGCAAGCGCGATGGCAGCGCGCCGCGCGCGGTGGACTTCTACCGCAAGGCGCTCGACGTCGTCTGGGCCGCGTTCGGCGAAGACCGGCTGATCTACGGGAGCAACTGGCCGGTGAGCGAGTTGTTCGCGCCGCTGGAAACCATACAGACTCTGGCCCTCGAATATGTCGGCGCGCACGGGGCCAAGGCGCTCGAGAAGGTCTTCTGGCAGAACGCGGTCAAGGTCTACAAGTGCAAGGTGTAGGGCGGCGGCACGGGCGAGGACGGCCGTGCTACGAACGGGGGGAGGCACGGGCGGGACGCCCGTGATACGTATGCGATGGCTCTTGTGCGTTCCGCTCATGTTCGTTGTGGCTTCCTCAATTCTTCGGGCAGAGGACGTGCCCGCGCCGAAGCTCGAGGTCTGGATGATGCCGCCTTCTTCTCCGGACGGACGCGCCTTGCGGGAACTCTTCACCAAGCCCGACGAATGGAAAGAGACGCGGGCGAGCGTCACCGTGCTCGGCTACGCCGACCACTTCCTCCACAAACAGTTCAAGGACGACGAACTGAAGCACTGGCTGCCGCTGTTGGATACGTGGGGCCTCAAGCTCGGCCTCGAAGTCGGCGCCGTGAAGCCCTGGGGAAAGACGGGCAAGGCCACGTTCGAGGCGCAGCGGCCGATGTGGGACAGGTTCCAGTCGCTCGGCGGCAAGATCCACGCCGTGGCTATGGACGAGCCGCTCTGCTGCGTCCGCAACGATCTCAAGAAGCCGGACGACTACGCCGTCGAGGAGACCGCGCAGTTCATCGCGCTGGTCCGGCAGCACTATCCCGCTGTTCGCATTGGCGACGTCGAGCCATATCCGTCGCTCACGTTGGCGGAACTGACCACGTGGCTTGACGCGTTGCAGGCGAAGCTCGCGCAACAGAACGTTCGCGGCCTGGACTTCTTCCGCCTGGACGTGGACTGGGTCCATTTCACCGTCGGCAACCGCGGCAGTTGGCGCGAGGTGCGGAAGCTGGAGGAGGCGTGCCGAGCGAGGAAGCTGCCGTTCAGCCTCATCTACTGGGCGGCGGATTACCCGCATCTGCAGCGCCTGAGCCTCGCCGACGATGCCACGTGGTACGTGTCCATCATGCGTCAAGGCAACGACTATGCAGTCGTTGGCGGGTCGCCGGACGAGTACGTCATCGAAAGCTGGGTCGGCGCGCCGTCGTGCGCTGTGCCGGAGACGGCCGACTGGACCTTCGCCCGTTCGGTCCGCGATTTCTGCAAGCGCTTCGTGAAACCCAGGAAATGAGGCGCTACTCGTCTCCGCGGAAGAGCGGCCGTTCCTGCCACTGGATGGCCTCCTCGTGGATGACCTCGTAGAGGTCCGACAGGAACTCCGGCGAGAAACCCTTGCGCACGCCCTGCGCCAGACGCGTGGCCA